>Ga0307505_10002300_pt1 | contig 13515 bp, 18 predicted proteins | sample 23_S_MG_FD_202183 | JGI IMG/M metagenome (GOLD analysis project Ga0307505, IMG submission 202183) | Soil microbial communities from Populus trichocarpa stands in riparian zone in the Pacific Northwest, United States - 23_S | ecosystem: Environmental > Terrestrial > Soil > Riparian zone > Trees...
GTTCTCCGTGCGCAGGGTTGCGTTCTTGGCCTCCAGCTCGGCCACGCGCTTTCCCAGCGCATCGATCTGTTGCCGCATCGCCGCCATCTCGGCGACCAGCCCCTTCACTCCCTGCACGTGCTCAGTACACTCCGACTTCACGCAAGACGCAAGACCGGTAAACAGATACCGCCAAACTAAGCACTTGACTAGCCGCCACTTCAGCGGCTTTCGTGACTTCGGAGGGTCGCTTAGAAAGTTGTAACTCGCAAGCTGACTCGCAAGGTCGTGATTCTCGAACGCGAAAACCTGCGCAGAAACCACCGAAAAGGCGCGAGGTTCACGTTTCGGAGCGCGTGTTCCGCGGAAATGCGACGTCCGATAGCGCAGGCGGCCACGGTTCCACCTCCGCTTCGCCAAAGGTCCGCTTAGGCATTCACGCCGATGCAAAAAAATTGTGAAAACGTACCCAGTCAAGGCGAAAGGTCGTCATCGTGTCCGTCTTTACTGATCGGTAGCAATCAGTTCCGCGAAACTTGAAATGGAGGTTCCTCATGCGTTGTCCCACACCGGCCACTTTCGCGCTGGCTGCGTTCTTTCTGATCGCAACAGCGGCCAACGCGCAATACGACATTAAGCCAGGACTCTTCAACTGGTGGCGCTCGACGGCGCGGGGCGGTGTCAGCTATTTCCCTTTCGATCAGGCGGGCACGAACAACTCCGCGACCATCGAAGGCTCCCCCTTCACGCCCACGCCCCCGATGCCCATGTCGGGGCCACCGCCCGGTTTCTATTGCTTTCCTAAAGTGACGGACTCGATGACGGTGGTGAATCATCCGGACATCGACATCGGCTCCGAGGAGTTCACGATCAAAGGAACGTTCAGGCTCGATAAAGATACACAGCCGCAGAGCGTCGTCACGATTCTCGACAAGCGCGATGTCATCAACGGGAGGTACGGCGGCTACGCCGTGTTCATGTACAACGACCGCTTCGCATTTCAGATGGCGAACCGCGTCGAGGGCACCATCGGTGCCAAAAATTACTTCGCACCGACGGCTGGCAAGTACCGTGACGGCGAGCTGCACACCTTCGTGGTCTCCGTGAAACGCGAAGCGAACGGCGGACGGATCTGGGTGGATGGTGAGCTCGTCTTGACGTTCTCGCCGTTGACGGGCTATCTCTTCACCGACGCGCCGCTGCGTTTCGCGCGGCACGCGCTCGACGCGAGCGGTCCGCTGCTCGGCTGTCTGTACGAGATCCAGATGTACCGCTACGTGGCATACACGTGGAGCGACCTTGATCATGTGAGGATTTGGGGCGGCGCTGCCGGGGAGGGCGCGTGGTTTCGTTTCGACGAAGGCGCGAGCGACTATGCGTTCGACAGCGCCGGCACGATGGAGAATCCGCGCCGTGCAAAGGACAAGCCCGGCAAGTGCGAAGGACGCGTACGCGGTGGGGCGCTCTTCGCCACCGATGTGCTCCTGCGCCTTCCCACCAGTCCAACCTTGAACCTGGGCACAGGCAACTTCACGATGGCCGCGTGGGTGCGCATCCCTGCCGGCACGACTGGCGTACGCAACATCGTCCATAACCGCTCGGCGGGGAAAGGCTACGCGCTCACCTTCATCGGCGGAGTGGTGCAGTTCGAGATGAACGGTGTCAAAGTCTCGGCGGCTCCGCCGAGCGGCACACTCGCGAACGACCAGTGGTACCTGATCGGCGTGGCGGTCCGCCGCAGCGGCGGGCCACCGCTGGGGAAACTCGTAGTCCTCTCCGACAACCCGGCCATTCCACAGGTCGAGAAAACGTTCACTCCGGATCTGGCCACACTCAATACCGGAGCGAACGTGGCCATCGCTGGCAGCTTCCGCGGATGTCTCGATGAGTTGATGATCTTCAAAGACTATTGGCGGAACGACGATTATTTTGGGCTGCTGCGCGAGCAGGCGACGGACAGCACGGGATATAAGCAGCATTATTACGGGTTCTGGTAGGTCGAAGATCGGTTTGATTTAGTTAGAGTAGTTGCCATGGTCGTACCCCGTACCGATAGGCCTCCGCTCGATCTGCGGCGTTCTCTTCGGCCCGCAGAGCCCCCTCTCGAGAAGACGGTCGAGCCTACCACTTCCGGGGTCAGGCGGAGGATCGTCTCGACCTACAAGCGCAAGCGCCAGGACATCCGCGAGCTATTGGATGGCTTAGACTCGGCTCATGGGACTCTTGACCTTCAGCATCAACGTCACCCTGGACGGCTGCGTCGACCACCAGGAGGGAATTGCCGACGACGAGACACACGCCTTCTTCACCCACCTCATGGACGAGGGCGGGGTGATGCTGTGGGGTCGCGTCACCTACGAGATGATGGAGAGCTACTGGCCGGCGGTCGCACGCGGCGCCGAGGAGGTGCCGCCGGCGGTGCGCGAGTGGGCGGTCAAGCTGGAGGCCAAGTCGAAGTACGTGGTGTCGTCGACGCGAAAGGACTTCCCGTGGACCAACAGTCACCACATCGCCGGCGACCTGCGGGCGGGCGTGCAGAAGCTCAAGGACGCGACCCCGGCCGGCGTGCTCCTCGGGAGCGGTAAGCTCGCGACGGAGTTGGACCGGCTGGATCTGATCGATGAGTACAAGTTCCTCGTCCACCCCAGGATCGCCGGCCACGGCCCGACCCTGTACCAGTGCGGGCTGCCCAGCACGCGAGGGCTCGAGCTGGTCTCGGCAAAGCCGCTCCGCAGCGGGGCGGTCGCCATGCACTACCGGCGCGCGCGCTGACTCAGAGCCCGATCGCGCCCAGCTCGTCGGTAGGAGCCGGATGGGTTCCGCGGAACGTCATGCGTCGAAGGGCATCGCGGACGTTTCCTCTCGAAGAAGAAGCCGATGAGACGTTTCGATCCGATCGTCCTTATCGTGCGACTGGCGCCCTCAACGTGCCGCCACCTCATGCAGCGGCAGTACGAGTTCCGCCGCACCGCGTTCGATGGCCTCTCTGGGCATGCCGAAGACCACCGACGTCGCTTCATCCTGGGCGATTGTCAGTGCGCCGGCCCGGCGCATCGCGTGGAGACCGGCCGCGCCGTCGGCGCCCATTCCCGTGAGAATCACGCCCGTCGCGCCGGCACCGTACGACTCTGCAACGGACTCGAACAGCACGTCCACGCTGGGGCGGTGACGCGAGACCAGCGGTCCCGAAAAGATCTCCACTCGGCCGCCGCGCACGACGCGCATGTGCGAATCGCCGGGTGCGAGCAGCGCCACGCCCCGGACCAGGCGATCGCCGTTCGCGGCTTCGCGCACGTGCACCCCGGCTGTCCTGTCAAGCAGCCGCGCGAACCCGCTCGTGAAAGCGCGCGGCATGTGCTGCACGATGGCGATGGGCGGGGAGTCCACGTCCATGCCGTCGAGCAGGACGCGCAACGCGGTGGTCCCGCCCGTCGATGCTCCAATGGCGATCACGTTGGTGGCAGCGTCGTCCCCAATGGGAAACCGCCGGGGTGGAGCGGGAGGAGGACGCACCGCGACCGGTCCGCGCCGCGGAATCTTTGCTTGTGCGGCCGCCCGGACCACGTCCGCGAGCATGACTGCGGACTCGTGCAGAAACTGCTGCACGCCGATCTGCGGCTTGACGACGATGTCGAGTGCGCCCTGCTCGAGAGCCCGCAACGCGTTCTCCGATCCCCGCTGCGCTACCGCGGAGCAGATCACCACGGGCCGGGGATTCTCGCTCATGATCTTGTGCAGGAAGGACAGCCCGTCCATGCGTGGCATCTCGAGATCGAGCAGGATGACGTCCGGCTCGGCCGCCTTCATCCGTTCCATCGCGATCAATGGATCCGCCGCGGTCACGACATCGAAGCCTTCATGCGTGAGCATGGACAGGACTGTCTGCCGTACGAGCGCGGAGTCGTCTACGACCAGCACGCGGACAGGCCTCGTCACATCCGCCTCCAGATCATCGGCTGAACGCCGCGCACTTCTTCGTAACCCTTTTCGCAGGTGGCGCCCGGATGGACGAGGTTGTGTGCAGGGGCGCTACCGGGCCGTTCATCGACGATCGGAATGGGCTCAGCGCGAAGACCCACGCGCGCGCTGGCGTGCGGATCTCCGCGCTTCACCCACACGTCCGCCGACATCGGGAGGCGATCGACGGACCTCATCGTTTCAGTCCGTAACGTTGATCTGCTTCACGCTGCTGGGGATGGTCGCGCCGCCGCTCACATACCCGATCCCGCCGGCAGTACTGGAGATGGCGGCGAGGACTTCCGCGTCCGATGCAAGCTCCGAGGGCGGAGTTCCGCGACCCGAGAAGATCTGCTGCTGCCAATACGACTTGATTGCCGGTACGGTCCTCTTGTGAACGTCTTTGGAGAACGACGCCCGTATCGCCGAGTCCGCGGCAAGATCGAAGGGCACGACTTTCTGGGCGCTGCCCCACTTCGCATAGGCCGAGGTCTTCTTCAGAAAGAGCATCGAAAGGTCGTTCCGGGAGATGGAGGTGACCGGCACCGCGGAGTGCGCGACCAGTTTGTACTGCTGCGCGGAGGCGGTGGCGGTCAGTGCCAGCGCCAGCAGCATAGGGTTCAGAATTCTCATCCACGTTCTCATGGTGTCTCCGCGTTCAGAAGCTGAACTGCGCGCCAAAAACGAAGGCGTGCGTTTCATCGTCGTCGAGATCGTCATCATTGGTAGGAGCGGCGACGGCAAATCCGTTGACCCGGTGGAGCGAGGCCTTCAGTACGAAGTTCGGATTGAACCAGTAGTTGACTCCGAGGCCGATGTCGCGATGGTCGACGTCGCCACCCACGTCCCCTTCGTCCTCGGGAGTGACGTCGAAGCGATCGAACCGGCCGGCGAGCTCGAGGTGCTCGCCGACGCGATAGGCCGCCTCCAGGTAATAGGCGAAGGTCTTGGCCTCGGTGGCTTCGTGATGGCGTCCGATTTCGGCGCGGAGCGTCAGCGGCAGCATCGAGTACTCTGCGTGGACGCCGAGATTCACGTGACGGGGCGTCTCCGCCTCGCCCTCTTCTTCCCCTTCTTCCTCGGTGACTCCGGTGTACGCCGAGGCGCCGAACGAGAGCCCGTCGATGGCGGTGTGATACCTCACTCGTCCTCCGAGCACGTCGCGAACCTGCTCGCTCTCTTCCGAGGCGTCCACGCGCTGAGAGGGGTCGAACGTGACCTCGCCGAAATACACGTCGTAGTCCAGCGATGTCTGGCCGTTCATGCGTCGCAGACCGGTCACACCGACACCGTTGTACGACTGCGCCGCGATCTCGGACGGACCGTAGATGCTGAGCGGAAGGTGGAAGAACGGACGCAGGGTACCGATGTCGAACACCTCGGTGTAGATGCCGAACGGATGCTTCGAACGACCGATGCGAACCTGCAGCTCATCGGAGAAGCGCCACTGCGCGAATGCGTAGTCGAGCTCCGCTTCGGCCTGATCCCCATCGCGCGTGCGAAGAGCGAGCTGGCCCGTGACGGTGAGCTTGTCCCCGATCGCGGTGCTGGCGTTCAGACCGAAGCCGATCGTGTCGTAGTCTCCTTCTTCGTTGCCGTCGCGAAACTCATTCCCGTCTGTGCGGACGTAGGCCCATTCACCGAAGCCGTGCAGAGTCACCTTGGGTGTCGTGTCCTGCGCGAGTGCCAAGGTGGCCACGAAGCACGTCAGGAACAAAGCGATTTTCCTTACCATCAACTGTCTCCTCATCTTTTTCTGTTTCTTCTTTCAGGTGATCCCGGTGAGGACTTCATCGAGATCGAGGGTATTGGTGAACCGGCGACTCTTCGTTGCCGCGCCCTGTGGACGAGCCGCGCATCGACGGCCGCGAGGTCCGAATGGGAGTGGCGATCGGGAGGGCCGTCAGAAGCGGACGAAATTCGGATCGGGAGCCTGGGGCCGCACGACCCTGCGCGGGAGCGTCGGCGCGCTGGGTGGAGCCGGCCGGAACGCCGCCAGAGGCCGCGTCTCGGCGATCTCTTCGCCGAGACGGAAGAACGACACCATCTGCTGGAGCGATTCAGCCTGCGCGGTCAGCTCCTCGGCCGTCGATGCGAGCTCCTCCGCCGCAGCGGCATTGGACTGCGTCAACTGGTCGACCGTGGCGATTGCCGAGCTGACCTGCGACACGCCGACGGACTGTTCGCTCGCGGCGGCCGCCACTTCGTGCACCAGCTCCGCGACCTGGCGGATCGACGGCACGAGCGCGGAGATGACTTGTCCCGACTTCTCCGCCACGATTCCCGTCGATGAAGTCATGGCCCGGATCTCTTTTGCTGCGGCCTGGCTCTTCTCCGCGAGCTTGCGGACCTCGGCAGCGACGACCGAGAAGCCGCGTCCGTGCTCTCCCGCCCGCGCGGCCTCGATGGCCGCGTTCAGCGCGAGCAGGTTCGTCTGATAGGCGATCTCCTCGATCACGAGAATGCGGTCGGAGATCTTCTTCATCGCCTCGACCGCGTCGCGGACGGTGCTTCCGCTCTCCTCGGCGTCGCCCGCCGCGCGCAGGGCCATCTGTTCCATGTTCCGGCTGTTGTCCGCGGTCTGGCGGATCGTTGATCCCATCTGCGCGAGACTCGTGCTCGTCTCTTCAGCCGCAGCGGCCTGCTCGCTCGTGGCCTGGGAAAGCTGGGTCGCGGACGCAGAGATCTGTGCCGAGGCCCCCGTCACTGCCGCGGCGCCGGCGTGGACCTCACGAATGACGAGCGAGAATTTTTCCGCCATCTCCTTCATCGCGCTCACCACCGCACCCGCTTCGTCGCGGGTGGTGACCTCGATGTCGACGGCCAGCTCGCCATCCGCAAGCGAGCGGGCGATGCGAACGGCATCGCCGAGGGAGCGGCGCGTCACGCGCGCGACGTACGTGGAGATGGGGATGAAGACGGCAAGAGAGACGAGAAGAACGGCCGCGATCAGGACCGTGGTCAGCATCTGCGTCCTCTCGGCGTCGCTGAATGCCGCGTCGATGGCCGCGCGATCGCGGGTGATGTTCTGCCGCAAGGTCTCTTGCAGAGCGAGAAAGCGCGTGGTCATGGTCTGCAGCGCGTCACTGAGATCCCGGCCGGTCTCGGCGTTGATCAGCCGCGCGCTGGTGCGCGTGGCCAGCGCGTAGTACTCCTCGAATGACGTTCGTAAAGAGCGCAGCTCTTCGACGCGCGCCACAGGGTTGGAGCCCGCGGCGTCCAACTGTTGTACGAACTCCTTCTGCCGTGCCGACGTCTCCTGAAGCGTCGCCAAGTCACTCGCCGCGACGGCATCCTGCAGATCGCGCTGCAGCGCGGTCAGGATCGTGTTGAGCCGCTCACTCGTCGCCACCGAAGGGTAGTAGCCATTGTGGACCTCTTCGAGAACGTGACGGCTGTGCTGACCGAGCACCAGGGAGATCGTCAACACGAGCACAAACCCTGTGCCCGCGACCGTGGCGAGCAGGATCAGCTTTCCGCGAAACGATAGATCCCGCAATGCAGCGGGCGAAAAACGACTCTTCATTGACCTGACTCCAGCGTGATGAGGTTCGCTTGGACGCGCGGACCGTTGGACCCGTCACTAGCGCAAGCCCGGTGCCACGCGGAAAGGTGCGCTTCACGAGAGAAGGGCGTGTGCCGGGAGCGGAATCAGTCCAGGTTTGCAGAATCGGAGTCTGGGAATCTGGAATGAGGAAGGCGGGCATTCGAGAACGGAACGTACGCTCTCTGAGGAAACGTTTCCCCGCGACTGCCGCGGCAGCGCTTCGCGCGCGACCCTTCGTTCCGCCCGCGACTACATCCCGCCGGCGGAGAGGGTGCGGGGGGCTTCGACGCGGAGCTTTTGGCCGATGCGCAGCGTGGCGTTCTTGCCGAGGTCGTTGAGCTCGCGGAGCTCGGCGACGGTGAGGCCCTTCTTCTTGGCGATGGAGTAGAGCGTGTCGCCTTTGCGGACGGCGTAGTACACGCTCGCGTTGTCGCTCTGCGCGAGGAGCTTGCCCAGTTCGCGGGCGCGGACGGGGAGGTAGATGGACTGTCCGGCGCGGAGGCGGCGGTCGGGGTCGAGGCCGTTCATGGCCAGGATGGTCTCGGGCTTGGCGCCGATCTTACGGGCCACGACGACGGGCCCGCCTTCGGGCTCCGAGAGCTGGTGGTATCGATCCGGGACGAAGGCGAAGACCTCGGAACGGAAGTTCGGCGGCGGGTGGCGAATTCGTCGTTGGTCTCGAACGCGGTTCTGGGCGCCAGCGTCCCGAATCGCAAAAACCCATTCCACGATATCGCCCTGAAAGCGTGCGGGCAGTTTGGCGACGGAGGTCTAACCGACTCACCATCGCATCGCAAAGAGAGATGGCAGGGACAGGAAGGCATGGATCCTCCTCATAGGAGTGCCGGGAAGGACGTTTGTCGGCGTCCCCGAGTCCGAGGGCAAGAATGGCCAGCAGAAACATCGAAACGCTGACGTTGAACGCCGCCTGCGCCGTCTCCGGCGGCCGGTATCCTCCGGCCTGTCACGCCGGAGGTCGCGGGTTCGAGCCCCGTCGGCCCTGCCAATCTAACAGCAATTCTCTCAGTTGTTTAGGTTTCCTCCGAATGCCGATGTGGGCTGTACGTGGGCTTCGACGCAAGATCGGAGAAGCGTATGGCTCTCACTATCTTTCGTCGCCACCTCAAGCGGTGTCCGCAGAAAGACCGCTACTTCCGCCGCTGCCAGTGCCCCATTCACGTTGAAGGAACGCTCGGCACCGAAGAGGTCCGCAAGGGCCTGAACCTCACCTCGTGGGAAGCGGCGCAGAACCTCATCGCCGAATGGAACCGCGCCGGCAAGGTCGGCGGCGATCGTGTGGAGCCCGTGAGCGTCTCCGAAGCGGTGGACCTCTACCTGGCCGATGTTGCGGCGCGCGTGCGGCCTTCCACCGTCCGTCTTCATCGGGTCCTCCTCAAAGACTCGCTCCTGCCGTGGTGCGAATCTGAGGGCTTGAAGATGATGAACGGGCTCGACGTGCGAGCGATGATCCGATACCGCGCGAGCTGGAACTACGCGCCGCTCACGGCGCTCAAGAAGTTCGAGCGGATGCGTTCCTTCTTCCGCTTCTGCCACGCGGCGAAGTGGGTCGATGTAAACCCGATGGCGGCGCTGAAGCCTCCGAAGGTGGACACGCCACCCACGCTCCCCTTCTCGGATGAAGAGGTGGAGCGCACGATCGAAGCCGCGCGGGGATTCAAGATTCAAGGCTCCTACGGCAAGGACAACCCCGTGCGCGTCGTGGCGGACGTCTACCTCCTCCGCTACTCCGGGCTCCGGATCTCGGACGCTACGGGGCTTGCGAAGGACCGTGTGACGGATGACGGACGCCTCTTCCTCCACATGCAGTTCAAGACGCGCGTCCCCGTCTACGTTCCCCTTCCGCCGTTCGTCGTGTCGGCGCTGCGCGATCTGCACGATCTCTTCCCCGAGCGGCCGTATTACTTCTGGACCGGCACGGGGAAACTTGAAACGGCGGTGAAGAGCTGGAAGCGGACCCTTGCACGGGTGTTCGAAATCGCGGGGGTGAAGGGCGGACACGCGCACAGATTTAGGGACACGTTCTCCGTCTCGCTGCTTCTGAAGGGTGTTCCTCTCGAAACCGTCTCGCAGCTCCTCGGTCATCGCTCGACGAAGGTGACGGAGCAAAGTTATGCGCCTTGGATCAAGGCGAGACAGGACAAACTCGAAGAGGCTGTACGCTCGACGTGGGAAGAACCAAAACCGAGGCTCAAAGTGATTCAAGGGGGCGGCGCTTAGCCGCCCTTTTCATTGCTGCTTGGTCTGGGCTTCGGCCATGTCCGTAGCGCAATCGTGGATGAATCGGTCGAGCACGATGCGTGCGAAGTGGTCCGGTGAACGGACGTTGTGAACCTGGAGCTGGTCGTTGTCATCTACGTAGAACGTGTTTTCGCCGTGGTCGATGATTTCGTAACCCCCGCCGTGGACGAGGTTCGGTGACGCCTCGTATTTCCAAGAGAGCTTGCCATCCCGTCGGCTGAAGCGGACTTCGATGTGACGGTCCTGCATCCCGATGGCACTTGCGCGGCGGATCGTGATTTCGTTCCCCGCCGCCATGATGGCGGGCTTGTTGGTGTTGCGGGGATGGTCGTAGAACTCCTGCGCTTTCGCGCGGACAGCCTCTACGTAGGACTGCACAAGCGGTTCAACCTGGGCGGAGTAGATAGCGCTCCGACGTTCTTTCTCGGCCTTCTCGCGCTTTTCGTACTCAGCCTTCGCATCTGCGGCGGCGAAAGCGTCATCAATCGGATTTCCCATATAACTTGTCCTTTCTGGGGCACAGTTAACAAGGAACGTTCGGCAAAAATTGCCCGCCCGGCGGCTCGCCGCTGCTATTCTCGGGAAGGTCATGATGACGAAAGCCCAGATGGTCCCGATGCCGCTCACGGCGGCGGAGAAGTTTCAGGAAGCGGCCTTCTTCTACAACGCCATGCTGGCGGTACGCACGAACGTCAAGCTGTTCCCGTACTACCTGAGCGCGTTCCTAGCGGCGCTGCGAAGTGTGACGGATTACATCGCAAGGCAATCAACAGAGCACGGCAAGTTGCGTGAGTGGTGGGCGGAAGTTCTGGAGAAGATGAAGACCGACCCGCTGTTGAAGTTCCTCAAGAGTAAGCGCGACACGAACATCCATCAGGAGCCGGTTCAAATCTTCTTTTGGCACGGGCCGAAGTTCCCCGAAAAGTACGTCCAACGAGACGCGGATGGAGAGGAATACATCGAATCCAACGTCATCGAGTGGTCTAGCACAACGGATGAACATGGTGAAATCCGGATGACCATGACGATTGGCAAGGACGGCGTGGAAGAGCCGGTTGGCACGAACGTAAAGTGGACGTTCGAAGAGGACGACGAAAAGGGCGTTGCCGACTACTGCTACGACGGGCTAGCAGCGGTCGATAGCATCATCAAGGAGTTCGTCGAGCTCCGGAAGAAACTCGGTTTCAACGATGAACCGGACCCGCCTGGGACGATGCAGATGGGAAGTCTGCCGGCCGAGCCGGCGTGACCGGTCCGTCAATTCGGGTCTGGCAGAATCGAGGCAAGCACCATCTCCCGGTCTTTCGGGGGCGGTTTCCTCGGCCACTTCGGCCGCGACCTTCCACAGCTCGACGAACTCCGGGAAGTCCAGAAGTTCCCCGCGGCGCTCGCAGATCGCCACGTAGTCGAGGATGAGATGGTTCACGTTCACCGCGCGCCATTCTAACGCTCAGAGGTCGAAGAGCTGCGAGGCGCGGAGGCGCGGGTCGTTCGCCAGCCTGCGGCAAGCGTCGCGGACGGCTTTGATGCATTTGCGGGTGGGCTCCATCTTCCCCTGGCGGATGCGGAGAAGGTGCTGGCGGGCGTAGCCGGATTCCCGCGCGAGGTCCGCGGGCTTGATTCCTCGGGCGGCCCGGAAGGTTTCGAGGCGGGTCATGCGCCCCTCACGATCTGGTTCACCGCGGACCCTCGCGCTCTACCGAGTGCTTGCCATAGGGCGGGGTCTTGGAGCGTGTCGCTCAGCCTGGCTAAAGCTACGTCGATTGCAACGTCTTCAAAGCCCTCGATCGGTTTCGTAACGCCCCAATATCGCGCTCCTACCGCCTGCTTGATGGCGTCCTGTTCGGAGTGAAGCTGGGTCATGGAGTCAGGAGGTTGTTTTCTATGAGGTAGATGAGCATTTTCGCGCGCGCGTCGGCTTCGGTGTCGGCGGTAATGATGTCAAACCGCGTCTCATCTTCGTGACCTTCTTCCCAATAAGCCAGTTCCCATTGCTTCAGATTGTCTCGCTCATCGAGCAAGTTCATGACGGCGCGGAGCACAAAGCCGCGCAGTCGCCACGGCAACATCTCGCCGAGTTCCGAGACGGTGAAGGCGGCGGCTCGTTCGACGGCGTCGGGGTGCTGGTACGGGAGGCGGTCGCTCAGTTTCCAGTCCGAGAGATGTTTGAATCGCACTCAGCGCCGGGCGGGCGGTGTAGTCAATGGTGAGAAGTTGATTTGCGACTAATGGTAAGTGGCTCGATTCGCGGTGGCGGTAGCGAATAGCTGGCGGCGCAAATCGTCGGAGGGTTCCCAAGTGTGTTCGAGCTGGTAGCGGCGATCCGCGAACTGCGCGCGAGCGTCGATGACGGGAGAAGTCGATGACAGGGTTGGAACGGTCCAAGTCGCGATGGTTGCTTCTGTCGCGGCCTCCCATTCGGTGGAATCGAAGATGCCATTCGCGTCGAAGGTCATGAAGGTGAACGAGGCACGCGCGACGGCGACGGCTCGCCGGCCGTCGAGACGGACGTTCACGGTTGCGAGTTTTACGCGCTTGCCTTTGAACTCGGGAAACAGGGAAGCGCGGTGGGTGGGTGGAGGGTGGCGCGGTTGGTATGCTGTGGTGAGCGCAGGAAAGAAAAGCCCCGCTCCGTCATCGTCTCCACCAAACTTGCCTTCAAAGACTGGAACACCGCATTCCCTAACGCCTCCTGCATCGTCACGCTCATCGACCGCCTCACCCATCACGCGCCGACGTCACCCTCATCGACGGCGACAGCTATCGCAAGCGCGAGAGTGAACTGGAAGCGGCTGCACGCCGTAAACGCAAGCCATGAGCACGACCGACCGCAACATCTTCGTCCAGGCCGTCCTCGACCTCTATCTTGGGCTACCGCACTCGGCTGCCCGCCGTCCCTCACGCAACGATCGCCGTCTTGCCGAGCACCTCTTCGAGCGCCGCGTCCCTCTCAAGATCGTTCGCGCTGCCATGCTCCTGGCCATCGCCCGCAGGTCACAACGCCCAATCGACGCCCCACCTCTCACACCCATTCGCTCGCTCTACTACTTCACTCCCGTCATCGACGAACTGCTCACATCACCAGCCGACCAACCTTCATCGATCACATCATCGAGCACTTTCAACACCTCTTCACCCGATCAGATCGACCTGATGGTCATTCTCATACGTTTCCTGATGGCCGCTGACATCTCTCTCGGTGCGTCGTTGATCTCGGCACCCGGCCTCGGGTGAATACTAACTAACTAAACTAACTAATCTAATCCGGCCGGCCTTCGCGGGTGACACTGGCCGAGGACTTTGCTGGCGGAGAGCCGGGGCCTGCCACCGCATCGCCTGGACCAATATCTGAGGGCGTAAGCAACGTCGATGCGATGGCGCCCTTCGATCCACCGCGCACCCCCTTGATGATCTTTTCGACTGCCTTCGTCGCTGCGAGTTCGCCAAGCGCTTTCTCGATCGCAACCGCAGATGCAACGCGGATCGATCTCCGCGAGGCGCTGGGTGGAATCTACACTGCCGCACTTATCGCGCGGCAGATCGGCAATGACGAGGCGAACGAGAGGCTCACTATGATCTGCGATGCCGCCCGTGCCGCCCTAGCTCCCCAAGAAACAGACACGTTGAGCTACTGATCGGGCGAAGTGAGTGGAGGGTCCTAGTGTCACGTCCGGCTTGAATCCGCCGGTTGTGCGGACAGGGAATCAGAGAGACCATAGGGGTGGGAGGGTGTGATGGTGAAGAAGTACATCGTGCGTCTAACGGGTGAGGAG
>Ga0307505_10002301_pt1 | contig 13509 bp, 12 predicted proteins | sample 23_S_MG_FD_202183 | JGI IMG/M metagenome (GOLD analysis project Ga0307505, IMG submission 202183) | Soil microbial communities from Populus trichocarpa stands in riparian zone in the Pacific Northwest, United States - 23_S | ecosystem: Environmental > Terrestrial > Soil > Riparian zone > Trees...
CGTCAACGTCGTCTTCCCATGATCAATATGACCCATCGTCCCCACATTCACATGAGGCTTCGTCCGCTCAAACCTTGCCTTAGCCATCGCTAGAGGTTCCTTCCTTTTTCTTCGTCTTCGACCGCCGACTGCGTCTCCGCGAGGATACGCAACGTCGACCTCATGTAGCGGCGGGCAGACTCGAACTGCCGACCTCTCGATTATGAGTCGAGCGCTCTCACCAACTGAGCTACGCCGCCTCGAGCTTCGCTCGAGGTTGGAGAATCACCTTCCTGCTGCCGAGCAGCAGAGAGCGGTGATGCTCCCGCCTGTCGCGATGAAGTCTCCCCTGCTTGGAGGCAGAGGCCTGGAGATTGGCATCGCCAATCTCCAACCGCTTCGCCTACGGCGAAGGGGCGAGCCCCCTTCCGGATTTGAACCGAAGACCTCTTCCTTACCATGGAAGCGCTCTACCGACTGAGCTAAGGGGGCATGATGCTGCGCATCCGGTTGGAGAATCAGCTCCGCTTGCCTTCGGCTCGCGTCCACCGGGGGCGTCCGCGTGCCGGGAGAAGGATTCGAACCTCCGTAGGCGTATGCCGGCAGATTTACAGTCTGCTTCCTTTGGCCGCTCGGACATCCCGGCGCACACCGAAACCACGCGGATGCACGCACGGTTTCACGAAGACGCGATATTAGTCATGCCCCCAAAACAGTGACCAATGGAGCGTCGGCCGTGCACGGGGTCTCGGAACCCACGACCCGTTGCTATAGCAACGCCGCTAGCTGACTCCCATCGCCATGTTCTGGAGACGTTCGATGCGCTCCTCGACGGGGGGGTGGGTGCTGAACCACTTGGTCATCTGCCGGCCCCGCGCCGCTTTGAGCGGGTTGTCGATGAAGAGCTGACTGGTGGCCTCGTTGACCCTCATCGGCACACGCGCCGTCCCGGCCGAGATCTTGGCAAGGGCGCTGGCGAGCTGGAGAGGCTGGCCTGTGATCTCAGCGCCACTCTTGTCGGCCTGGAACTCACGGGTTCGTGAGATGGCGAACTGAATGAGCATCGCCACGATGGGGGCGATGATGATCGAGAGGATGGCGCCGATGGCGCCGAGAGGGTTGTTGCGGTTGTCCCCGCCTCCGAACCAGAAACCCATGCGGGCAACCACCGATAGGGCGGCGCCGATCATGGCCGCCACCGATCCGATGAGAATGTCACGGTTCTGCACGTGGGCCAGCTCGTGGCCAAGTACCGCCTCTAGCTCGTTGTTGTCGAGTGTCTGCAAGATCCCGGTGGTCACCGCCACGGCTGCCTTCTTCGGGCTTCTCCCCGTGGCGAAGGCGTTGGGCTGTGGTGAGTCGATGACGTAGATCCCGGGCTCAGGCATGCCCATCTGCATGGTGAGTCGCCGAACCATGGCATAGACCTGGGGTAGCTCCTGCTCGGTGACCGGGCGGGCGCCAGCGGAGGCCAGCGCCATCTTGGCCGAGAAGAAGTATGCGAGGAGATTGAAGCCGACGATCACGGCGATCATCCAGCCAAAACCGCCGCCGAAGGCGTACACGACCCATGCCAGGAGGGCCGTCATGAAGGCGAGAAGACCAACCGTCTTGAGGTTGTTCATGGGCCAATGATAGAAATCCCGGCCGATTATCTCCCCGAGTCGGTTTCACGAGGTCGGCCTGAGGGGTATGTTCGATCGCTGTGGGTCATGGCTGGGACCTACCTAGGAGAGACAAGTGAAGAGAGCACTCGTTCTACTGGTTGCCCTCGCCACCTCGTTCGCACTGGCGATGCCCGTCGTCCTCGCCGAAGAGGGCGAGGGTGGCGAATTCGACCAGACCGCTCCGGTCGAGGAAGGCGAGTTCAACTCCTACATCGTCGTCATGCAGGCCGAGCCTCTGGTCGCCACCATTCCCCAAGAGGATCTCGGAACGTCATCGGCCCAGGCTGAGGCAGAGGCCATAACCGAGACTCACGTAGGGGTCCTCGCCGAAGAGGGGATCGACAGCGGCGAGAAGGTGCACAGCTACACCAACGCCCTCAACGGCTTCTCCGCCCTACTCAGCCATGCGGAGGCCGAGCGTCTCGCAATCAACCCGAAAGTCGCCTTGGTCGTACCCGACGAATTGCAGCAGCTCACCACCGACTCCAGCCCAGAGTTCCTCGAGCTGGACTCGCGCCGCGACGGTGCTTGGCGGGCGGGATACACCGGGAAAGGCGTCGTCGTCGGTGTCATCGACTCCGGCATCTGGCCGGAGCACCCCAGCTTCGCCGACAATGGCATGCCTGCTCCGCCTGACAAGGTCCCCGGCGATCTTCTCTGTGAGTTCGGCAACACGGCGCATCACCCCGATGACGTCGCTTTCACCTGCCAGAACAAGCTTCTTGGCGCACGCCAGGTGCTCGGGACATACCGCGCCCTGATCGGAGCCGATCCCGACGAATTCGACTCAGCCCGTGACGACAACGGGCACGGGACACATACAGCCTCGACTGCGGCGGGAAACCACGACGTCCAAGCGTCGGTCTTCGGCAAGAGGGTCGCCAAGGTCTCGGGTATCGCCTACGACGCCCATGTCATCGCCTACAAGGGTCTCGGAAAGCTCGGCGGCTTCACCTCCGACCTGGCTGCCGCGATCGACCAAGCGGTCGCTGACGGAGTCGACGTCATCAACTACTCCGTGGGTGGTGGGCCCGGTCTCACCGGAGCCGACGAGCTGGCATTTCTCTTCGCCGCCGACGCAGGGGTGTACCTCGCCACTTCGGCAGGTAACTCCGGCCCTGGCGACGCCACTGTGGGTGGCCCCGGGACCGTACCCTGGATGACAACGGTTGGAGCCAATACCCAGGAGCGGTTCTTCGAAGGAGAACTGCAAGTTCGTGTCGAGCGCAACCTCAAGGACCGGCGTGACTTCTCGCTCAACTGGTTCGAGAACTGGCGCAACCGGGACAAGCACCGCACGTACCAGTTCGAGGGAGCGTCTTTGACCCTCGGAACTGATTGGGCATCGCTGGTCGACGCGGCCGACGCCGGCGATCCCCTCTGCCAACGCGGTCAGCTCGACCCGGCAGTCGTCGAAGGCAAGATCGTGCTTTGCGAACGTGGTGTGACCGGGCGCGCTGAGAAGAGCTCTGCGGTGGCAGAAGCGGGCGGCGTCGGGATGGTGCTCTTCAACACCTCCAACGAAGACAACCTGTACACCGACCCCCATGTCGTGCCCAGCGTCCACGTTGACCTGGACCCGGGTCTCGAAGTCAAAGAGCTCATCGCTTCGGGTGAAGTGAAGGACGCCCGGATCGTCACCTGGGACGAAACCAAGTGGCGGTCTGCTCCGTCGATGACGATCTTCTCGTCCCGTGGCCCGAACCCTGTGGCACCCGACATCATCAAGCCCGATGTCACGGCTCCGGGGATGCAGATCCTCGCTGGCAACTCGCCGATCAACAACACATTCGGGGCACAAGGCGAGCTGTTCCAGTCCATTGCGGGGACCTCGATGTCGAGCCCGCATGTGGCTGGCTTGTTCGCGCTGATCAAGCAAGCCCATCCAGACTGGTCGGCAGCCGCGGCCAAGTCGGCGCTTATGACCACGGCCCACCAGGACGTGGTCGACAACGACCGTGAGACTCAGGCGGGCGTGTTCGACATGGGGGCAGGGCACGTCCGCCCCGGTGGTGCCAGGAACGGTTCGGCGTTCAACCCGGGGTTCGTCTACGACGCCGGGTTCAACCAATACCTCGGCTTCCTCTGTGACGCCGAGCCCACAGTGTTCGCCAACCCGGCCGGCACCTGCGCATCCCTGGAAGCGGCTGGTATCCCGGTTGATGCCAGTGATCTCAACCTCGCCTCGATCGGTGTGGGTGACGTTGCCGGGTCCCAGACCGTCACGAGGTCTGTGACCAGCGTCGCTGATCGCACACTTCGATACCGGGTCAGCGTGGACGCCCCCGCCGGATTCGACGTCGAGGTTTCGCCGTCGGACTTCCGGATCGCCCCTGGGGAAACGGTAAGCTACACCGTCACGTTCACCAACGAGTCGGCCTCGATCGGAGAGTGGCGCACCGGGTCACTCACCTGGAAGAGCGGCCAGTACGAGGCGTATAGCCCCATCGCAGTCAAGGCGGCGCTGTTCGATGCACAGAGCGAGGTCGATGCCACCGATGTCGACGGTTCGGCATCGTTCGAGGTCAAGTTCGGCTACAGCGGTGCATACACCGCGGCTGCCCACGGCCTGGAGCCCGCAACGGTCACAGTCGACAACGTGGTCCAAGATCCTGATCAGAACTTCGACCCGGGGGACGGGTTCTCCGATCAACATACCTTCGATCTGAGCGGGGCTGCCTGGTTCAGGGTGGCCATCCCACCGGAGGCCACGGAAGCCGATGCCGACCTCGATGTCTTCGTCTTCGATCCAAGCGGGACGCTGGTCGCTACCTCGACCAGCCCGGGCACTGACGAGGAGATCGACATTTCCCAACCCGCCGACGGCACATGGACGGTCTATGTCCATGGTTGGCAGGCACCCGGCGGGGATTCTGACTACACGATGTACTCGTGGGTCGTGTCCGGCACTCCGGGAGGCAACATGGAAGTCGTCTCTGCTCCCACGTCGGCGACTGTCGGGGCAACCGAGACCATCGAGGTGGGATGGCTCGGAGCGACAGCGGGTGAATGGCACTTGGGCGCCGTGTCGCACACCGGCGATGACGGTCTGATGGGCCTCACTCTCATCAACGTCGACAACCGCTGACGAGGATCGACCGTTCAAGTGGAAAGGGGCGCCAACCGGTGCCCCTTTCTCATTCGATCTTGTATGTCAGGTGTCGATGCCGGGCGGGGGAACGAAGTCGTAGCCGCCGTCCTTCTCGTCGGATGGGCAGAGGAAGACATCACCGTCGGACCCGGCGTGATAGTCGAACACACGCTCGTCGACCTGCAGGAGGATCTGGAAGCCGGAGACCACAGCTTGGGTGTACGCCATGCCGTCCTCCGGACAGCCGAGAGCGGAGTCGGGCCAATCGACCTCCCGAACGCGAACGACGGACACGTCGTCTGGGGACACGCCCGTGCGTTGGGCTAGATCGGCGCGGGCAGCATCGACAACTTCGTTCTGTTCTGGCATCTCGATGTCTCCGATCGTGGTCGTCGAGTTGGAGCCGACCGCCGTCGTAGTGGCGCCGGTCCCGGTAGCCGTCGTCGTGGTCGACTCGACAGGGCTCGTCGTGCTGGCACCCCCGTCGCCGGGGGGCGAGCCGCACGCCACGAGGAGCAATCCAAGAATCGACACCAAGGTTCTCATCGGCACATGGTTAAGACGACCGGTGGTTCGCGGCGGTTCCCAGCCTCTCGAACGTCAGCACCCTGAAGTCCCCCAGCCCACGGGGGTGGAGGAGGGTCTCGGCCTCGGTCTTGAGCGTGCGCAACTTCAGCCGTTGCGTCTCGTCTCCGGATTGGGCCGCTTCCAGTTCCCGTCGCCGAATCTCGGAAAGCCGGTCGCGAAGCCCGAGACGGGAGAGGAAGTCATCCTGACGACTCAGCGTCGCACCGAGGTCGAGGTCCATCAATGCCGTGAAGTTGACGTCGGATGTGATGTCGGTCTCCCCCGGCTCGTCGAGGGGGTGAGGGCCGAGATGATGGGCCCGGTAGGTCCGGAGGGTTCCGTCGCCACGACGAGGAAGCAGGTTCTCGGCGGTGTCCCCGTAGTCGACGAGCACGACCGCTCCCACCTCGAGACGGGCAAGAACGTCGGCCACCCAGGCCCGGGCTGCCAGTTGCACCTCGACCCAACCACCCTCCGTCACCGGACCGGCGTAGGCGTCGAGCCAGGCGAGCACATCCGGTCGAGGTGCGGCATCGACGAACACCAGATCGGCGTCGTCGACCCCGACCCAACGCTCCCGCCAACCCTGAGGAGTCAACTGTGCAAGGGCCGTCGGGAGGTTGTCCAGCAACTCATTGGCGATCGCCACGCCTCTGATCGTCTCGGGCAGCTCATCGTGAACCGGGACGAGTGTGCCGAGAGCGGACCGGGCAGCGGGCGAGGCCTCCACGGCCATGGCCTCCACCGGGAGGGCTTCGAGAAGAGGGCGAAGCAGAGATCCCGACCCAGCACCGACCTCAACGACCATGAACGGGTCGCCGATCTCCTCGGCGATCCCGGCCACATAGCGGGCCAGAGTCTCTCCAAACAGCGCGCTGACCTCTGGAGAGGTCAGGAAATCGCCGGCGCGCTGGGATCGGAGCGAATCGCCGCCGAAGAACCCGTGGGGGTCATAGAGCGAAATCTCCATGAATCGCTCGAATGGCATCGGGCCGTTCGACCCGATCTCGCTGATGATGCGTCGCTTCAAACTCAAAACGTTTCCTAATGCAGGGGAGACGGTATACCGGTTCTCCGCCGCGCGGAATGACACCCTTCCTTCCTGACTCCTGGCCAGACATGATCGGGACATGGGGAGAAGCACTCAGGAAGTCATAGCCCACATGCGTCAGAACAGCGGTGTGCTCACTAGGGCAACCGCCCTGGCCCTGGGAATGGCGTCATCGACGCTTCAGGAGTGGGTGACTGCAGGGCACCTGGTTCCTGTGGGCAACGGTCTGTATGTGCTGCCAGGCGTCCTCGACTCCGAGCGCACTCTGCTTCGAGCAGCCACGGTGGCTCTCGATGCCGTGGTGTCGCACGAATCGGCTGCTCGACTCCACGGTCTCGACGGGTTTCCCCTCGCTGGTCCCACGGTCTCGGTCCCGGTGCGCCGAAGCAACCGCTTCATCGGGGTGACGGTGCACCAACTGACCGACCTCCTTCATGACCACACGACGACGGTCTTTGAAATGACAGTGACCAATGGAGCCAGGACGATCATCGACCTGGCAGCCACCGCCCTTGCTGTACAACGTCTCGCCCCAACGATGGACCAGTCGGTCCGGATGGGGATCACCACCTACGCCGAGGTGGCGGATCTCTTGGACAGCCTTGCCCGCAAGGGCAAACCGGGCGTGAAGAAGCTGCGCAACATCCTCGCCCCTCGCCTCGCGAGCGGACACGTGAGTGACAGCATCCTGGAGAGTCGTCTCTTCGACGTCATCGTCGATGGCGGGCTTCCACTGCCCACCACGCAGTTTCGACCCCCCTGGCTTCGCAAAGTCAACGGACGTGTCGACCTGGCGTATCCGGAACAGGAGATCCTCATCGAAGGTGACAGTCTCAGATGGCACGGCACGCCCGAATCGTTTCAGATGGACCGAACCCGGGACAACCTTGCCACCCTGGCCGGTTGGATCAGTCTTCGGTACACCTGGGAGGACATAACGCGACGACCCGAGAAGGTCGTGGCTGAAGTGACCGAAGCGCTTTCTGTACGGCGGAGAGCCGGATATCCGGCTCTCCTGCATTAGGAAACAAGAAAGGGAGGGCCCGGACGTTGCCCGGGCCCTCCCTTTCTTCAGGACCTAGAAGTCCATGCCACCGCCGTGGTCATGACCGCCGCCGCCCATCGCCGGAGCATCCTCCGGCTGCTCGACCACCAGTGCTTCGGTGGTGAGGAGCAGAGCCGCGATCGAAGCGGCGTTCTGCAGGGTGGAACGGGTGACCTTGGCGGGGTCGATGACCCCAGCAGCCAACAGGTCCTCGTAGACGCCAGTCGCCGCGTTGAAGCCGTTGCTTCCCTCGGAGGATCGCACCTGCTCGACGACGACTCCGCCTTCGAACCCGGCGTTGATCGCGATCTGACGGATCGGCTCCTCCATCGCCTTGCGGACGATGTTGCGGCCGGTCTTCTCGTCATCGGAGCCACCGCGAGCCTTGTCCAGAGCGGCCTGGGCCCGAAGAAGGGCAACGCCACCACCGGGGACGACACCCTCCTCGACGGCAGCACGTGCCGCCTGGACGGCGTCCTCGATGCGGTGCTTCTTCTCCTTGAGCTCGACCTCGGTCGCAGCGCCGGCCTTGATAACGACGACGCCGCCGGACAGCTTGGCGAGACGCTCCTGGAGCTTCTCACGGTCCCAATCGGAATCGGTGTTCTCGATCTCACGCTCGATCTGAGAGATGCGAGCCTTGACATCGGACTCAGACCCGTCACCGTCGATGACAGTCGTGTTGTCCTTGGAGATGACGACCTTGCGAGCACGTCCCAACAGTTCGGTGGTGACGTTCTCCAGCTTGAGGCCGACCTCTTCGGAGATCACGGTGGCACCGGTGAGGGTGGCGATGTCCTGGAGCATTGCCTTGCGACGCTCGCCGAAGCCGGGGGCCTTGACCGCCACCGACTGGAATGTCCCTCTGATCTTGTTGACGACCAGGGTGGCGAGAGCCTCGCCCTCGACGTCCTCGGCGATCACCAGGACGCCCTTGCCGGTCTGCATCACCTTCTCGAGCACAGGGACCAGGTCGTTGACCGAGCTGATCTTCTGATTTGCGACCAGGATGAACGGATCGTCCAGGACCGCTTCCTGACGGTCGGCATCGGTGATGAAGTAAGGGGAGATGTAGCCCTTGTCGAACTGCATGCCCTCCGTGAACTCGAGCTCGAGCCCGAAGGTCTGACCCTCTTCGACGGTGATCACACCGTCCTTGCCGACTCGATCCATCGCGTCGGCGATGACCTCACCGATCGATGAGTCGTTATTGGCCGAAATCGACGCCACGTGGGCGATCTCCTCGGTGGTCTCGATGTCACGAGCCATCTCACCGATCGCCTTCACGACGACATCGACGGCACTCTCGATGCCACGCTTGAGCTCCATCGGGTTGGCGCCTGCGGCGACCTGACGAAGACCCTCGCGAACCATGGCCTGGGCGAGGACGGTGGCCGTGGTGGTCCCGTCACCGGCGACGTTGTCGGTCTTGTTGGCGACCTCGTAGGCCAGCTTGGCGCCCATGTTCTCGTAGGGATCGTCGAGTTCGATCTCCTTGGCGATGGTCACACCGTCGTTGGTGATGGTGGGGGCGCCCCACTTCTTCTCCAGCACGACGTTCCGGCCCCGGGGGCCGAGGGTGACCTTTACGGTGTCTGCGAGCTTGTCTACGCCCGCCTGAAGCCCTTTGCGGGCCTCTTCACTAAAGCGAAGGTCCTTCGCTGCCATTGTCTCTCAGCTCCTCAGTTGACGATTGCCAGGATGTCACGCTCGCTGAGGACGAGGTACTCGTTCGAATCGAGCTTGACCTCCGTCCCGGCGAACTTCGAGTAGAGGACCTTGTCCCCCACCGAAACGTCCATTGCGATGCGTTCACCGTCGTCGTCCCGGGATCCCGGGCCAACGGCGATCACTTCGCCGATCTGCGGCTTCTCCTTGGCGGTGTCGGGGATGACCAGACCCGAGGGTGTGCGGGATTCCGCTTCCTCTGCGGGTGTGACCACCACTCGATCACCGAGCGGCTGCAGCTTCATGCGTAGCTCCTCCTTGAGCATCCTTGTTGGTACTTCGGGAAGCCTGGCACCGGCATGTGAACCGCCGGTGACACAGGAGTTACCCGTTCGTTAGCACTCTCTCGTTCCGAGTGCTAACGACACATTATCACTCTCCCGCGGAGAGTGCTAACCCGACCTTGAGCCGATGACGCTCAGGTTTGCTGCAGGCATCCCCCACGCAACCGGACGCCGTAGAGCCGGTATACCGGCCCTCCTACATTAGGAAAGCGAAAGCAGCATCGACGGGTCGACGTTCTCGGCCCAGTCGGTGAGACGCCCTTGGGAGAGCCAATGTGCGCCGGCGACACCGATCATCGCTGCGTTGTCGGTGCAGAGGATGGGATCGGGAACGGCCAGGGTGACCCCACGCTTGTCGGCCTCTTCGGCGAAGCGATGGCGAAGCCTCCGATTGGCGAGGACCCCTCCGCCACCACCCACTACCGGAGCACCGGTGGCGTCTACGGCGGCAAAGGTCTTGTCGACGAGGACGTCGACGATCGCCTCCTGAACCGAAGCGGCGACATCTTGGAGAGAAGGGAGGTCGCCCGACTTCATCGCCTTCTCGATGAAAGTGACCACCGAGGTCTTCAGGCCCGAGAAGGAGAAGTGATACGGCCTCTCGGGAAGCGCTCGGGGGAAGCCGATGGCGTCGGGGTCGCCGCCATCGGATGCCTGATCCATGGCCGGGCCACCGGGGAAGCCCAGACCCATGACCCGGGCCATCTTGTCGAAGGCTTCGCCGGCGGCATCGTCGATGGTGTGGCCGAGGATCTCGTATTCTCCCCAATCTGCCACGTGGACGATCTGGGAGTGGCCACCGGAGGCGAGGAGGACGACCGCCGGCGGCTGGAACTCCTCGAACTGGAGCCGGGGCGCCATGAGATGGCCCTCCATGTGATCGATCCCCACGAATGGCAGCTGGCGGGCCCATGCCGTGGCCTTGGCGAACGAGTGGCCCACGAGCAAGGCACCGACCAGGCCTGGCCCTGCGGTGGCGGCAACGCCGTCGAGGTCGGAGGGATGCACCCCGGCCTCGGTGAGTGCCTTGTGGGTGAGGGGCCGGATCGCCTCGACGTGGGCCCGGGCGGCGACCTCGGGGACCACGCCGCCGAAACGGGCGTGCAACTCGACCTGGGAGGAGAGGACGTTGGAGAGCGCCTCGCGTCCTCGGACCACGGCGACGGCCGTCTCGTCACAGCTCGACTCGAAAGCGAGGATGATCGGGTTCATTCCAGGTTCTCCAGGTACTCGGGCTGGTCGATGTCGTGTGCCCAGAGGATCAGGGCGTCGTCATCGCCGTAGTAGCGGGGGCGAAGCCCTACCGGGGCCAGCCCGAGACGAGAGTAGAGAGCACGAGCCGCAACGTTCTCCTTGCGGACCTCGAGTGTGAGATGTCGTGCCCCTGTGGTTATCGCCGACTCGATGAGGGCGATCATGAGCGCTCGGCCGAGACCCCCTCGTCGGCGCTCGGCCGAAACGAGGAGATTGGTGACGTGGGCCTCGTCGCCGACCACCATCAACCCACCGAAGCCGACGACGACCCCGCTGTCCTCCGCCACGAGATAGATGCGATTCTCGGCTGCCAGCTCATCTTGGAACACCTGCATGGACCACGGTCGGGGTTGATGCTCGGATTCGACGGCCACGACCGAGGGCAGGTCTCCGACACCCATCTCCCGGATAAGGGTCACTGCGGTCCCCACGGTCCCTCCTGACGCAGCTTCTCCCAGTTGATGGTCACGTCGGGCTCTCGCATATACACCGGCCGGATGTCCTCAGGCGAGGGGTAGTCGTCACGTTCGTACTTGCCTGCTCCGATCTCGGCGAGGGCCACGGCATATGGATAGCGGGGCCGACCCGTCTTGACGTGGTGCATCCCTCTGAAGAACCCCTCGGGAAGCTCCGCCGAGTCGCCGACCACGAGACTGTCGTCGCCCGTCGACTCCAGGGCCGCCTTGATCTCCTCGGGCTCCATCAGCTCAGTCACCGACTCCCGGACGACACCGCCGGGGACGGGTCTGTACCGGGCAACGGCGAATTCGCCGCGCCGAACATCGATGACCGCCCAGATCATGCGGTGGCCGGTCTTCGCCTCGAGAGCCAGAGCATCGACGGAGACGGCCGGGATGATCGGTATCCCGAAGGCGGCTGCCAGCCCTTGAGCGGTGGCCAAGCCGACGCGGATACCCGTGTACAGCCCGGGACCGACGTCGACGACGACTGCGTCGAGGTCGATTGGCGACCACCCCACCTGGTCGAAGCAGAAGTCGATGGCGGGCACCAGGAACCCGGCATGACCGACGCGGTCGATCCTCGACGCCGCGGCCAGGGTCCGCCGGTCCTCGACCACAGCGATCGATGAGCCCGGTGTGGCGGTCTCGATGGCGAGCAGCTTCATCTGATGCCACCCAGGTCGCGCTCGGTCCATTCCCCTTCGCCTACGAACCGGAGCACGCGCGATCCGTCTTCGCACACGACGAACTCGATCCTGAGGTGATCGGCCGGAAGCGCGCTCTCCACAGCCTCTCCCCACTCGACGACGAGCACGCCTTCTTTGGACATCTCCAGAACGTCGAGATCGTCGAATTCGTTGATCGACCCGAGCCGGTAGACATCGACGTGGACCACCGGCATGAAGCCGCTGCGGTATTCGCGAACCAGGACGAACGACGGGCTGACCACCGCCTCTTCCACCCCGAGACCGGTTGCGATTCCCTTGGTGAACAAGGTCTTTCCAACACCGAGACCGCCGGCCAGGACGACGATGTCACCCGGCCGCAAGCTGGAGGCGAGCCGTCCCCCGAGAGCCTCGGTGTCCTCAGGGCCAGGGCAGACGAGCTCGATCACGAGAGGCCGATCGTCGTCTGCACCGGATCGGATCCCTCTGACCGGGCTGCGGATGCGAGGACCTCGGCAACGGCGGCGAAGTCTTGTTCCATGTCGGCCTTCACCTGGGGCCGCCCCCGGAGGGCGGCAGCCGGGTGGAACGTCGGGATCAGGGTCGCTCCCAGCCACCAGTCGATGCGACTCCCACGCATTCGGGTGATCCCGACTTCCGTGGGCACCAGGAGCTTGGTGGCGAAGTTCCCGAGGGTCACCACCACGTCGGGATGGATCATCCTGATCTGGGAGCGCAGGTATCCCTTGCAAGAGTCGATCTCGTCTTCACGGGGGTCACGGTTGCCCGGAGGGCGACACTTGAGGACGTTGCCGATGTAGACCTCTCCCCTTGCGATGCCGATGCCGGAAAGCAATTCGTCGAGCAGCTGTCCAGCGGCGCCGACAAAAGGCTCGCCCTGCAGGTCCTCGTTCCGACCCGGAGCCTCCCCGACCAGCATCAACCTCGCGTCGGGGTCTCCGACTCCGAATACGACGTTGGTCCGGGTCTCGGCGAGACGGCAAGCCGTGCACGCCATGGCGGCGTCGCGCAGTTCGAGGAAGGCGGGTGATGAGGCGACCACCGGTCTCATTGTGGCAAAGTGCCGGCCGTCTCGTCGGCGGCTCGCACCGCTTTCTCGACGGCCCTCCCCGTGGCGCCGAAAGCGGCCTCTGCCAGGTCGTGGACCTCGGCGGTCTCCGCCCCGACAGAGGCGGCGAACACGACGTCCCCGTCGAAATCGGTGTGCACCGGGCGGAGACATGCGGCCAGGGCGTCGTGGGCTCTCACCACGAGTCGGAACAACTGGAGACGGCTGAGTCGGGCATCGGTGGCGACCACGACGAGGGTCGTGTTCGTGAACGCCTCAGGAGTGAGGTCGGGGGGCCCGGGCTCGGGGTCACCGCCGGTGAGAGACTCCCCTTCCAGTGAGAACACGTCGCCGACGGCGTTGAGAACGACGAGGACGCCCACCTTGGCCCCACCGACCGCACGCATGGCCGAGCCCAGCCCGCCCGGTCGCCGCTGATCGAAGCCACGCCATTTGGCGACGGTGGCGCCGGTGCCGGCCCCCACCAATCCCGAGGCCACGGGATCGGCGCCCGCCGCCCGATAGGCAGCCTCCCCCTCGTCGGGACCGGGCCGGGCTCCGAAGTCGGGGAAGAGGTCGAAGATCACGGCTGCGGGCACGATGGGCACCCGCCCCACCGGCGTCTCATGGCCCCTCCCATCGGCTTCC
>Ga0307505_10002302_pt1 | contig 13503 bp, 25 predicted proteins | sample 23_S_MG_FD_202183 | JGI IMG/M metagenome (GOLD analysis project Ga0307505, IMG submission 202183) | Soil microbial communities from Populus trichocarpa stands in riparian zone in the Pacific Northwest, United States - 23_S | ecosystem: Environmental > Terrestrial > Soil > Riparian zone > Trees...
GGCCGTCGCGCGGGCGGCCGCGGGGGCGGGGGGCGCGCGCGCGCGCGCGATCCGGACCGCGCCCACCGCACCGCTCGCCGCCGCCACGTCGCCGGAGAGCACGCGGGCGAGCGTAAGTGCGCCGGTGGCCACGGCTTCGACGGACGCGGTGCCCGCCAAAGCAACGTCGCTGGAGCTCTGGACGTCGAGCGCACCTGTTGCGCCGCCGGTGGCCGCGGCCACACCGGCCAGCAAGCGACCCAGCGCCGCGTCGCCGGCGGCGCCGCCGGCGGCGGCGGCTACGCCGGTCAGTTCGAGCTGGCGCACGAGAAGTGCCTGCGCGGCCGCCTGACTCGCTGCGTCCTGGTTCAGCGCCCGGTGCAACATGAGCGCGGCGTGCGCCTGGGCGGATCCGGCGGCGGCGGCCTCGACGAGCCGTGCGATCGTCGGTACGGCACTGGCCGCGGCATCCGCCGTGGCGGTTCCGTCGAGCTCGACAGGCTCGGCAGCACCACCGGTGATGGCGTCCACGAAATACTCCTCCGCCTCCTCCTGGGAGACGAAGTACTCATTCTGCTCGGCCTGGGAGACGAAGTAGGGCATCACGGATCCACCAGACGCATGTAGATCGCCGGGCCCGATGAGTGGCGATCACCCGGCGACTGCAGGTTGACCGACGAGGGCACGCCTGCGCCGAGGTCGAAGAACGTGAATCCCGTCTCCTCCGTGTGATTCCACGGTGCGGCCGGCCCTCCCAGCGGGTTCTGGATGATGACCAGCGTCGGGTTCTGCGTCCATGTGCCCGTCAGTAGCAGACCGGCGAGGACATAGGCCCCGGGCCCCACAATCGGCGCGGAGATCTCGGAGAAGTCGTTCTCCACGGTCGCGTCGACGGAATAGTCGTCGATGAGATCGCCAGCCAGATCCATCAGCACGATCGCCGCGCCGCCTCCGGTGGTCGCGCCCGGCGTACCGCCGCTAGTACGAATGGCCAGGCGCAGCTCGACCGCGGGCATCCACATCGGGTGTAGCCACAGCACACCGGGGTTGATCTGGGTCGTGTTGCCCGCCTTGAACGGCGCCGTGTACCAGTACCCCTCGATCAGTGGTGGCCGACGGCCGACCACCTCAGCGTCGATCGTGCGCAGCGTGTCGTCGAGCTGCTCGCCCTCATTGCCGCCCTCGTTCTCTTCCCAGCCAGGGGGCGGATCGGGATAGGGTGTGTGCTTCCCCACTAGATCAGTCGAGCTCGACGACGAGCGCGCCCACCGGGAACGCTACGGCCTCGGTGACGGCTGCTTGGACGATGACCGGCTCGTCGAACGCCTGGAGGATCATGAGCGTGCCGCCCGTATCGGCCGTGTAGATGCCGAAACCGACGAGCTCCAGGTCTTCGTCCGGATCGCCGAAGTCGACCTCGGCGTCGTTCGCGCAGGTGCTCGGGTTGCCCGCGGACGCGTTGCCGAACGAGGCCGCCTGGCGCTCGTAGCCGGTCCACTCGGCCTCGGTGCCGCCCGAGCCGTCCTCGCCGGGCATCACCGTGAAGAGGGCCACGAACTGCCCCGCGGGCTGCGTGTACGCCGCGTTGCCGAGGATGTGGTTGAGGACAGCCGTTTCGACGGCGTTCGAGAAAGCGCCCATGGCGGTAGTTGCGTGGCTAGTCGGCGTCGGCCATGGGCTGGCCGGCCGGTGTGATGATGACCTCGGCGATCGTCCGGAGCGGCGACCCGTGGTTGTTGCCGATCCCCGCGCGCCGCTCGCGGCGCACGAATGAGCACCCGTCGTACAGCTGGCGGATGAGCGGCGTGTCGTCGTACGTGAGCACCCAGCCTCCTTGCAGTTGGCGGACGCTCTCGGCGAGCGCGACGAGCGCTACGAAAGATGACCGGTCCCCCGCCCGGGCGGGGGGGCCGTCGACCCCACATGGGCCGAGACCCCCCTCGCCGCGAGGCAGGGGCGGTCCGTCATCTGACCGTAGCAGGTCTCGGCCCACCATGGGGCGAGGGGAAGCGGCCTGTAGCATCAGGCCGATGGTGAGGCCGCCACGGGCGCGGCGGTGATGCCCAGCATCTGGGTCCTGATCTGCTGCACGAATGGTTCTGAAAGGCCACCCTGGCGGGCGATCGTCACGGCGGCGTCCGCGGCCGCCGACACGCGCTTCGACATCTCGGCGAGCCAGCGCTTCTGTGCGACCGAGGCCGTGTTGAGGCGCGCGACCATCGTTCCGAGCTGCGCCAGCGACACCTCGCCGGCGTCCTCCATCTCCAGCAGTACTTCGAACGCCTTCTGCTGCACGAGCGCCGTCAGCGCGTCGCCCAGGCGGCCCTCGTCGTCCCCGGTGGCCTCCGCGATCGCGCGGGCCTGCTCGGTGGCCACGCGAAGCGCCGAGAGTCGCCGGTCGAACTGCTGGCCGTAGCGGTGCAGCGAGCTGCGCGAGATCTCGAAGCCCTCCGCGGCCAGCCACTCCGCGAGACCGGCATAGTCGGAGAAACCGCCGGCAACCAGGCGGCGGTTGAGCTCGTCGCGGAGCTCCTCGGGCAGGCGCTGGACGGCGGAACGCTCCATCACCAAACAGGGCGATGGATCCCGGGCGGCGCGTCGCGCTGATACTCTGCCACCTCGATCCCGTGTGCGGTCAGGCTCGTCATCCAGGCGCCGCGGGCCTGCCCGTTGATGCGCACGAGCTCACAGCCCTCCAGGTACGAGACCTCGCGGCGCAGCTCCTGAAGGCCCGTCTGTGCGTCTGCGTCGCCGAGCGTGCGCAGGATCAGGTCCTCGCCGAGCGGGTACGGCCGGCCTGTGTACAGGACCAGGATGATCTGCCACCGGAGGTGCTCACGGCGGTGCTGCTCGAGCGCCATGGCGCGCTGACTCTCGTTCATGGCGTGCGTGTGGTGGCGCTGAGTTCGTTGATCTTGTCCCAGATGCGGTCCAGCTTCACCTCGCGCGCCCCCTCGACGCGCACGAAGTCCTCGCGGTGGACGTACGCCTGGGCCACGTGTACCCGGAACTCGCTGAGCTCCGTTTCGAGCGCGTGTATCGCCCCCATGCGCCGCTCGATGTCGCGCTCTAGCGAAACGAACCGGCGGTCGATGTGCGCCAGGTTCGCCTTCAGTAGCGCGCCGATAACGGCCGTCAGGATGCCCCCGCCGAACACGAGGATGGCGACCAGGACCGACGCGGCCGTCCAGTTGATCTCCATGTCGATCACCTGGTGAGAACGAGCGTGGCCACGCCGGCGGCGCCGGCGAGCGCGATGACGCGCCACAGCCGGAGCCCGAGCCTCGCACGTGTCAGGGCGCGTTCGCTCCCCTGCAGCGCCCCGCGGACGCGCTCGTTGTCGACCTCGAGCGCTGCCGCCTGGCGAGACCTGGCGTCCGCGGCCTGCCGGCAGGACAGCTGCGCGGCCGCGCTCTCGGCCGCGGCCTCCTGTAGTGCGTCGACCTGGGCGTCGAGCAGGGCGACGAGCGCCTCGGCCTCCTGGTCGGCCGAGCGCAGCAGGCGCGTCTCGACCGCGCAGACGACGTAATCCGACACCAGCGCCCGCGGCGCGATGTAGCCGGCGTTGGCGACGTATCGGACCTCGGTCGAGTCTGCGGGCTGCGCCTCAGCGCGCGGCCAGGCGGCGGCGCAGCTCGCGAGTAGCACGAGCAGCCAGCGAGTCGTCATCGAGAGTGTGGAGCTGGCCCGCGAGAGTGCGGGCGGTGGTCGATCGTGCACTGGTCCAGCGAGTCCTGGCGCGCGAGGCCTCGTCGCCGAGCCGCGCGGCCTCCGTTTCCGCGGCCGCCGCGCGGGCAGCTAGCCGGTCCGCCTCCGCCTCCCACCGTCTGGCGTCCGCGGCGGCTTGCTCGGCTGCGGCCGCGACGGTCGGAGCCGGTGGCGGGCAGCGGCTGAGGACGTGGCCGACGAACACGCCCATGAGCAGCGCCACGAGCAGGCCGGCGCCGGTTGCGACCGCGACGCGCCGGTCCATCTCAGGCCGGCGTGAACGCGACGATGCGGAAGTACGCTCCCGGCTCGATGCAGCGCTGACGCCGGTAGACGCCGTCGCCGTCGGCCTGCGAGCCGGTCGCGCCTGAGCTTGTGTTGCCCTCGACCGTGCGTCCGCAGCGGAGCCGCCAGGCGCCGGGGTGGACGTCGTCCTGAACGACGAACCCTATGTGCCCCTGCCATGTTGCCCCACGACGCCAGATTACCAGGCTGCCGACTGGCGGCCGCGCGGCCCCGCGCTGCACCCCGCGTGCGTCGATCGACGAGCTGGTGATGTGCCTGGTGGCCACCGCGCCGAGCACGCTCACGCCGCGCGTGTCCGTCACGTCGCGCCCCACAGCGCGCAGCACGTAGGACGTGAACGCTGCGCACCAGGAGATGGGTGGCTCCATGCGCGCCCCGAGGCGCGCGAACCGATCGACGTGGCCTCCGCGGTTCGGCCGGCCGCGCGTCTCGCGGGTGCCGACGTACGCCAGCGCGGTGTCCAGGTGCGGAACGCCCGACGCCGCGATCCGCGCGCCGGTTCGGTCGACCAGCTGCGCCGGTACCGGCTGCGCAGTCGCCAGCGTAGCCGCGAGGATCAGCGCGTAGGCCAGCAGCATGATGGCGTAGGCCACGTTCTTCTCCTGCACGATCTGGACGTACGTGTTCGACTGGCGCAGCACCCAGACGTCGACGACGACCAGGCCGGCGATGCCGAGGGCAGCCTTCAGCGCGCCCGCGCCGAAGCCCGAGAGCTGGGGGACGTAGGTCAGCAGCAGGGCGAACAGGACGAGGGTCCCGGCGGTCATGACGGCCGGCCCTACTCTCGACTGGAGGCGTTCCATTGGCACGGGGGGAGGGACCCCGGCAGGCTAGGCGCCCCCCGGGGACACCCCTAAAACAGAAATGCAAAAAGCGGCTGCTCAGGCCGCGGTCTCCCCTCGATTGAAGAGGTCCGACTGGTTCGGGTCGGTCGGTGAGGTGCGCCCCTGCTTGAGCAGGTCGTAGATGTTGCGCCGGCTCACGCCGTAGCGCCGCGCCAGCTCGCCTTCGTTGCGGCCATTCCACTCGTCGATAATCCGCGTGTCGCGCCACGGTTTCAGGACCGAGGCGCGCGCCGGGATGTAGATCTGCGAGCCGCCCCACGTCTCGACGAGGTGGCGCGCCGCAGGCATCCCGAGCGCCTCGGCGATCTCGCGGAGGTCCTCGGGCAGGTCGCCGGCCTCGGCGGTCGACCAGAAAAGATCCTCTTCCGCGCTCATGGTTTATCGTGGGGGACGGATTGTACAGTACGTGGCTAAAGTCGGCTCAACCACCGTTTTAGTGCCTCGGTGGCGCGCGCGGCGTCGCGAGCCGTGAGCCAGTCGACGTGCGCGGGGAGGCCCATCCGGCGTAGCCAGCGGCCCAGCGCGACGAGGGACGCGTCCTCGGTGGCCGCGACCAGGTAGAGGTCGAGCCAGAGATGTTTGATTTTCCGAACGGCCGGCCGGTCATCGCCGGAGAGCTCGAGACCGGTGCGCGCGGCGGCCTCTTCCGGCGCCGTACGGACCGAGTCCGTGCGCGACGGCGCGCCGGCCTTCCGCTGCCATCCGCCCTCGCGGAACAGATCCAGCACGTGCCCGCGCTGCCGCGCCGTCAGGTCGCCGGCGGAACGCGCGCCAGTCATCTCCTCGAGCGCGTCGCGGTACGCGGCGTCGTTTTCGCCGAAGATGGCACGCTTAGCCATGTGAATGGCGGCGAGCTCGCGCCGGCGCTGGGCGTCCGCGGTGGAGCCTGATTTCGTGGTCATGCGTTCCTGTCCTGGAGGACGTGGTTGATGAGATGCTCCAGCAGCTCGTCGACGGGTGGTGTGACCCGGGAGCCGCTCGCGCGCGGACGCCAGTTCTGGGTGGGAAAGAGCCGATCCAGCACGTCCAGGTGGACGAGCGGCGCCGTTGGCGTTAGCTCCTGGAATACCAGCGGCACGTAGTGCCTCCCGTCGCCCCACGGCATCCTGACGGGCTCTCCTGTGGCATGCCCCGCTCCTACGATGCCGCGCGGCTCGACGCCCTGCCGGAGGAGCCAGAGTCGGCGCCCTGGCTTGATCGACCGGCACGCGGTCGACCAGTACTCCTCCGTCTCACCGCGCGCGGCGATCGTGGCCACCATGCGGTCCAGGTAATCGATCGGCCAGATCGAGGGATTCCAGGTGAGGAGGTGCGCCGGGTGCATCGCGTTTGCCCTATCTCCAGGCTGCGATCAAGAACTGCCCCATCGGCCTCCAGTAGCGGCTCGTGACGACACCGACGACGTGCGGATCGACCAGCTTTCCTTCGGCGCGGTATAGCCAGAAGACATCGAACACGCCCGCCTCGCGGGCGGCGGCGAGGTCTTCCAGGACGTCCACCGGTACGTCGAGGCCGAGGTTTACGCCCCACGCGCCCCACGCCCCGGTGCGCTCATCCTCGGTACCGGCGACGTTGAGCGGCGCGGCGTTCTGCCTGGCAGGCATCTCGAGGTAGCCATGAACGAACGGCTCGCGTAGCCGCTGGAGGTCTTGGATCTCGCCGGCGAGGCGAGTCATAGTGGCCCGGATGCCACGCGTGGGTAAGCCTGCGCGTCGAGCAGCGTCCTCGCGGCGGACCAGGTCCCCGATCCTCGTTTCCTTCTCCTGGATCTGGTCGTCGATCGACGCAACCGCCCGGATGTTGGAATGGGCCAGCGCACGGAGGGATGGCGGAAGCGAGCTGATGGGCACCGGCGCGCCGTCGCGCACGAGCACCAGTGCGGCGTGGCCGTCTGGGCCCAGCTCGGGGCGGAGTACGGTGTCGCTGACCCGCTGGAGGGTTGTAGTCATGGCGATTCCTCGTCTGGTTGGAAGGGATTGGTTGCGTCGACCTGCGCTCGGGCGTAGGCGACATTGGGCTCGTCGTTCACCCGGTACGCCCACGCCAGGGCGAGGCCACGGCGATACAGCTCCTCGTAGTGATCACTCGGGCAGGGCAGCTCGTTGACGTTGACGAACAGCTCGCGCAGGCTTTCCAGCGCAGGCCGCAGGTGGGCGGGGGCGCGGTTGCGGCTCACTGCGCGGGCCGGTATGGCTGCGCAGGGTGTCCGCTCGCGCGGCACCTGCGGCGCGCGGCGGGGACGATTAGGCCGCGCTCGCGGAGCGCGATGCAGGCGGCCGTGAGGCGGTTCACCTGAAGGCCGAGCTCGAAGCCTACCTCGGCGGTCGTGACACCGCGTCCGCCGACGCCGCGGGCGCGAACTACATCGTAGTACTGGCGCTCGCGCTCGCTGAGGCCGAGCGGATCCCTGTCGCGCGTGGCGTCCTGGAGCGCGCGGTGCTCCTCGTGTGCGGCGTCCCGCGTGTCCGTGGCCAGCATCACGGCCTTCGGCGGACGGGGCGCTCCTGGCGGCAGTTGCGCGCGCGGCTCCGCGGCGCCGGCGCGCGCGGGCACTACCTGCCCATACGCACCCGTCTCGAACAGGACACCCTGCCCGGATTGCTCCAGGCGCCGGCGGCGCGGGTTGGTCCTGGACGTCGGCATCACGGCCGCAGGAATGCGCGGGCGGCCACGAACGCCTGCAGCGAGGCCATGCAGTCGCCCTCGCAGTAGCGTGCGACGTCCTCGATGCGCCCGGCCGCGACGGCGGCAGCAACGTCGGAGCCCTTCATCGAGCCCTTCGGCGTCTCGATCCCGGCGATCTCGCAGAGCTCGGCCAGCGTGACGGGGTGTCGGCCGAGCAGGCTCCAGAGGTCCGCGTGCGGTCGGTGCCGGTACGGGTGGTCGTCGAGCAGTGCGTCGCGGGTGGGCGCCACGCCGAGCGCGAGACTCCGCGCCTTCAAGACTGGCACGTCGAAGCCCTTGCCGTTGAACGAGACGAACTGGGTGTTGCTCGGCAACTGGGCTACGAGGCCCCACAGGTCCACCAACACCTCGCGCTCGCCGGCCGGCGTCGCCGTATAGAGCGCGCGCGATGATCCCTTCCGCGCGAAACCCGCGCAGCAGATCCAGCACAGGCTGGGATGTGTCGACATGACCCGGCTGCGCCGCTGCGCCAGCTCCGTCTCGTTCACCGGCCGGTACGTGTTGCCGGCTCGCGCGGCGTCTCGCGCCATGAGCATGTCGAGGCGCCGGCGCGCCGCCGGCCCCAGCGTCTCGAGCGGCCGCGGGCACGTCTCGAGGTCCCACGCGACGACGAGCTCAGCCATCGTCCTCCTCGACTTCGCCCGCCTCGCGAACGGCGTCGATAATCGTGTCCGCTATGCCGTAGCTCTCGTCGAACTGCCAGTCCGCGTCGGCCGCGATGAAGCGCGCGAAGTCGTCGCGCCTGGCGTCCAGGTACCGCGTCAGAAGCTCCGCGTCCTGGGGGGAATCGAAGAACATGGGTCCTTTAGTGGGTTTGAGTCGAGATTGACCCGCCACCTCGCGCGGCCATGACGAGCGCCCGCGCGTGCGCGTCCATCCAGGAGGCGCCGTTCGTGCGCGCGGCCTCCTCCGGCCACAGGTGTTCGCCGTAGAGCGTCGATTCGAGGTTGTACTCGACGACGACAGCGCGCCAGGGCGCGGGGTGGGCCGCCAGCGCGGCCATCACCTCGTCGTCAGTGTCGACGCACGGCAAGGCGGGGTCACCGGCGGCGGGAATGAGTTCGAAACGGTGCCAAGTCATTGTCTTGGTTTGGTCAGCGGCTCGGCAGCGGGCGCCCCATCGTGTATCCCAACAGCCACACGGCCACGAGAATGAGAAGCCGGACGCCCGCGTTATCGGGCGGGGTCGACAGGGCCGCCAGCGCCATGCCGGTGAAGCCGATGATGACCGCGAACGCGCGGAACGGGAAGTGATCCATGGTCACGCGGGCTAGCACTCGAACATGATCGAGATCTCGCCCGTCACGACCCGGAGCGCGGTCACCCCGTCGGGCACCCCGAGCTTCTTGACCTCGTTCTTGTCGATCGAGTACTTCTGCTGGAGGAGCATCCAGGCCTCGGCGGCGCGCAGCTGCTCGATCGCCGTCTCCTCGTCGTCGACCTCGATGCGCGCCGGCCTGTAACGGAACAGGATCTTCCCACCGGCGAGCGCCCACTTCTTCACGCCTGCCGCGCCGACGGGCTCGACGGCAGTCTCGATCCGTCCCGCGAGCTCGGCCTCCATCGTCCCGAGCGACTGCAGCTCCGGCTCGAATTGCGCGCGCAGTTCCTTAAGCGCTGCACCGAAGGCAGCCTCGCGCTCCGTGATCGCGCCGCGCAGCTGGCCGAGCACCGCCAGGGCGTCGCTGACGCTCTGCACGCGGCCGTCGATGGGCGGCAGCTGCCCCTTCTCGGCCGCCGGGATGGTCGGCAGGGACTGCGGGATGGGCGGCGGGGCCGCCGGCGCCGGCACGGTGATCGTCAGCCGGGTGGTCAGGTCCTTGTCTCGCGAGAGTCCGAACATGGGTAGGGCGGGATTTCGGATGGAGTGGGGGTTGGGCTACAAGTGCGGGCTAGCAGGCGACCGCGCCGATCGCGATGCCGACGAGCAGCCCCCACATGAGGGAGACGACGAGCGCGGCCATCACGGGCGCACGATCGGCGGTCGCCGGCCTGGTGCTCGAGATAGCGGGGTCCGGCACTACGATGCGGGCGATGGGGTCAGTCATTGCTGGTGGTGGCGTCGGGGTTGTGGGGGCAGGAGCGGCACGCCTTCCAGAGGCGCACGCGGAGCGGGTTGGTGGCCGCGAAGGGGGCCCGGCGGTGAAGGGCGCAATCGGTGACCGGGATCGCGCCGAGCACGGGGCAGGCGACCACGTCCTGGCCGTAGATCTCGACCACGCGGCGGGCGACCCGCGACGCGTCCGCTCCGTACGTGCCCTTAACCACGCCGATCACCGTGGCCGGGCTGTACCCGAGCGCGGCGCCCACCGCAGTGGGGCCGTCGGCCTCGTAGGCCCGCTGGAGGAGTGCGCGCCAGTCGTCAGCCATCACCGCTGCTGCTGTCGGCGCCGGGCCTCGCACGCCGCGACATCTGCGCGGGCGGCACAGGGCCGAGATCGCGCACGAGGCGATAGGCCAGGTAGCTGCCCGGCTGGCCGGGCGGCTGTCGACGCCCGAGGCGTCGCAGGATGCCCGCAGCCGCGAGGCGGCTGCTCAGCTTCCTGGCGTTCTCGTACGAGATCGAGGCGGTGGCCACGAGGTCCACGGCCGAGAACTCGCGCATCATGCGCATTGCCGCCCAGGCACGCTCCATGTCGAGATGGCGTGCCGGCAGCAGGCACGGCGGCGGTGGTCCCCCGCTCACGCCCGGCGCGATCTCGTAGACCGCCAGGCGTCCGTCGTTCCTGCTCCAGCGATTCTCGCCCTCCACACGCGTGACCAGGCCGGCCAGCCGCAGTCGCCGCACAGCGCCCTCGGCCAGGGAGCGGCTCGCGCCAGCCTGCTGCATGAGGTCCTGCGTGGTGAACCGCCGAAGCCCGACGGCCACCCTCCACACGAGCTCGGTGGTGGTCGACGTCATGGCGTCGGGCGCCGCGCCCCGCGGAAGGCCGGGTCGGTCAAGAAGAGGGGGGTGCGCGCGCCGTAGTCATCGAGCGTCACCCGGTCCCGCGAGTTCGCGCGGGCGAACGACTCGATTCGGCCTACGCCGATGATGACCCGCCCGATGTTGGCCTCGCACTTGCGGTGCAGGTGCGCAACCAGGTCGTCACTCATCTCGACGTCGGCCACGGTGTCGACCACCAGGCGCACGTCCTGCTCGCTCAGCCCGGCGAACTCGACCCATTGCGTGATGCGCCGCCGGAAACGGCCGCCGCCGAGCATCGTGAGCTTGTGCGCGAACTCCTCCATGCCGATGAGCATCACCGGCGCGCCCGACAGGTCGTAGATGTCGCGCAGCACGTCGAGCATGTGCCCGCGGTCGCGCAGGAGGTAGTCGGCCTCGTCGACATACACCGTCCGCGGCGTGACGCTCAGGCTCTCGACCACCGCGTCGATCATCTGGGCCGCGTGAAGCGGGCCCTGCAGGCCGAGTTCACGCATGAGCGCGTTGAGCATCGCGGTCGTCCGCCATGCGGCGTTCGCGCGCACGTAGAGGCCCCCGCCCTGAACGGCGGCGTACGTGATCGTTGACGTCTTCCCCTCACCCGGGCGGCCCCACAGGAGGCCCATGCCTTCCATGCCGACGCCGCGGCTCGTGAGCTCGTTCAGCGCGAACATGAAGCGCCTCACGTTCTCGGTGTGCACCATCTGATGGGTCATTTCGCGTCTCGGGTGGGGGGGGACGGGACTTCAGCCGGCAGCGCGCTGGGGCGCGTTGCCCTGGTAGATGCGTGCCTCGTGCGCGGCGACGAACAGGGCCTCGGGGTCGGTCAGTGGGCGCGCCCGGCGCTCGGTCAGAAGCGCCTCGTAGCGGTCGTGTTCGGTCAGCAACCGCGGTGCGGGATTGGCCTCGGCAAGCAGCGCCTCTGCCTTCCGGGCACGCTCGGCCTCCATCGCGGCCACGTTCCGGCGGGCCAGCTCCTGCTCCGCCTCCACCCGCGCGACCGAGGCGCGCATCTCGTCGGTGAGCTCCACGGCGCGCAGCTGCGAGGATCCGCCGGCGCGCCGCGCGTCGGCCGCGCTGGCCGCCGCGGCGAGGTCGCCGGTCTCGTGGGGCACCGTCTGCTCCGCCGGCGGGTCGATCAGGTGAATGTCCTCGCGCGCCCGAAACCTCCTGGAGGCCATGATGTCGGCCGCGATCGTGTCGATGTTGGCCTCACGCTTGAGGCGCCGCTCGTCTGCTCGGTGCTGGCTGCGCACGCGCGCCATGCGCTGCCTCGACTCCGCGGCCACGTCGCTGTGGCTGATCCCGGTGCGGCCCGGGTCCTCCGCAATGCAGATGAACGCGCCCCCGCCCGTGAACACATAGAGCCGTCCCAGGTCGAACTCGTCGTACCGCACGTGGACGACATCGCCAACGTGCTCGGTGAGCTCCGCGTGGATGTAGTACGAGCCATCGACCTTGAGCCCCTTCTTCTGCACGAGTCGCGTCCCGCCGCCAGGCGCCTCCTGGAGGAGCACGTCGAGAGCGCGCGCGTCCGCGATCCGGCGCACCGGGCCGTCCCACGCCGCCGCCTGCTCGACCGGGCTCTTTCGGAGCGCCGAGTGGACGTTGCGGCCGTAGTGCAGCTCGCACCACTCGTCAAAGACCGACTGCAGTTCCTCCTGGCTCAGCCCTACCTCAACCGTCGCTCCGCGTCGCATCAGCCGGTCCGCAAACGACTTGCGAGCGCGCAAGGCCTGCCGCTCCGCAACGTCATGGCCGACGTACCCCGGCAGCAGCTCCACAATCCCGTGGCTGAGCGTATGGAACGCCCGCTCGATGTGTGGCTTCCGCCAGGGCTGGAACGGTGGGCACAGGTCCTGCCGGATGCCCATCCCGACGAACACGCGGTTCAGGTAGACCGACGTGTAATCCGCCCCATTGTCCGTTTTCACGGCCTCCGGCACGCCCCAGTCCATGAGGGTCCGGCGCGTGAGCGTCGCGATCGCGGTACCGCGCGACGTCCGCGACACCAGGAGGCGCATCCGCCGGCTCCAGACGTCGATCACGCCGATGATCGCGTGGCGCGTCCCATCCGCGAGGATGACGTCGGCCGGCGTGGAGTCCATCTCCCACAGCTCGTTCAGGCCCATGACCGACTCGCTCGCGTTGCCGAACGCCGGCATCCGCGTGTTGCGCCACCTGTCCGGGTTGACCAGGCGCTCGTACTGGCTGGCGTTGTCGCGGCGCCACTCTGCCATCCACCGGCGTATCGTTCGCGCGCTCGGGACGAGCTCCGCGTCGAGCCTCGCGCGGAGCGCCTCCGCGTGGTGCGCGGCACTGGCGTGGGGCGCGTGCATGATCATCGCGCGCACGAGCTCGCGCGCCGCGTCGTCCTGCGACGGCCCACGCCCGTAGGCGCCCGCCAGCGCGACCGCGCCCTGCGTGTCGAGCACTCGCTGCCACCGGCGAATGCTCTCCGCTGGCAGCCTCGCTCCGAACACCTCGCGGACGGCTCCGGCCAGCACGTCGCCGACATTGTAGAGGCGCTCTAGCTCCTCCGCGGCCGCGCGAACCGACCCGTACTCGGTACGAAGCCGAGCCAGCTCCGCAAGCGCCGCGAGCCGCGCGTCCATGCGCCGGCGCGCGCGCTCGCCCAAGTGGACAGTGGCCGCCAGCGCCGCCTCTCGTTCGGAGGGCGTGGCCGGGGGCGTGGCCGGGGGCGTCGGCTTTCGCTTACGCGACATAGTCGGCGTCTCCCTCGAGCGCGATGCGCATCGCCAGCGCAGCCACCTGGACTGCCTCTTCGCGGATGCGGACCCGGTGGGCCTCATCCTCGCGGGCCGACGGCGGAACGATCGTCGGCGGCCCTTGGAGCAGCTCACTCGCCAGCTCGCCCAGCTCCTCCATCAGCGCAGCCAGGAGATGGCGGTTGCCTGGGAAGCGCGCCCGCGCCCGGTCGTGCTCGTCCAGCATGTCGATCACGAACTGGCTCCTGATCGACGCCGCGTCCGCTCCTGGCGGGGAAAGGCGGCCCATCTCGACCTTAGGGGCAGCCTCATGTTCCACCCCGGC
>Ga0307505_10002303_pt1 | contig 13502 bp, 12 predicted proteins | sample 23_S_MG_FD_202183 | JGI IMG/M metagenome (GOLD analysis project Ga0307505, IMG submission 202183) | Soil microbial communities from Populus trichocarpa stands in riparian zone in the Pacific Northwest, United States - 23_S | ecosystem: Environmental > Terrestrial > Soil > Riparian zone > Trees...
AGCCTAGATATAGTTTTTTCGATCTGCGCGCGGTAGCTTCCGCGGCTCGTTTGTGGATTTCTGACCGTGCGCTTCCTGATCACCGGCACCGCCGGCTTCATCGGCTTCCATCTGGCTCGCCGTCTGCTCGCCGACGGCCATGTTGTCGCGGGCATCGACGGGATGACGCCCTATTACGACGTGAAGCTGAAAGAAGCGCGACACGCGCTGCTGGCAAAATCCAACAATTTCACGGCGCATGTCACCAAACTTGAGGACGAGCAACGTGTTGGCGAGATTGTGGCAGCGGCAAAACCGGACGTCGTTTTCCATCTCGCGGCACAGGCGGGCGTCCGTTACAGCCTCGAGAATCCGCGCGCCTATATCGACTCCAACGTCAACGGCACCTTCAACATGCTCGAGGCATTGCGAAAGCATCCGGCGCAGCACCTGATCTTCGCATCAACGAGCTCGATTTACGGCGCGAGCACAAAGATTCCTTTCGTTGAGACGACGCCGACCGACCAGCCGCTGACGCTTTATGCGGCGACGAAAAAGGCCGGTGAGTTGATGGCGCACAATTATGCGCATCTCTGGAAGCAGCCGGTGACAGTGGTGCGTTTCTTCACGGTCTATGGGCCGTGGGGACGGCCCGATATGGCGCTGTTCAAATTCGTCTCCAATATCCTCAAGGACGAGCCCATCGACGTTTATGGCGAAGGCAAGATGACGCGCGACTTCACCTATGTGGAGGATCTGGTCGAGAGCCTTGTGCGGCTTGCGCCTTACATCCCGGGGCCGTTAGGCCTCGGCGAGCCGATCGCCGGCGATACGTTGAGTCCGGTGGCGCCGTACCGGCTGGTCAATATCGGACGCGGCTCTCCGGTGGCGCTGCCCGATTTCATCGAGGCGATTGAGAAGACGCTCGGCAGGAAGGCGAAGCGCAATCTCCTGCCGATGCAGCCCGGCGACGTGCCGGCGACCTTCGCGAATTGCGATCTCCTCGAGCGCCTCACCGGCTATCGGCCGGCGACGAATGTTGCGGAGGGTGTCGAGAAATTCGTCGAATGGTACCGCGGTTACTATAAGAAGTGAGACTGCGGTAGGATCAATCCGTAGCGGGTGCTTTTGATGGACCTTCGGCACATTCGGCCTGTGGTGCTTGCCGGCGGCAGCGGAACGCGGCTATGGCCGATTTCGCGGTCGTTCTTTCCGAAGCAGTTCGCGGCGCTCGCGGGCGAGCGCAGTCTGTTCGAGCAGACATTGCAACGTCTGGCGGCGCTCGGTCTTGCCGATCCGATCGTGGTAGGCAACGAGGAGCACCGTTTTATACTTGCGGAGCAGCTGCGCAGCGCGGGCGTTGAGCAGCCGGTCATTTTGCTCGAGCCGGAAGGACGCAACACGGCCGGTGCGATTGCGCTGGCCGCGCATGCGGCCATTACAAAAGACTCCGGCACGATGCTGTTTGTGCTGCCGTCGGATCATTGGATCGGCAATGCAGATGAACTTGCGCATGCGCTGAGAGTGGCCAAAGCCACTGCGGAAACCGGACGGATCGTTGCGTTCGGCATCAAGCCGCGTTCACCACACACCGGCTACGGATATATTCGTGCGGGTTTGGCAATCGCGGGCATTGAGGGCGCGTGCTCGATCGAGACTTTCCGCGAGAAACCCGACGCTGCGACAGCCGCAAAATGGATCGCCGAGGGCGGCTGGCTCTGGAACAGCGGCATGTTTTTCCTGCGTGCGCAGGATGCATTGGACGAAATTGCGCGGAGCGCGCCTGAAATTGCAACGCATGCCGAGGCGGCGTTCAAGGGCGCGGAGCACGATGGCGATTTCGTGCGGCCGGAGAAGAGTGCATTTCTCGCGATTCCTTCATTCCCGTTCGATGTCGCGGTGATGGAGCAGACTCCGCGCGGAGCCGTTGTGTCTGTCGCGCTCGACTGGACGGACCTCGGCGACTGGGATGCGATCCAGAGCGTCTTGCCGGTCGACAATTCGGGCAACACGCTGGTCGGCGACGTGATGGCGCTCGACACGAAGAACACGATCTTGCGGTCGGATGGACCGTTCGTGGCAGCGATCGGCATTGAGAATGCCGTGGTGGTCGCGACCGATGACGCCGTGCTCGTCGCCGCGCGCGACGTCTCGCAAGACGTCAAGGAAATCGTCGCGCGGCTGAAGCGCGACGGGCGTTCGGAAGCGAGTATTCACACCTCGGAGCATCGGCCTTGGGGCCGCTATCGCAGTCTTGCCCACAATGACCGTTTCCGTGTGAAAGAGATCGTTGTGCGACCGGGCGGGCGGCTTTCGCTGCAGTTGCACCGGCATCGCGCCGAGCACTGGGTGGTGGTGAGCGGCGTCGCGCTCGTGACGCTCGGCAGCGAGGAAAAGATGGTGCATGAGACGGAGTCGATTCATGTGCCGGTCGGCACCCCGCACCGTCTCGCCAATCCGGGCAAGATTCCACTGCGGTTGATCGAAGTGCAGACCGGCAGCTATCTCGGCGAAGACGATATCGTCCGGATCGAGGACAATTACGGGCGGAAGTGAGAGGCGTCACTAAACGCCGTGCAAGGCTTGGATTCTCTTGGAAATCCTGCTTTCTAGGCCTTACGAACCGCTTCCGGACGGTGAACACCGTACATTCGAGCCCAGAAATTCATGTCCCAGACTTTGCAGCGCCGTTTCGACAGCCCGCTTCCTGATCTCAGTGGCACGTCCGTGCTGGTGACCGGCGGTACGGGCTCGTTCGGTCGATCCTTTTGTCGCGCGCTGCTTTCCGCTACACCACCGCGGCGGCTCATCGTCTTTTCGCGGGATGAGCAAAAGCAGGAAGCCATGGCGCGCGAGATAGCGCAGGCTCACCCGCCTCTCGCCAATCGATTGCGTTACTTCATAGGCGACGTACGTGACGCCTCAAGGCTCGAAATGGCGATGCGAGACGTGGACTATGTGGTTCATGCTGCGGCACTGAAGATCGTGCCGCTTGCCGAATACAATCCATTCGAGTGCGTGCTCACGAACGTCCATGGAGCCGAGAATGTGGTGAAGGCGGCATTACGAAGCTCGGTGAAGAAAGTGGTCGCGCTGTCGACCGACAAGGCTGCCAATCCTATTAATCTGTACGGCGCGACCAAACTCGCGTCGGATAAGATCATGGTCGCGGCCAACAATTTGTCCGGTGAAAACGGGGCCCGCTTCTCGGTCGTGCGTTATGGCAACGTTATCGGCTCGCGCGGTTCGGTCGTTCCGTTCTTTCAGGAGCTGGTGCGCAACGGTGTCAAGGCGATGCCCATCACCGATCCGCGTATGACGCGGTTCTGGATCACGCTGGAGCAGGGCGTTTCCTTTGTCCTGTCCTCGCTCGCGCTGATGCGGGGTGGCGAGATCTTCGTGCCGAAGATTCCATCGATGAAGATCGTCGATATCGCGCGCGCCCTTGCGCCCGGCGTGCCGCAGGAAATTGTCGGCATCCGGCCCGGTGAGAAATTGCATGAAGTGATGATTACCGAGGACGACGCCAGGATGACGGTGCAGCTCGACGATCGCTATGTGATCTGTCCACCGATCGAGGGCTGGGACCGGAGGCATCTGCACGGTGCGGGTGCGGCGCCGGTCGACGATGGGTTTCGCTACTCCTCGGACATGAATAGCGAATGGCTCGACGGCAGCGAACTGATGAGCTTGATCGGACGGAAAGCAGCCTGAGCCGGCTGTTGTCGGGAACGGCGATGCGCGAGCGTTTTCTCCCCTACGGCCGGCAGACGATCGAGGACGACGACGTCGCCGCGGTGGCGGCGGCGTTGCGCGAGGATTTCCTCACGACCGGGCCGCTGGTTGCCAAATTTGAGACAGCGTTCGCCGAGAAGACCGGTGCGGCCCACGCGGTTGCGTGCAACTCCGGCACGGCGGCGTTGCATCTGGCGGCGCTCGCGCTCGACCTCAAGGCAGGCGAGAGCGCCATCGTTCCGGCCGTCACGTTTCTTGCCACGGCCAATGTTGTGCGCATGACCGGGGCGGAGGTCGTGTTCGCTGACGTTGATCCGGATACGGGGCTCCTGACGGCTGAGACGCTCGAAGCTGCGCGTCGGCGCGCGGCCGAGGCAGGGCAGGCCGGTTGCGCGGCTTTCCCGGTGCATCTCAACGGTCGACTTTGTGACATGGACGGGCTTGCAGTTGCAGCGGAGGGAATGGCGCTGGTCGAGGACGCCTGCCACGCCTTGGGCGTCCGGGAGATCGGCGCCGCTCGCCACTCCTCGGCGGCCTGCTTTTCGACGCATCCCGTGAAGATGATCGCAACGGCGGAAGGTGGCGTCGTCACCACGCGCGATGGCGAGATGGCGCTGCGGATGCGGCGGCTGCGTTCGCACGGCATGACAAGCGACCCAGCACGCTTCGAGAATCGTGCCGCGGCGTTCGACGGCGACGCGCCGAACCCTTGGTACTACGAGATGCCGGAGATCGGTTGGAACTATCGGATGCCCGACGTTCTGTGCGCGCTCGGACTCAGCCAGCTTGGAAAGCTCGACCGTTTTCACGCGCGGCGGCGCGAATTGGCCGCTTTATATGAGCGCCTGCTTGCGCCGCTTGCGCCCGCGATCCGTCCGGTGTCGCGGCCGAACGAGGCGCATGGATGGCATCTCTATGTGATCCACGTGGATTTCCGCGCGCTGGGCACGACGCGGGCGCGGTTCATGAAAGCGCTCCGCGACGAGGGCATCGGCACGCAGGTGCATTACATCCCGCTGCATTGGCAACCGTACTACCGGCAGCGCTACGGCGAGATTTCGTTGACGGGCGCGGAAGCCTACTACGAGCGGTGTCTGTCGATTCCGATGTTTGCGGGGATGAGCGATGACGATGTCGCACGGGTCGCGGGTGCGATCGCGCGCCTTGCAGGACGGCCGCAGTGACCGTAGCGGCCATTGTTCAGGCACGCATGGGTTCCACGCGGCTGCCGGGCAAGGTGCTGATGGACCTTGGGCATGGCACCGTGCTTGGGGAAGTTTTGCGACGTGCGCGCGCGGTGCGCGCCGTGGATGTCGTTGTTTGCGCAACGTCCGAACTTGCCGAAGATGACGCCGTCGCCGGGGAGGCGGAGCGGGTTGGGGTGGTCGCTTTTCGCGGCAGCGAGACCGATGTGCTTGCAAGGTATCGGGGGGCTGCGGAAGCCGTGAAGGCGGATGTCATCCTGCGCGTGACCGCGGACTGTCCCTTGATCGATCCTGAACTCTGCAACGAAGTTCTTTCCCGGCGCGCGGAAGCGAATGCCGACTATGCGGCAAACAACATGCCTCCATCGTTTCCTCACGGGCTCGATTGCGAGGCGTTTACTTATGCCGCGCTGCGGCGGGCGGACGAAGGAACTTGCAGTCCGCACGATCGGGAACATGTAACGCCTTGGCTGCGGCGTGAGTCGTCCGTAGCGCGCGTCTCGATTGAAGGACCCGGAGGACATCTGCAAGAGCATCGGTGGACACTGGATTATCCTGAAGATTACATATTTCTGCGCGAAGTGTTCGCGCAACTGCCGCCGCCACCGGCGATTCCTGCGTGGTGTGAAGTCGTGACATTGCTTGATTCCCAGTCGGAGATCGCGGCTATCAACGCCATGTGGCGAAGAGCATAGGTACAACATGTCTCTGGTGGTGTTTCGCGCCGACGGCGGCCCTGCAATCGGGGCCGGGCATGTGATGCGTTGCCTTGCGCTGGCGACCGCCTTTGAAGATGCCGGCTGGTCGGTCGGCTTTGCCGTGAGCGCAGACACGTTGCAGTCAGTGAAGGCGCTCGGTCTCAGCCGCTATGAGACGCTCCTTTTGCCCGAAGTGGCGGATGCGGAGGCCGCGGCGATGGCGCGGAATTGGCCGCAGGGCGCCGACGTACTAGTTGTCGACCATTACGGTCGCGGCGTCGTATTCGAACGGGCATGCCGACCTTGGGCGCAGCGCATTGTAGCGTTCGACGACATTCCGGAGCGCGTGCATGACGTGGATGTGCTGACCGACGCTGTCAGTAGCGCGGCGGACTATCGGGAATTTGTGCCGGCGAAATGCAGAATTCTTGCAGGCGCGGACTATGCGATCGTTCACCCGGCATTTCGTCGCGCGCGCGATCGGGCGCTGACACGGCGGACGGTCGCGCCAGTCGGCCGGGTGCTGATCAGTCTCGGGCAAGTTGATTCGCCCAACCTGACGGCACGCGCGCTCGCGGCTCTCGAAGCCGCAAAATTTGTCGGCGCCGTCGACGTCGTGCTCGGAAGCTCGGCTCCGCACCTTGAGGCGGTGCGTGCCGCGTCGCGTGGCAATGTCAGTCTGCGGGTCGATGCGCAGGCGGACGAGATGGCGGAACTCATGACCAATGCAGATCTTGCCATTGGCGCGGGTGGTGCGACCGCGTGGGAGCGATGTTGTCTCGGATTGCCGACCGTGCTCGTGAAGCTCGCCGAAAATCAACGCGAGATGGTCGCTATGCTGGCGCGTGCCGGCGTCGGGATCGACGCAGGCGGGCTTGAAAACGGGCTTGAAGACCGCCTGTCTCGCGCGCTGCTTGAGATGTTCGGAGATGGCGAACGACGGGCGGCATTTGCCAGGGCCGCGGCAGCCCTTACCGACGGCCGTGGCGCCGAGTGGGTTGTCACAGCGGTTTCCTGAAGGGCCACTCGCATCGGCGGCGCGATCTGCTATTGATCTGCGCCCACGGATAAACCACGGCGCATATTGTAAGATTGGTCCAATGAAGTCGTTTTGGGAAGAACAGGCCCGCAAGCACGGGCAGGGCGTTGCGGCGGTCAATTTCGATCCGCTCCAGGAAGAGTTTGCGATGTCGCTGCTTGAGGAACTCGTGCCCGATGGCATTGCAGTGGCGGACGTGGGTTGCGGCAACGGGCGTACGGTGATCGATCTTGTGCCGGGCCGGCCAGCGGCGCGGTTCGCTGGCTACGACTTCGCTGAAAGCATGGTGCAGGTCGCAGAGGAGCGGCGGAAGGAACTGAAAATCGAGAATGCGCGCTTTTTTACATTTGACGCGACGGCGACGGCCTTGCCGGCAGGTGCGGGGCACGCGTTCGACATGGTGATTGGCAAGCGTCTACTCATTAACATCAAGGGCAATGCAAAGCGGCAGGCGCTGCGTAACATCTACGACATGCTACGGGACGGCGGCACCTATCTGATGATCGAGTGCTTTATTGATCCGCTTGAACGAACTAATGACGCGCGGCAGGCGCTGGGCCTTGATCGCATCAAGGTGAAGGAGTTCAACGAGTATCTGAGCGCCGAATTCCTGAAGGAGGTCGACCGCTACTTCACTACGGAGCGTGTGATTGATGTCGCGAGTCTGTATTATTTCGTCTCGCGTGTGTTCAATGCGGCACTTACGGATGGACCGCCTGACTATTTCGCGCCCATCAATCAAGTCGCCGCCAAGCTGACGCAGGCAGGCGTTCGCCCGCTTGCCGGCTACGCGCCGGAAGTTACCTATGTATTGAGGAAACGAGTCGCCCCGCTTTGATCGGGAGCTCACCAAGCATGCGGATAGACGGAAAGACCATCGACAGGAATCATCCGCCCTATGTGATCGCCGAGTTGTCCGGCAATCATAACGGGCAGATCGAGCGCGCCTTTCGTTTGATCGACGCAGCGCGGGAGGCGGGCGCCGACGCGGTGAAGCTCCAAACCTACACCGCTGACACGATCACGATCGATCATGATGGGCCGGGCTTCACGATCGAAGGTGGCCTGTGGAATGGACGCCGATTGCACGAGCTGTACCAGGAGGCACACACACCCTGGGACTGGCACCCGAAACTGTTCGAATATGCGGAGAAAGCAGGAATCTCCTGCTTTTCTTCGCCGTTTGATTCGACCGCGGTGGATTTTCTGGAGCGGCTTGGTGCGCCCGCGTACAAGATCGCCTCGTTCGAACTGGTCGATACGCCGCTGATCGCGCACGCGGCGCGTACCGGCAAGCCCCTGATCATGTCGACCGGTATGGCGACCGACGAGGAGATCGAAGATGCCGTCTCCGCAGCGCGCGAGGCGGGCGCGCGAGACATTGCGCTCCTGCATTGCGTTTCGGGTTATCCGACGCCGGCGGCAGAGGCCAATCTCGCGCGCATTCCGCGATTCGCTGCGCTTTACGATTGCCCGATTGGACTTTCGGATCACACGCTCGGTATCGAAGCGGCGGTAGCATCGGTGGCGCTCGGCGCGACGATCGTTGAAAAGCATTTCACGTTCGCACGTTCGGACGGCGGGCCCGACGCGGCGTTTTCGCTTGAGCCCAACGAATTGGCCTCACTCGTCCGGGGTGTGCGAACCGCGCATGCGGCGATCGGTGAGGCGGAGTACGGCCATGCTGCGAGCGAGCAACCCAACATGAAATTCCGTCGCTCGCTTTATGTGGTCAAGGATATCGGGGCGGGTGAGGTGCTGACGTCACAGAATGTGCGTTCGATTCGACCGGGCTACGGTCTTGCGCCCAAACATCTGGTGGACGTTTTGGGCCGACGTGCGCGGCATCCGATTGCGCGCGGAACGCCGATGTCCTTCGATCTGCTCGAATAGGCGTATGATGAAGGCGGTGGAGCCGCAACCTGTCCCCTCGACGCTCCGGTTTGATCCCGGTCGAAGCGAGGTCGAAGCCTATATCGACCTGCAGCTTCGGCTTGTCGGTCTTACCATCGACGATGTCATGGACGAGTTGAATCCGCTCTATCATTCGCTTGCGCGGCAATTTCTGTCCATGCGCAACCGTTACTTCACGGACGAAGGCGCCGCGGTATTCCGACTCGCCCATAACGTCCAGCTCACCATCTTTCTATACAAGTTGTCGCGCGGATTGTTTCTGGCCGGCCGTCGTCTCGATGCCGACCGCGTATATTCGTTGCTGCGCATCGTAAGCAGTGTCGATCTTTACTACGAGGTGGAACTGCCCGAGTTGTGGGCCTGCGACCACCCACTGGGATCGGTCATCGGCCGAGGGCGCTTTGCGCGCGAAGCCACGCTGTTCTTTGCGCAGAACTGCAATGTCGGCAATAATCGCGGTACCTATCCTCGTATCCAGGGGAATCTGCATATGTTCGCGAATAGCAGTTTGCTCGGAGATACCGGGGTGTCCGGCAATGTCGTGCTGGCAAACGGCGCTTGCGCCGTGGATGCCGGCGTGCTTTCCGACTGCATCGTGTTCGGCCGGTCCCCCGAACTGGTGATCAAGCCGTTGAGTGCTGACGGCTTTCGAGAGATCAGCCTGTTTGCAATTTGAGTGTCGCGTGAGTACTGCGAATGGCTCGACAATATAACGCCATTGAGATCGGCAGCCTGCTTCGGCAGGGGATAAACATCATGGAGTGGATTCGCGGCGGTGAAGGTGGCCGCGAGAATTCGCCGACCGCAATTGCCTATTCATATGACGCGCAGGCGGGAAGTTATACGGCCGCGATTGCGGACCCGGCCGTGCGTGGGCTCAAGCAAAGGGCCGGCGTGCGGTTGGCCGCCCTGTTTGACGAGATTTCGCCGCTCAGCATTCTTGATGCGGGCACTGGTGAGGCCACGACTTTGGCGCCGGCACTGCACGCAATGAAGCGGCGTCCGACGCATGTGCTTGGCTTCGACATTTCGTTATCCCGGTTATTGTTCGCGCGCCGTCGCCTTTCGTCGGAAGGCGACGGTGGCGCCGAATTATTCACGGGAACGCTCGACCGGATTCCGCTGGCTTCTTCTTCCGTCGACCTCGTCTTCACCTTCCATGCCCTTGAGCCCAATCGCGGTCGAGAGGAAGAGATCTTGCGTGAGCTGCTTCGCGTAACGCGATGCCGTTTGGTGATGGTGGAACCGAGCTATGAACTGGGTGGCGCTGCGACCAGGGCGCGCATTGATCGCATGGGGTATGTTTGCGGATTGCCGGAGACACTAGAGCGATTGGGACACCCGGCACGATTGGTAGAGCGTTGGGGCCTCGACGCAAATCCCGCCAACGAGGCAGCGCTGATTGTGGTCGACAAGCCTGCCAAGCCGGTTGAAAGTTCTCCTCTTTTTGTGTCGCCTTTGAGCGGGAAGCCGTTGCTGCGTCTCACCGATTGCTGCTATTGCCCCGAAGATGGTCACGCCTTTCCCATACTGGCCGGCATTCCGTGTCTGGTTTCTGAAAACGCGCTGCTTGTCAGTAAGCTCGGCGAGTTCCAGCAGGTTGGTACAGTAGCAGATCGCACATGAACGAAATGCCCCAGACGGCACGGCTCGATATGGCTTCGGCGATTGAGCCGGTCGTTATTCTTGTCGACAACAAGGTACGCGATCTAAACGTCGCGGCGCTGATCGCTCATCATATCGAGAGCTTGGGCGTGACCTGCCACCTTGAGCCGCTTGAAGCCTATCGTGGCGTGTTGGCGGCCTATCGTCCGGGTATGATCGTATTCAATCATCTCAATGCCGGGCATCTTGTGCAGTGGTCCCAACGTCTTGCAAATATGGGTGTTTTGACGGCGGTGCTGCCCAACGAAGGCATCGCCTACGATCCCGACGTGCTGCAATATTTGGCTGGCCGCTATCATCGCGGTGCTCATGTCGACTATTTCTTTTGCTGGAACGATGCGCATAAGGCGGCGCTGATCAAGCAGGGATTTGGCAAAGAGACGCGTGTCGAGGTGACGGGCGTCCCGCGGTTCGATTTCTATTTTGAACCGTGGTCCTGCGAAATCGACCAGACAGCCGACGGCTCGCGGCCTCGAGTGCTGGTGTGTACAAATTTCATCACGGCGCAACTGCTGGAAATTCCGCGGGAGTACGCCGACTCGTTATTCAAGCAGTGGGCAGGTCGCCTTCCTCTTTATGATGACTATTGGTCGGCAATCGAGGCGCAGGGCAGGGCGCGCCGCAAGGTCCTCGACTTTCTCAATGTACTGTTGAAGGCCGATGCTTTTGACATCGTCTTGCGCCCGCACCCCGGAGAGGATTCCTCGTTCTATGTAAGTTGGCTGGAAGCGCTACCGGCGGAGCAGCGTGGCCAAATCCGGATAGATTCGCACAGCGACATCAGCTCACTGATCCTGGGCTGTGATCTTGAAATCTCGTGCGAAACTTGCACGACGGCGCTTGAAAGCTGGATCGCCGGGAAGCCAACTATAGAACTCAATTTTGAGCGCCATCCGCTCTGGTATCGCGAGGTCCATGCGCGCGGAAATATTCCGTGCGAGGTTCCGGCCGTGCTTGCGGCGCTTGTTGAACGCGAACTGCAAACGCCAGGCCAGCCGGAAAAGCGCGAAATTCGCCGCCAGCACCTCGAGCAGTGGTGTGCGTCCCCCGACGGACGGTCGTCAGAAAGGATTGGCCGTTTGATCGTCGAAGCGGTACGCAGCAAAAACCGGGCGACTTGGTCTGAACTGGGCGTGCATGACTATCGACGCGCCCTCAAGCTAAAGGCCACACATCTGATTGGAGAGGCCTATCACTACGACCCATTTTTGCCGATCAAGCAGTTGCTGTTCAGAGACCAAACTATCGGTCGGGCATCAGTCTATCAGAAATCGGTGAAGCCGCAGGATGTCTCAGCGGCTCGCGCGCGTCTGAGCAACATCTCGCGCAGGTGGACCGATACGCATCCGAGAGACGAGTCGTCGGGTCAAGCGCTACGGGCGGTTCGTTGAGCTTCGATCTGCCAACGCTGTATGTTCAAAAGCGCACGCATCGCGCCGGTGCGCAGACAGCGCTTGCCCGCATCGTGCGGAATTTTCGCGGATTGAGTACACGGCCGACGGTTCTTTATTCGGACGCCGGGTGGCTCGTTCAGGAATGCGCGCGCAGTGGAATTCCCACGGTTCAGGTGTCTTTCCCGAGCTCCCGCTCGTTGCCCGCGCGACTTTATGGGAATGCGATGTTTATACGTCGGGCGACGCAGGCATTTGAGCGGCGTTCAATTGCGCCCGGGATTGTTCACGCCAACGATCATCTTGAGGGAATTCTATCGTACCGTCTCGCCAAGGCGATAGGTGCGCATAGCGCAATCTTCCTTCGCTCGAGCGCGATGACAAGCAGCGACTTCTTCAAGTATCAATGTGATAAGTACGAGATGATCTTTGCCGTCGGCAAGGAATTGTATGGTCGCGTCCGAACTTGGCTGCCTGATCGCCCGATTGAATTGATTCACGACGGTTTGGCGGAAGACGACTTTTCTCCCGTCAGACCGCATTCGACGGAAAAGCCCAGGCAAGTTCTCGTAATTGGGTCCGCGCAGGAACTGAAGGGTTGGCGCGACTTCTTCGCTGCGCTCAGAATTCTGGCGCGCGGTGACAGTCTTCCGCCGGTTACGTTCGATTTGACAGGATCGCAGCCGCCGCTTGACGGTGAGGATGCCGAACTGAAGCGGCTTGTGGCAGAGCGTTGCCGCTTCTTGGGGCGAGTTGAATCGTTTAAAGATTTGGTTCGCTCCTACGAGCTCGTAATCAATCCAAGTCGAATGGAATCGTTCGGTATGGCGGCCATGGAGACGCTGGCCGCCGGCGTGCCGCTTCTGTCGAGCCGCACAGGCGCGATCGAAGATATTCAGGGACAGGCGCATATGTTGTTCTCGCCCTCAAATCCGGCGTCTCTCGCCCAGGCGATGCAGTATATATTTGCCCAGTGGCCTTACATCGACTTCGGCGTGGCGCAGGCGCAGGCGAATATCCGTAGCCGGTTCACGATCGACCGAACTGTTATTCAGTTGCTTAATGCCTATCAGCAATTGGTCAAGAATAGCGCGGCCACTGGCAGCGCTTGAGGCAAGCGCTTATAGTCCCGTGCCCATCGGGCACATCTTCTCAGACCTCGGGCGTCGAGTATGCGTTGCAGAATTTGTGAGCAGGCCATTCAACCCTTTATGTCCTTTGGCAAAATGCCGATCGCCAACGGTTTCCTGAGATCCGAGGAGATAACGGGCGAATATTTCTTCGAGCTTGCGCCGGCCTTCTGCGGTCAATGCGGCATGTTTCAACTCATCGAACAGCCGGCGCCTGAGGTGATGTTCAACAGCAGCTATGCTTTCTTCTCCAGCACCTCACGTCACATGGCGGCGCATTTTGAAGGCTTCGCGCTGAGTGTTGCCGAGAAGTATCTCGCGGGGCAGGCCGATCCATTTGTGGTTGAGTTGGGTAGCAACACCGGGCCGATCCTGAAGCATCTCAAGGCGAAAGGAATTCGTCACCTTGGCATTGAGCCCTCGTCGAATGTCGCTGAGGTGGCACGGGCAGAAGGAATCGAAACGCTGTGTGAGTTTTTCGACGCCGCGTTAGGTGAGCGCATCGCAGCGGAGCATGGCCGGGCCGATGCCATGCTGGCGGCAAATGTGATGTGTCACATCCCCGATCTTCACTCGGTCGCACGAGGTGTGCGGAATCTTCTGAAGCCGGATGGCGTGCTGATCTTCGAAGATCCGTATCTCGGCGACATGATCGCGAAGACTTCGTACGACCAGATCTACGATGAGCATGTTTTCCTTTTTTCTGCGACTTCGGTGGCTAATGCGTTCGGCAGGCATGATTTCGA
>Ga0307505_10002304_pt1 | contig 13494 bp, 12 predicted proteins | sample 23_S_MG_FD_202183 | JGI IMG/M metagenome (GOLD analysis project Ga0307505, IMG submission 202183) | Soil microbial communities from Populus trichocarpa stands in riparian zone in the Pacific Northwest, United States - 23_S | ecosystem: Environmental > Terrestrial > Soil > Riparian zone > Trees...
AACGAGGAAAAGCAGCCGACGCGCGAGGAAATTTCCGCGCGCATGAAAGAGAAGGGCGAGCAATATGGATTGCTGCGCCGGGAAGGTCTCGCCTTCGTGATCCCCGGCCGCGGCGTTGCCGCCATGAACATCACCCATGTCGAAACACCGCTCGACCCCCTCGCCGCTTCGGAAAAGGCGCTTGAGGGCAAGGATCAGGCGGACCGCGCGGTGCATTTCCTGCAAACGGAGTTTCCGGATTGCTTCGGCAAATCGCGCGTGCGCGCCTTCGGATTTCCGGGCATCCGGCAGACGCGCTGGATCGTCGGCCGCCAGCAACTGACCGCTGACGACGTGAAGAACGGCACGCGTTTTCCCGACGCGGTGGCGCGCACGTCCTGGCCGATCGAGCTGCACGACCACAGCTCGGGGCACCACTGGCATGTCTTCCCCGAAGACCACGTGCACTATGTGCCGCTCGGCAGCCTCATTCCGGCCGACGGCGATAACGTCGTGGCGGCGGGCCGCTGCATCGACGCGGACGTGGCCGCGCTTTCCAGCGTACGCGTGATGGGTCCGTGCATCGCGATGGGAGCCGCAGCCGCGCACGCCCTCGATCTCGCGGGCTCGGGCAGCGTCAATCAGATCGACGTCACCGCTTTGCAGAAGCGCCTGCACGACAATCTGGAACGGACCGATAAACCATGGTGAGGCGGCGATGAAACTCACCGACGACGAGAAGGCCATGCTCGACGGCGCGAAGGGCAAGGCCAAGCAGAAGGCGATGGATCTCCTGGTCCGCTACGGCGAGGCGCTGAACGCCGAGCGGCTCGTCAATGTCACGAACGTGGCCGGCACGTGGAACGCCGGCTCGCCCGCCATGAAGCCGTTCGCCGAGAAGGGCATGGATGCGGTCTTTTCCAAGTTCAATCTCGACAGCGACGAAGTCGTGGAGACGCCACAAGCCGAAGTTTACACCTGCCAGCTTATCCACGGCATCGATACGCAGAACGCGCATGTCACTGGCGTCGCCGAAGAAGCGGTGAACCGGCAGAAGCAGGCGGAGCGCTATTTCGGCGAGCGCGGCGTCGCGATGTTCAATACCTGCACGCCGTACCAGGTCGGCAACGTGCCGGTACGGGGCGAGCACTGCGCCTGGATGGAATCCTCAGCCGTCATCTATTGCAACAGCGTGCTCGGCGCGCGCACGAACACCGAGGGGCGAGAGAGCACGGGTGCCGCAAGCATCACCGGCAAGATTCCATACTGGGGCTACCACATCCCCGAGAACCGTCTCGGTACGCACCTGGTCGAAGTCGAGATCGACGTGGACGACATCATGGATTGGGGATTGCTCGGCTACGCAATCGGGGAGGTCGTGCAGGAAGACATCCCGGTGTTTTCCGGCATCCGCAAGGTGCCGAGCATGATCAAGCTCAAGCACTTTGGTGCCGCGGCAGCGTCTTCCGGCGGCGTGGAAATGTATCATGTGCCCGGTGTGACGCCGGAGTCGAACTCCGTCGCGGAAGCATTTGGCGCGAAAAAGCCGGTCGCCACGCTCAAATACGGCAAGGCCGAACGAAAAATTGCCTATGACAACCTCAACTCTTCCGCGAAAAGCGCCGACGTCGACTTTGTCATGCTTGGCTGCCCGCACAATTCGATCGAACAGGTGTGGACGATCGCGAAACTGCTGAACGGCAAGAAACTCTCGGCGAACACGCAGCTCTGGGTATTCACGCCGCGGGCGTTGCGCGACACGGCGGAACTCAACGGCTATGGCGACATGATCCGCAAGGCGGGCGGTCACCTGATGAGCGACACGTGCCCCGCGATCGGCCGGGTCATGCCGAAAGGCACGGGCGTCGTCGCGACCGACTCCGCGAAGCAAGCGCATTACCTGCCCGCGATCATGAAGTGCCAGACCTGGTTCGGCACAGTCGAAGACTGCGTGAACGCGGCGCTCACCGGCCGCTGGCAGGGAGGCCTGCAATGAAGAAGATCGTCATTCGCGGCCGCAAGGTCGTCGGCGGGGTCGCCGAGGGCGAGGCGATCACGACGCACGATACGATCTCCGGCTGGGGCGGCATCGACTCCAACACGGGCACGATCATCGAGCGGCGTCACGAACTCGTCGGCCAGAGCTTCAAGGACAAGGTGCTGGTGTTCCCCGGTGCCAAGGGCTCTTCCGGCTACTCCCATTTCTTCCATCTCGCGCGGGTCGCGGGCGCCGCGCCGAAGGCGATGCTGTTCAACAAGATGACGGCCAAGGCAGCGCTCGGCGCAGTGGTCACGCGCGTGCCGACCATGAGCGATTTCGACCGCGACCCGCTCGAAGTGATCGAGACGGGCGACTGGGTGAAGGTCGATGCGGACAACGGGATTATCGAAGTGACGAAAAAGGCGGACGCAAGTTCGAAGCCGGCGACGGCCGCCGAATAATCCGGCAGGGCAGGACGATGAAGCGACAGCTACGCAGCAATTTCGAGCCGGGTACCTCACGCTGGGCCGTGCGACGGGCGCAATGGCGCGCGCTCGGCCTCACCGACGAAGACATGGAGAAGCCGAAAATCGCGGTGGTGAACTCCTCCTCGGAGCTGTCGATCTGCTTCAGTCATCTCGACGGCATCGCGAAGGTCGTGAAGGACGCGGTGCGCGCGGCGGGCGGCCTGCCGTTCGAGGTTCGCACCATGGCCGTGAGCGACTTCATTACGAGCGCTGGGCGCGCGGGCACGTTCCTGCTGCCGAGCCGCGACCTAATCACCAATGACATCGAAGTACAGGTGGAAGGCGCGCAACTCGACGGCATGGTGTTCCTGTCGTCGTGCGACAAGACTCCGCCCGGCCACCTGATGGCAGCCGCCCGGCTCAATATCCCGTCGATCTCGGTTCTCTGCGGCTACCAGAAGGCCGGCGAGTTCAAAGGACATCATGTCGACATCGAGGAGGTTTTCCTCGGCGCCGGGCACCACGTCGCGGGTGCGCTGAGCTTCGACGACCTGAAAGGCATGGCCGACAACGCGATCCGCAGCCCCGGCGTATGCGCCGGAATGGGTACCGCGAACTCGATGCATTCGGTCGTGGAAGCGCTCGGCATGAGCCTTCCCGGCGGGGCGCCGGTCGAAGCCAACAGCCCGAAGATGTTCAACTACGCGCGTCGCGCCGGCGAGCGCATCGTGGAGATGGTTTGGCAAGACCTGAAGCCGCGGACGATCCTTACGAAAGGGGCGTTCGTCAACGCGGTCGCCGTCGTCCTCGCGGTGTCGGGATCGATCAACTGCATCAAGCATCTGCAGGCGATCGCCAACGAGGCCGGCACCGACGTGAATGTCTATGAGTTGTTCGAGGTGCTCGGCGACCGCGTGCCGATTCTTTCGGCCGTGATGCCGATCGGCAAGAACACCATCGAAGAGTTCGAGAATGCGGGCGGTGCGATCGGCGTCATGAAGCAGCTCGAGTCGATGATCGAGACATCCGCGATGACCGTCACCGGCAAGACGCTCGCGGATAACCTCTTGAGCGTCAAAGTGACGAACGCGGACGTGATCCGGCCGCTCGACAAGCCATTCGCGAATAAGCCCGGTATCGTCATCCTGCGCGGCAATCTCGCGTCCGACGGCGCGATCGTGAAGATCGGCTTACGCGGCGAAGGGCGTCCGCTCAGCTTCCGCGGGCCTGCGAACGTGTTCGAGAATTCGCCGGATGCCGAAGCCGCACTGAAAGCCGGCACGATCAAGCCGGGCCAGGCCGTCGTATTGCGCGGACAGGGCATTCACGGCGGGCCCGGCATGGGCGGCGCTTCACGGCTTGTGTTCCAGATCGACGGCGCGGGACTCGGGCCGGATGTTGCGGTCGTCACCGACGGTCAGTTGTCCGGCCTCGTCAACAAAGGGCTCGTGCTCGGCGAAGTCGCGCCTGAATCGGCCACCGGCGGGATGCTCGCGCTCGTCGAGAACGGCGACATCATCGCCATTGATATCGAGAAAAAGTCCGTGGCGCTTGAAGTGCCGGAGGCGGAGCTCGCCGCGCGGCGCGCGAAGCTGAAACCGTTCACGCCGAAGACCGATAGTGGATGGCTTTCGATCTATGACCGCACGGTGCGACCGCTCCACGAAGGTGCCGTGCTCGTCCGCAACGGGCGCTAGGCGATCAACAGCTCCGGCAGCTCCGCGAGGGTTTTGATCTCGCGATCGGGCGTTCCCGGCAGCCGCTCGGCCCGCTGGCCGTAGCGATTGCACCAGACCACCTGCATTCCGAAGGCTTTAGCGCCCCAAGCATCCCAGGCATTCGACGACTGGAACGCGATCTCATTTGCCGCGACGCCCAGGCGATCGAGGGGAAGCTGATAGACGCGCGCGTGCGGTTTGAAGACCCCGGCATCCTCGACCGAAATCACCGCGTCAAACAGCGAGCCGAGCTTCGCCCGGTCCACGAGCGGCGCGAGCATCCGCGGCGAGCCATTCGACAGGATCGCCATTCGCATGCCCGCGGCCTTTAACCGCCGCAACACATCGGGAACTTCGGGAAACGGCTCGAGGCCGAGATAGAGATTCATCAACCGGTCGCGGAGACCTGGCTTGTTGAGGCCGAGGGTTTCGAGCGAATAGTCGAGCGCGTCGCCGGTCACCTGCCAGAAATCCGCGTGGCGATCCTGGACCGCGCGCAGCCACGTGTACTGAAGCTGCTTGTCACGCCAGAGGGCCGTGAGCTTGTCGGTCTCGCCGCCAAGCACGTCGGTGCAACCGCGCGCCGCGGAAGCAAAATCAAAAAGAGTGCCGTAGGCATCGAATACGCAGGCCTTGATGCCGGAGAGCGGCGCCCGGTCGAAGCGATCAGACCCTGATGGATTCGTCATGAGCCTTCCTTACGGAAAATGCTCGGCGTGCCAGTCTGCTTCGAGATCGGGGTTGATCTTTCCATCCACGACCATGACACCGGGTGAGCCTTCGGCGACCCAGTCCCGTAGAGGGGCGAGATCGGCAAGACTTCTCACGGTCACGCCGCGTGCGCCGAAGCCGCGCGCGATGGAGGTGAAATCGGTTTCGGGGAATTGCACGATATCCACGGAATAGCCGCGGCGGCGATACAGATGGACTTCCGCCGCGTACGACGCGTCATTGTAAAGAAGAATGCACATCCGCAATTTCATGCGGATGGCGGTTTCCAAATCTGCAAGCGACATCAGGAAACCGCCGTCGCCCGCGCCGAGCACCGCAAGCTTTCCGGGGTTCGCAACTGCGAGGCCGATCGCCGACCCCAATCCAAGCCCAACCGATTGAAACGAATGACTGAGACAGGAGGAGCGCGCATCGGGGACGCGAAGATAGCGAGGCACCCACCCGCAGAAGTGCCCCGAATCCGAAGCCACCACGCGGTCCTTCGGCAGGATTTCATCGACGGCCTTGCTGAGCGTTCTCGGGTCGATGAATTCCGCAGTCGACACGTCTTGGTAGGTGCTGTGATGATTATCGCCGGCAACAATCTTTCGCCGCACCGCATCGCTCCTGCGACTGCCGGGCTTGGCGGCGCGCCGATCGAGCTCAGCCAGCAGCGCCTCGGCGGTCGCGCGTGCATCGGCATGCACCGCGAGTTGAACGGGCATCTGATAGCCCAGCTTGGCGAGCTCGATATCGATCTGCGCCACACGGGCGCCCGCTACGAGCTTCCCACGCTTGGTGGTCCAATGCGTCAGCCCTGCGCCGAACGCGAGAATGAGATCGCTTTGCGAGATCAATTCGTCCGCGACCGGTGATGAAAAACCACCGCTGATACCGAGGCACCAGGGATTTCCCGCAAAGAGCCCGTGGCCGCAAACGGTCGTTGCGAGCAGCGCCCCGATGCGCTCCGCGAGCGCGGTTAGCATCACTTCGGCACCGGACAGAACTGCGCCGCGGCCCGCGAGGATCAGCGGGCGCTTGGCACCCAGGATCTCATCGACCAGCATCCGCACCGCTTGTGGATCCGGATGCAGGCGGCCGGCTTCGGGTGGCAAGGCGAGCGGCTCAAGATTCGAGCCGAGCCTCGCTTCCTGGACATCTCCCGGCAGGCTGAGAACAACCGTCTGACGGTCGCGCAAGGCCCGGGACACCGCGCGCAACGTGTCCTCTCGCGCCGTAGCGGGTGTGTGAATGCGCTCCGATACTGCGCCGACCGAATGGGCAAGCTCCGCCTGCTCGATATAGAAATTCGACTTCACGGATCCCGTCGGCACGTCCCCGGCCAGAACGACAAGCGGCGTGCGGCTCTTTGCGGCCTCTCCGATCCCGGTAATCGCGTTGGTCAGTCCGGGACCTGAGTGCAGACTGAGCAATGTGAGTTCACCGGTCGCCTTGGCGTAGGCATCGGCCATCGCTGCAGCGTTGCCTTCGTGGCGCGCGGAAACCAATTCGACGCCCGCCTCGGCGAGAGCGTGCGATATCTTGTAGTTTGCGGTGCCTAGCAGAGCGAAGCAGCGGCGCGCGCCGAGCGCGGCGAGGTCGTTCGCGATCACCGCGGCGACTGTCGGATCGGATTTCATCGGGCGGCTTTCCTCGGCGTCAGTTGATAAGAAGGTTCGGGAGCCACGTCGCAATCGCAGGGAACAGTAAAATCAGTCCGAGCAACAGCAGGCTCATAATAACGTACGGCACCACGGCCTGAAAAATATGGGCGAAGGTAACTTCCGGAGGGGCTACGCCGCGCATGGTCATCAGGAGGAGGCCGTGCGGCGGCAACAGCAGGCCGAGCTGCATGCAGATCAGGAACAGGACGCCGAACCAGATCGGGTCGATGCCGAGCCGTTGTACGATCGGCATGAAGACCGGGAGCGTGATCAACATCATGCTCACCTGATCGACGAAGATGCCGAGGAAGACGAGAATCAGCATCATGAGTCCGACCACCGCGAGCAGCGACAGACCCTGCCCGAGGATGGCGGAGACGATGCCTTCGGTTGCACCGGAAAAACTCAAAATCTGAGCAAAGGTGGTGGCGCCGAGGATGATGAAGAGGATCATGCCGGAGATCGCAACCGTCCCCTTCAGCGACTTCATGAGCGCTTCAACTGTGAGGGAGCGATAGAGCACCGCGAGCGCCATGGTCGCGATCGCTCCGAGCGCGGCGGCTTCCGTCGGCGTTGCGAAGCCGGCGGACATGGCGCCGACGACCACGACGAATATCCCGATGAGCGGAATCACATAGAGCACCAGCGTTCGCCAGTGCTGCCAGCCCATCTTGGTGTCGACCGGCGTCTCGGGTGCGAGGTGCGGCGAAAGCTTCACGCGTCCGACGATATAGATCACGAACGCCACCGAAAGCATGAGACCCGGCACGACGCCGCCGATCAGGAGCTTGGAAATCGAGATGCCCGATAGACTGCCGAGCAATACGGTCAGCGCCGACGGCGGGATCAGCATATCCACCGCGCCGATCGCCATGATCGGCCCCGCGGCGATCGTCGGGTGATAGCCGCGGGCAAGCATGATCGGCAGCATCAGCGAACCGAGCATGGCGGTCGTTGCGATGGTTGAGCCCGAGACCGCCGAGAAGACCGTGCCGGCAACAACGGCGACGACGGCGAGACGCCCGGGGACCTGCTTGATCAGACGCTCGACACCGTCGATCACCTTGATCGCGAGTCCCGTGTGGAACAGGATTTCTCCCATCAGGATGAAGAGCGGAATCGGCGTGAGCGAAAAGCTCGTCACCGAGACGATGCTGTTGCGCACGATCTGGATGAGACCGGCCTCGCCGTTCAGGAACAGCGAAGCGCCCACGATATTAATGGCGATAAACGAAAGCGCGACAGGCAGGCCGATAAAGAGCAGCACCGTCGAGCCGCCGAGAAGCAATAGCGCCGCGAACTGCCAGGTCACGCGACGGACACCGCGTCCGTGCGCGGTGCGCGCTCGGCCTTGCTCAGCCGATACATGCGGAAAACGAACTCGATCGCGACGAGGAGGAACGCCGCCGGCAGTGGCGCGATCAGCCACCACTCCGGCGTAACCAGCGTCTTGATCGTCATCGCGCCTGCGCCATAGCTCGCGCTCAGCACTTTCAGGCCATACCAGACAAAGTAGACGGAGCAGGCCAGCCCGATCAGATCACCAGCCCACTCGAGGAACCACCCAATGCGGGCGGGCACTGCGCGCAGGAGAATGTCGACGCGAATGTGCTGCCCCTGCCGGAGAAGCCAGGGCGCCGAGAGCAATGTCAGGAGATAGAGGATGCTCTCGGAGACTTCGTTGCTCCACGCGATCCCGCCAAGGCCGGTGTTGCGCGTCAGCACGTCGCCACCGATCAACATGGTCATGGCGAACAGCAAGAGGCACGCAACCACCATGAGGCGGTCGAGCAAGATTCCAAATGCCCTGGACAACCGGTCCATGACCATCCCGTGGGGATGCGTTGCTATTTGCCCTTGGAGAAGAATTCCCTCAGCTTCGGGCCGTGCTCCGGGCTCTGCTTGATGACACCTGCCCAGCCCGCTTCATAAGCCTTGGACAGAAATTCCTTCGCGTCGGCATCCTTGAATTCGATCGCCTGGATGCCTGCGGCCTTCTGGCGTGCAAGATCAGACGCATTTTCCTTGGCGATCTCGGAGGCCTGCGCCTCACTCCAAATGGCCGCATCCGTGATGATCTTCTTTTGCGCGGCGTTGAGTTTGCCCCACGTGTCCTTGTTGATCAGGATGCTCACCTCAGCGCTGTAGAAGCCGGGATCGACGCGGAATTTCGTCCGTTCGTGCCAGCCAAGATCGAAGACGCCGGTGATCGGCCAGCCGTAGCCATCGACCACGCCGCGCTCGAGCGCGGTGTAGACCTCACCCGGCGCCGTCTGCACGACGGTCGCGCCGAGCGACTGGAAGAAATCACGGTAGACGGGCGTAATGCGAAGCTTGAGGCCGGTCAGATCGATCTTGCTGATCGGCTTGTTCAGGTAGATGTGGAAAGGATTGTTGTCGATGTGCCGGGCGAGAAAAATCGCGTTGAGCTTCTGATCGTAGAGTCGCGCCATATACTCGAACCCGCCGTTCTTGCGGATCTCCGACATCGGCTTTTCGGTCAATTTCCAGGCGTCGGCCTCGGGCATCAGGTTCGTGTAGAACGCTCCTGTTGCATTGGCGATATCGACGACGCCGCCCTTGAGCGCGTTGCCCACTTCGAATGGCGGCATCGCCTTCGGGCCACCAATATAATTGATCTGAATGACGCCTTTCCCGTCGGCGTTGACCTTCTCGATGAAGCGCTCAAAACCGCGCGAATAGAACGTCTTTTCGGCGAAGGATGAAATACCTTTTAGAGTCACTTCCTGAGCGCGCGCTGTACCAAGCGACCCCGCCAACAATGCCGCGGTGAGCAAGGACAATTGCCTGAACATGATTTTCTCCCCCGAAGGATGCCTGCCGTTACAACAGCATAGCGCCGGAAGCGGGAGGGAGAGCAAGGGGGTCGGCAGAAAGCCACGAGATCAGCGCCTGTCAAGGGTCCGAGGATGAGGACCGCGCCGCGGAATACCTCTTCGGCACTGATCGGCCGAGTTTGTCAGCCCTTGAATTTTGCTGCCAGGGCTTCCGACCCGCGCGCGAGTATGCCTACGTCGGCGCCGACGGCGACAAACGTCGCCCCAAGCTTGAGCCAGCGCCGGGCGAGTTCTTCGTTCGCGGTGAGAATGCCCGGGGCCTTGCCCGCCTTGACGATGCGCTTGATTGCATCGTCGATGACCGGCAGCACCTGATCGTTTGCAATCTCGCCGAGACGGCCGAGCGACGCATGCAGATCGGCGGGGCCGATGAAAATTCCATCGACTCCATCGATTGCAGCGATGGCCTCAAGGTTCTTGAGGGCTGCTTCGGATTCGAGTTGGATCAGCACGCAGACTTCGGCATCCGCGCCGGCGAAATAATCCTTGATACGACCGAAGCGCGTCGCACGCGTCGTGCCCGCGACACCGCGCACGCCCTTGGTGGGGAAGCGCGCAAAGGACACGGCGTCCCTCGCCTCTTCCACTGTCGTGACCTGCGGAACGAGGATCGACTGTACGCCGATATCGAGCACGCGCTTGATCGTCACCATGTCGTTCCACGGAACACGAACCACCGGCTCCGTTGGATAAGCCGCCACGGCCTGAACCATGCGCAGCACGCTCTCGATGTCGGCGGGCGTGTGCTCGGTGTCGATCAGAAACCAGTCGAAGCCCGCACCGGCGACCACCTCCGCGGTATAGTTCGATGGAATGCTGCCCCACAAACCGATCTGCGCCTTGTTCGCGCGCAACGCCTGTTTGAAACGATTTTTCGGAAGGTCCATTTTTTTATCTCGTCAGTAGCCGTAAAGTTTCGCCGGATTGTCGACGAGCACCTTCCTGCGCGCCGTTTCGTCGGGCACCCAGTCGAGCAACATGTCGAGGAGCATCGCGTCATCGGGTTTCTGGCCCGGAGGTGGCGTCGGATGCGGCCAGTTGGAGGCCCAGACCATGCGCTCGGGCGCCTGCTGCGCGAGGATCTTTGCCAGCGCACCGACGTCGTTGAAGAAGGGCGGACCCGACTTCGACACTTCGTAGGGCGCGGAGAGCTTCACCCAGGTGCGGCCGTTATCGACGAGACGGCGAAGCACGGCGAACGACGGATGATCGACAGGCACCGGCTCAAGAAACTTGCCGACGTGGTCGATGACGAGCGTTCCTTTTAGCTGCTTCAGCGTCGCCTCACGCTCCGGCAAATCCCGTCCGTCGAGCTGCAACTGTACATGCCAGCCATAGGCGCCCACGCGGTCGGCCATCTTGTGCAGGCTTTCCCACGAGAGCGCACCGCCGGGCAGCATGAAATAACGGATGCCACGGATGCCGAGTTTGGTCAGCCGCTCCAGTTCGGCGTCGGTGACGCTTTCATCGACAACGGCGACGCCGCGCGATCCCGGCCCAAGAGTCGCCATCGCTTCGAGCGTACAGCGGTTGTCGGTCCCGTAAGCAGTCGGCTGCACGACGACCGTGCGCTCAATGCCGAGCCGTTTGCGTACGGCTTCATATTCCGGGGCGAGTGCGTCACCGGGGAAAATCTTCGACGTCGCCGCACGCGGATAGCGCTGGTCGTAGATGTGCATATGCGTGTCGCATGTGCCCGGTGGCGCCTTAAGCTTCGGCGTGGCTGGAGCTGCGGACATGTTTCCTCCCCTGTTTCTTAGTCCGGCGCTCGCTCGACGCCGTTTTTGAACTCATCGTTGCAAAACGGCCCGCCTTCATACCAGTCACCGATCGGATCGGCAGGTAGTGTGGTCTGGCCCGCAATCGCCTTGTCGAGGTGCGCTTCCGAGCGGTGCATGGGTTTGTAACCGTGACGGAATGCGCTGGCGTTATCCCACCAGGCGCGCTCGTTGTCTGAAGCACCATAAAAGACCTCGAAGCGGATGTCGGGGTGCTCGAGGCCAATACGGATGAGTTGCACGAGATCTTCCGGATGCAGCCAGATCGACATGCGGCGCATGTCCGCCGGCTCCTCCGCGACATTCCCGATGCGGAGGCAGGTCACGCGGATGCCGTGCTTGTAAGCGTACAGCGAACCCACCGCTTCGCCGAAAGCCTTGCTCACGCCGTAGCGGGTATCGGGCCGGAGGGTGACATCCGTGCCGATGCGGCGCCGCCGCGGATAGAATCCGACCGTGTGATTTGATGACGCGAAAACGACGCGCCCAACGCGCTTCTTGCGGGCAGCCTCGAACAGATTGTAGGTGCCGACGATATTGGATTGCAGGATTGTTTCCCACGGACCTTCAATCGAATAGCCGCCGAGATGGACAATCCCCTGTACGCCATCGACCGCCTTCTCCACGGCATTCAGATCGGAGAGATCGGCGGCGACGAATTCCTCGTCCTTGGCGAGATCGGCAGGGGCGCGAAGATCGCTCCAGCGAATCTGCGGGTAAACGCCTTTCAACAGTCTCCGAAGCCGAGCACCAACTCCGCCCGAAGCACCCGTTACCAATACTGTCTTCATGTCCCCCTGCGTCGATCGCTTATGGATTCGTATCAGATGCGGTCGAGTTTCTCGGCGAGCTGCTGATATCGCTTGCGACTGTGGAGCAAATGACGGCGCATCGCCGCGCGCGCCTCGGCGATTTCACGCGCGCGAATTGCGTCGCAAATCTCGCGATGCTCTTTCTGCAATCGTTCGAGGTATGCGCGGCGGGTGTCCTTCGTTCCGGCGTCGGCGCGAATGGTCTGGCGCGGAATGATGAAACGGCCGAGAAAATCGAGGAAGCGTCGGAACTGCGGATTGCCGGTTGCTTCAGCGATGCTGCAATGGAACGCGAAGTCCTGATCGATCGCGTCCTCGCCGCGGCCGATGGCGCGTTCGATCGACTTGTAAGCATCGTCGATCTTGCGCATGGCGCTGGCCGAGCCTCGCTCGGCGGCGAGACCCGCCGCTTCGATCTCGACGCCGGTGCGGAGTTCGGCGACCTGCAATACTTCGAGAAGCGAGCGCTCGTCGTCGAGGTCGAGCCGAAACGGCCGCCCGGCGCCGTCGGCGACGATCGTGCCCACTCCCTGGCGCGTGACGACAAGACCCTCCGCACGCAGAGCTGCTACCGCCTCCCGCACCACGGTACGGCTAACCCCCGTCGCCGCGATCATTTCCTGCTCGGTCGGCAGACGGGTACCCGGCGCCAGATTCCCGCTTGTAATGTCGGCAGTCATCCTTTGGACTAGCTCAAAGGCGAGGCCGCGCGGCGCCTCGATCGGACGGAAGGCTTCGAACTTCCGCGACAAATCTTTTGCTGTCGTCTTCGACATTCCGCCTTCCGCCTACGTCATCATATGATATGATGCCTACCATGCGCTCCGGGCTGGATCAACGAAATCCGCTCAATCCTACTCATCCGCGAGGCGCAACCAGGGAGGAAGTTCATGAAAAGGCGTGACTTGATGATGATCGGCGCCGCCGCGGCGGTGCTTGCTTTCACCGGCGTGAGCGCGCCGGCGATCGCGCAACAGAAGCTCGTGCTCAAGGCGAGCGACGTTCACCCGCTCGGCTATCCGACGGTCGAAGCCGTCGTACGCCTGGGCAAGAAGCTCGAAGCCGCAACGAACGGCCGTCTCAGCGTCCAGATGTTCCCGTCGATGCAACTCGGCGGCGAAAAGGAAATGATCGAACAGGCGCAGGTTGGCGCGCTACAATTCGCGCGGATCAGCGTCGGCCCGGTCGGCACCGTCGTCGATGAACTCAACGTCTTCAACATGCCGTTCGTATTCCGCGATGTGGCGCATATGCGCAAGGTCATCGACGGTCCCATCGGCCAGGAACTGCTCGCCAAGATCAGTGACAACCCGAAGACGCAACTGATCGGCCTCGCCTGGATGGATGCCGGCGCGCGCAACGTCTACAATAAAGTGCGGCCGGTCCGCTCGGTTGCGGACCTGAAAGGCCTCAAGATCCGGATGATGGGCAACCCCATCTTCGTGGACACCATGAACGCGCTCGGCGGCAACGGTGTCGCCATGGGCATGGACCAGGTCCACAGCGCCCTGCAAACGGGCGTCGTC
>Ga0307505_10002305_pt1 | contig 13486 bp, 11 predicted proteins | sample 23_S_MG_FD_202183 | JGI IMG/M metagenome (GOLD analysis project Ga0307505, IMG submission 202183) | Soil microbial communities from Populus trichocarpa stands in riparian zone in the Pacific Northwest, United States - 23_S | ecosystem: Environmental > Terrestrial > Soil > Riparian zone > Trees...
GGTCGATGCCCAGATGGAGTACTTCGCCGGTGCGCACGGCGGTCGTCCCGGCACCTACGCGCAGCGGTTCTTCAGCACGGAGGGCATGCGCGACGGGCTGTACTGGCCGACCGGCGAGGATGAGGCGCCCAGTCCGCTCGGCCCGTTGATCGCCGACGCGACCGGCGAAGGGTACTCGCTCAACAACACCGAGCCCAGCCCGTATCACGGGTACTTCTACCACCTGCTGGCCGCCCAGGGTCCCAGCGCTCCGGGGGGCGCCATGAGTTACCTCGACGCCGACGGGGAGATGACCCGGGGCTTCGCGATCCTCGCCTGGCCCGCGGAACACGGAGACTCGGGTGTGATGACGTTCATCGTCAACGAGCGCGGGATCGTGTTTCAGAAGGATCTCGGAGCCGAGACCAATACCGCGGCCGCGGCAATCACCGAGTTTGATCCGGACGACACCTGGGACCCGACCGGCGACTGACGAGTTACGCGTCGCCAGCATCGTGAGCGGGGCTCCACGGAACGTGGAGCCCCGCTCAATGCACCGCTACTTCGCGTGTCCGCGGGCTGTCGAGGACGGGCGGCGCATCATCCGCGGCACCTCGCTCGGCAGCCGCAAGGGCTCGGTCGAGAATCCGCTGCTGCCGCTCGATCGTGCGACCGAAACGGAGCGTGCGTCCGAACGCACGCCAAGGATCGAACCGGCCGGCGAGGCCCTCCGCCAGCATCCAACCCAGCAACTTCGCCGGTGGGATCATGTCCTGCGGTCGCAACTCTCGGTCCATCATCCGGTACATGCGCTGCCGCATGGCTGGGTCGCCCTGCGCGCGCCGGAAGAGCATGCGTGTCAGCCCGTTGTTGTAGCCGTCAGAACCCATATCGCCCGCGAAGTGATAGAGACCGATGGAGTCGGCGTCGCGGCGGCGCCAGTAGAGCAACAGCGCCCGCTCGCTGCCGTCGACCACGGCGTCCGTCAGAGCGATGGCATCGCGAATGGCGTCGGTGATTCCCAGACCCGGCGTCGGATCGATGTGCAGCCCCGAGTCGCCGACCAGCGCCCAGCCGAGGCCGACCGCTCGCTTCATGAAGAAGTGCAGGGAGAGCTGGCCGATTGGCGGCGCGATCATGCGGCAACCTTCGAGCAGCGGCGCCGTGAGCGAGCCGGCGGCGAGGTGATCCCGGAGCGCGGTCGTGGGATCCGACCGCCAGCCCCGCACGACGTCGACTCGGCCGCCGCCGGCCATCAGCAACAAGCCCGAGTCGGTCTGGAAGACCGCCCGTGCCTCGCTCCCCTCGATGTGGATGCATGCGCCCCAGTCGTAGCGAGGGTCGGTGTCGAACAGCGGCGACTTTTCGAAGTAGCTCCAGAAGAGGCCGTGCGGCGATGTCGACTCGAGGTAGGTCGGCGCGCCGACCAGCTTGGCGACGGTTGAATGGCGGCCGTCGCAGCCGACCACGAGGCGGGCGCGAATTTCATACTCAGCGTCGCCGTTGCGCACCCGCACGCCGGTGACGCGATCGCCGTCGCGCAACAGACCGATGACCGCCGTTCGGTCGCGCGCCTCGACGCCGGCGGCGAGCGCGGAGCGCTGCAGTGCCGGGTCGAGAACCGATCGACGCGGCGACCGCGAGTCCCGCTCGACGCCGTCCAGATCGATCTGCATGTAGCTGTCTTCGACCTGGAAGCGAAAGCCGCTGTTCGGCGGCGCCAAATCGCGGACGACGTCGCCGAGTCCGACGCGGTCGAGCAGCTTCATCCCGTACGGCTGGATGGCGTGCGTCGAAATCGGTTGGTCGCTGAAGAACGCCTCCCGCTCGAGCGCGATCACCTTCACACCGGCGCGATGCAGACCGAGTGCGAGCGGAACCCCGGCACAGCGAAACCCCACCACGATCACGTCGGCGTCGAGCACAGCGGCGAAGGTAGCACGGTGCCCGGGCGCCCGCATCGCCGGAAGAGAGCCGTCGTTTCGCGAAGCGGAATCGTCGAGACTTCGTCGCCGCGCTGTCCCGCACTACTCCAGCTTGCACGTCACCCCGGCGAAAGCCGGGGTCCAGCTGGTGGCCCGATGGATTCCGGCTTTCGCCGGAATGACGATCGAATGAGGGCGTGTTCAATCGTGCATGATCCGGCGCCCTTGCCGGGAGCCTTCACTGCCCCCTGGTCTACTTCCGCTTGCCGTACTTCGCCGGCACCGTGCGCGTGACATACTCGACCAGCGTCTGCACGCCGACCCCCGTGCCGCCCTTGGGATGGACGCCCCACGGCGCGTCGCCGAACGCGGGTCCGGCGATGTCGAGGTGCAGGAACGGCGTCTCCCCGGCGAACGGCAGCAGAAAATGTCCGGCGCTGATGGCACCACCCCAGCCACCGCCGATGTTCTTACAGTCCGCCACGTCGCTCTTCAGCTCCTTGGCGATGCGCGGCACCAGCGGCATCTGCCACATGTCCTCGCCAGCGGTCGCGGCGGCCGAGAGGAATCGCTTCACCAGATCGCCGTGCTCGGACATCGCGCCGACCGTGTATTTGCCGAGCGCGACGATGCAGGCACCGGTGAGGGTCGACAACTCGATGATCTCATCGACCCCTTCCTTCGAGATGAAGTAGATCGCGTCGGCCAGCGTCAACCGCCCCTCGGCATCGGTGTTGAGAACCTCCACCGTGCGTCCGCTCATTCCTTTGAAGATGTCGCCCGGGCGATACGCTTCGCCGGACGGCATGTTCTCGGTCGCGGCGCACACCGCGTGCACCCGCACGGGCGGCTTCTCGCGCGCGATCGCGGCCATCGCCGAGATCACCGCCGCGCCGCCCGCCATGTCGCACTTCATCTCCTCCATCGACTTGGCCGGCTTGATCGACAAACCGCCGGAGTCGAAGGTGATGCCCTTGCCGACCAGCCCGACCGTGCGCAACGCCTTGCCGCCCGGCGGCTCGTATTGCAGGTGGATGAAGCGCGGCTCGCGCGACGCCCCCTGCGCCACCGCCAGATACAGACCCATCCCGAGCTTCTCGCATTCGGCGCGGTTGCGAATCTTCACCTTGAGACCGTGCTCGCCGGCGATCTCCTTTGCCACCTGCGCCAGATACTCCGGCGTCACGTCGTTGGCCGGGCCGTTGACCAGGTCGCGCGCTCGGTTAACCGCCTCGCCGACCCTCTGGCCGCGTTCGGCACTCGCCCCAGCGGCCCGGCGCCGGGCGCCCCCCAGCTCCTTGCCGAGGACGACCACGGCATCGAGGGCCATCGGTTTGTTCTCGGCCTTGTAGGAGTTGAACGCGTACGCGCCGAGCATCACGCCGTTGGCGATCGCCTCGACGACGGCGTCTTGCACCGCCTTGGCGACGCGCGGCAGCGCGACGCCGAGTTGTACCGCCTTCGACGCGCGCGCCGCGCGCGCCGCCGCCGCTCCGATCAGGCGACCATCGGCAGGCAGGAAGTCGGCGCGTGGCCCCATGCCGACGAGCACGATACGGCCGGCGCCGAGCTTTCCGTCGGGATTGTAGATCAGCGTCTGTTCGCTCTTACCCTCGAAAGATTCGGTGTCCGCCAACTTGGTCAGCCGGCCGTTGAGCGCCGAGTCGACTTCCTGAAACGGCGCTTCGTCTAGCTTGCCTTCGAATACAGGAATCGCGAGCAGATCGCCCTCGAAACGCGAAAGCGGGGTGGCGGCTACTTCAAACTTCATGACGGGCTCCCTGTCGGCTGGGCGTTGGGGGGAAGACACTGCGCTGCGAACAGATCGGCAGAACAATCACTCGGCGCGCGCGAGTGCAACCCACCGGCCGCGACGTTCGGAGTGCTTTGCCGGACCCCGTTCGCCCTGAACTACTATCGCTGAATTTCTGCGCGTGACGCACGGATTCCAGGACGCAGGCTAAAGACCTGCGACTACAGGCGGCCTGGCTACCGGTAGGCGCAGGTCTTCAGCCTGCGGACCGGGTTGGGTTGCGGGCAACAGCCCACGCTGTCGAAAGGGTGACCAGTGCACTCAACACTCCGCGACCGCGGGTCGACAACCGCGCACTCTCGGATACGGGCAGCCCGCGCGGTAGCCAGGCAGCCCTTCGACAAGCTCAGGGCGAACGGTCGGTGGGGCGTGCGCAGAGCGCCCGGCGAGGATCGCGCACCCTCCTCACGCCGGCCAGGCGACCATCAGCGCGCGCAGGTTCCATGCCGCGTGCATCGCAACGGGCAATGCCAGGCCACCGGACACCGCTCGCGCACCGGCGAGCAGGATGCCCATCCACAACAGCAGCGCGGTACCGGCGACGTCGTACTGTCCGTGGACCGATACCCACGCCAGCGACGTGCCGACGATCGCCACCGGTAAGCCGCGACGCGTCATCCAATCGAACATCAAGCCGCGGAATAGCGCCTCTTCGAACAGTGGCGCGGCCGCCAACATTGCCACCACCAGCAACCAACCCGGCCGCGCCGTGCGACACACCTCGACGACGAACTCCGGCGATCCACCCGACAGCCGTTCGTACAACACAGCCGACACCACCGTCACAGCGACGATCGCCGCCGCGGCCGGCCAACGAACGCCGCGGTCGTCTGCCCGCCACCCGGACGCTCGCCAACGCCACGCCGCGACGATGGGAAGTCCGACGGCCGCGCGCAGCAGAGTCACGAGGGAAAACCGACCGCCCATCCCCTCGCACGCGGCGAGCGAGCTGTCCGCGCATGCGGCGGTCACTACCGGGTCGGCGAAAAGGAAGAGCGCGGCGACCGCGAGTGCAGAGAGCAATCCGAGAACGACGCGCGTCACAGCACCGGCGGCGGCTTCGCCTCGCGCGGCAGAGCGGCGTAGGCGCGATCGCACTTCGCGGCGAAGACGAAGTCACTCTCGGTCAGGCCGTCGATCTTGTGGGTCCAGATCTTCACGCCGACGCGGCCCCACGCCAGTTCGATGTCCGGGTGGTGAAACTCCGCCTCCGCGATACCGCCGATCGCGTTCACGAGTTCGAGCGCGGACACGAAGTCTTTCGTCCGGTACACGCGCTGCAGATGGTGATCCGCGACGACTTCCCACTGCGGTACCTCGTCCGTCAGTGGGCCGTACTGCGCGGATGTCAGCGGCGCAACACCCCCGCGGCACGGGACACAGGATCGATCGGCGAGACTCACGGCGCGTCTCCGCCGGAGCACGGTTCGCCGCCGATGAGGCACTGCACGGCGTCGGATCGCGCGAGATAGCCGTTGCCCGAGCCGCGGTTGCCGCCGGCGTCGACCATGCCGACGCCGCGCGCGCGGATGCCGTCGCCGCCGTTGCTCTGCGCGACGTTGTCGGCCAGGCGCCAGCGCGCGCCGTGCCCCTCGATGCCGTTCGCCCCGTTCCACTCCACCGTGCAGCGCTCGATCGCCACGCCGCCGGCCACCACCTCGAGGCCGTTCTTGCCGTTGGCCACGGCGTGGCAGTCATCGATCGCGTGGTCCGCGCCCGAAACCAGGAACCCGGCGCCGCCGCTGTCGGTGGCCCGGTTACCGGACAGGATGCCCTCGTGGCCCATGATCATGAATCCATGGCGCGCGCTGAAGTGACTGCGGTTGTTGATCGACCGGTACTCGCGGCCGCTGAACGCGAAGCCGTCGCGTCCCGCGTCGTTCACGACGACATCGCGCACCTGAAGGCCCGGTCCGCGCACGCGCACTCCGTCGGTTGCGACATCGCGCACGTCGATCCCTTCGAGGAGCTGGAGATCGGTCCCGCTGCAAACCACGCCGCTGTCGAAGCCCGCCAAGGTCGCGCGCCCGGGCGAACTGATCACCCGCGCTCCACGGTCGCCGCCGTACATGACGAGAATGCCGTGCCCGCGTCCATTGCCCCGCAGAGTCTGACCGGCGAGGTTCACCGTGATGACGTACAACGACGCGGCGCGGAGGATCAGGCCGTCGCCGTCGCAGACCTCGCTGGTGACCGGGTCGCCGTCGCCGAGCACCAAATCGCTGACGACGATGTCACCGCAAGCGCACGCGACATCGGCGCCGTCGACGTCGTCCCCACAGAGCTTGGCGGCTACGGGCAACGCGAAAAAGATGTGCACCGCCAGGGCGGCGGCCGCGTTTCTGATGTTCATCGACTTCCCACGCCTCTACTCCTCTAGAATCGCTTCGACGTCGCAGCGAAAGGTGTTGCCCTCGACGCAGTCTTCCCGCATGCGGCACGAGCATGTTATCGGCTGATCGGTGTCGACCACCAGGGGCGGGTCGAAGACGCGTTCGAGTTCGTCGCCGATGCGGATGGCGAACAACTCCTCCGGCACCTTCACCATGATGCGCGGCACGTTCGACACCATCCGCGTCACCCGCATCTTCGGCGGAACGGAACCCTCCACGCGTTTGCCATCGTGCTCGTAGGTCCATGTCACCGTGGCGATCTTCGCCGCGCCGTCGAAGGTCGCGGCGCCCCGCACCGGGATCGTCGACGGTTGGGTGGCGATCGAGACCGCCGGTGCCGCCTCCCCCGCGCCAAACACAGGGTGCGCAATCACCAGAACCAGCGTCGCACCCGCCAACAGACCTACGCGCATTGGCGCATCGTACGGCGGCAACCGGTGGTGGGCAAACCGCCGGCGGGGCGTCCTCGTATGAACGATGACGCCCCGCCCGGTGTCGCTATGGAGCCGATGGGAGTCGAACCCACGACCTCTAGAGTGCGATTCTAGCGCTCTCCCAACTGAGCTACGGCCCCGACCGATGGTGGTTTAACGGATCCGCGCACGCCTATCAACTCCGGTTGCGGCCAATGACCCGTAAAACAAGATTCTCGCGCGGCGCCGCGGAGGCGCCGAGAAAAGCGGGCCTCCTCCCTCAGCGCCTCCGTGCCGCCGCGCGAGAATTTTTCACCCGGCCAACCCCGAAATCGTCCCAGAGCCGTCGTTGCAAATGACCGTGAAACCTTTGATGGTGCGCGCATGACCGTGTCGCCCGACGAGTTCCGCAGCGAACTGCGCACCTGGCTGCAAGCGCATCTGACGCCCGAGTTGCGCGGCCCCGCCATCGCCCAACTCGACGACGAGGAACGCGTCGCCGTCCTGCGTCGCTGGCAGGCCAGTCTGGCGGCGGACCGCTGGGTGGCCATCACCTGGCCGCGTGCCTACGGCGGCCGCGATGCGACCATCGCGCAGCAGATCGCCTACGTCGAGGAGATGACGCGCGCCGAAGCACCGCCGGTCGTCAACGGCCTCGGCATCGGCATCGTCGGACCGCCAATTCTCGCCTTCGGCACCGAGGAGCAGAAACGCGAGTTCGCGCCGAAGATCCTCAACGCGGAGCACATCTGGTGTTGTGGATTCTCGGAGCCGGGCGCCGGCTCCGACCTGGCCTCATTGCGCACCACGGCGCGGCTCGACGGCGATCACTTCGTACTCGACGGGCAGAAGGTGTGGACGTCGCTCGCGCAACACGCGGACTGGTGCATGGTCTTCTGCCGCACCGACCCGGAGTCGGTGCGGCGCAACGGCGTGTCCGTGCTGCTCGTCGACATGAAGAGCCCCGGAGTCACCGTGCGACCTCTGCGCCAGATCAACGGCCAGGCCGAGTTCAACGAGGTATTCTTCGAAGAGGTGCGCGTCCCCCGCGCCAACCTGCTCGGCGAGTTGCACAAGGGCTGGCCGATCGTGACCTCGGCGCTGCAGAACGAGCGCGGCATCATGTACGTCGTCGAGATGCAGATCGTGCTCAAGCGCCAGCGCGATGAAATCGTGAAGCTGATCCGCGGCGACGAACGCGCCCGTCGCGATCCGCTGACGCGGCAGAAGCTGGCCGACCTCTACCTCGGCGTCGAGACCTTCCGCAGCACCTGCCAGCGCACGCTCTCCCAACTGCTGCGCGCCGGCATGCCGGGCCCCGAGGCCTCGATCATCAAGATGCACTGGACGGCGCTGACCCAGACCATGCCGAAGGTGACGATGGGAGTGCTTGGACCGCGCGCCCAGCTCTACGACGCCCCCCAGCCAGGCGAGCGCCCGGACCCAACCGAATGGGTCCAGGCCAGCTACCTCGGCGCCCCCGCCGCCAGCAGCGCCTCCGGCACCTCGGAGATCATGAAAGGCATCATCGCAATGCAGGTGCTGGGCCTGCCCCGAAGCTAGGATCTGGGATTCAGGATCTGGGATCTAGGGGCTGGGGATCTAGGATCTAGGGGCTGGGATCTAGGATCTGGGGACCGGCACACCAGCTCCCAGATCCCAGATCCTAGATCCTGCTTTTTAAAGAGATCCTGCTTTTTTCAGACTCGCTTTTCCTTGCGCTCCTGCTCGTTCTTGCACTCGATGCACAGGGTCGTGACCGGGCGGGCGTGGAGGCGGTTGGCGCCGATCTCTTCGCCGCACTCTTCGCAGACGCCGAACGTGCCGCCCTCGATGCGCTCCAGCGCTTCCTCGATCTTGGCGATCAGCTTTCGCTCGCGATCGCGGATCCGCAGGGTGGCGTTGCGCTCCGACTCGAGCGCCGCGCGATCGACCGGCTCGGGATAATTCTCCTTGCCGTCGGTCATCCGATGCACGGTCTTACCGGCCCCCTGCAACAACTCCTTGCGGCGGTCCTGCAATAGCAGCCTGAAAGACTCGATCTCTTTCTCTTCCAACGCCCGTGCTCCTTTATCGAACCCGTTTGGCTACCACCGCGTCCAAGCGGGCACAAGGGAAAGATGGAGGGCGGCCGCGGACAACAAGCAGGATCCGGGATCTGGGATCTAGCATCTGGGATCTGGAGACCCGGTACCGCCATCTAAAACGGCAACGGAACGGAAGCCGCGTTCCAGGGTTGCCCGATCCCAGATCCTAAAATCCCAGATCCCAGATCCTAAATCCCAGATCCCAGATCCTGAATCCCAGATCCCAGATCCTAAAATCCCAGATCCCGAATCCCAGATCCGGAATCCTAGATCCCAGATCCTCGAATCCCAGATCCTATCTTCTCGGCTGCCGCCGCGCGCGACCATCGATCCGCCTCCAGCAGCTGCGCCAGATCCGGGTCGTCGACGCGGGCGTGGTCCGTCAGCACGCTTTCGAGGACGCGCGGGATGTCCAGGTAACCGATGCGGCCGTCGAGGAACGACGCGACCGCGATCTCGTTGGCGCCGTTCAGCACCGCCGGCGCCGTGCCGCGCGCGCGCAGAGCCTCGTAGGCGAGGCGCAGGCAGGGGAAGCGGCCCGTGTCGGGCGCGTGGAACTCGAGCCGTCCGGCGCGCACCAGATCGAGAGACGGCAGGTGCGTCAGGGGCAGGCGTTCGGGATAGCCGAGGATGTACGAGATCGGCACCGCCATGTCGGGGATCCCGAGCTGTGCGATGACGGAACCGTCGATGTACTCGACCATCGAATGGACGATGCTCTGCGGGTGGACGACGACGTCGATCCGCTCGGGCGGCACATCGAAGAACCAGAACGCTTCGATCACCTCCAGACCCTTGTTCATCAAGGTTGACGAATCGATGGTGATCTTCGTCCCCATCTTCCAGGTCGGATGGTTGAGCGCCTGCTCGATCGACACCGCCTCCAGATCGCGCAGCGGCGTGTGCAGAAACGGCCCACCCGACGCCGTTAGAATGAGGCGTTTCACCTCGGCGCGATTGTGCCCGTGCAGCGCCTGGTAGATGGCGTTGTGCTCACTGTCGAGCGGATGGACGGCGGCGCCCGACTGGGCCGCCGCCTTCTTCACCAATTCGCCGGCGACGACCAGAACTTCCTTGTTCGCCAGCGCGACGTCGATACCCGCATGGAGCGCGCTCAGGGTCGGCCGCAGCCCGAGAGCGCCGACCAGTGCGGAAATCAGGAGGTCCGTCCCCTCAGCCGTCGCGACGCGATCGAGTCCCGCGGCGCCGCACGCGATCTCGCCGCGGAAGTCCGGCACCAAAGCGCGCAACTGCTCGGCGCCCTCATCGTCGGCAGTGGCGACGATCGCCGGTTCGAACCGCCGCACCTGCTCCGCCAGGAGTTCCACCCGCCGCCCACCGACGAGGCCGACGATCGAAAACCGATCGCGAAAGCGATCGACGAGGTCGAGAGTGGTAGTGCCGATCGAGCCGGTCGAACCGAGAATCGAAAGCCGTCGCATAGTCACCCCCTACCAGCCACCCCGCCCATCGTGCCACCACCAATGCCCAAGATCCTGACTCGTAGATCCCGAATCCGAGCCCCGGAACCCCAGATCCTGATTCCTGAATCCCGGTCCGATCCCGATTCCGATACCGACCCCGACCCCGATATGGCTTCGGGCTCCGGCCGCCCGGCCCCTTCATTGAAAAAAAGGAACTACCGAAGCCCCTCGCCCCCCGCCCCTAGTCCCTCGCCCCTAGATGCCTATCGCCGCCAATACGACGGCATCAACAGCACCAGGAGAGTGAACACCTCGAGCCTGCCGGCGATCATACAAACTGAAAGTAACACTTTCACCAGCGCGGGATAATGGCCGAAATTGTCGTAGGCTCCGACTTCGCCAAGGCCGGGGCCGACGTTGCCCATCGCGGTCAGTGCCGACGAGAATGACGTCTCGAGATCGTAGCCGTAGGCGGCGATGATCGCCGCGGCCACCACGACCAGCAGGAAGTAGGCGCAGAAGAACGCCCAGATGCCGGCGAGGACCTCCTCGTCGACCGCTTTGCCGGCGTACTTCACCGGCCGCACCGCGCGCGGATGAATGAGACGGTCGATCGCCGCGCCCAGGGCGCGCACACCGAGGATGGCGCGCAAACTCTTGACGCCGCCGGCGGTCGAGCCCGCCATTCCGCCGAGGATCATCAGCACCAGAAACAAGAGGTGGACGACGCTCGGCCACAACTCGAAGTTCGCGGTGACGAACCCGGTGGTCGTCATCACCGAAACCACCTGGAACGCACCGAGGCGCAGCGCCTGCTCGAACGGCATGCCCGACCGCGCCAACACCGAGGCAGTGACCACGGTCGACGCCAGAAGTATCGCCAGGTAGTAGCGCAGTTCGGTATCGCGCCACACCCGCACGACGTGCCCCGTGAGCAGACGGTGATGCAGAACGAAGTTGATTCCGGCGATCGTCATGAACAGCGTGACGATCCATTCGATGAGCGGCGAGCCGTAGGCACCGATCGAGATGTCGCGGGTCGAGAACCCGCCGGTGGCCAGCGTCGCGAAGGAATGGTTCAGCGCGTCGAAGAAGGACATTCCCGCCGCCCACAGTAGAACGCACTCGAGAGCGGTGAACCCGACGTAGATCGACCACAGGCGCCGCGCCGTCTCGGCGATGCGCGGCCGGACCTTGTCCGCGATCGGGCCCGGAACTTCCGCCTTGAACAGCTGCATGCCGCCGATGCCGAGCAACGGCAGAATGGCAATGGTGAAGAGAATGATCCCCATGCCGCCTACCCACTGCGTCGTCGATCGCCACAGGAGCAGCGCGCGATCGGTCTTCTCCAGTCCCGACATCACCGACGAGCCGGTGGTGGTGAATCCCGCCACCGATTCGAAGAGCGCGTCGACAGGACCCAGCGCGCCGGTAAAGACGAACGGCAAAGCGCCGCCGACGGAGGCGATCACCCACGCCAAACCGACGACGAGAAAGCCGTCGCGAGGGCGCAGTCGCCGGTCATCGGTGTAGGTCACCCGGGTCAGCGCGAAGCCGACGGCGAACGCCACCAGCATGCTGAACAGATATGGAAAGAAGTCCTCGCCGTAGATGAAGGCCGTCAGTACCGCGGGAGCCTGAAAGGCGCCCAACAGAACCAGCAGCCAACCGAGAACGAACAGGTCGAGCGCGAGATTCATGGAAAGATAGGGGCGAGAGGCGAGGGGCGGGGGGCGAGGGGCAGACGATGGGCCGTCGGCAGCCCTCGCCCCCCGCCCCTCGTCCCTCGCCCCTCAGATCTCATCTCCGTTTCGCCAGGAACTTGTCGAGTTCGGCGGCGCGTTCCGTAGTGGTGATGAGAACCACCTGGTCGCCGGGCTCGACACGGTCGCCGCCGCCGGGCACGCGCAGCACGTCGCCGTGATTCATCGCCGCGACCAGGATCCCGCGCGGCAGGCCGACCGCGGCCAGCGGGGCCGACGTCAGCCGGCTGCCGTCGACGGCCTCCACTTCGATGACTTCGACCTTGTCCTCGAGAAGGGCCGAGACCGAGCGCACCCTGCCCCGCCGGATGTGTTGCAGCGCAAGCCCGATCGCCAGCAGTCGCGGCGAGATCACCGCGTCGATTCCAACCTCGCCTATCAGGTTTGCGAGCGATGGATTGTCGACGAGCGTGAACGCCCGGTTGGCCCCCAGCTTCTTCGCGAGAAGGCTCGAGACCAGGTTCACTTCGTGGTCAGCGGTGACGGCGACGAACGTCGACACGCGGTCGATGTCCTCCTCCTCCAAAACCTTCTGGTCGGTGACCTGCCCGGTGATCACCAGAGTCGACCCCAAGACCTCGGCGGCGCGCCGCGCCTCCAGCGGTGACTCCTCGACCAGCACGACCTTCGTATGCGCGCGTTCGAGCCGGCGAGCGAGAGCGAGTCCGATGCGGCTGGCGCCGGCGATCATCACATGCCGGCTCTCATCGGCTTCCGCGCCGACCAACGAGAGAATCCCCGATAGTTCCGTGCGCGCGATCGCGAAGTAGACGAGATCACCCGCGGCGATTTCCTGTTCGCCGTGCGGGATGATCCATTCGGAGTCGCGCTGGATCGCGACGACCAGAGTGGGCGTCGCCGGGAAGAGCAGGTTCATGTGGGCGAGGTTGAGGCCGTTGAAGTCGGATGATTCGGAGATGCGGAAGCCGGCGACCAGCAGCCGTCCGTCGAGCAGCGACACCACGTCCGCCGCGCCTGGCACCTCCAGCAGCGAGGCGATGCGGTCGACCGCGGCAGCTTCCGGGTTGACGCGGACGTGTTCGCCGTCGTGCAATCGATCGAGCATGGCGAAGCCGTCGGCGTGCTCGTCGTCGCGCAGGCGTACGACCACGCGCGGCACGTTGAACACCGCCGTCGCCAGCATTCCCGTCACCATATTGCACTCGTCGGAATCCGAGGTGGCCACCACCAGACTCGCCTTCTCGATGCCGGCGCGGCGCAGCACACGCGCCGTAGAGCCGTTGCCCTCGACCACGTGGACGTCGAGTTCTTCGGTGAGTTGCCGGACCTTCACCGGGTCGCGCTCGACCAGGCTGACGTCGCACCCGTCCGCCGCCAGTTTCGCGGCGAGCGTAGCTCCGACCAGTCCCCCACCAACGACGACGACAAACATGCGCAGCGAGCCTCAACCGTCCGGGCAGTTCACTCAGAACCGATCAGCAATCGCACCGCCGACTCCGCGAGCGGAGCCCCACTGGTGCGGGAGAACCATCCGCGCAGAGTACGAACAAAACGGGAAAAGGTAAATGGAGCTGTGAGCTATCAGCCATCAGCTATCAGCTATCAGCTATCAGCTCGTCCGGCAGCCGGCCGCCCCGCTAGGCTGAAACTTCAAACGACCAGAGACATCGAACCAATTTTCCCAGGAGGGCGAGGCTCCTGCCGAGCCGCGGTGAATCGAGCTAAGAA
>Ga0307505_10002306_pt1 | contig 13486 bp, 9 predicted proteins | sample 23_S_MG_FD_202183 | JGI IMG/M metagenome (GOLD analysis project Ga0307505, IMG submission 202183) | Soil microbial communities from Populus trichocarpa stands in riparian zone in the Pacific Northwest, United States - 23_S | ecosystem: Environmental > Terrestrial > Soil > Riparian zone > Trees...
GTCCGGTTGCGCCGCCACGACAGCCCGGTGTACTCGCCGGGGTAGGCCATCGGCCGGTCGTGGCGGACACGTATCAGCGGCGCCGCGACGTACCCGACCGCGTACCGCGCCGCAAGGCGCATCCACAGGTCGACGTCCGCTAGCAGGCCAAAGCGCTCGTCGAACCCACCGACGGCCTCGAAGTGGCTCCGTCGGACAAGGGCCGTGCCGCGGACCGGGCATCCCCACGTGCGCAGAAGGCGGTCGCGCAGGAACGTCACGCCGTCCATCCGCTCCGTGAAGGCCTCCCGGAGCGGTGCCACCGTTTCGTCGTACTGGTTGAAGACGAACGCCACGTCGTCGTGGCGCCCCATCACGTCGGCCCAGCGCTCGACGAGGTCGCGCCGGTGAGTGTCGTCATGGTGGAGCAATCCGACGAACGGCCGCGCGGCGAGCCCGACCGCGAAGTTGGCGTTTCCCGCCATTCCGAGGTTCCCGGGGGGCTGCACCAGGCGCATGCGCGGATTCTCGTCCGCGAGTCGCGCGAGGAGCTCCATCGATCCATCCGTCGAGTGGTCGTCGCTGACGATTATCTCCGCGGCGGGCGTCGATTGGTCGAGCGCCGTCCGCAGCGCCTCGCCGACAGTGCGTGCGTGGTTGTAGCTCAGCAGGACGAGGGAGACCCGCTCGTCCGGGGTCGCGTTGCCAGCCTTGCTCATCCGGCGCTAGCGCACCACGAGCGCCACCACCTGCAGGATCACAACAGCGAGCGTACCGAGGCTGCCGACGATCGCGAGCGTATCCCGGTAGTCGCGGCCGCGCGTCTCGCGCGTCTCCACCTCGACGATGTCGCCCGAGCGCAGCGCGGGGTGTGCTGCCGGCTCACGGACCATCTGTTCGAGCGGAGCCTCGTAAGCAAGCCCGCGAGACGCGCCGTCGAAGCGAAACACACGCACCGTGACGGTGCGCTCCGTGCGGTCCTGGAGCGGAGTGATCAGTGGTCCGCCGGCGAGCGACAGCACGTCGCCCAGTGACGCTGCCGCGCCGACGACGTACGTGCCCGGCTGGCGGACGGTGCCCCACACCGCGATTTCCTTCGTCGCCTCCCCCGGCAGGACGTGGAAGTAGTAGCCCGGCGCATTCGTCTGCCTGTCCTCGACGGCGCCGAAGCGCGCGCCGTCGTCGGTCGCCTGCGCGAGGGTGACAGGCGCGAGGCCCGCGGCCAGGCAGAGCACCACGAGAAGACGCCAGGCCACGTCAGGCATCGCGGCCGCGCCGGAACCGGCGCGCGAGCTTCGCGAGCCCGCGCGGCGCCTCGCGGTCCTCGGACCCGTAGCCGTAGGTCCGGCCGTATCGGTAGGCGTACTTGTACCGGTATCCGTAGGCATGCGTCAGGTCGAACCGGTTCAGCACGACGCCGATGATGCGCGCGCCGACGGAGGAAAGGGCGTCGTACGTGTGAGCGAGCTCGTGTCGGTGCGTCGAGCCGGACGAGACGACGACGAAGGTCGCGTCGGCCTGGGTCGAGAGCAGGACGGGGTCTGTGGCGGCGAGTACAGGCGGCGCGTCGATGACGATCACGTCGAACTGCTCCCTGAGCGTGGCTAGCAGGTCGCGCATGGCGCGTGAGCCGAGCAGCTCGCTGGGGTTGGGCGCGCGCGCGCCGGCGGGTATCACTACCAGATCGTCGATCGGCGTGATATACGGTGCCAGGTCGGGCGCTCCCTCCTGGAAGAGCAGGTCGACCAGCCCCGGCCGCGCCGGCCGGCCGAGCTGTCGGTGCACCGTCGGCCGGCGCAGGTCGCCGTCGATGAGCAGCGTCCGGCGCCCCGACTGGGCCATCACCACCGCCAGGTTCACCGCGGTCGTGCTCTTGCCTTCGCCCGGCTTGGCGCTGGTAACGAGGATCGTCTGGACGACCGCGTCCGGGCGGCTGAACTGAATACTCGTCCGCAGCGCGCGGTAGCCCTCGCTAGCGGCCGAGATCGGGTTGAGAAGCGTCACGATCCGGGTGTCCAGTCGCTGGCCATCGACCTCGACGGTCTCATTGCCGCCGAAGTCGGCGCGGACGAGATCGGACACGTCGGGGATGGTGCCCAGGACCGGGTAGCCCGCGTCGCGGAGGTCGTCGGGGCGGAAGACGCGGTCGTCGAGGCGTAGCCGCGCGAGCGCGATCGCCGCGCCGGCGCCGAGGCCGAGCATCAGGCCGAGCAGCAGGTTGCGCGGGCGGTTCGGGGAGTACGGCGTCCACGGGACCGTCGCCGGCCGAATCAGCTCGGCGTATCCGATCTCGCTCTGTTCCGCCAGTCGCGCCTCCTGGAGTCGCTGTTCGAGCGCGCGGTAGAGCGTCTCCGTGGCCTGGCGATCACGCTGGAGCTGGGCGAGTTCGATCGACTGCGTGGGCAGCGTTCGTAGCTGGCCCTCGTACTGGGCGACGCGCTGGGTGAGCACGGCGCGCTGCGCCTCAACGCCGGAAAGCGCCACGCGCTCGTCGATGAGGCGCCGGCGCAACTCTGCCGCGCGCTGGAACCCCGTGCTCTGATCGCCCGGACCACCACCGCCCACGGCGATGTCATCGGCCACGAGCTGGTTGGTGAGCGTCCGGACCCTCCCCTCGAGAGTCGCGATCTGGTCTCCAAGGCCCGAGACCGCCGCCGGCGGGTTCGCCGCGTCGCGCAGCTCGGGGTTGCGGATGTAGATCTGCTCCAGCCGGGTCGCGAGCTCGGCGATGCGCGTCTGCAACGTGGCGATCTCTCGGTCCGCGCCGGACGCCACGCGCCCCGCGAGTCGCGGCTCGATCCCTGCCAGCTCGCGCTCCAGCGCCTCGACCGTGGCGAGCTTCATCCGTATCTCGATGTCGGCCTCGTCCCGCTGGGCTTCGAGCTGCGCGAGCTGCGACACCGTGCGGCTGGACTCCTCGTCGAGCGCGACGGCGCCCTCGCGAACCATGAACCGCCGCACCGCGTCGTCGGCCGACGACAGCGCCCCGCCCTGCGACGAGATCTGGTCCTCCAGAAACGCGCGGCTGGCGGCCGCGCCGGCGCGACTGGACTGCCGCGACCGGGTGATGAACTCGTCGGCGTAGACGTTGGCGAGCATCGCCGCCTCGCCTGGCACCGTACTCGTGGCCGTCACGCGGATGGCGTCGACGTCGGTGCCCTCGAGGGCCGAATGCACGTAGCCGCCCTGCAGCCGGGCACCCACGAGCGCCGGCGTCATGGGCCGGTCCTCCGGCACCTCCAGGATTGTGAGGTCCTCGCCCGAGCCTGGCACGCGGCCGATCGCCATCACGCGGCGTGCGGCGCTGTCCGCGAGCGGCATCGACTGGCGAAGGATCAGCAGCTCGTTCTCCAGGTTGCGCTCGTCCTGGAAGAATGCCGACGCGGGTGACGTGGGCAGGATGTCGGCGAGGTCCCGGTCGCGCTTGTGCACCAGGACGATCGCGTAGGCGCTGTAGAGGTCGGGCCGTGTAAACGTGTACAGGGCCACTGGGAGCAGGACCGCCAGTGTCACGCCGGCGATAATGCGCCGGCCGCGAAGCAGCAGGTCGAACAGCTCCCTTAGCTGCAGGCCGTCGGCCTGATGCGCCGCCCGATAGATCGGGTCCTGGACCAGCGGGTCACCCGGGGTGGGCGGCGCCTCGATGGGCGCTGCGGGGCCGGGGTTAGGGGGCGGCGACATGTGCTTGGGCCCCCGCTCGCGTTGTGCGCGGAGCCGGGGCGAATATAGTGGGGCGACGCGGCCGATTCGGCCTCTCGCCCGCTGTATTGCGCGCCGACGGCCGCGCCGGCGACGCGTCGTTCGGTTGGCGACCCCCGTGGGCGGGCTCGGCGCACACACCCGAGTCGGGCCTACCATGTGCGGCCGGCGCACCCCCTATTCCCGGCCGCCGATGCTGCTCGCCGTCCTTTCCGACATTCACGCCAACCTCGAGGCCCTGGAGGCGGTCGCCGCCGCCGCGGAGACCGCCGGCGCGGAGGCCTTCGCCTGCCTCGGCGACGTCGTCGGCTACGGTCCCGATCCCGCGGACTGCATCGACCTCGTGCGCAGCCTGTGCGGAGTGACCGTACTCGGCAACCACGACATCGCCGTGTCCAGCGGCGACACGGGCGGTTACCTGCCGGCGGACGGCCGCCGCGCCGCCGCTGCCCACCACGCCCTTCTCGACAACGAGCGGCTGCAATGGTTGGCCTCGCTCCCGCTTCGGGCAGAGGGCTGGGGCGCCACGTTCGTGCATGCCTCGCCCGAGGACCCGGGCGGCTGGCACCGGCTCGACTCCCATCCCGTCCTGCGGAGGCAGTTCGGCGCCTTCCGCACTCCGCTCTGCTTCGTGGGCCACTCCCACGTCCCGGGCGTCGTGGGCGACCGCGTGGGCGCGCTGCACGTCAGGCCGGGCGGGCGCTACCTGGTGAACGCCGGCAGCGTCGGCCAGCCCCGCGACGGCGACCCCCGCGCGGCATTCGTGCTCCACGACACCGACGCGTTCTCCTGCGAAGTCGTCCGAGTCCGCTACGACCTCGCCCGCACCGCCGCCAAGATCGAGGCCGCCGGCCTGCCGCCGGCGCTGGGGGAGAGATTGCATTTGGGGCGGTAAGTATTCAATGATATATGGTATATGGTATATGGTATATGGTATATCGTATATCGTATATGGTATATGGTAGGCGACTCGGAGACACCCATCAACGAGCAACGCGCAACGAGCAGCCATACACCACACGACACACCATACAACCATACACCATACACCATACGCCCTTCCCACCTACCTCACAACCACCACCCTCCGCGTTTCGCTGAACGTCTGGCCGATCACGCGCACGGCGTAGCCGCCGGGTGCGAGCGCGCCGGCCTCCAGCACCAACACGCGCGGCTCGCCGGCGGCTACGTCGCCTTCGAACAGCGTCGCCACGCGCCGACCCAGGGCGTCCAGAACGTGGGCGCGGACGTGCTGGGCGGACCCTAGGCGGAGCACAAGCCGCGCGTGCCGCGACGCCGGGTTCGGCGCCGGCGCGGAAAGGACCGCCTCGCGCGGCGCCGGCGCGCCGGCGACGTCGGCGCGGGCGACCGTGAGCCTGAAGCGCTCCATCCATTCCCCGGGTTCGGCCGCGAAGGTGTGGTCAGTTGCCCGAAGGTCGACCGTCTCGCCGGTGAGGTTATCCGTGAGGGATACGCTCCATTCCTGTGGCAGACCCGCGTCTTCCGCTCCGAGCCTCCAGGTGCCGGCGACAGTGCCCTGGAACTCGACGAGGACGTCGACGCGGTCGCCGAACTCGATCGGAAGCGAGCGTACTGCCTGGCGCCTGCCCACGCCGCCCTGCTCGCCGAGCAGCGCGATCTGGCCTGTCGGCGCCGGCGCCACTGGCTTGGAGCCATCGTGCCGGTCCCAGCCCACCTCGCCGTCGGCCCGAAACCGTAGCACGGCGGCGCGGTCGGCAGATGCGAAGCCGTCCGCGGTGGCGCGATCCAGCTCCAATTCCAGGCGCGCCTCCCCCGTCGCCGCCCCCGCGACGACTCCGATGAGCGCGTCGGCAGCGACCGGGTCGACGAACGTCGAGGGCGTGTTAAAGTGCACGACGGCCGCGCCGGCCGGCACGCCGGACACTTCGGCCATAGCGCCGTTCCACACGGAGACCGCGGCGCCGGCGTACGGGTCCACGAAATCGGCCGTCAACACCGCGTACGTCCCAAGCGACGGGTCGTAGGCGTAGAAGTTGGAGCTGAGGACGCCAACGTCGACGGTCGTCCCGCCCAGGCGATAGGGGTAGGCGAAGGGATTTCCCACCATGTAGAAGCCGTCGACAGATACGGGCGCGGTGGTCCCATAGGATGCGCCGTGGACCAGGTCATCGACCGGGATGCCCGTCAGGGCCAGCGCAAAGTCAGGATTCGACAGGTCGTAGCTGCGGCTGGTCCCCGTGGGGTCGCCGGGCACGATGTCCGCGTCGTACCAGTACCAGAAGAAGCCCTGGCCCGGCGGCAGCGCGTCGTCGGTGCTCGCCGGTGGCGCGAAGGACCCGTCGTCATAGCGGGTCAGCAGGTTCGCGCCGGCGCCGGGGTACTGCGCCGGGTGGACGTCGCCGGCGGCAACGCCCTGCACCAGGTTGATCGAAGCGTAGTCGCCGACCCGTAGTGGGTCGAGAGCGCCGACGAGCGGCGTGGCCAGCAGCCTCCATCCGGCTACATCGGCGACGCCGGCGGTTTCGTCGACAGTGAGCTCGGAGGGGTTTAGCGACCCAGGCGTGGGCGTCACGGCGTACTGCAGCGCTGTATGCGCCGGCAGGCCGGGCGGCCCCGGAGGCAGGTTGAGGCGCCCGACGGCCCGGGTGTCGGCAGGGCCTCGATAGGCCTCCTCGAACTGTACCGACTGTCCCAGGGCGGCGAGAAGGTCGGCGTCTCTCGCGTCGGCGGTTCCGTACACGAGCGCGTCGACGAGCGCGGTGGTTGTCGCAGAGGTCCCGTTCGGGAAGGCGGTCGCGTCGCCGGCGTAGAGGGCTACGGCGTCGGCACCGTTCTGGATCGTGCCCGCGGCGAACACGACTTGTGCCCCGGGCACGCCGGCGTTTCCGGCCACGAAGAGCCCGTGGGCATCGGTCACGAACCCATCGAGATCGAATGCCGCGTACGACGTGTTGTCGGAGCCGTTGAAGAGAACGAGCGCTAGGCCGCTCAGATCGGTGTCGCCGGCACCGCCGTCGTAGAGCTCGATGAACTCAGCCGTGTCGCTCCCGGGCGTATCGGCGTCGACCTCGTTTATGACAACGAAGTCGGCCACGTGCGCGTCGTCGTCGGCAACGGAGAGGCTAGTCCGGTCCTGTGCGCCGGCGCGGGCGCCGTTGCCACCGGTGACGTTCTGAAGCTGGAAGGCGAAGGTCTCCGTCGGCTCGGGGTCTTCGTCGTCCGAGATGGGAACGTCGACGGAGGCGGTGGTCGCGCCGGCAGGCGCGACCACGAAGGCGGTCGAGAAGCCGCCGATATCGCCGGCGCTGCCCGTGGTGCCCGCGTCGGCTGCCAGGAAGACGACGTCGAACGCAGTGTCGGCGATATTCGAGGGGTTCGTGATAGCGATCTGCAGTGAGACCGCGCCGTCGCCCTCGCCTGCTGAGACGGTCGAGGAGGTGAACTGCACCAGCGTAAGAGCGCCGCCGGCGACGCACGAGCCCGAGTAACTACCGAGGCCCCCGAATGTGTCGAGCGGCAGTCCGTCGTAGTCCGTCGCCGGCTCGAAGGGGTCGGCCGGCTCGGGGTCTCCGGAGCATGCGGCGCTTTTTCGAACGAGCGTGTTGTCGGCCGTGGAGGCCGCGCCGGCCCCCCACTCGGTGCCGGGGTCGAAGCCCACCTGGCCGACGACGTCGACAACGGTACCAGCCGGCCCTCCGGTCCTGAGCACGAGCGCGTCATCGCCGTTGAAGTTCGCGACTGCGTGAGTGAGGTCGGCTTGCGCGAGTATCGTGGCGCTGGCGGAGGCGTGGGCGATGACGAAGACGTCGCCAGGCGCGATCGTTCCGGCCAGGCCGGCGGTGCTCCCCGCCGAAGTGGCCCCATTGATGTAGATCTGGACGGTGACCCCGTTGGCGGCCAGATCGTAGGGGGCCGCCGATGTGTTGAGGATTTCGAGGGCCTTGTTGTTGCTGCTTCCCTCGATGTACTCGGAGAAGATCAGGGGCTGCGCGGCCGCGGGTGCGAGGGTAAGCAGCGCCAGGGCGCTGGGGCAGAGCAGCCTGAACATGTCCGGAGGCGCGGGTAGGTGGAACTCGCCGCTCACGACCCGTCGCGTCGGCGCAGGCGGTGGGCGGCGTAGCCGGCGCCGGCGATCGCGAGGAGGCCGAGGCCCCCGTCGATCGGGACGGGCGGTGGAGGAGGCGGTGGCGAGCAGGGGCCGGGGTCGCATGGCGCGACAGCGCCGGCCGCCGAGGCCGCTGCCGGCGCGGCCCATTCCGGGACGGACTGCGCCGCCGGCGCGGCGGCTGCGAACAGGAAGGCGAGAGCGAGCGAGCGAGGCACGGCGGCGCCGTTGGACCCCGTCACGCTACGTCGCGCGCCCGCGACCATCGTGAGATCCTCGTGTTGGCGGCGTTAAACCCGTCGGCTGGTCGCAACGGGCGCCCAACACACCCAGAACGAAAACGGGGAGGCCATCCGGCCTCCCCGTAGTCGTTACAGATCGCGCGGGCTACTCCTCGCCGCGGCGCGCGCGCCGGCGCAACCGGTGCGCTGCGAATCCGGCGCCGGCGAGCGCGAGCAGGCCCAGCCCACCGTCGATCGGCACGGGCGGCGGCGGCGGCGGCGGGCACGGAGCCGGGCCACAGGGGCCGCCCGCTCCCGCGTTCGAGGGGCCCTCCGCCGTCGGCGGCGCGGCCCACTCGGGCAGGGACTGCGCGTACACGGGGGCCACCAACAGGCCGACACCGAAAGCGAGCGCGAACAGGGTCCGGGGCATCATGCGGTCCAGTAGTGTGGCGCCCGGTTGAGAGGCGGCCTGGGAGGGGGCTGCTCGCGGTGGCAGGATCGAACATACGTCCGCGCCTGAAAAGAACAAGCTTGCGGGAAAGTCGTTTTCGCGGCGCTTGGGAGGGTACCGGGGAAGGACGTACGGCGGCGTCGCGCGCGGCGTCGGATGCGAGGCCTTAACGTGCCCTCATGCGAAGTCTCGCGACCGCCATCGCTATCAGCTACCTGGCGCTGACCGCCCTTGCGGCGGCCATTGGTGTCTTCTCGACGGTCCGCTTCGTCGAGTTGAGCGGATCCGTTGGCCGGATCTTGCAGGGCAACTACCGCAGCGTGCGCGCGGCGGAGGGCATGGTGCAGGCGTTGGAGCGCCAGGAGTCCGCGCGGCTCTACCAGCGTGCCGGCGAGACCGAGGCCGCCCAGACGGCGTTCGCGGCCGGCCGCGTGGCGTTCGCGCGGTGGTACCAGGAGGCCGTGGCCGGGGCACAGATCGCCGAGCAGCCGCCGCTGCTCGATAGCATCCGCATCGCGTACGACGCTTACGTGCTCGCCGCCGATGCGGCATTCGCTGCAGCGAGGGGAGCCGGTAGCCCCGACGCGGAGGCCGACGTAGAGCAGCCGGCAGCGCACCTTCGGATCCTGGTGAACCGCATGCTGGATGTGAACCAGCACGCCATGGTCGCCACGCAGGCGCGCGTGGAGGCCGTCTCGAGCGCCGGCGTACGCGCCGTCGCAATCGCGACCCTCTGCGTCGCGCTCGCCGGCGGCCTGTTGGGCTTCCGATTCGCCCGCCGCCTGACCCGTCCGCTCCGCAGCCTGGCGACGGCGGTCGACCGCGTCCGGAAAGGCAGTCTCGGGGAAACGGTGCCTGTGGAGGGGCAGGACGAGGTCGGGCAGCTCGCGCGCGCCTTCAACGCCATGACCGAGCGACTGCGTCACTACGACGCGCTGAACGTAGAAGCGCTGGTCGCCGAGCAGAGGAAGCAGGAGCGGCTCGTCGAGGCGATGCCCAGCCCCGTGATCGCAACCGACGAGGGCGGACACATAGCGCTATTGAACGAGGCGGCGCGGCGCCTGCTGGGCCGCCCAATGGATGGCGACTCGTGGATTGGCCGCCCGCTTACAGACGCTGCCGTCGCGCTCACAACGCTGGCGGGCCCCGCCAGCGACGGCGCAACGCCTGACGGCACCGCGGAGGCTGAGGCCGGGCTCCTCGAGCTGCCGCTCGCGGGCGTGCCGCGGGTGTACCGCCCTCGCCGGACGTCGGTCCCGACCGCGGATGGATCCTACACAATCACGCTGCTGGAGGACGTGACTCCCTTCCGCGATCTCGACCGCGCCCGGCGCGACTTCCTCGCCGCCGTGTCGCACGAGCTGCGCACGCCGCTCACATCGCTCGGCGTAGCGCTCGATCTCCTGTTGCGGGAGCTGGTGGGTCCTCTCTCCGCGGATCAGCGCGACCTCCTCGAGACGGCCAAGTCCGACCAGGGCCGGCTGAAGGAGCTCGTGGCGGGGCTGATCGACCTCGCGCGGCTGGAGGCCGGCGCGGCGCCCCCGGAGCAGGCGCCGCTCGAACTCCGCTCGCTGCTCGACGCCGCCCTAGCGTCGTTCCGCCTCCCGGCGTCGCAGCGCGGGGTGTCGCTGGAGCTCGACGCACCGGCGTCGCTGCCGGCGGTGCGCGGCGACGCGCGGCAGCTTGCGTGGGTGGCGTCGAATCTGATAGGCAACGCGCTACGGCACTCGCCCGACGCCGGGCACGTACGGGTCCGGGCGCGGGCGCAGTCCGGCGCGGTGCGGGTCACGGTAGAGGACGAGGGCCCGGGCGTCCCGACCGACGCTGCGGAGACGATCTTCGAGCCGTTCGTGCAGGGCGGGCGGCCGGGCGGCGTGGGGCTCGGCCTGGCCATTGCCCGCCGCGTTGTCCGCGCCCACGGCGGGCGCATCTGGGCGGAGTCGCGCCGGTCGGGCGGCTACTTCGCGTTCACGCTGCCGAGGAGGAAGAGAGGCGGTTGATGGGCGCAATTCTCTGACGGGAGTTGGAACTCCGGGCGAGTCTGCTTCGGTCGCCGCTTCAGAGGCGCACGCGTCCCGCCGGCGCGCCAGGTGTTCGACCGGCGCGACGCTGCAATCGGGTTGATCCCCAGCCGGAGGTGCGACGTGAGCCCTCTCGCTTCACCTCGCTCGACGGTTCGACCTGCCGCGCCGTTAACCGGCGCCGTTCGTACCGTGCTGCCAGTTCGCTTGCCAGCAACGCCATAGTGCTCAACGTGATACCTGCATGGGATAGCTGGCCTGCCGCCGAGGTGTGCCCGTTCCCGCACCCGATGAAGGCCGCGGACCCCGCGCTCCTCTACGCGGGGCCCTCGTTGTGGGTGGCCTACCGCGCCCGCCGGACCGACAACGACGGCGCTTTCGCAGTCGTGCAATTCACCGGGGTGGAAGAGCACCGGGTCGGCCCCCCGAGCGACGAGCGGAATGCCGAGCACCCGCTCCACGGGCGGGGCCTCGAGCCGCTAGCGTTCCACGTCGTGTTGGCGGGGATGACGGACCCGTTCGACCCGCGGCGGTGGGTCGTGACGTTCCGAGCCGAGACGCTGGACGTGACGGCCGCCTTCGCCCAGGTGGTCGCGCGTGGGGTGGAGGCGCGCAGCGCGTGGGACGCGCTGCGGGCGGTGGTGCCCGACGGCATATAGCCCCCAGAATCCCTTTGCCCCGCACGCCGACGCACCGCGTTTCGTTGGATTCGAGTGTCCTCGTACGTGTGATCGGGGCCAACACCGCGTTCGGCCTCCTGTTCGGCTACCCTGTACTGGCGACACGGCCTCGAATCAGAGATCATCGCCCATCGCCTGACGCACGTTGTGAACTACACGCTCAATCTGTTGTGAGCGATGATCGGCGCAAGAACGGAATAGCCTGAAAGGATGATGGAAGAGCGCCGCATTTTCGCGGCGTCGTGTGAAGGCGGGCGGCGGTCCTGCAGGTACGCGATCCGCGCGGATGCAGGCGGGCCCGATGGCGCGGGTCGTCCTCCGGGGTCGCGGTGCGCGGCGTGCTTCTACCTTCCCGCTCCCGTCCGCGGCCCACCGCACACGCCCGATCGCCCAGCCCGTACCGCGCGTGCTCCTCGTCGATGACGAGCCGCACATCCTGAAGACCACCACCCTCGGGCTGCGGACGATGGGGTACGACGTCGATTCGTTCGCGCACCCGCAGGACGCGCTCGAGTCGCTCGCGCCGGCGCGCTACGACCTGGCATTCGTCGACCTCATGATGCAGCCCATCGACGGGCTGCAGGTTCTCGACGCGCTCCGGGAGAGGTCGCCGGAGACTCCCGTTGTGATCGTGACCGCCCACGGCTCGATTCGCGGGGCCGTCGAGGCGGTCCAGCGCGGCGCTTTCCACTACCTGCCCAAGCCGTTCGAGCTCGACGAGCTGCGCCTCATCGCCGAGCGCGCACTGGAGCACGGCCGCATGCGGAGGGAGATCGACCGCCTGCGCGCGCTCGCGGCGTCGGCGGACTTCGGGCCGTTCCTCACGCAAGACGACGACCTCCGCGAGACGCTCGCGCTGGCGGTGCAGGTGGCCGACAGCCAGCTACCGATCCTCATTACCGGCGAGAGCGGAACCGGCAAGGAGCTTGTCGCTTCGTTGGTCCACGAGCGCAGCCCGCGCGCCGACCGGCCGTTCGTTCGCGTCAACTGCGCCGCGCTACCTGAGAACCTCATCGAGAGCGAGCTGTTCGGCCACGTCCGCGGCGCATTCACGGGCGCCGTGAAGGATCGCCAGGGCCGCTTCGAGCTTGCCGATGGAGGCACCCTGTTTCTCGATGAGGTGGGCGAGATCCCGCCGTCGGTGCAGGTGAAGCTGCTGCGGGCGCTGCAGGAGAAGGAGGTCGAGCGCGTCGGCGAGGGCCGCACGCGCACGGTGGACGTTCGCGTCGTGGCCGCGACCAACCGTGACCCCGAGGAGGCGATGCGCGAGGGCACTATGCGCGACGATCTGTACTACCGCCTCAACGGTGTCCGTCTTCGGCTACCCCCGCTGCGCGAGCGTCCGGGCGACGTGCCCTTGCTGGTGGCGCATGTCGCCGAGCGCGTAGCCGACGGGAGTCCGCCGGCGTTCTCGGCGGAGGCCACCCACGCGCTGCGCGCGTATCGCTGGCCGGGCAATGTCCGCGAGCTGGAGAACGTGGTGGAGCGCGCCGTCATCCTCGCCGGCGACGGCCCGGTCGAGGTGCGCCACCTACCGGAGGAGCTCCGCGACGCGACCGAGCACCCCGAGGAGCCGCTGGCCACGCTGGCCGAGCTCGAGCGCCGACACATCCACCGCGTGCTGGCCGCCACCCGCGACTACGAGGAGGCCGCACGCACGCTGGGCATCGACCCCGCGACGCTGTGGCGGAAGAGGAAGCGGCTGGGAATCGACTGAAATCCCGGAATCAGCGATTCAGCGATTGAGGGGAAACGGCGCGGCGCGGCGCGGCGCTGGGGACCGTAGGGCGGTCGAAGAAACCCGGCGCCGGCACCCGGTACATGCACTGCCCGCGTCCCTGAATCGCTGAATCGTCGGATCGCTGAATCGCCGGCTTCCGGCGCCGGCCTCCCCGGATCACCCATCACCCATCACCAATCACGTCGTCGGCCCCTTCTCCCGATTACCCTCTCACCACCCCATTGCACCCTGCAAGAACGACGCGACGGCCATTGCAGGATGCACGGCCGGCGCCGTCCGCGCCGTCGCGATGCCGGCCCGCACGGCCCTTTCTGGGCGTTCTTGTTGTTTGGCATCAGAGTGGTAGGCTGACGGTCGATGACCTCGCCGCCCGCGCCCTCCCCCGCCCCGCTACCGCCGCCGACCGTTTTCACGATCGGTGCGCCGGACGGCCTCTCGCTCGAAGAGCTGAAGGCCGCCGTGCTCGCGCAGGTAAGGAGCGGCGACGCGCGCCTCGTCGTGGACCTGCGCCGCGCCGGCCCGCTCGACGGGCGTGCCGTCGGCACTCTGCTTTACGGGCAAGCGTTATGCGACCAGGCCGGAGGCTCGCTTACGTTGCGCCTTT
>Ga0307505_10002307_pt1 | contig 13478 bp, 12 predicted proteins | sample 23_S_MG_FD_202183 | JGI IMG/M metagenome (GOLD analysis project Ga0307505, IMG submission 202183) | Soil microbial communities from Populus trichocarpa stands in riparian zone in the Pacific Northwest, United States - 23_S | ecosystem: Environmental > Terrestrial > Soil > Riparian zone > Trees...
GCGAGCGAGACTTGTTTCGCGGTGAACGGCCGCACGATCGTCCGCCGCAGCGTCAGCGCACCGATGGGCTTGTCGCCGTGCATCATCGGCACGGTCAGGATCGAGCGATAGCCCATGCGAGCAGACGCGACGTTACCCTCGGGAAAGTCCTTGTCGGATCGCATGTCGCGCACATGAACGGTCTTGCGGTCGAGCACCGCACGGCCGCCGGTCCAGTTCCTTGTCACTTTCCAGGTCGTGAAATCGACGGGGATCGCTCCGAAATGCGATCCGAACACCATTGAGTCGCCGTCGAGCAGGAGAATCGTCGCGTCCGACGCCTTGCAGAGCCGGGCCGCCGATCGGGTCATGGAGTCGAGCACGCTTTGCAGGTCGAAGGTCGGGCTGCTGATGGCCTTCAACACTTCGCCGGTTGCGGTCAGCTGATCGTGGAGTTCGTTGAGATCGCCCGCGCGCGGATCGAACTTCGGCTTCCGCGCGACGGGCTTGCGGGAACGCGGCTTCGTCGGGGCTTTTCGTTGCTGCCGCGCCATCGGAATCGGCTCAGCTATCCACCTTCAGTGCCGCGATGAAGGCTTCCTGCGGGATGTCGACCTTGCCGTACTGGCGCATCCGCTTTTTGCCCTTCTTCTGCTTGTCGAGCAGCTTGCGTTTGCGCGTGGCATCGCCGCCGTAGCACTTCGCCGTCACATCCTTGCGCAGCGCGCGGATCGTCTCACGCGCGATGATCTTGCCGCCGATCGCCGCCTGGATCGGAATCTGGAACATGTGTGGCGAGATCAGTTCTTTCAGCTTCTCGCACATGGCGCGGCCGCGCTGCTCGGCGCGCGCGCGATGCACGAGCATGGCGAGCGCATCCACGGGCTCTTCGTTGACGAGAATGGACAGGCGGACGAGATCGCCCGGCCGCCGGTCCGTGATCTGGTAGTCAAATGACGCGTAGCCGCGCGACACCGACTTCAGCCGGTCGTAGAAATCGAACACCACTTCATTGAGCGGCAATTCGTAGGTCACCATGGCGCGCGCGCCGACATAGGTCAGCTCGATCTGGTTGCCACGCCGATCTTCACACAGCTTGAGGATCGCGCCGAGATACTCGTCCGGCGAGATGATCGTGGCCTTGATCCACGGCTCGCGGATTTCCTTGATGCGCACGACGTCCGGCATATCGACCGGATTGTGGATTTCGATCGTGTCGCCGTTGTTCAACGCGATCTCATAGATGACCGAGGGAGCGGTCGCGATCAGTTCGATATTGAATTCGCGCTCGAGCCGCTCCTCGATGATCTCGAGATGCAGCAGTCCGAGGAAACCGCAGCGGAAGCCGAAGCCAAGCGCCGCAGACGTTTCCATCTCGAACGAGAAGCTCGCGTCGTTGAGCCGTAGCCTGGCCATGGCTGCGCGCAGTTGTTCGAACTGCGCGGCGTCGACCGGGAACAATCCGCAGAAAACGACCGGCTGAGCCGGCCGGAAGCCCGGCAGCATTTGGGCGGTCGGCTTCTTGTCGTCGGTGATCGTGTCGCCGACGCGGGTGTCCGCCACTTCCTTGATCGAGCCGGTGAGAAATCCGATCTCGCCGGGCCCGAGCTCATCCACTTCGATCTTCTTCGGCGTGAAGGCGCCGACGCGCTCCACGTCATAGGCGGCGCCGGTGCCCATCATCTGGATGCGCGTGCCCTTCTTCAGCACGCCGTCGACGATGCGGACCAGCACGACGACGCCGAGATAGGCGTCATACCAGCTGTCGACGAGGAGCGCCTTGAGCGGCGCGTCGCGGTCGCCCTTCGGCGGCGGCAGGCGCGTGACGATCGCTTCCAGCACTTGGTCGATGTTGAGGCCGGTCTTCGCGGAGATGCCGATGGCGTTCGAGGCGTCGAGTCCGATCACTTCCTCGATCTGCGCCTTCACCTTCTCCGGCTCGGCAGCGGGTAGGTCGACCTTGTTCAGGACCGGGACGATCTCGTGATTGTTGTCGAGCGCCTGATAGACGTTCGCGAGCGTCTGCGCTTCCACGCCCTGGCTCGCGTCGACGACCAAGATCGAGCCCTCGCAGGCCGCGAGCGAGCGGTTGACCTCGTATGCGAAATCGACGTGCCCCGGCGTGTCGATCAGGTTGAGGACATAGTCCTTGCCGTCGAGCGCGCGGTAGTTCAGGCGCACGGTCTGCGCCTTGATCGTGATGCCGCGCTCGCGCTCGATGTCCATCGAGTCGAGCACCTGCTCCTTGCCCGCCATCTCGCGCGCGTCGAGGCCGCCGGTGAGTTGGATCAGGCGGTCCGCGAGCGTCGACTTGCCATGGTCGATATGCGCGATGATCGCGAAATTGCGAATATTGTCGAAGGGGACGGCCGCCATGGCGAGCCGAATAGCACCCGCCGCCTGCGAGGTACAAGACTCCCGCTGCGGCATTTGGCTATGGTGGATAGGGGTTATTTCGATGATCCGCACCGCTACCGAACGCGACCTTCCGGCGATTCTCGCCATCTACAACGACGCGGTCCTGAACACGACCGCGATCTGGAACGAGACGCCGGCCGACCTCGACAATCGCCGCGCCTGGTTCGAGGCGCGCGGCAAGGCGGGCTTTCCGGTGCTGGTTGCGGAGGAGGGCGGTCGCGTCGCGGGTTACGGCAGCTTCGGCGATTTTCGCCCGTTCGAGGGCTACCGCGTCACCGTCGAGCACTCGGTCTATGTCGCGGCGGAGTCGCGCGGACGCGGATTGGGCGCCGAATTGCTCGCAAAGCTCATCGAGGAAGCGCGCCGCCTCGACAAGCGCGTCATGATCGGCGGAATCGACGCCGCGAACGCGGTCTCGATCGCATTGCATGCGAAATTCGGTTTCGTGGAAGCCGGGCGCCTGCCGGGTGTCGGTGTGAAGTTCGGCCGCCCGCTCGATCTCGTGCTGATGCAGAAGAATCTTTGATCGTTATTCCGCCGCCGCGAGCCGTGCATCGAAGGGGAATGGCCGCAGCGCCACGGGTCCGTCACCCGCGATGATGTAGTGGCCCGGCGGCACCGGCTTCCAGTGCGAACGATCCTGGTCGAGCGGCTCGGACACGACGACGACCTGGTCGCCGGCGTCCCAGTAATAGAGCGACGTCGCTGTGTCGTCGGTCGCGAAGCGGAATGCAAACAGCCGCTTGCCGTCTGACATCGCGGCGGTAAACCGCACCGGCTCGCGCGAACCGCTCTCGCGCGCAATTTCGGCAATCACTGCAAGCGTGCGCGATGTGGCGCCGATCACATCGCGATCCGCACCTGCACCGAGAATGGAAAGAAATACCGCTTCGGAATCCGTCGTGCCGAGTCGCGAGTTGTAATAGGTGTCGGGGATCAGTTCCTCGACCTTGCGCCGGATCAGGCTCCAGTCGCCGATCTGACCGTTATGCATGAACAGCCAGCGGTCGTAGGCAAACGGGTGGCAGTTCGGCCGCGTGATCTGCGTGCCGGTCGACGCGCGGACGTGACCGAAAAACAGATGCGAGCGGATGTGGCGCGCGAGATGGCGAAGGTTTTCGTCGGACCACGCCGGGCGGATCTCGCGATACACGCCGGGCTCGCGCTTCTCTCCATACCAGCCGAGGCCGAAGCCGTCGCCATTCAGGCTGTCGGAGGATTCCTGCGCCTTGCGGCTTTGTTGAATCAACGAGTGAAAAGGGGCGGTGACGTATTGCTCAAGAGCGATCGGCTTTCCGCGATAGGCAATCCAGCGGCACATGATCTCTTTGGTTCCGGAGAACCCCCTGCAGACCTTCTAACAGTTTCAGCCGCGCGAATGAATAGTCGATGAATGCTTGATCACACCGGGAATTCGCTTGTTTTCGCGTGCTGAGCGGGCGGATTTCGAGAAGCCATGGTGTTCCGCGCGGCGCCAGCCACGAACAAATCCGGGTGGCCCGGCTGACGACGGGTGCGGAACCGAATCGCGGCGTTCGATCCGGGCGCCGGCACCAGCGCCGTTATTCGCCTTCACCGAACTTGTCGCCGCATAGGTGCTCGATCGCAGCGAGCGCGGCTTTCGCCTCAGGTCCCTTGGCGGTGACCGTGATCGTGCTGCCCTTGGCCGCGGCGAGCATCATCAGTCCCATGATCGACGTGCCGCCGACGGTTTCGCCGCAGCGCGAGACCGTGATCTCGGCGTTGAATTTTTCCACCGTCTGCACGAAACGAGCCGACGCGCGCGCGTGGAGTCCGCGCATGTTGATGATCGGGATTTCGCGCACGAGCGCGCCGGGCGGCGGCGACGAGTTGGGCAGACAGTCTTCGCCTTCGGCGGGGGCCATGCGCGCCTATTTGCCTGCGAGTACGTGGCTCGCAATGTTGATGTACTTGCGGCCTGCTTCCTGTGCGCAGGCGACGGCTTCGGAGAGGGGCTTCTCGTTGCGCACGCTCGCGAGTTTCACGAGCATCGGGAGATTGATCCCGGCGACGACTTCCACATTCGGCGCGTTCATCACCGAGATCGCAAGGTTCGACGGCGTGCCGCCGAACATGTCGGTGAGGATCGCTACACCTTCGCCGCTGTCCACCTTGTTGACCGCGTCGAGAATTTCCTGGCGGCGGTTCTCGATGTCGTCGTCCGGCGCGATCGCGACCGTCTCGACTTGCCGTTGCGGGCCGACGACGTGTTCGAGCGCCGCGCGGAATTCCGCGGCAAGCCGGCCATGGGTGACGAGGACGAGTCCGATCATGTTCTCACTGGCTGGCCTGCTCGGGAGCCACGCACTGCCGCACAGGTCGCGGGGCGCCATATTCGTTATGTGTGACAGCGAACGCAAGCACCATGGATCACGCCTGCGCGATTGCGGAAAGGGCCGCCAGAACCGATGGCAGCGCACTTTCCCCCTCTGCAACCGGAAGGCGCGGCAAACTGACGCCTGAAATTTGGGCGTACCGGGCCTCCTGTTCGGGCATGCGCGCGGCATCCTCGGCACCGAGATCGACAACAAGCCCGACGAGCGCTGGTGACTCATAATCCACGGTTCGGATACCGAATCCGCGCACTTCAACTTTTCCGGCGATCGGTGCGGGAACACGCGCGACGACTCTTCCGTGCGCGGCGGCGAGCTGCACGCGGTCGTCGGCGACCAATCGTGCGAACGGCAGCAGGCCTCTTTTCGACGCCTCGACCAGCGCGAGCGCGAGCCGCGACTTGCCGCTGCCTGTCGCGCCGCGGATCAGGAGCGCGCTCCGTCCGACCAGCACGCAGCTCGCGTGCGCAGTATTCCATTCGAGGTCGGGCATCGTTTCAGGGAGCAGGTAGTCGAACGAAGAAGCGGGCGCCCTGGAACTCATCCTCGTGTCCGGGCCGCGGCCGGCCGACACGATTCTCCGCCCAGATGCGTCCGCCGTGTCCTTCGATGATCTGTCGCGAGATGGAAAGACCGAGTCCGGAATTCTGTCCGAAGCCTTGCTCGGGCCGGTCCGTGTAGAAGCGCTCAAAGATGCGCTCGATCGCATCCGGACGAATGCCGGGCCCGTCGTCGTCGACGACGATCTCGATTTCCTGCTTCAGGCGACGGCAAGTCACTCGCACCGTTCCGCCAGCGGGCGAAAAGGACCGCGCATTGCTGACGAGGTTGTCGATCACCTGCCCGATACGCGAGTCGTGCCCTGGCACGACATAGCGTTGCGGCGCGCCGGGTGCGCGCGAAAATGACAGCATGATGCGTACACCGTCGTCGCGCGGTACGTCGTTCGCGATCTTTACGACGGCGGTCAGAAGTTTTTCGAGATCGACCGGTGCCGATTCCTGCCGCTGCATCTCGGCGTCGAGCCTGCTCGCATCGGAGATATCGGAGATCAGGCGATCGAGCCGCCTGATGTCATGCTGAATGATCGCGAGCAGCCGGTCGCGCGACTCCGCTGTTTTCACGAGCGGCAGCGTCTCCACCGCCGAGCGCAGCGAGGTAAGCGGGTTTTTAAGCTCGTGCGAGACATCCGCGGCAAAGCTTTCGATCGCCTCGATGCGGCTGTAGAGCGCGTCGGTCATGTCGCGGATCGCGCCCGAGAGATGCCCGATCTCGTCGGCGCGCGAGGTGAAGTCGGGTATCTCGACGCGCGTGCGCGTGCGCCGGCGGACATGCTCGGCCGATGCCGCGAGCTTGCGCACCGGCTCGCCGATCGAGCGTGCGAGCAGGAGGGAGAGGAGCAACATGACCGCCGCGGCGATACCGAACACGCTGAGAATGACGAGGCGCTCCGCCTCGACCGCGTCGTCGATTTCGCCTCCTTGCGTCGACAGCAGCAGCGCACCCTGGATGCCGCGGAACCGTTGCACGGGCACGGCGACCGATACGATCACTTCGCCGCGCTCGGTGGTGCGCACCATGCTTGCCTTGCCTCCGGCAAGCGCGCTGCCGACCTCCTCATAGCCCTTGCCGTTGCCCGGGCCGAGTTCGCGATAAAGGGGTAGTTCTCCGCGCAACACACGCTTGTAGATCGAGTTCCACTGGCGCTCGAAGAAGCCGGGCTTCGGCGCGGTCGGCGCGGGGAGGTCAAAACGCAGAATATCGCCGCGGGTATAGAGCGTGCTGGAGTCGAGCAGCAGCGTCCCGTCGCGATCATAAATCCGCGCGCGCGTATCGGTCGGCGAAACGAGCCGCCGGAGCAGCGGTGCGACCCGTTCCGGATTGATGGGGAAATCGTAGGGCGCGAGAATTTCTTCGCCGGGGCCGTAGCTCTCGCCCTGTTTCAGTTCGAGCAGCCGGTCGGGATCGATCGTGACCGTATGCGGATCGGCGGTGGCGGACGCCGCGATCGCACCGGCGATGATCTCGCCCTGGACGAGCAGGCTCTGCACGCGCGACTCGATCAATCCCGCCCGGTAATCCGAAAGCACCAGAATGCCGGCGACGAGTGCGATCAGTCCGGCGAGGTTGAGAAGAACGATGCGGCGCCGGATGCTGCGGAAGCCGCGATTGGCGACCTGCTGCCGCCGCTGCTCGGCGGCGTTGAGGATGCGTCGGAAGATACTGCCCTTCGGTTTTTGCTCCGCGGGCTCTTCGCCGCTTTCGTACTCGGGCGCTTCAATTTGTGGTTCGGCTTCCGCAGCGGGCGCGCGCGCGACGATCTCCGTCAGCTCGTCATGAGAACGGCGGAGTTGCTCGACGGCGCTGGACGGGGACGCCGCGCGGCCGCGCCGCATCCGCGCCTCGGAGAGTTTTTCGACGTCCGCCTTCATGAGTGTCCCGGCAACGCCGGCCCAGGCGTCAGGCTTCCTTGAAGCGGTAGCCGACGCCGTACAGCGTTTCGATCATCTCGAAGTCGTCTTCAACCGTCTTGAACTTTTTGCGCAGCCGCTTGATGTGGCTGTCGATGGTGCGGTCATCGACATAGACCTGATCGTCGTAGGCCGCGTCCATGAGCGCGTTGCGGCTCTTCACGACGCCAGGCCGGCTCGCGAGCGCCTGCAGAATCAGGAATTCGGTGACCGTGAGCGTAACCGGGTCGCCTTTCCAGGTGCAGGTGTGGCGTTCCGGATCCATGCGCAGCGGGCCGCGCTCGAGTACCTTCGCGTCGTTCTCTTTCGGCGCGGTGCCGTCTTTCGGAGTGAATCGGCGCAACACCGCTTTCACGCGCTCGACAAGGAGTCGCTGCGAGAACGGTTTGCGGATGAAATCGTCGGCGCCCATCTTGAGACCGAACAGCTCGTCGATCTCCTCGTCTTTCGACGTGAGGAAGATCACGGGCAGATCGGTTTTTTGCCGCAACCGGCGGAGCAATTCCATTCCGTCCATCCTCGGCATCTTGATGTCGAGGATCGCGAGATCGGGAGATTGCGTTTTGAATCCGTCGAGCGCTGTCGCGCCGTCGGTGTAGGTCAAAATGCGATAGCCTTCTGCCTCGAGAGCCATCGAGACCGATGTTAGAATATTGCGGTCGTCGTCGACCAAAGCGATCGTTGGCATACCGTCTCCTTGCCGCCAGCAGGGCGGGTAACCCCATTAGGTATGGAACCCATGGGCGGGGCTGAAATGTGACAGGCCCCGGAATCTGCCCCCGATCAGGGTGAAACTAGCCCGTCGGGGAGGTAAAGACCACGCCCAGCATGCGACATGATTGACGCGTCGGTTTCGGTCATATTGGGCGCGAAAGGGCCCTTCGGAAGGGGCAATTCATCTGTTAACGCGGAAGGCACGGCAAAGGATGCGCTCGCCCGACAATTTCGATGCAGCCGGCTCGGCAAAGCGGCTCATCCTCGAAGCGCGCACGGCTGCGCTGGGGTCGCTGCTGCAGGATGGTTCGCCCTACACCTCGCTCGTCACCGTCGCGACCTTGCCTGACGCGTCTCCACTGCTGCTGCTCTCACGCCTCGCTCGGCACACGTCGAACATTCGTGCCGACCCGCGCGTCTCCCTGCTGATGGATGAACGGCGTGCCGGCGATCCGCTCGAAGGGGCGCGCGTGAGTATCTCTGGCCGCATCGCCGGGACTGACGATCCTGCTGCACGGCGGCGTTTTCTCGCGCGCCATCCTTCGGCCGAAGCATATGCGGGCTTCGCGGACTTTTCTTTTTGGCGCGTCGAAATGGAGTGTGCGCATCTTGTTGCCGGCTTTGGTCGCATCCACGACGTGCAGGCTGATGAACTTTTGATCTCGCTCGAGGGAGCAGCCGCGTTGCTGAACGCCGAAGAGGGTGCGCTCGCGCATATGAACCAGGATCATGCGGACGCGATCGAGTTGTACGCGACACGGCTCCTCGGCGACGTCGGCGGGCCGTGGCGCATGATTGGGATCGATCCCGCGGGTTGTGACTTAATCTTGGGCGATCGCGTGCGTCGCCTCGATTTTCCGCACCGCGTCACTGCCTCTGATGCACTGCGAAAAATTCTTGTCGATCTCGTTCGGCAGGCGCGCAGCGCCTAAATCAACCTTAATCGCGACATTTGCGGGCTGCGACAGAGGGTTGCGAAGAATGCGGGGCCGCGCCCTTCACAAGGTTTGGACCGGTCATTATGGTGCCGCCGCATCAGCGTAAGAACCCGGCCTGAAGGCTGTGGCGGATCGAAAATCCGGGCCCGGTTGGGGCGTCATATGGGAGGCACTTTCGTGAACGAGACCGGCACACGCAACGGCGCCTATGGGGCCGACAAGTTCGGCTTTAAAGATCTTGCCGCCGTTCACTGGAATCTCGTCGAGCCAGCGCTCTATGAGCACGCGATTGCGAACAAGGAAGCAGAGATTGTCGCCGGCGGCGCGCTGTGCGCAGAGACTGGAATTCACACCGGCCGCAGCCCGAAGGACAAGCACACCGTCGTCGATGCGCTGACCGAGAACTCCGTCTGGTGGGACGGCAACCGCAAGATGTCGAAGGAGCACTTCGACGTGCTCCTCCAGGACTTCATCGCGCACGCAAGAGGCAAGCAGCTTTTCGCGCAGGACCTGTATGGCGGCGCCGATCCCAAATACCGGATCAAAACGCGCGTCTTCACCGAGCTTGCCTGGCACTCGCTGTTCATTCGCACCTTGCTGATCCGGCCCGATCGTTCCGAGCTCGCCAGTTTCATTCCCGATCTGACGATCATCGATCTCCCGTCGTTCAAGGCCGACCCCGCGCGGCACGGGTGCCGCACCGACACGATCATCGCCATCGATTTCACGCGCAAGATCGTTCTGATCGGCAACTCGTCCTATGCGGGCGAGATGAAGAAGTCCGTGTTCACGACGCTCAACTTTTATCTCCCGGCGCAGAATGTCGTGCCGATGCACTGCTCGGCGAATGTTGGGCCCGATGGCGACAGCGCGTTGTTTTTCGGTCTCTCAGGCACCGGAAAGACAACGCTGTCCGCCGACCCGAATCGTACGCTCATCGGCGACGATGAGACGGGCTGGGGTCCGGATGGCATCTTCAACTTTGAGGGCGGCTGCTACGCGAAGACGGTCAATCTTGCGCGCGAGAACGAACCGCAGATCTGGGACGCAACCAACCGCTTCGGCGCGATCCTCGAGAACGTCGTGTTCGATCCGCTTACCCGCGTGCCGGACTACACGGACATCTCAAAGACTGAAAACACGCGTTCGGCCTATCCGCTCGACTTCATTCCGAACGCGTCGCGCACGGGCCGGGCAGGGCATCCGAAGAACATCATCATGCTGACGGCTGACGCATTTGGCGTCATGCCGCCGATCGCGAAGCTCACGCCCGCTCAGGCGATGTATCACTTCCTCTCGGGCTATACGGCGAAGGTCGCCGGCACCGAGAAGGGGCTCGTCGGCGTGCAGCCGGAATTCTCGACCTGCTTCGGAGCGCCGTTCCTGCCGCGTCCGCCGGCGGAGTACGGCAATTTGCTGCGCGACTACATCGCCCGTCACAAGGTGGATTGCTGGCTCGTCAATTCAGGCTGGACCGCGGGTATCTATGGCGTCGGCCACCGCATGCCGATCAAGGCGACGCGCACGCTGGTGACCGCCGCGCTCAATGGCTCGCTCAAGAATGCCAGCTATCGCACCGATCCCTATTTTGGTTTCTCCGTTCCGACCTCCGTGCCGGGTGTGGAGCCCGCGCTCCTGAACCCGATGAAGACCTGGAAGGACGAGAAGGAATTCGACGCGACGGCCCGCAAGCTCGTCGGCATGTTCGCCGGCAACTTCGTGAAATTCGAGAAGCAGGTCGACGCTGATGTCCGCGCGGCTGCCCCCGAGGTCCGCATCGCGGCAGAATAGCTCTGCCATACGTCACGAGATACGGCGGCCGCTCGGCCGCCGTTTTACGTACCGGCTTACGGCCTGCGAGCACCTTCCCGCCCGACAACCGGCGCGCTAGGCTTTCGCCCAAGATCGGCGCTCAAGCCGGTCGCGAGGCCTCGCGCTTAGCGAAGGCCAGGGAGGATTGTCATGCACAAGGTGAAGTACGCGGCGCTTGGCGCCGCGATGGTGTTTGGCGCCGTTTCCGCACAAGCGCAACAAGTCGACGCGGTCCGCTGGCCCGTGCCGATGGCATTCGGATCAAACCTTGTTGCTCTCGGCGACGCCATGCCGTGGGTAGCACAGCAAATCGACAAAGCCTCGGGCGGCCGCATCAAGTTTCAGATTTTCGAACCCGGCAAGCTCGTCCCCGCGCTTGCGGTCTTCGATGCCGTATCGGAAGGAAAATCCGAAGCGGGCTATACGTGGATGGGCTACGAGGTCGGCAAGGTGCCCGCCGCTGCGCTGTTTGGCGCCGTACCGTTCGGCATGGAGTCGCCGGAATTCATGGCGTGGATGTACTTTGGCGGCGGCAATGAGATGCTCCGCGAACTCTTCAAGCCGCACAACGTCTATCCGATCTTTTGCGGCACGATCGGCCCCGAAGGCGCCGGCTGGTTCCGCAAGGAAATCAACACCACCGACGATATCAAGGGTTTGAAATTCCGCGCGGCCGGCTACGGCGGCGACATCTATAAGGAAGTGGGTGCGTCCGTGACGCTCCTGCCCGGCGGCGAACTCTTCCAGGCGCTGGAAAAGGGCGTGCTCGACGGCACGGAATTCTCGCTGCCGACGGTCGACGAACAGCTCGGCTTCTACAAGGTTGCCAAATATTACTACATGCCGGGCTGGCACCAGCCTTCGACGAACCAGTATCTCTACGTCAACCTTGGGGCGTGGAACAAACTGAACACCGTCACGCAGACGTTGATCGAAACCACCTGCACTGCGGCCGTAACCATCGCGCTCGCAAAATCGGAAGCGCTGCAGGGCAAGACGCTCGAGAAGTTCGAGAAGGAAGGCGTGCAGGTCAAGCAGGTGAATGCAAACCTGCTCAAGGCCTTCCAGGCCGCCACCAAGAAGGTGATGGCGGAGAAGGCCGCCTCGAGCCCGGAGTTCAAGAAGATCTACGACAGCCAGGTCGCCTTTATGGCGCAGAACGAAAAGTGGAAGTCTGTGGGTTATTTGCCCCGCGACTTCAAATGAACGGATGATTTGAATGTCGCTTGCCCGACAGGAAACGGACGGCCCCGTCGCGGGGCCGTCCGGAATTCCGCTGCCGGTCACGCGAGTATCTCGCGTGCTCGACAGCATCATCGCCTTTATCGGAGAGGGATCTTCCTGGATCTGGACGATCCTGATGCTGCTCATCATGTACCAGGTGACGCAGCGTTATGTGTTCGGAATTGGCTCGATCAAGCTCGAGGAGGCCCAATGGCATCTCTATGCCGCGGGGTTCATGCTTGCGATTCCGTTCGCAGAAATTCGCGAGCGTCACATACGAATTGACGTGCTTGCGGAGCACTGGCCCGTGCGGCGCCGACTGTGGGTCGAGCTGTTCGGGTTGCTGGTTTTCCTGCTGCCGTTTTCCCTTTTCGCGATTGTATGGTCGGCCCCGTATGTCACGCATTCATGGAGGTTGAAGGAGATCTCCGCGGCTCCTGACGGCCTGCCGATGGTCTTCATCCTCAAGGGCTTCATCGTTGCCACATTCATTCTTATGGCCATGGCAGCGATCTCACGGCTTTCACGCGTGTTTGAGGGGCTGAGACAGTTTCGCTGATCGGGTAGGGACCACACGACAAATCGAAAAAGTCGCGCCGGGGGCACGCAGTGGAATTTTACGAAATCATCGTCATTGTCTTTTTGGTTTCGTTTATCGCGTCGCTATTTCTCGGATATCCGATTGCCTGGACGCTCGGCGGCTTGTCGCTGCTGTTCACCGCCGGCGGGATTGTCCTGCACGACTATTTCGGCGTTGACACCTACTTGCTCACGCGCTGGGAGAATTTTGCGATCATCATCGATCGCACCTGGGCGCTAATGACGAACTGGCTGCTCGTGGCCTTGCCGATGTTCGTCTACATGGGCCTGATGCTCGATCGATCGGGTGTTGCCGAACTCATGCTGACGAACTTCGTGCGCGTGTTCGGACAGTTGCGCGGTGGCCTCGCCATCACGACGATTTTGATGGGAATCCTGCTCGCGGCCTCGACGGGGATTGTCGGCGCGTCGGTCGTGCTCCTCGCGACGCTCACGATCCCCATCATGATGCAGCAGAACTATTCCAAGTCGTTCGCCTCCGGCGTGGTTGCCTCGGCCGGGACACTCGGCATCCTCGTTCCGCCTTCGATCATGCTGGTGATCATGGCCGACCAACTATCACTGGCGGTGGGCGACCTGTTCATGGGCGCACTGATTCCAGGCGTCATGCTCGGAGTTTTCTATCTGATCTATGTCGGGATAGCAGCGCACATCTGGCCCACGCTCGCGCCAGCACCGGCGCGCCGTCATACGCCCACCGCGCGCGAGATTCTCGGCGCGATCCTGGCGACCGTGCCAACGGCCGCGCTCATCATAGCCGTTCTCGGCTCGATTTTTGCCGGCGTTGCGACGCCGACCGAGGCCTCCGGCCTCGGTGCGTTTGGGGCGACGCTGCTAGCCGCAGCCAACGGCCGGTTGAACCTGAAGGTGATCCGTCAGGTCGGAATCGAAACCTCGCTGACGACTGCATTTATCTTTGGGATTTTCCTCGGCGCCACGGCGTTTGCGCTGGTCATGCGCTCGCTCGG
>Ga0307505_10002308_pt1 | contig 13477 bp, 11 predicted proteins | sample 23_S_MG_FD_202183 | JGI IMG/M metagenome (GOLD analysis project Ga0307505, IMG submission 202183) | Soil microbial communities from Populus trichocarpa stands in riparian zone in the Pacific Northwest, United States - 23_S | ecosystem: Environmental > Terrestrial > Soil > Riparian zone > Trees...
CGCAGCACGAACACCCAGCCGAACTTGGCGCGGGTCGAGGCGATGCGCACGTCGCATTGCGTGGCGAACTCTGCACCCATGCCCATGGCCGGCCCGTCGATCGCACCGACGACAGGACGGGGACATGCCACGATCGGCCACGACGCGGTCGGCTCGGAATCCGCGGCTCGTCCCGCGGTGGACCGGTCGTCCTCCGCTGTGTTGTTGAGGTCAGCCAGGTCGGTGCCGGCGCACCACGCGCCGCCGGTGCCTTCGATAATCAGCGCGCCGATGGACTCGTCGCGCCCCGCTTCCAGGACCGTGCGGTTGAAGTCCTTGAGCATTGCGAATGTCATCGCGTTGCGTTTCTCGGGCCGGTCGATAACGACGTGGCCAATGCGATCGCGGACTTCGTAGCGGATGTGCACTACAGCGCCATCTTCGACGGCGCCTGAGCGCAATGCACAGTCTTCATGGTCGTTCGCCTTCGGCTCACTTATACGGTGATCTTGAACAGCTCTCGGCAGTTGTCGCCGAGGAACTTGTGCCGCTCATCGTCGGGAAACATTCCGGCGAGTTCGTCGAGGTCGTGGATGTACTCCGGCGTGTGGTCGGCGTGCGGGAAGTCGCTGGCCCACATGAAGCGGTCGTAGCCGTAGCGCGCGCCGAGTGCGGGAATCATGCGCTCGTCGGGATCACAGCTCACCCAGCACTGCGTGCGGAAGTAGTCCGACGGCTTGTTCTTCAGCGGAGCACCCTGACCCATCACCGTGTGGCCGTACACGCCGTCCATCCGGTCGAGCCAATACCCGACCCACCCGCCGCCGGACTCGAGCACGAGCACCTTGAGCTTGGGGAACTTGTCGAACACCGCGTAGTCGAACAGCGTGGCGAACTGCTGGCGTACACCGTCGCTCGCCGCCACTGATGACGTAAGACGCAACTGCTTCAAGTGTTCCCAGGAACCGTTGCGCTCACCTTTGGTCCACTGCGGTTCGAATGTCGGGTGGATGGCGAACGGGATGTCGAGGTCCTGCGCGGCCGCGAACACCGCGTCGTGATCGGGATGGCCGAGCGGTTTACGCGTGTGCGTGAACGGCGCGACGTACGCGCCCCTCGCGCCCTCGCCGACGGCGCGCTCCATCTCCTTGGCCGCGGCGGCCGGGTCGGTCAACGAGAGGTGCGCGGTCGGGATAAGTCGTCCGCCGCTGTCGCTGCACCACTCGCAGATCCAGCGGTTGTACGCCTTGGTGTATGCCTGCGAAACGGCCGCGTCTTCGAGTTCGGCTTCCCACAGCAACCCGGTGGTCGTATAGATGACCGCGGCGTCGATGTGCTCCGCGTCGAGGTACTTGAGTCGTTCCTTCGCGTTGGTAGCGGCGATCGGGGCGTGGTTGTCGTAGGTCACCTCAGGGTCAAACATCATCTGGCCGAGGTCGGGCCGGCCCATCGCGGCGAGGGTGGACGGAAAGCCCTTACGCGACATACGCGAACGCTGACCGTTGATCTGGAGTTCGTCGAGGCCGTTCTCGTCCTTCACGACTCGCAGGGCGACGTCACGAAACTCGGGGTCGATGTAGTTCTCCCACAGGTCGGACGGTTCGAGGATGTGACCATCGGCGTCCACACCGCCGTCCCACGACAAACGATGGGTCTCGTGCATCTCTGTCCCCCTCCTGGACGATCTACTTAACGATCGCTCAGTATGCCTGATCTACGGAACGTCGGCCCGAAGGATGTAGAGGTTGGCGACCTCGCCGTTGGCATCGAAGAGGATCCGGCTCTTCGCGTTCGCCTTCGCGAAAACCAGCGGCGTATCGAAGGTGACGACGGACGCGTCGTCGACATGCACGCGGGCGGTCGTAGACCGCGATTTGTACACGCCGTACTCCGTCTCGACCTGGGCCCACGCCGTCTTCAGTCCGTCCGCGCTGAGACCGGCTCGCATCTCGGCGTTGAACTTGGCGACGACCTCTTGCCACTTGTGCGCGATCAACTGATCCGTGATGGTGCTCGCGCCCGCCTGCAGCTGCGCGATGGGGATCGTGGCGCCAGGCGTGACCGTCGTCTGCGATGACGATGTTGCGGTCGACTTCGAGCCACCCGAGTCACCGCACGCGGTGCCACCGAAGGTGACGGCCAGCGCGGCGACGAGAGCGATGCGACGAATCATGCCGTGCGCAACACGCAGATCGGCGCGATCCGCACGTAGCAATAGAAGCCGTGGATGCGTGCCCCGCATCGCCTCAGGCTAGCTAGCAGCGAGCGATCGTTACCGCGCGATGGCTAGTGGTCGCGAGCTCCGGAGAGAACAGCCCTGTGTGGGCTGTAACCCACCACTCCACAGTTCCGGGATTGTCAAACGGCCCAAGTGCTGCACTCCACGTCGAACCGCTCTTCGTCATTCCGACGGTGTTCAACGAGCTCCCGTTCCTGATGTGAAGCTTCATCACTCCGGGTTGAGGCGATCCCGATGCAGTCGCTCGCACCGTCGTGGAGCGCGGCGCGCAAACTCCGGAGGTTGAGATCGTGCTGTCGTCTGATGAAGCCGAGATGGTTAGGGCAATCGTTGTTGTGGTCGTCGGCGCGGGAGCGGCGGTTGTCGGCGTTACGCCGCCGGGCCTCGCCGTTGTGGGCGTGGTCTTCTTACCCGTCGTCGTCGTGCGTTTGCCGCTCGACGTTGTCGCGCCGCCGGCGCCGTCGACCGAACTCGAAGTCGATGTGTCGGGTGCCAGCGTGGTTTCAGGGGAATCGGTCGCGGCAAGACTTCGCGTGTCGCTGTTGCCCGCAAGCACGAGACCAACGGCAACCGTGATCAGGACGAGCGCGGCAGCCATGCCCGCGACGATGCGGCGGCGTGGCCGGTCCTCCGCGGGCGGGAACCCATCGCGACTCCAACCTGAACCACCGAGCGGCTTCGACGACGAGATGAGACGCGGGTCGTTGAGCACTTTGGTCTTGAGCGCGGCGGGCACGCCAAGCAAGGGAGCCGCAGCGAGCACGCCCAACGCTGAAGGCGTGGCGTTCCACTTCGGCTCGCAGATCTCACAGTCCTGCGCGTGGCGAGCAACGCGCTTGCGCGTGAGCCCGTCCAACGCGGCATGGGCGTGGGGCACGATCGCGCTGAGTTCGGTGCACGCTGCCCGTCCGCCACGAATCAGCAGCGTGCACCGCACCGCGGTGGCGAGCTGCGTCTTGGCTCGGCTCAGAACTACCGAGGCCTGGGCGCTCGGCATGCCGGCCGCGTCGGCCAGATCCGATCCCTCGAGGCCCTGGCGCACGTTGAGCATCAGGAGCGCCCGTTCACGCTCGCTGAGCGCTTCGGCTGCCTCCCATACGAGGTTGGCTGCGTCGTTCGCCATGAGCCCGTCGGCGCTCTCGTCGATTACAGGCACGTCGAGCACCTCGTCGTGCGACGGGCGATTGCGTGCCCGCTTGCTTGAGCGGCGAATCGCTTCGCGTCGTGCGATTGCGAACAGCCACGGCTTGAGCCGGTCCGGATCTCGCAGACCGCCGAGGCGAGTGGCTGCGATGACGAACGTGTCCTGCACGGCGTCACTGGCTTCGTGAGCGTCGCGCAGGATGACCCGACACATCTCGTAGAGCGAGTCGGCGTACCGGTCGTAGATGCTGGCGAGGGCGTCGCGATCGCCGCCAGCGGCAGCGAGAGCGAGCTCGGCGTCACCGACCACGTACCGACGGTACCCGTCAGGCGCGGCAAAGGCCGGCACTTCCCGTGGGAAGTGCCGGCCAGTCCCGTCTTCATTAGAACTGCTCAACGTCCTCGTCGTCGCTGCGAAGGCGAGCAACCACGAGACCGATCAGAGCGGCCGTCAGAAGGGCGAAGAAGATGAACAGGAAGGCCGGCATGCTGCTCGACTCGCTCGAGGAGCGCTCGTTGGCGGCCTCGTCGGTCGATCCGTCTTCGGATTGCACTGCCGGGATGACCTCGGCGCCATTGCCGCTGCCTTCCAGGGTCGTGCCTTCAACAACTGGGCCGCCGTCGTTCGGACCGACGCCTTCGTTGCCGCTGCCGTTGCCGGTGGTGTCCGGGCCGGGCTCAGGTGTGTCGTCGCCACCCTTGGGGGCGTCCGCCAGGTCGCCGGGGCCCTTCGGGGGCTTGGGATCTGCCGGCGGGTTTGCGATGTCGCCGGGACCCTTCGGGGGCTGGGGATCTGCCGGCGGGTTGGCGATGTCGCCGGGACCCTTCGGGGGCTGCGTCGTCGGCACTGGGGCCAACTTGTCTGGACCCTTCGGGGCCATGGTGGTGGGGGTGTTACCCGGCATCTTGATGTCGCCGGGGCCTGCCTGTGCAGCGGTTGCGGAACCGGCGATGATGGCAAGGCCGGCGACTGCGGTGATGAGGACTGAACGAACGCGCATTGAAATCTCCTTTGTTGTCGTCGGCCCGTTGCCGGCGTACAAAGGACAAGACCTGCGAGCGACCTCGATCTTGCAGTTTTTCGAAAAAGATTCCGAGATCCCGCAAAACCGCGTTTGACCGTTACTTGGCACAGGATCGCGTCATCGGGGCGGTTTCGGGCCCGTCTGGCGCGATTCCGTGGCGACTAACCCGCCCAGACGTGGCGATCTCGCGCGAGGCGGACCTGTGAAAAGCGGTTCCGCGGAACCGTTTCGCTCGGCGATTTCGCTAGAACGTGGCGACGCGATAGGGCTTAGAGACCGGCGAGGAACTCCAGCAGGAGGCGGTTGCAGTCGTCAGGGGCTTCTTGTTGGGTCCAGTGGCCGATCCCGGCGAGCAGATGCGAGCCCCGCAGGCCGGGCACGACGGCCTTCATCGCGTCGAGATTCGTGAAGCGGAGGACGGGATCGCGGTCGCCGCCGATGAACAACGCGGGCTGGTCGATCAGCCGGTCGGCCCATTCTTCGGAGAGCTCCCAGTTGCGGTCGCTGTTGCGGTACCAGTTCAGCCCGCCGGTGAACGTCGACTCTTCGAACGCTCGAACATAGATATCGAGGTCTGTAGTGGTGAGCCACGCTGGCATGGGATCGGGCGGTTCGGCGCACATGCCGAGCAGGGTCCCGTCCTTCTTCTGCAAGCGATAGGTGCCGTCGGGAGCGTCGCCGCTGATCGTCCAAATGAACGCCCGCTGCGAATACCGCACGTCGCGCATGAGCTCAGCGTCGGCCTTGCCCGGTTCCTGGAAGTAGAGGACGTAAAAGAAGTTGTCGCCGTAGATGTGCTTCATCGCGTCGGTGGGACGGTGCGGGCTGCGAGGCCCGTGCGGCACGCTCAACGCGGCGACAGCGCGCACACGGTCAGGAAAACGTTGCGCGGCGTTCCACACCACCGGCGCACCCCAGTCGTGGCCGACGAGGACTGCCTGTTCCTCGCCGTAGTGGTCGATCAAGCCGATCACGTCGCCAGTGAGGTTCGCCATGTTGTACGCGTCGATGTCGTCGGGGCGCGACGACCGGCCGTAGCCGCGCTGGTTCGGCGCGACAACGCGATACCCCGCGTCGGCCAGCACTGGGATTTGATGACGCCACGAGTGAGCCAGCTCCGGAAAGCCGTGACACAGGATGACGAGCGGGCCCCGCGCATTTTTGTGGCCCGCCTCGGTTACCTCAAGCTCGACGCCGTTGACGGCGACGATGTTGCTCACAGCTTCGAGATCACGTCGTTCTGGAAGCGGTCGAGCCCGGCGCGCAAACCGTCCGGGTCGAATGCGAGCGGCGGGATCATGAGGCGCGACACACCCATGTCCTCCAATTGTTTGATTACGGGGATCTCGAACGACGCGCCGGCGGTGACTTCGATCTTGTCGCCGTCGCGGCCGGCGTCGGCGGCTGCTTTCTTCATCACCTCGAGCAGCGCTGGCAGTTCGTCCACGCCGCCCTGCGCCGGGAAGAACCCGTCGCCCAAGCGGCCCGCGCGGCGTGCAGCAGGCGCGGTGTGACCGCCAATCACGATCGGCACGCCGCCCTCTTGAACGGGCTGAGGCAGCACGTGCACATCCGTGAAGTTGTGGAACTTGCCGTTGTAGGTGGCTGGGTTCTGCGTCCATGCGGCGCGCAACGCTTCGATGCCTTCGTCGGTACGGGCGGCGCGTTCGGCGAATGGAACACCAAGCGCCGCGAACTCCTCGGCCAGCCAGCCAACGCCAACACCGAGAGTGACCCGTCCCTTGGACAGCTGATCAAGCGTGGCGACTTCCTTGGCCAACACCAGCGGATTGCGCTGGGGCAGGATCATCACGCCGGTCGCGAGGCGCAGCGTCGTGGTTTGCGAGGCGAGGAACGACAACCAGATCAGCGGGTCCGGGATCGGCGAATCTTCCGGCCCAGGCATTCTGCCGCTGGGCGAATACGGGTACGGGGACTGGTAGCCCTTGGGCACGACGACGTGCTCGACGGTCCAGAGCGACTCGATGCCGAACTCTTCTGCGGCCTGCGCCATCGCGATGGCGTTGTCCGGCAATCCCCAGGTCGCAACGTTTGCAAAGATGATCCCGAATTTCATGAGCGAGGACCCTACGCCGAATCGGAGCCTCCCCACCGGGAGTGAGTGGCTCAAAGGAAAGCTGCTCGTTGCACTGCCCGTAGTGAACGGCGACGAGTTCTTCCGCACCGTCATTCTCGTGCTCGCTCACGGGCCGCAAGGCGCGCTCGGCGTGGTGCTCAATCGGCCGACCGAGGTCGCCGTCGCTGAGTTGTTCCCCGACCTCGCGTTCGAAACCGCCGAGCCGCGCGTGCTCTTTTCCGGCGGCCCGGTCGAGCCCGACGGAATCATCTGTCTCGCGCGCGGTGCGACCGGAGACGAACAACCTGGCTTCGCGCCCGTGCTCGACACCTGGGGATCGATCGATCCGCGCCAGCCACCACCAGGTGGCGTCGATGCCGTTCGGGTCTACCGGGGCTATGCCGGGTGGACGGTCCGGCAACTCGAAGGCCAAATCGATCGCGGTTCGTGGCTCGTTCTCGATGCCCGGCCCGGTGATCTCGCCACCGAGGAGCCCGAGGACATGTGGAAACGCGTGCTTGAGCGCGAAGGCCCGCGGTTCGCGCGGATCCAGAAGATCCCCCGCGACCCCTCACTCAACTGAGCACCTAACACTTTCCTCACATTTGGCTCATGGCCTCGTCACATCGGGAGCCGATCCTGTGATCGTGCGCAAAACCCTTCGAGTCCTCGCCCTCGCCGGGTTGCTGGCTTTTGGCGGTGCGGCGTGCGGCGACAAGACCGTCACCACCCCGCCGACCGCATCCGCGGAAACGACGCTCGTTACCGATACCGATTCCGGCGTCAGCACCGTCGCCAACGTCGACACCGAGAAGTCGACCGCAACAGCGAGTGATGCGACAGACGACGCTCGTTTGAACGAGGTCGACCAGATGCTGCGCGACATCGAAGCGGACTTGGGCGCAGCCGATCAGGACGCCGACACTCCCGAAGGAGACCCCACCCGATGAAGACACGCTTCGCACTCGTTGCGTTGGTTGCAGCTTGCCTACTCACTCCGACCGCCGCGTTGGCTCAGCGACCTGAAGCGCAACGCCCCGAGCGACCTGAGCAGACTGAGCGGCCTGAGCGGCCTGAGCGCCGGGAGGCTGCGATCGACGGGGTCAAGACCCGTTGCCTGAACCAGATCGACCGACGTCAGAGGGCGTTGAGCGCGGACAAGGCGCGTCTCGAAAAGGCCAGGTTCCTCACGGACGCGCATCAGGCAGCGCTCGAGGCGATCAACAACCAAACGTCTTCGGGTCTCGCCCGGCTCGCTGACGTGATTCAAGGCGAGGACAACGTCGAGGAGTTGCGCGCCGAGTGCCGCCAGATCGTCGAGGGCTTCCGCGTCTTTGCCCTCGTACGGCCCCGCAGCCGCCTCGTGACCGCGAGCGACCGCGCCATCGCCGCCACCACGAAGCTCGGTGGTGTGGCCGACCGGATCCAGGCGGCCATCGATCAAGCGAAGGCCGAAAACCGCGACACCGCGGCGGCCGAGGCCAGCCTCGCCACGATGCGTGCGGCGATCGCCACAGCCGCATCCGACGCCGGTGGTGTCTACGAGGCGGTCATTCACCTCACTCCCGCGGACTACAACGCCAACAACGCAGTTCTCGACCGACCGCGGGGCAAAGTGCGCTCGGCGCGAGACAGTCTGAAGCAAGCAATTGCCGCTGGACGTGACGCACGTCAGTCCCTAAAGGCTTCAGCTACGTAAAACTGGCTGCACGTCCACACCACTCACCCCGTACGTTCCACGGCTCGTCCTGCAATGGAGCGAGGATTCCCCCGACGCCCGGTACCGCCGGCTCGGGGGAACGCTCGCGTTCTGCGACTTGTCCGGCTTCACCGCCATGTCGGAGAAGCTCGCGGTATTGGGACGCCTCGGCGCTGAGGAACTCGCCGACGTACTGAACCTGCTGTTCTCCGCCCTGCTCGCGGACGCCGCCGCTTACGGCGGCAGCCTGCTGAAGTACGGCGGCGACGCGGTGCTGTTGTTCTTTGAGGGTGACGATCACGCCGCGCGTGGCGCAGCCGCGACGCACCGTATGCGGGCCACGTTGCGACGCCTCGGCACCGTCAAGACTTCGCGCGGCACGGTGCGCGTGCGCATGTCGGTCGGCATTCACTCCGGCGAATTCGACTTCTTCCTCGTCGGCGGAACGCATCGCGAGCTGATCGTGACGGGCCCGGGCGCGACCGAGACCGTCGACATGGAGACAGCAGCTGAGGCAGGCCAGATCCTGCTCAGTCCGTCGGCCGCCGGACTACTGGCGGCTTCGTGTGTCGGAGAACGCAGTGGACCCGGTTTCCTCCTCAAACGCATCCCGCGCACGCCGGCGCGCGAACCGCTGGCGTGGGGCCGGGTGCCCGACGCCGACCCCGTGCCGTTCATTCCGACCGGTTTGCGCAATCACGTTGGCGGTGTCGGTGTCGACGCCGAACACCGCCACATCGCGGTCGGATTCGTCGCGTTCGGTGGCGTCGACAACTTGCTCGCACGCGACGGTGGTGAACGCACCGCCGAGGTGCTCGATGGATTCATCCGCTCGTGCCAGGACGCGTTCGACCGCTACGACATCTGTTTTCTCTACGCCGACGTCTACGACAACGGCGGCAAGGTCTTCTTCCTATCCGGAGCGCCGGTCAGCCACGAGGACAACGAGGAACGGGCGCTGCGCGCCGCGCTGGAGATCTCGTCGGGCCAGTACGACGGGCTGCATCTCCACACCGGGCTCAACCGTGGCTACGTGTTCGCCGGCGACGTCGGCGCCCCGTTCCGTCGCACGTACACCGTGCTCGGCGACGCCGTGAACACCGCGGCGCGCGTGATGGCGTCGTGCAACGAGGACAACCAAGTGCGCACGATGCCAGAGGTGCTCGAGTTGGCGTCTAGCCGGTTCGCGACCGTGGCACAGGTGCCGTTCGCAGCCAAAGGCAAGGCGCTGCCGCTCGAGACGTTCGCCGTCGGCGAGTCGCTCGGACCCCGTTTGTCGGACACGCCGTTGCCTCTGGTCGGACGCGATGCGGAGATGGCAACCCTGCAGGCGCGGCTCCGCCAAGCGGTCGAGAGCCACGGGGGTCTCGTGCACGTTGTCGGCGAGGCCGGAGTCGGCAAGTCGCGTCTCGTGGAGGAACTGGTGGCAGGCGCCGACGCCGAGGGCTGGGCGACGGTCACAACTTTCGCCGAGCGCTACGAGCAGTCCACGCCGTACTTCGTGCTCCGGCAGTTACTCGCGATCATCTTCGACGGCGCCGAAAATGACATCGACAAGATGTTGGCCGTGGCGCGCGAACTGGCGCCGTCGCATGAGGCCTGGTTCCCGCTGATCGGTCGCGTGCTCGACCTCGAGGTGGCCGCAACGCGCGAGACGAAGAACCTCAGCGAGGATGCGGTCGCCCCTGCGTTGGGACGACTCACCATCGCCCTGCTCGATGGTTTTCTCAACGGGCCGTCGCTCTGGGTGGCGGAGAACGCCCACCTGGTTGACGCGGCGTCGGCTGGGGTGATCGAAACGGTCACCGCCGAGATCGGCCAGCGGCCGTGGGTGCTCATGGCGGTAAGCCGAGCCGAAGAACCCACAGGCCTGACCGACCTTCCCGGTGATCGGTTCGAACTCGGCGCCCTTTCGCCCGACGACGCGACGCGCCTGGCGCGTACCGCGAACACGACCCTCCTGCCCCACGATGCGTCGACGATCGGTGAGAGGTCCGGAGGCAATCCTTTATTCCTGCGCCAACTCGTCTCCGTTGCGAGCGAGGGTGGCGAGCTGGCCGATTCGGTGGAGACGGCGGTCTCGTCGCGCATCGACCGACTGTCGACCGCTGACCGAGAAGTGCTACGCACCGCGTCGGTGCTCGGTGGCCGGTTCGAGCTCGGCGCGCTGCGCGAATTGTTGGACGGCAAGTCACCCGACCTCGCACCACTCCATGACTTCCTGTCGGTCACCGACACCGGCGTCATCTTCAAACAAGCTCTTTATCGCGAGGTCGCGTACGCCGGACTGACCTTCCGCCGTCGACGGGCGCTGCATCTTGCGGCCGGCCGCTTGCTCGAAGCTGACGATGCAGATGACTCCCGCCACCTCGCCCGCCTATCGCTGCACTTCGACGCGGCGGGCGCGTGGGACCTTTCTTGGAAGTACTCCAAGAAAGCCGCCGAACAGTCACGCCTCACGACGGCCAAGACCACCGCAGCCGGCTTCTACGCCCGCGCGTTAGCGGCGGGCCGCCATCTCGACGTCGATCCCCGAGTGCTAGCGAAGCTTGCGGTTGAGGCGGGCGGCGTGTGGTTTCACGCCGGGCGAATCGAAGCGGCGCGGAAGTTGTTCAAACTCGGTCGCCGGCTGGCGCCGCGCGGCACCGTCGTGATGGCCGATCTCGAAGCCCACGAAGCCGCGATCCACTACTCCGCGGGTGACGTCAAGCGCGCGGTCCCCTGGTTCGTTCGCGGCATTAAGTCTCTGGAGGCGTCAGGCGCGGACTTCCGCGACGAGCACACTGCGGAGACCGCCGTGTCGCTCTTCGCCGGCTTGGCGGACTGCCGTCTGCGCACCGGTGACGTGGCTGAAGCGCGTGAGTTGGCGGCGCTCGCGATGACGGCGGCCACAGCCTCCGGCGAAGACATCCTGATCGCGCGCAGCCACGGCATCGCCACGTTCATTGCGGTCGCAACGGGCGACCTCGAAGGCGCGCGAACGTCGGAGGCCGCCGCGCTGGAGATCCACCGGGCCAACCCGATCGAACCTGGGTCGCGGGCCACGCTCGCGATGAACCTCGGCGGGATCAACCAAATGCTGGGCGACTGGCAGACCGCGGGCGAGCTGTTTCGCGAGGCGTACGAGACATTTCTCGAGTACGGGCTCGACTCGCTCGTCGCCGTGGCGCAGGTAAACCAGGCCGAGCTGTTCATCAACCAGGGCCGGTGGGACGACGCCGCGGAAGCCCTGGATCAAGCCGAGCCCCTGCTGGCGGTTGTCGAGGACGAGGGCTTCGCATTCTGTCTCGCGCTGCGCGGTCTTTTCACCGTTCGCACAGGAACTGCGGTCGATATGGAGCTGACCGAGAGGGCCGCCGCTGTCGGACTCGAGGCGATCGTGTACAGCGTGAGGATCGAGAGTGCCCTGACCGTCGGCGACGCCGACCAGGCTCGCGCCGAACTCGACGCCGCTGACGCGGCCGACGTCGAATACGCGCTGCGACCGATCGCCGACCTCGCCCGGCGCCAACTCGCGGGCGGTGCCGCGATGCGCGTGAGCCTGCGCGAGTTGGTGGGCGACGACGCGTGCCACCCGATAGTCCTCGGCGTCGCGCAGTTGCTCGCGGCGCCGGACGCCGAGACGTCGGAAGCGGCGACGCGCCTCGGCATGGTCGACGTCCCAGCATGGGCCAGGCGCATCTACTGTCAAACCGATGACGGTGTTTGAAGGCTTTCCTGCTGAGTCGCTCGACTTCTTCGAGCGACTGGCGGCGGATAACACCAAGGTGTTCTGGACAGCGAACAGGCCGACTTACGAAGAGAAGGTTCGTGCGCCAATGGCTGCGCTGCTCGACGAACTCGCGAAGAGTTACGGAGCATTCACGATCTTTCGCGCCAACCGCGATGTCCGTTTCTCGAAAGACAAGTCGCCGTACAAGACCAACATCGCCGCGTCGACCGAGACCGAGGGCGGAGCGTCGATTTACATCGGGCTTTCCGCCGAGGGCCTGTACGCGGGCACCGGCTACTACTACTTCGCCAAAGACCAGCTCGAGCGTTACCGCCGCGCCGTCGCCAACGACGGCACCGGCGCCGCGCTGCAGAAGCTCGTCGAAGCGGCGCGCAAGAAGGGCTACGAGGTGCACGGCGAACACCTGAAGGTGGCTCCGCGGGGCTACCCGAAGGACCACGAGCGTGTCGCGTTGCTGCGCCACGGCGGTCTGTATGTCGGCCGTCCGTTCCCGATCGAGCCTTGGCTACAAAGCAAGGCCGCCCTCACCAAAGTGAAGGCGGCCTTGAAAGCCGCTGCTCCGGTCGCCGAGTGGATCGACGACCACGTTGGCCCGACGACGATCCTGCCTGAAGACTGGCGGCGCTAGGTCAAGGTGATTTTGAGGACTTTCTTGACCGTGTAGTCCATGAACGTGCCGTCGTTCAGGAACACCCGGAACTTGTAGGTGCCCGGCAGCATCCCGACCGTGTCGTGGACGAAGGTCCAGCTACTGCCCGACCTCACGAAGCTGGTCTGTCGCGCGGACGTCAGGCACACGGGCAACAAACCGAGCAACGGATCGCAACCACCCTGCGCCGTTTCAGTACCGAGCGTGCCGTCGTCGCGGAAGGCGCGAGGTGCGCCCAAGGTCGGGTTGGCCGAGGTGACGGCGTTGCCGTTGGCGTCGCACACCTTGAACACGATGTTGAGCTGCGTCAGCAGGCCAGCGTCGCCAGCACCATTGATCTTGTGACCACAAACGCCCGCCGCCGCGTACTTCACGGAGTAGTTGTTCGTCTGCGTTGCGACTTGCCCGAGTGGGCCGGTGCCCGTAACGGTAAACGCCCTCGTCGGACCGTTCGTCACCGTGCCCGTGTTGATCGGCGCGCCGTTCGCCACATTGCCGACGCAACCACCTGGAGCCACATTGGTGCAGGAATAGTTGGCGTTGATGGTTTGGTTCAGCACGTAGTTCGAACCATTTGGCGGCGTCGTAATCGTGACCGTCGGCGAGGCTCCACCCGCGGTCACCACCGTATAGTCACGCGTCACCACGGTCTGACGACCCGCAGGGTCGGTCGCGGTGAGCGTGACACTGCGCGTCGCACCAACCGGGGTAGGCGTGGCGGTGTCGAGAACCGTGGGTGAGGCGACGCAGGCAACCGGACTGTGGAAGTCCGAACAGGAAGCCACGACGGTGACGGTATCGCCCACGTTGTACGACGGCGTTCCTGCCGGCGGAACTACGAGATTGGCTGCCGGCGCGAACAGATCAAGTTTGAACGCCGTGGGCGAACCACTGTTGCTCGAGCCGCGCGACGTCTGATACTCAAGCGTGTGA
>Ga0307505_10002309_pt1 | contig 13473 bp, 26 predicted proteins | sample 23_S_MG_FD_202183 | JGI IMG/M metagenome (GOLD analysis project Ga0307505, IMG submission 202183) | Soil microbial communities from Populus trichocarpa stands in riparian zone in the Pacific Northwest, United States - 23_S | ecosystem: Environmental > Terrestrial > Soil > Riparian zone > Trees...
CGGTCGATCCTCGCCAGGACGTCGCCGGCCCGAGCCACCGGGCCGGCGACGAGCGTCCAGGCCGCATCTTCACCGCGTGCGTGGAGGGGTACCCGGCAAGCCGAGCGTTTCCGTGGGGGCGCTGTCGTCTCGACGCTCCCCCACGGCCACGCAACCGGACACCCGTCTGACGGGATCGCACCGGGGGCGAGCCGGGCAGCGGGCGCGACCCGCTGGTGTGTTCGCTTGCCGGTGCGCCACACCCGGCCGTCTGGCGCGCTCAGTTGCCGCGTACGGCTACCGCCAGGTCATCGCACCCCCACGCAGGAGCAGCACCGGAACGCCGCGCACGCGCGACCACAGGCGGCTCAACGGACGTGCGCGATGAACGCGAGGACGTCGGACGCGTCGGACACGGACACGCGCACGCCGAGCGACGTCCCTTCCTGCACGCCGAACTCGGTAGCGAGCACGCCGAGCGCGCGCGCGGTTTGGTGCGGCGTGCCGCGATGCACGCGCGCGAGCGGGCGCGCACCGTCGGGAAGCTGGATCGCGCGGCGGATACCGCCGTGCCCGCCTAGCTCGACGTCGATCGGTCCGGCGGGCGCGGCGGGGTCGCCGGACCGCCCGACCGCGTAGCCCGACGCGAACGTGATACGCAGCGTCACGCGCGCTCCGCCGCCCATCTTCGCGATGTGGTCGCCAAGCGCGACCATCCCGGAGCGGCCACCGCCGCGGATGATCGTCCCGGCCGGCGTGGACTGGACCGACAGCGGCACGGCCCGGTCCGCGTGTCCGCGCGTGCGCGCGACGTCACCGGCCGCGGTCGCGCGCCGCGACAGGACAGCGCGCTCCCCCGCGAGCATCTGGTCGCCGGCCTCCAGCGCGCGCGCGGCGCCGAGCATGTTGCGAAGCGGCTTGTCTCCGGCGAGCGCGTACCTCACCATCCGTGAGTCGCGATACCCGAGCGCGTCCGCAATGCCCTGCTGCGTCCACCCGGCATCTAGCAGACGCGCGAACGCGTCCCCTGTCGCACTACGCGGCATGGGGCGTCACCTCCTGGCCGCGCGCGAGCGCGCGACGCTGCTGCGCCGTGAGGCCGCCCCACACACCGTCACCGATGTTGTCGGGGTGCATCCCGGCGGACAGGCACGCGTCGCGCAGCGCGACCGGGCACTGTTCGCGGCACAGCAGCGCGGCACGCTCGGCCGGTACCCCGCGCGACGCGAACCACAGCGCGTCCGGGTCGTCACTCTTGCGGCACGGCGCGGCGTTCCACCGCTCGTCCCCTGGCTCACCTGCCCACAGACTCATCATCGGTTCCCCCTCGGGTCGGTCAGGTAGTCCCACCGCGCGGCCTCGTGGACGCGCTCCAGCGCGGCGAGGACGCCGGCCGTGGTCAGATCGCGCGCGCGCACGGTCACGCGCTCGCGTGCAGCGGCACGGATCAGCGCGTCGCGCAGATCACCGGCCGTGAATGGGTCGTCGCACACCTCGGACACGCACCGGCGCGCCTCGGCGTCATAGACCGCGAAGCCGTCCCCGTCGGGCACGATCGTGAAGCGCGCGCGCAGCGTCGGCGTCGTCATCGGACAAGCTCCAGCAGATCGGCCACGGTGCGCGGCGCGAGGACGGGCCGGTCAATGACCGTGGTGCGGCGCATCGCGCCGACCCGGCCCGTGTCGCTCCACCCCGGATCGGCCGTGAGGTACAGGCCGTCCTGGCGCATCGCGATCACGTTCTCGCGCGCGACGTGCAGCGCGCCGGTCGACTGGCGCGACGTGAGCAGACGCGCGCGGCACCGTGCCCACACCGCGGCTGACCATTCGGGGTGCACGGTCTCGGGCCACGCGGCGGCGACGGTCTCGGTCCACGTCCACGCGGCGTCGGAGTAGTCCACCCCGGACGCACCGGCCGGGATCATCGAGACGTCCGCACTCGAGCGGGTGACCTCGCGAGGCGCGCCGTGGAACGCGCCCACCGCGGCGAGCAGACACATTCGTGCGGCGTCGGCCGCGAGCGTCGCGGTCGCGACGTCGGCCTCGCCCGCGCGCACCTGCGCGAGCAGCCGGTCGCGCACGTCGATCATGCGCGTCTGCCACGCGTCGAGCGGCTTGCCGTTGACCAGTAGCAGACGCTCCAGAATCGCGACGTCCCACCCGTACGCGTAGGCGACGTGAAGCTCGGCGCCGTCGGCCCAGGTCACGAACGTGCGGCCCGGCTCGGACGGGTAGCTCCAGGTCTCGCCGTCGTCCTCGGCGAAGGGCAGCAGACCGACGTGGCGCCACCCGGCCGGCACCGTGACGCGCACCCGGTACCGGCCGCGCTGCTGGCCGGCATACTCGGGCACCGTGTCGTGCACGGCCGGCCCGACGCCGAGGCCCCACAGCATCGCCGCGTAGCCATACCGCATGTCGTAGCCCACGAGACCGGGCAGCGTCTCCGCACCGTGGTGGTGGAGCTCCCACCGGCCTTGACCGCTGGTCGAGCGGATGAGCTGCTGATGCTCGTCGGACAGGCACGGGTACTCAGCGCCGTGCGGGATCGAGCGCAACCACAGGTCTCGGCCCGTGGTGGCCGGCGTGTTGAGCGCGCGCGCGTGCTCGTCGAACGACGCGCGCAACGCGTCGTCCAGCAGCGCGAGCGCGTCGCCGGCTTGCGACGGGGCGTAGTCCCCCTCGCCGAACCAGGCCGACGCACGGTGTACCTCGACGCGCCGGCCGTCGCGGTGCGCGAACCGCAGCACCGGCCGGTGCAGCCTCGCGAGGTAGTGGCCGTCCGACGCCCATCCCTCGGGCAGCGGGCCGGCGAGCCACGCCGAGAACCCCGACACGTCGCGGCCGGGCCGCGGGCCGACGAGGTACACGACATCGGCGTGGCCGTGGTGGTGCAGCAGCGTCGCAAGGTCAAGCGCGCGCGTCACCGGTACGAAGGCGCGCGCACGCGCGCGGTGCTGCCTGTATCGACGTCGTGCAGTTGCGGGTGTAGAGTTATCCACGCGTCCTCCTGTTCCTCTTCGTCGAGATGCAGGGACGCAGGCACTGAGCGGTCCGAAGCTGCGTTCCCCAACACTTCTTCTGGCGCTCGCCAACGACAACGGCCGCCCCGGTCTCGGGGCGGCCGTTCGTGTTGTCGGCGAGGACGTTGGGGCGCACGACGGCGAGACCCTGGTGGGCGGTCTCGACGGTCGGCATCGCGGGTGTCCTAGCTGAGCGTTCCCCAACGCAACGCGGCGACCGTAGCACAGGCATGTAGCTACATCGCTGTCACTCGCGCAGACACGGCGCGTGGCGAAGCGCAACCGGATCGCACCGGCCGTCTGGACGTATCGCGGAAGTGGACGTATCGTCCCGGCGGGGCGAAGGCATCAGCGCGCGAAACCCACCCACCGGGACGCGCAGATGCACGAGCAGACACACCACATCGAGACCGCCGTCGCGCGGCCGGTGCTGTCGCCGTCCCGTCAAGGTTCCCGGCGTGCCCCCGCGCGTCCGGTCAGTGCCGTGCAGGCGCGGACGTCCGCCTTCGTCCCCCAACGCGCGCTAACGCCGCGCCTGCACGGCCGAGCACTGTCCCACATCGCGCCGACCCCGGAGGCCGCTTGTGGCACTCGATGACGCCGATATCGCCCAGGTGCGCGAACTGATCCGTGCCGAGGTCGCGGCCAACAACGCCGAGCAGTCCGCCGAGGACGCCGCCGCCGCCGCCGACCTGGCCGAGACCGTCGCCGACGCGACCGGCGACCCCGCCGCCCAGGAGTCCGCCGACGACGCCGCCGACGCGGCCGAGGTCGCCCAGGACGCCGCCCAGGACGCCGCCGAGGCCGCCGCCGACGGCAGCGCGACCGCGGCCGAGGCCGCCGAGCAGCGCGCCGAGGACGCCGCCGACGACGCGATCGCCGACGCCGCCGACGCCGTGGCCGACGCGATCGCCACCCCCGAACTTCCTCCGCAGGACGAGCCCACGCCCGCGATCACCCCCGAGACGGACAGCGCGGAGCCGGCACCGGCGGAGGAACCAACCACCGAAGCGCCGAAGGACACGCCGCCGCGCGAGACCCACTGGTCGCGCCGGCCGCTGTTCTCCAGGGGACGATGACCGATGACCACCGAGACCGCACCGAAGCCCGACGCCTCCCCCAAGCCGCGCAAGTCGCGTAGCGGCACGCCCGGCGGCAAGGCCAACCGGCGCACCACGCTCGGGAAGCCGCTGACCGACCTGTTCACCACGATGGGCACCATGCTCATTCTGGTGGACGACTACGACGGCACCGTGGTCGTGGAGAACGCCGAGCGGCTGGCCAAGCAACTCGACGAGATCGCCAAGAACAACCCCGGCGTCCAGGCCGCGCTGGAACGGCTCGTGTCGGGCAGCCAGTGGGGCGGCGTCGTCGCCACGTTCGGCGCGGTCGCCGTCCCGATCGCCGCGCGCCACGGGCTGATCCCGCAGATGACGCCGGCCCTGTTCAGGCAGACCCCGCCGCCCGAGGTGCGCCCGCTCGGCCGCCGGCCCCGCGACGTCGAGCCGGCCGAGCCGGTCGAGACGCCGTCGTTCGCCGACCTGCTGTCCGTGGTGGCCGACCCCGAGCCGGCGCCACAGACCGCCGCAACCGCCGATGCCTGACACCGCCGCCACCGTGCAGCGCGTCGAGTGGGACGCGTTCGTCGCCTCGCTGGATTGGCAGCAGGGCGAGCACGTCACGCTCGTAGGGCCGACCGGGCTCGGCAAGACCCACCTTGCGCTGGAGCTACTGCGCTACCGCGAGGACCGAGACGCGCACATCGCGATCCTCGCCAACAAGCCCCGCGACGCGACGATGGAGAAGATGCAACGGCGCGGCTACAAGATCGTGAGCGAGTGGGGGCGCGTCCCTCCCCGCGCCCGTCGCGTCGTCCTGTGGCCCCGGTTCCGCGGCCCCGGCGACATCCCGGTTCAGGCGGCCACGTTCCGCGAGGCGCTGGGCGAAATCTTCTCGTCCCAGGGCTGGTGTGTCTACGTCGACGAGGCCCCGTGGTTCGTCGACAACCTGAAGCTGGACGACTGGCTCACCGTGATTTGGCAGCAGGGCCGCTCGCTCGGTCTGTCGCTGGTCACGTCGATGCAACGGCCGAGGTTCGTGCCCTTGGTCGCGTTCTCGTCGGCGACCCACCTGTTCCTGTACCGCACGTCCGACGCCGAAGACCTCAAGCGGCTGGCCGGCCTCGGCGTCGCCGACACAACCACGATCCGCACCGTCGTCGCCGGCCTCGACAAGTTCGACGTCCTGTACGTCAACACCCGTACCGGCCACCTCGCCGTGACCCGCGCCCCCAAGAGGTAACCGCCATGCACCTGCACGTCTCCCTGCCCGATTTCGTCGTCTTCGCGGCGTTCTTCCTGATCCTGAAGCTCGCCATCGTCCTGGCCACCGCGAAGTGGCCCGAGTCCGCCATCGGCAAGGCCCTCGCCGTCCTCGCCTGACACACAGGAGCCATCCCCCGTGGGTAACACCGCACTGCTCGACTCCACCTCCGCCCCGGCCGGCAAGGCCGCCGAGGCCCCCGCGGCGCTGGTGCCGTTCGTCCGCGCGTCCCGCAAGCGCACCGAACTGGCCCACCGCGCCACCGCGAAGCTGGCCGCGTCCTCGACGCCGTCGGCCCCGATCAGCGTCCCCGCGTCCGGGTTCCTGCGCCACCTCGTGATCGAGGTCAAGGCGACCGGCGGCGCGGGCGGCGGCGCCGTCGCCAAGGCCGACGGGCCGTTCTCCGTGCTGCAGGACTTGCAGCTCGCCGACGTCAACGGCAACCCGCTGTTCGGGCCGCTCCCCGGCTACCACGCCTACCTCGCCAGCAAGTACGGCGCGTACGAGTACGTGTCGGACGCGAAGATGCTGCCGTCCTACAGCGCGCCCAGCGCGAACGGGAACTTCGCGTTCACGCTGCGCATCCCGGTCGAGATCAGCGGCCGTGACGGGCTCGGGTCGCTCGCCAACATGAACGCCGGCCAGACCTACAAGCTGCGCTACTCCATCGCGGCCGCGTCCGAGGTCTTCAGCACCGCCCCGGCGACACTGCCCGACGTCGAGGTCTCGGTCTGGCTGGAGACGTGGGCGCCCCCGCGCGAGGCCGACCCGAACGGCGCCCCGCAGGAGACCCGCCCGCCGGCCCACGGCACCACGCAGTACTGGTCCAGCGCCGTCTACAACATCGGCGAGGGCGAGCAGACCATCCGCCTGACCCGCACCGGCAACCTGCTGCGCACGATCGTCGCGATCGTGGAGGGCTCCAGCGGCCGCAGCAACGCGCTGTTCCCCGAGGTCGCCCGGCTCGAGTACGACGGCACCCTCGTCGAGTCGATCGGCCGCAGCGTCATGCGGGACCGGATCGCCTCCCAGTACGGGCTGGTCGCCGCCGAGGGCGCCGCGAACGGCCTCGACGCTGGCGTCTACGTCTGGTGCCTGCACCACGACCTCGACGGCCGCGCCGGGTTCGAGACCCGCACCGGGTACATGGCCACGAGCCAGGCGACCCGGTTGGACCTGCGCGGCGTGTTCGCGCCCGCGACCGACCGCCTCACCATCCTGACGAACGACGTCGCCGTCCCGGTCGGCGCGTCGCACGTCGGCGCCTGATCGGAGCCGCACCGTGTCCAAGTCCAAGAGCGGCACCGGCTCGGTGAGCGCGTCCCTCGCGTGGGACACGTCCACCGCCGTCGGGTTCCTCGTCCTGGCCGCGCTCGGCGTGCTGGTCGCGCTGCGCCTCGGCTTCCCGACCCCCTGACCATCGGGCCGGCGGCGTCCTCCCCGCCGCCGGCCCACCTCCCCGGAGAACACACCCCGTGAAGCTCAATTCCAAGCAGATGACCGTCCTGATCGTCGGCATCATCCTCGGCTACATCGTGCTCCCGCGCGTGCAGGCCGCGATGGCGTCGCGCTCGGCCGCCCAGTGACCGCACCGGCCAACGCCACCGTGGCGCTGATCGTCCGGGGCGTCATCACCCTGGCCCTGCTCGTGTTCGCGCTGTTCCACGGCGACGGTGAGGTCACCGTCCTCATCATCGGCACCATCGCCGGGTACTGGCTCCGCGAGGGGGAAGGACAGGCCCTCCGTCGGCGCCGCGAGGGGCGACGGGGGGACGGCACCGGCAGCGGACGCGGGACGGGCAGTAGACCCGACCGTCCACCGCTGATCGAGCCGTCCGGCCACACCTACTCCCCGACCGACGACGCATGACACCCGTCGGTCTCGCCATGGTCGCGGTCGGCGGGCTACTCGTCTGGTCGGCCGTGACCGGCGAGTCCCTCCCCCACGTGTTCCGCGACGTCCTGACCGGTGAGCCGGCCCTCAAGCGCACCCCGAAGCCCGCCCCCGGAACCGGCACCGGCACCCCGCCGCCGCCGCCGGTCTCGGGGGCAGGGTCGGGGTACGACGGGGGCGGCGGCCGAAGCTGGTGACCTGATGTCCAACTCCGACGCTCAGCGTCGTGTCGTCCTCGCCGTGGCCGTGGCCGGCGCCGCCTCCACTGCCAAGTCGGTCGCCGACGGTGACGGCGTCCAGCTGCGCCAGGTCGTCGGCGTCCTGACCGGCGGCGTGATGCTGGCCGTCCTCGCCGAGTTTTCGCCCGACCTCGCCAAGCCCCTCGCGACCCTGATGCTGCTGGTCGCCGTCCTCTACACCGCCCCCGCCGTCGTGGGGCGCCTCACCGAAGGATCGTCCTCGTGAACGCCGACAAGATGTTCAACGTGTTGGGCGCGATCGTGACCGTCGCCATGGTCTCGGTCGTCGTCGGCTCCCCCCACACGTCCGCCGTCATCACGGCTTTCGGCAACGCGTTCAGCAAGTCGCTGACCGCCGCTGGTGGCGCGGGCCGCCGATGACCGCCCAGGGCAAGGTCTCCGGGCACGGGCAGGCCGCAGAGCCAGGCAACGGCCCCACGCCGGGGTTCGTTGCCGACGTCCTCGGCGCGACCCACGTCCCCGGCGACACGACCCCCATCCCGGCCGACCCGCTCGGCCAGGAGACCCGTCCCCCGCAGCGGGCGCTGACCTTCACCGTGCGCGACATGTCCGGCCCCGACGCCGAGCGCAACAACGGCGAGCACGCGCTGATCGGCACGCCCCGCCACGACCCCGACGGGCAGCAGGTTGCGCCCGACTTCGTCCGTGCGCCCGTCAACCGCGTCGTCCCCGGCAACTGGGACGACCACCTCCCCCGAGGCTGAACCATGGACCTGCCCAAGCTCGACCAGAACGTCGGCCCTCTCCCGCTCGGGGTCTGGGTGCTCGTCATCGGCGGCGGGCTGGGCGTCTCGTGGTTCATCAACCGCCGCACCGCCGCCCGTCCCTCGTCCGGGTCGGGCAGCGGCGGCGGGATGCCCTACCTCCCGCCCGCCTCCGACGGCGGCCCCGTCGTCGTCCCCGGCGGCCCGTCCGACAACATCGGGCTCACCCCGCCCGGCGCGCCGGCCGACAACGCCGCATGGAAGCGGGCCGCGCAGAACTGGCTGGTCGGCGTCGCCGGCACCGACCCGCTGACCGCGTGGAACGCGCTGACCAAGTACCTCGACGGTCTCCCGCTCGGCACCACCGAGGCGGGCGCCGTGGACAAGGCGCTCCGCCAGTTTGGGCCGCCGCCCGAAGGTGCGCCGGTCATCATCCAGGAGCCGCCCACCGCGCCCGTGCCGACCCCGACCCCGTCGCCGCCGAACACCCCGCCGCCGCTTCCGGCCCTGATCGAGCCGCACCAGTGGAAGACGCTGGGAACGCACGCCCGCGTCCGCGCCATGTTCGCGTGGTACGGCATCCCGCTCGCGTCCGCGACCGAGTCCGCCAACGACCGCGTGAAGCGGATCGCGGCCGAGCTGAACGGCCGCACGCGGACGTGGGACCAACTGACGCACTCGCTCCAGCAGCAGGCCGCCCACATCGCCCGCACCGGCTCAATCGCCGGCTACCCCGGATACGAGCCGGCATGACCGACCCCCGCGAAGCCGTCCGGGCCGTGTTCTGGCTCGCCGTGCTCGGCGCCCTGGTGCTGTTCGGCGGCGTCGTGCTCGACCGCGTGCGGGCCGCCGCCCGCGCAGCCCTGTAACACCCGAGAGAGGACACCCGCATGGACCCCGACCAGATGGATCGGATCGAGCAGAAGCTCGACGACGTGCTCGCCGGCCTCGACGAGTTTCGCGCCCTGGCGAAGAAGCTCGCGAGCATTGACATCCCCGCACCGTTCGCCCGCATGCTCGGGATCGGCTGATCGTGGCCGTCCTCACCTACGAGCAGGTCGCCGCGCTGGCCCACACGGCCGGGTTCCGCGGCGACCGGCTCGTGGTCGCGGTCGCGGTCGCCGCCGCCGAGTCCGGCCGCGACGCCGCCGACGTCGGCGACGAGCACCTCGTGAACGGGACGTGGGGACCGTCCGTCGGTCTGTGGCAGATCCGCTCGCTCCACAAGGACAAGGGCACCGGCCGCACCCGTGACGAAGAGGCCAACCGCGACCCGCTGGTCAACGCGAAGGCGGCGTTCGCGGTCTCCGACGGTGGCCGCAACTGGTCGCCGTGGACCGAGTTCAAGAACGGCGGGTTCCGGGCGCACGTCGTCCCGGCCGGCCACGCCGTCATCGCCATTGGCGAGGCCGGGTTCTCGATCGGCGACGTAGTCCGCGAGGTGATCGCCAACCCCGGCGCCGTCCCCGGCGTGATCGTCGACGAGGTCGCCGACGGTTGGCGGTCGGTCGTCGCGTTGCTGACCGACCCGCAGACGTGGGTGCGCGTGTTCACGCTGCTGGCCGGCGGCGCCCTGGTCGTCGGCGGCGTCGTCATCCTGGCCAAGGACACCAAGATGAAGGTCGTCAAGGGCGCCGTCGGCAGTCTGGTCGAGTCGTGACCATCACCCCCGCCATGCAGCAGATCAAGACCGCCGTAGAAGCCCGCTACGGCAGCCAGATCACCAACATGGGCGTCTACAACCGCCGCCCGATCGCGGGTACCTCGAAGTGGTCACAACACGCGTGGGGGAACGCGTGGGACATCGGCGGCTCACCGACCACGCTGGCCGCGGTCTACAACTACCTCGCCGCGAACCGGGCCACGCTCGGCATCGGCACCCTCTGCTACAAGCATTTCGGGCCGTGCTCCGCCGCCGCCCACCAAGACCACATCCACGTAGAGCCGGCCATCGTCAAGACCGGCACCCCGCCCGAGTCCAGCGGCGGCGGCGGAGAGGTCGGGGGCGGCGGCACCGACGACGGTGCCCGCGCCGGCCTCGGCGTGCTCACCGACCCGACCGTCTGGCAACGCGTCGCCGCGGCCGTCGGCGGCGTCGCCCTGGTCGCGCTCGGCGCGGCCGTCATCGCCGGCGATACCAACCCCATCGGGAAGGTGCTGAAGTGAGCGTGCAGGTACCCGTGACCGCGGCCGGCGGCGCGACCCGCTACGGCAAGTCGGCGCTGCTGCGCGAGCGCGTGCAGGACGAGCCCTACAGCACCTCAGCCGGCCCGGACGGCGTCGCCACGATCGAACTGCCCGCCGTCCCCAACGGCGAACAGTGGGCCGTTGAGCGGATCGTGGTCGGCAACACGGGGCAGATGCTCCCCGAGTGCCGTATCTACCTCGGCCGTCCGACCCCGACGAACCTCGTCGACGGGACACAGACCGGCCGGCTCGACGTCGCCGAGTACGCCCGCGACCTCGTCGTCCCCCAGGGAGTGAAGCTGACCGCACAGTGGACCGGCGCCACGCCCGGCTCGCTCTGCTGGATACGGCTGCAACGGTCGTCGTTCGTCATGCTCGACGTGGAGGTCTGAGGGTGGGGTTCAAGTACGGCCGCCTCGTCACCTCGGCACAGATCGAGCCGGGCACGTTCGAGACGCCCGCGGGCGCCCAGTCCAAGGCCGACGCCGCCCGCGCCCTGGCCGAGGTCGCCGCCGCCGCGCACGCGAACGCCGCCGCCGCCCAGGCCAAGGCCGACGCGCTGGCCGAGGCCGCCGACCACGCCGACGTGGCCGCCGCCGCCGCCGCGCTCGCCGCCCAGACCGCCGCCGCTGCGCACGCCGATGCCGTCGCCGCCCAGGCCGCCGCGGACGCGCTGGCCGCGGCCGGCGACCACGCCGCCGCCGAGGCAGCACAGGCACGCGCCGACGCGATCGCCGCCGCCGCCGCCGACGCGACCGCCAAGGCCGCGCACGCCCAGACCGCCGCCGAGGCCGCCGCCGCCGCGCACGCCGACGCCGTCGCCGCTGCAGCCGAGGCCGCCGCGATCGCCGCCGCCGCCGCCGACGCGACCGCCAAGGCCGACGCTGCCCGCGCCGCCGCGATCGCCGAGGCCGTCGCCCTGGCCGACGACGCGTACGAGCGCGCCCGAGATCCCGCGTGGTGGAAGGGCGGCGTCATCCCCGGAGACATCGTCATCGCCTCCCCCGGCTACGTCCCCGGCCTGTCCGGCTGGGCGCTCGACGGTCAAGGCAACCTAGAAGCCAACGCCGCGATCCTCCGCGCGGCCACGGTCGTCGGAGGACAGACCCGACGCGTGCAGATCACCCCGGCCGATGGCGTGCGTATCTACGGCCTCAACTTCGGTCCGTCGTCTCTCCTGGCGACGCTTGATCGCACCGGCCTCTGGGTATCCCCCTCCCCAGGCTCCGCCGTTCGTGTCGGCGACTACACGGCGCTGAGCGAGGACATGCTCGTGCTCCGCGCGGCCGCGCGCGGCCCGTTCCCCGAGCCAGAGACCGCGATCCTCAAGGCGACCACGCAGAGCGGCGACCAGCACGCCGCGCTCGCGATCAAGGCGCCCGGCATTTTCCTCGACGGCGCGGTCTCCCACCGCCCGACGGGGCAGGGCGACGGCCGTGAGATGCGGTCGCTGGACGGGGCCAAGGTCGGCCGGTCCGCCGCACACGCGCTCGCCGCGGCGACGTTCGTCAACGTGGCGTGGACCGTGCAGGACACCACGATGCCCGAGGGGCTGGGCTGGGCGTGGAGCCAGGGCTCCGGCATCCGCGTCCCGCGGGCTGGCCGCTACCGGGTCGGCCTCCGGGCGCTGTTCCAAGCCGGCCCCGGCACGGCGTACCGCCAGATCATCCGCGTGACCGTGAACGGGCAGGGGAACCTGCGCACCCCGCGCCACGACCACAACGGCAACAACGGCTACGTGATCGACACGTCCGACGTGCTCGCGCTGCAGGCGAACGACTGGGTGAACGGGCAGGCGTACGCCGCGTCGGCCGCGGAGGTCACCGGCACCTACCTCGACGTGCAGTACCTCGGCCCCATCGACTGAACAGAGGACACCCCGTGAAGCTGTTCCAACCGCCCACCCGGTCCGGCTCGATCGACCCCGCACCCGAGATCATGGCCGGCCCGTCCGCCCGTGACGAGGCCGCGCAGATCGACGTCCGCGACCCCGCCGAGCCGGTCCCCGCCCTGACCGACGACCCGACCGAGGACGAGCCACGCACCGTGGCCGTGGACGGCCCCGTGACCGTCCACGTCGTCCAGGCGCTGCGCGTCGTCGAGGCCCGCCCCGACGCATGGGCGACCTCCCGCGCCACCGTCGGCCGGGAGCCGGTCCAGATCGCCGGCAGCGACCCGAACCGCCGCCGGCTCACCATCACCAACACCGGCCCCGACGCCGCGTGGATCGGCAACTCGCGCGAGAACGTCCGCCACGTCGGGATGACCTTGGCCGGGTTCGAGCGCGTGACGTTCGAGCACACCGCCGAGGTCTACGCCGTGGCGCTCGGCGAGGGACGCGCCGACTTGGACGTCGCGACCGAGTACCTGACCGGCGTCCCCGCCCCCATCATGCAGGAGAACGACCGATGAACACCCGTCAAGTTCAGACCGCGCTCAACGCGCTCGGGTTCCCCTGCGGCGCCGTGGACGGGCTGGTCGGGCGCCGCACCCGTGGCGCCACCGCCCGGTTCCAGTTGGCCTACAACGTCGGCACCCGCCTCGCCGTGGACGGCGTGGCCGGGCCGCTGACCACGCGGGCGCTGACGCAGGCCGCCGACACGCGCCGGCTGTCCCCGCACTTCAGCGTGGCGGAGCTCCGGTCGGGCGGGGACGGGACGTGCTACGTCCACCGTTCGCTGCTGACCGCGCTGGAGACCATGCGCGCCCGGCTCGGCCGGCCGGTCGTGTTGCGCTCGGGCTGGCGCGACCCGGCGCACAACCGGCGCGTCGGCGGCGCCTCGGCGTCACAGCACGCCTACGGCACCGCGGCCGAGCTTGCCCGGCTCGGGGGGACGGTGGATCTTGGCCCCCACGGCGTCCGCGCCGGCCGCGCCGCTGACCTCGTGGCTGGCTACGCCGACCTCGCCACCGTGCGCGGCCTCCGGCTGTTCTCCGGCATCGGTCACCGGGGCACCGGCACGCCGTGGGTGATGCACGTCGACACCCGGACGGGCGCCACCCCGGCCGCGCCGATCGTCTGGCGCTACTGACCTCCCCTCGCGCAGCCGGCGGCGCCGTCCTCCCGCCACCGGCACGCGCACGGCGCCCCCGCCAGTCCTGGCGGGG
>Ga0307505_10002310_pt1 | contig 13468 bp, 11 predicted proteins | sample 23_S_MG_FD_202183 | JGI IMG/M metagenome (GOLD analysis project Ga0307505, IMG submission 202183) | Soil microbial communities from Populus trichocarpa stands in riparian zone in the Pacific Northwest, United States - 23_S | ecosystem: Environmental > Terrestrial > Soil > Riparian zone > Trees...
GCACGAGTCGAAGGGCCTCAAGAAGGGCGTGGTGGTGAACATCGAGGCCACCGTCCACTCGGTGCAGCGCGCGCTCGAGGAGGCGGAGCTGATGGCCGACTGCAAGATCGTCTCGGCCTTCACCGGTATCGCCGGCAGCCACATCAAGAGCTTCAACTCCACCGGCATGGTGGCGATCAAGGACCGCGAGGTGGGCGCGCTGGACGTCGAGCGCGCCATCGAGACCGCCAAGGCGGTGAACATCCCGACCGACCAGCAGATCCTGCACGTGCTGCGGCAGGAATTCATCATCGACGGCCAGGAGGACGTGCGCGAGCCGATCGGCATGTCCGGCGTGCGCCTGGAGGTGAAGGTGCACATCGTCACCGGCGCGGTGTCGGCGGCGCAGAACATCGTCAAGTGCGTGCGCCGCTGCGGGCTGGAGGTGAACGACCTGATCCTGCAGCCGCTCGCCTCCTCGCGCGCCGTGCTGTCGGAGGACGAGAAGGACCTCGGCGTGTGCCTGGTGGACATCGGCGGCGGCACCAGCGACATCGCGGTGTTCACGCACGGCGCCATCCGCCACACCGCGGTGATCCCGATCGCCGGCGACCAGATCACCAACGACATCGCCATGGCGCTGCGCACGCCGACCGCGGACGCCGAGGCCATCAAGGTGCGCCAGGGCGTGGCGCTGCGCCAGCTGGCCGATCCCAACGAGATGATCGAGGTGCCGGGCATCGGCGACCGCGGCCCGCGCGTGATGTCGCGCCAGACGCTCGCCGAGGTGATCGAGCCGCGCGTGGAGGAGCTGTTTTCCCTGGTGCAGCAGGTGCTGCGCGAGTCCGGCTTCGAGGAACTGCTGTCCTCGGGGGTGGTGCTCACCGGCGGCAGCGCGGTGATGCAGGGCATGGTGGAGCTCGGCGAGGAGATCTTTCACATGCCGGTGCGCATCGGCGTGCCGAAGTATGCGGGCGGCCTGGCGGACGTGGTGCGCAACCCGCGCTATGCCACGGCCGTGGGGCTGCTGCTCGAGGGCGTGCAGCAGATCCGCCAGGGGCAGTCTTCAAGGCAGGACGGTTCGGTGCGTGCGGTGTTCGGCCGCATGCGCGAGTGGTTCCAGAGGAATTTTTGACGTCGTCTTCACTGGCAAGGAGGAAACAACCATGTTTGAAATCGTAGACAGTCAGGCAGCGGGGCCGGTCATCAAGGTGATCGGGGTGGGTGGCGCCGGCGGCAACGCCGTGAACCACATGATCGAGCAGGGCGTCGAGGGCGTGGAGTTCATCGCCGTCAACACCGACGCGCAGGTGCTGGGGCGCAACAAGTCGCGCAACCAGATCCAGCTCGGCTCGAGCGGGCTGGGGGCGGGCGCCAAGCTCGAGGAGGCGCGCGCGGTGGCGATCGCCGACCGCGATCGCATCGAGGAGGCGGTGGCCGGCGCGCACATGGTGTTCATCACCGCCGGCATGGGCGGGGGCACCGGCACCGGCGCCGGGCCGGTGATCGCGGAAGTGGCGCGCTCGCTCGGCATCCTCACCGTGGCGGTGGTCACCAAGCCGTTCTCCTTCGAGGGCTCCAAGCGCATGAAGATCGCAGAGCAGGGCCTCGCCGAGCTCTCGCCGCACGTCGACTCGCTGATCGTGATCCTCAACGACAAGCTCGAGGAGGTTCTGGGCGAGGATGTGACGCAGGAGGAAGCGTTCAAGGCCGCCGACGACGTGCTCAACAGCGCGGTGGCCGGCATCGCCGAAATCATCAACCAGCCGGGCCTGGTGAACGTCGACTTCCAGGACGTGCGCACGGTGATGTCCGAGCAGGGCATGGCGATGATGGGATCGGCGGCGGCGAGCGGCATCGACCGCGCGCGCATCGCGGCCGAGCAGGCCATCGCCTGCCCGCTGCTCGAGGGCGTCAACCTCGCCGGCGCGCGCGGCGTGCTGGTCAACATCAGCGCCTCGCGCGCCAGCCTCAAGCTGCGCGAAACCAAGGAGGTGATGAACACCGTGCGCGCCTTCGCGGCCGACGATGCCACCATCATCTACGGCGGGGTGTACGACGACGCGCTCGACGACGAGTTGCGCGTGACGGTGGTGGCCACCGGCCTGGGCGCGCCGATCGCCTCGCGCCAGCCCAAGCCGCAGCTGGTGGTATCGCAGAAGACCGGCACCGACAACCAGCCGCTGGTGATGTCCGGGGCGGTGGACTACAACCAGCTCGAGTCGGTGCCCGCGGTGATCCGGCGCAACCGCGCCTCGACGGTCGAGGCGCTGCAGCAAAGCGGCGTGGACAAGTACGACATCCCGGCGTTCCTGCGCAAACAGGCCGACTGAACCGGGTCGCCGCGACGGCGGCGCAGCGCTTCCCTCCTCCTTGCCGGAGGCGCTGCGCCGTTCGCGTCTGCTAGAATCCGCCCTTCGCTCAAGAAGTTACGCATGCTCAAGCAACGCAGCCTGAAGTCCCGGATCCGCGCCAAAGGCGTCGGATTGCATACCGGCGAGAAAGTCACCATCGTGCTGCGGCCCGCGCAGCCGGACACCGGGATCGTGTTCCGGCGCGTGGATCTCGACCCGCCGGTGGACGTGCCGGCGCGCGCCGACCTGGTCGGCGAGACACGGCTTTCCTCCTGCCTCGTGCACCAGGGCGCCAAGGTCTACACGGTGGAGCACCTGATGTCGGCGCTCGCCGGGCTCGGCGTGGACAACGCCTACGTCGACATCGACGGGCCCGAAGTGCCGATCATGGACGGCAGCGCGGCGCCGTTCGCGCTGCTGCTGCAGCAGGCCGGGCTGGAAGAGCAGCCGGCGCCCAAGCGCTTCCTGCGCGTGAAGCGCGCCGTCGAAGTGCGCGAAGGCGACAAGTGGGCGCGCCTGGAGCCCTATGAGGGGCTGCGTCTGTCGTTCTCCATCGTCTTCAACCACCCGGTGATCGACAAGACCAGCCAGTCGGTGACGGTGGATTTTGCCGAGACCTCCTACTTGAAGGAAATCGCGCGCGCACGCACCTTCGGCTTCATGCACGACGTGGAGCGCCTGCGCGAGGACGGCCTCGCGCTCGGCGGCGGCCTGGACAATGCGCTGGTGCTCGACGAGTACCGCCTGCTGAACGCCGACGGGCTGCGTTTTGCCGACGAGTTCATCCGGCACAAGGTGCTCGACGCGATCGGCGACCTGTACCTGCTCGGCCGGCCGTTGCTGGGCGCGTTTTCGGCGCACAAGTCCGGCCACGCGCTGAACAACCGGTTGCTGCGCGCCCTGCTGGCGGACGCCGCCAACTGGGAGATGGCGAGCTTCGAGCGCGCCGACCAGGCACCCGCGGGCGTCGCCGGCCTGATATTGCAGCCCGCTTAAGTGCTGCTGATCAGGGTCCTGGGACTCCTGGTCGCGGTGGCGCTGGCCGGCTGCATCCTGATGTACCTCATGACCGCGGAGCGCCGGTACCTGCGCTACGCGTGGCGGGTGTTCAAGTACGCGCTTTTCCTGCTCGTGTTCGTCCTGTTGCTGCTTTTCGGGGAACGGCTGCTGGCGGTGGCCCGACCCCCTGGCGCCGTAGCAGGGACCCCAGCGCCTGACGGGCGGGAGAGCCTGGGGCCAGGCGGTCATAAAGGGCTGATAATTCAGAGATTCCAGCCTTTGACAGGGTGGCGGCCTTGGACCCTGGGGCGTGCTCCGGGTGCGCATTGCTTGGTTGCACCCTCACGGAAACTAAACTAACCTTCGATCCCTGCCGTAACAAGAACTTACGCAGGCTCTCGGCGAGCATTTTGAGCTTGGCAGCCGTGGGGGCATTGGCGGCAAGGAGCGAGAGTTCGCCGTCCCTGAGGTGGGCGACGCGCAGTTGGCGTCCCAACCCGGCCGGCAGAAAGTCGGCACACAAGCGGGTCAGCGCGCGAATGTCGTGCGCTTTGGCGACGATCGGGCGCAGGCCCTCGTCGTTGGCGATGTAGCGGTCGATTCTGGCTGGCTGCATGAGGAGTGGGGAAACAGGGAGCGCCGGGTGCAGATTATCGTAATCCCCGACCGTCTGGCGAAAGCCAAGACGCTGAACGTGTCGACGCGCCACCTGCTGGCGTCGGTGGCGGTCGCGTTCCTGCTGCTGCTGGTCCTGACCGCGGCCCTGTACTGGGTCACCTTCCGTTTCGCCACCGACATCAAGATCCCGCTGGTGCAGGAGCTGGTGCTCTCGGCGCAGCAAGGCGAGGCCGAGCGCGCGCGCAAGTTCGTGCAGCAGAACCTGAACGCCATGGCGGTGAAGCTGGGCGAAATGCAAGCGCAATTGGCGCGCCTCGACGCACTGGGCGAACGCGTGTCGACGATGGCCGGCATCCGGCCGCAGGAATTCCGCTTCAACGAGGCCCCGGGCCTGGGCGGCGCGCAGCCGACGGCGCTGCCGCCGCAGAACCTGTCGCTGGCCGAGTTCGGCGAGAAGCTCTATGCCCTGTCGCGCAGCGTGGAGAACCGCACCGACATGCTCGGCGTGCTGGAGACGCGGCTGTTCGAGGAGACGATCAAGAAGAAGATGATGCCGACTTCGCTGCCGGTCAGCGCGCCGTACAACGCCTCCAGCTTCGGCATGCGCATCGACCCGTTCACCGGCATGCAGGCAATGCACGAAGGCATCGATTTCCTCGCCGACCTGGGCTCGCCGGTCACCGCCGCCGCCGGCGGCGTGATCACCTTCGCGGGCTTCCATCCGCAATACGGCAACGTCGTCGACATCGACCACGGCAACGACCTGGTGACGCGCTACGCGCACCTGTCCAAGCTGCTGGTGAAGGAAGGCGACATCGTGCAGCGCCTGCACCGGCTGGGCCTGAGCGGCAGCACCGGCCGTTCGACCGGCCCGCATCTGCATTTCGAGGTGCGCTTCCGGGGCGTGGCGCAGAATCCCACGCGCTTCCTGTTCGCCCTGCAGGCGACGCAGCAGACCGCGCGTTCCGGCCGCGAGCGGCCCGGCGGGGCGGCCGCCCCGCCATGCTAAAATTTTGAGTTTCAAGGGTAATTTCGCGCGTGCGCCGCAGCGCGCGCGCCACCGATGATCACCAGAGTCCTCACCAAGATTTTCGGCAGCCGCAACGACCGGCTGCTCAAGCAGTACGCGCGCACGGTGTCGCGCATCAACCAGCTCGAATCCGCCGCCGCCGCCCTGAGCGACGAGGCGCTGCGCGCCAGGACCGGCGAATTCAAGCGCCGCCTGGCCGAGCGTGTCGCCGCCGCGCCGCAGGAGACGCAGGAGGACGCCGAGCGCGAGGCGCTGGAGGAACTGCTGCCCGAGGCCTTCGCGGTGGTGCGCGAAGCCGGCAAGCGCACGCTGCGCATGCGCCACTTCGACGTGCAGCTGATCGGCGGGATGGTGCTGCACGACGGCAAGATCGCCGAGATGCGCACCGGCGAAGGCAAGACGCTGGCGGCCACGCTGCCGGCCTACCTGAATGCGCTCACCGGGCGCGGCGTGCACATCGTCACGGTGAACGACTACCTCGCCAGGCGCGACGCCGACTGGATGGGCAAGATCTACGGCTTCCTCGGCCTGAGCGTCGGCGTGAACGTGCCGCAGATGGAGCCCGAGGACAAGCGCGCCGCCTACGCGGCCGACATCACCTACGGCACCAACAACGAGTTCGGCTTCGACTACCTGCGCGACAACATGGCGATGCGCGTCGAGGAACGCTTCCAGCGCCGCCTGCGCTACGCCATCGTCGACGAGGTGGACTCGATCCTGATCGACGAGGCGCGCACGCCGCTGATCATCTCCGGCCAGGCCGAGGATCGCACCGAGGTCTACGCGCGCATCGACGCGGTCGCGCCCCTGCTGACGCGGCAGAAGGACGAGAAGGCCGAGGGCGACTTCTGGGTCGACGAGAAGAACCACCAGATCACGCTGTCGGAGGCGGGCCACGCCCGGGCCGAGGAGATCCTGGCGAACGCCGGCTTCCTGCCCAAGGGCGCGAGCCTCTACGAGCCCGCCTACATCAACCTGGTGCACCACCTGTACGCGGCGCTGCGCGCGCACAACCTGTTCCTGCGCGACCAGCACTACGTGGTGCAGGACGGCGAGGTGATCATCGTCGACGAGTTCACCGGCCGCCTGATGCAGGGGCGGCGCTGGTCCGACGGCCTGCACCAGGCGGTGGAGGCGAAGGAGAAGGCGGCGATCCAGAACGAGAACCAGACGCTCGCCTCGATCACCTTCCAGAACTACTTCCGCATGTACCGCAAGCTCGCCGGCATGACGGGCACCGCGGACACCGAGGCCTACGAGTTCCAGGAGATCTACGGCCTGGAGACCGTGATCGTCCCCACGCACCAGAAGATGATCCGCGCGGATCGGCTCGACCTCGTGTACCGCACCGCCAAGGAGAAGCACAAGGCGATCATCGACGACATCAAGGACTGCCACGGCCGCGGCCAGCCGGTGCTGGTGGGCACCACCTCGATCGAGGCCTCCGAGCTGCTCTCCGGCCTGCTGACCAAGGACAAGCTGCCGCACCAGGTGCTCAACGCCAAGCAGCACGCCCGGGAAGCGGAAATCGTGGCGCAGGCCGGGCGGCCGGAGATGGTCACCATCGCCACCAACATGGCGGGGCGCGGCACCGACATCGTGCTGGGCGGCAACGTCGAGAAGCAGGTCGAGCTGCTCGAGGCACAGCCGGACCTCGCGCCGGCGGGCAAGCAGTCGCGCATCGCCAGGCTGAGCAGCGAATGGCAGGAACTGCACGACCGCGTGATCCGCGAAGGCGGCCTGCACATCATCGGCACCGAGCGCCACGAGTCGCGCCGCGTCGACAACCAGCTGCGCGGGCGCTCCGGGCGCCAGGGCGACCCGGGGAGCTCGCGTTTCTACCTGTCGCTGGAAGACCCGCTGCTGCGCATCTTCGCCGGCGAGCGCATCAACAAGATCATGGTGATGCTGCGCATGCCCGAGGGCGAGGCGATCGAGCACGCCATGGTCACGCGCTCGATCGAGAGCGCGCAGAGGAAGGTCGAGGCGCGCAACTTCGATATCCGCAAGCAGTTGCTGGAGTACGACGACGTCGCCAACGACCAGAGGAAGACGATCTACGCGCTGCGCAACGAACTGCTCGAATCGCAGGACGTCACCGAGCGCCTCACCGACCTGCGCGCCGGCGTGATCGCGGACCTGTTCCGCGGCCACGTGCCGCCGGAAAGCGTCGAGGAGCAGTGGGACATCAAAGGCCTGGAGGCCGCGCTCAAGTCGGAGCTCAACCTGGCGCTGCCGGTCGGCCAGTGGCTGGAGAAGGAGCCTGAGCTGGGCGAGGAGGCGATGCTCGAGCGCATCACGCAGAAGGCGCACGAGGCCTACCGCGCCAAGACCCCCCCCGGCGCGGAGGACTCGTTCCACCAGTACGAGCGCTACATGATGCTGCAGGTGCTGGACGCGCACTGGCGCGAGCACCTGGCGGCGCTGGACCACCTGCGCCAGGGGATCCACCTGCGCGGCTACGCGCAGAAGAATCCGAAGCAGGAGTACAAGCGCGAGGCCTTCGAGTTGTTCGGCGCCATGCTGGAGGCGGTGAAGCTCGAGGTGACGCGCACGCTGATCGCGGTCGAGATCCGCGCCAGCGACGACGTGCCGCAGGCCGACGTCGGCCAGCACGTGGAGAACGTGCGCCTGCAGCACGCGGACTACGACACCGCGCTCGCCGAGGGCGCCGGGGAGCGCAAGCCGCAGCCGACGGTGCGCCCGGCGCAGAAGGTCGGCCGCAACGATCCCTGCCCCTGCGGTTCGGGCAGGAAGTACAAGCACTGCCACGGCAAGCTGAGCTAGCGCCATGGCGGTGAACCTGCGCGCACCGGACCCGGCGCAGCTCCCCGCGGTGGCCGGCGTGGAACTCGGCATCGCGATGGCGGGCGTGCGCAAGGCCAACCGCAAGGATCTGCTGGTGGTGCGGCTCGCGCCCGGCACCGCGATCGCCGGCGTGTTCACCCGCAACCGCTTCTGCGCGGCGCCCGTGGTGCTGGCGAAGAAGCACCTCGGCAACCCGGTGCGGGCGCTGGTGGTGAACACCGGAAATGCCAATGCCGGAACCGGCGCGGATGGCGTGAAGCGTGCCTTGCAGGTGTGCAAGGCGCTTGCCGCAGCATTGGGCTGCCGTCCGGCCCAAGTGCTGCCGTTCTCCACCGGCGTGATCATGGAGCCGCTGCCGGTCGAGCGCATCGTCGCGGGTCTGCCCGCCGCGGTGGCGGACCTGCGCGCCGCCAACTGGGCGAGCGCCGCCGAGGCGATCATGACCACCGACACGGTGGCCAAGGCGGCGTCGGCCCGCGTGAAGCTGAGCACGGGCCCCGCCACGGTGACCGGGATCGCCAAGGGTTCCGGCATGATCCGGCCGGACATGGCGACGATGCTGGGGTTCGTGGCGACGGACGCGAAAGTCGCGCGCCCGGCGCTGCAAAGAATGACCAGGGCGGCGGCGGACCAGTCGTTCAATGCCATCACCGTGGACGGGGACACGTCGACGAACGACGCCTTCATATGTCTCGCCACCGGAAAAGGCCCGGCGGCGAGATCGAAGAAAGACCTGGATGCCCTGGCAGGGGCGATTGCCGGAGTGGCGCAAACGCTGGCACAGGCCATCGTGCGCGACGGCGAGGGCGCCACCAAGTTCGTCACGGTGCGCATCGAGGGCGGGCGCAGCGCCGCCGAATGCCGCAAGGTGGCCTACGCCATCGCGCATTCGCCACTGGTGAAGACCGCGTTTTTCGCTTCCGACCCGAACCTGGGGCGCATCCTCGCCGCCATCGGCTACGCCGGGGTCGCGGGGCTGGATGCCACGAAGGTGGACCTGTATCTTGACGAGGTGCTGGTGGCCAAGGGCGGCAGCCGGCACGCCGCCTACCGGGAGGAGCAGGGGGCGGCGGCGATGAAAAAGCCGGAATTCACCGTGCGCGCGCTGCTCAACCGGGGCCGGGCGGCGGCGACCGTCTGGACTTGCGACCTGTCGTTCGACTACGTGAAGATCAACGCGGAATACCGATCGTGAGCCGGGACATCGACAAGCTGCTGCAGAAACTGGAGCAACTCCTGCCGCCGGCGCCCCCGCCGACCGACTGGGGCGCGAGCATCGCCTTGCGCTGGCGCAAGAGCGCGGGGCTGAACGCGCGCGGCTGGCTGCAGCCGGTGCGCCACGTGCACCGCATGCGCCTGTCGGACCTGCAGGGCATCGGCCCGCAGATCGCGAAAGTGGAGCAGAACACGCGCCAGTTCATCGAGGGCAAGCCGGCCAACAACGTGCTGCTCACCGGCGCGCGCGGCACCGGCAAGTCCTCGATCGTGAAGGGCCTGCTGAACAAGTACCACAAGCAGGGGCTGCGCCTGATCGAGGTGGAAAAGAACGACCTCGTCGACCTGGCGGCGATCACCGACCTGGTGGCCGGCCGCGAGGAGCGCTTCCTGGTGTTCTGCGACGACCTCACTTTCCACGGCGCGGAGGACGGCTACATCGCGCTCAAGGTGGCGCTGGACGGCTCGATCTCGACCACCTCGGAGAACGTGCTGATCTACGCCACGTCCAACCGGCGCCACCTGATGCCGGAGTTCATGCAGGAGAACCTGGAAACGAAGTACGTCGGCGACGAGATCCATCCCGGCGAGACGGTGGAGGAGAAGATCTCGCTCTCGGAGCGCTTCGGCCTGTGGGTCTCGTTCTATCCCTTCGACCAGGATGAGTACCTGGAGATCGTGGCGCACTGGCTGAAGACCCTGGGCTGCGGCCCGAAGGAGGCGGCGGCGGCGCGCGAGGAGTCCCTGCAGTGGTCGCTGCAGCGCGGCTCGCGCAGCGGCCGCGTCGCCTACCAGTTCGCGCGGGACTGGGCCGGCAAGCACGCCTCGAAGAAGTAGATGGCGGTGGTCGAAGTCGCCGCGGCGGTGATCCAGCGCGCCGACGGCGCCTTCCTGCTGGCGCAGCGTCCCGCCGGCAAGGTCTACGCCGGCTACTGGGAGTTCCCCGGCGGCAAGGTGGAAGCGGGCGAGCCGCCGGAGCGGGCCCTGGTGCGCGAGCTGCATGAGGAAATCGGCATCGACGCCTGCACCGCGTACCCGTGGCTTACCCGCGTCTACCCCTACCCGCATGCCACCGTGCGGCTCAATTTCTTCCGCGTCACGGCGTGGAAGGGAGACCCGCATCCCCGCGAAGAGCAGGCCATCGCCTGGCAGCGCTTCGGTACACCGCTCGCCGAGCCGATGCTGCCGGCCAATGCGCCGGTCCTCGCCGCGCTGGCGCTGCCGCACGAGTACGCGATCACCGATGCCCAAACCCGCGGCGGCGCGCCGATGCTGGAGCGGATCCGCAAGCGCCTGGCGGCGGGCCTGAAGCTCGTGCAGGTGCGCGACCGGGAATTGCCGGAACGTGAAGACTTCGCCCGCTCCGTGCTGCGCCTGGCGCACCGGCACGGCGCCAGGGTCCTGCTGAGCGGCGGACCGGCGATCGGGGACGGGGTGCATTTCACCGCCGCCGAGTTGATGCGCCTTGATGCCAGGCCGGCGGGCATGCTGGCCGCCGCGTCCTGCCATACCGCGGAGGAACTGCGGCGCGCGATGGACCTGGAGATGGATTTCGCGGTGCTCGGGCCGGTGCAGCCCACGTCCTCGCACCCCGGCGCGCAGCCCCTCGGCTGGGACGGCTTCGCGCGACTCGCGCGCGGTGCCAGCATTCCCGTCTACGCCATCGGCGGCATGCAGCGCTCGAACTTGGAAGCCGCCTGGCGCGCCGGCGCGCACGGCCTGGCGATGATCAGCGGCGCCTGGGCCTAGCGTTCGTCTTCGGGGAGGTCGGGCGCGGCAGGGCTCTGCGGCACGCGGTAGTTCTCCGCCGCCCAGTTGCCCAGATCGATCAGCCTGCAGCGCTCGCTGCAGAACGGCCGCCATTTGTTGTCGGCGCTGAAGGCCGCGGGCGCGCCGCAGCGCGGGCAGGGGACCGTCTTTACAGGTTGCAAAAGGTGAGTTCGAAGGCGATGTCCCAGTCCGCGGTGCGCGGCTTGGGGTCTTCGCTCGCCTGCGTCAGGAAGCGGATGTTGAGCACGTACTTGTTGGCGCTGATCTCCGGGACGCAGTTGGCCGCCGGGTCGAGGCGCACGCGCAGCATCTGCGCCGACTTGCCGCCGAGCATCTGCTGGAAGGTGCCGAGCGGGGCGCTCAACTTCTGCGGCTTGCCGGACTCGCGCAGGATGCGCAGGATGATGGCCGAGCCGTCGCGCAGCGGGAACAGCGGGCCGGTCCAGGCCGCCAGCTGGCCGATGCGCTCCTCGGCCGGGCGGTGCAGCCAGTAGTGGTAGGAGGGCAGGTCGAACTCGCACGCGCCCCCGGGAATGCCGGTGCGCTGCTTGATCGCCATCAGCCACTCGTTCTCGCGGATGTACTGGCCGATCCTGCCGGCCATCGAGAACAGCGCCGCCGCCGCCTGCTCGATATCGCGCAGCACGCTGGAGAGCGCCTCTTCGGAAATCTCCGGGTTGTTGCGGAAGGACAGCAGCACCTGCTTCTGCCGCTCCAGCTCCTGCAGCAGGTCCGACTTCAGGTCGGCGCGGCTCGACACCTCGAGGATCTCGAACAGCGTGAGGAGCGCCACGTGGTGGTCGAGCGGGTCGGTGCGCGCGATGAAGTGGCGCGAGCGCTCGAACAGATCCTCCAGTCGCAGCAGGGTCCGGATGCGCTCGTTAAGCGGGTACTCGTACGTGATCAGGTCCGTTCCCGGCTGGCAGAAACCTCGCGGATTCTGAGTGATTTGGCGGGGGATGACAAATTCAGGGCGCGCCGCGGGCGCGTTGCAGGTAGCTCGCGTGCAGTTCGCGCACTTGCTTGTGCAGTGCGTCAAGCGTGCCGGAATTGTCGATCACGTCGTCGGCCGCAGCGAGCCTGTCCTGCCGCTTGCTCTGGGCGCCGATGATGCGCGCGACTTCGTCCGCGGAGAGGCCGCTGCGCTGCCGCACCCGCGCCATCTGCACCTCCGGCGCGCAGTCCACCACCAGCACGCGCGCCACGCGCTGCCGGTAGTCCGCGGATTCGACCAGCAGCGGCACCACATGGATCACGTAGGGCCCGGCCGCGGCGGCGATGCGCCGCTCGGACTCGGCGCGGATCATCGGGTGCAGCAGCGCCTCGAGTTTCCGGCGGGCCGCGGTATCGCGGAACGCCAGGGCGCGCATCCCGGCGCGGTCCATGGCGCCGCTCGCGTCCACCAGATCGTCGCCGAACAGCTCGCGTACCTGCGGCATGGCGGCGCCTCCCGCCTGCGTCAGTTCGTGCGCGATGGCATCGGTGTCGATCAGCGTCGCGCCAAGCCGCCCGAACTCCTCGGCGGCGGCGCTCTTGCCGCTGCCGATGCCTCCGGTCAGGCCCACCACGTAAGCCATCAACCCAGGATCGGCAACCAGCGGCGCGTGATGTCCTCGCCCCAGAACAGGGCGATCAGCCCGGCGGCGGCGAGGTAGGGGCCGAACGGGATCGGCTTGTCGCGCCCGTGGCGCGCGAGCACGATCAGGCTGATGCCGACCACCGCCCCGACCACCGAGGACAGCAGGATCACCAGCGGCAGCTTCTGCCAGCCGAGCCAGGCGCCGATCGCGGCCAGCAGCTTGAAGTCGCCGTAACCCATGCCCTCCTTGCCGGTGGCGAGCTTGAATCCCCAGTACACCAGCCAAAGCGCGAGGTAGCCGGCAACCGCCCCGATCAGCGCAGTGCGCAGCGGAACGAAGGTGCCCGACATGTTGATGAGCAGGCCGGCCCACAGCAGCGGCAAGGTGATGTCGTCGGGCAGGAGCTGGGTGTCAAGGTCGATCGCGGTGAGCGCCAGCAGGGCCCAGGCGAAGCCCATGGCGCCCAGTGCGGCGAGTGTCGGCCCGAAGCGCCACGCGGCATAGGCGGCGATCAGGCCGGCGAGGATTTCCACCACCGGGTAGCGCGCCGCGATGCGTGCGCTGCACGCCGCGCACCTGCCGCGCAGCGCCAGCCAGCTGACGACGGGGATGTTCTGCAAGGCCGTGACACGCGCGCCGCAGGCCGGGCAGGCGGAGCGCGGCACCATGAGGTTATAGCGCCCCTCGCTTCGGGGAGGGGGTACGGGGGAACCGCCATGAGGTTCCCCTGTACTCGCGGCGAGTTCAGCGCATTGCTCGCGCCACTCGCGCTCCATCATCTTCGGCAGCCGATGGATGACGACGTTGAGGAACGAGCCGATGCAAAGGCCGAAGGCCAGGGCGACCCAGGGCAGAACCGCAGGCTGGGCCAGCCAGCCGAAGAACCCCATCTAGACGGCTTGGCCCATCTTGAAGATCGGCAGGTACATGGCGATCACCATGCCGCCGATCAGGGTGCCGAGCACCACCATGATCATGGGCTCCATCAGCGAGGACAGGGCTTCGACCGCGTCGTCCACCTCGGCCTCGTAGAAGTCCGCCACCTTGCTGAGCATCGAGTCCAGCGCGCCGGTTTCCTCGCCGATCGAGCACATCTGCAGCACCATGTTCGGGAA
>Ga0307505_10002311_pt1 | contig 13468 bp, 13 predicted proteins | sample 23_S_MG_FD_202183 | JGI IMG/M metagenome (GOLD analysis project Ga0307505, IMG submission 202183) | Soil microbial communities from Populus trichocarpa stands in riparian zone in the Pacific Northwest, United States - 23_S | ecosystem: Environmental > Terrestrial > Soil > Riparian zone > Trees...
CATGCCGGCGACCGGCTCGTCCAGCAGCAGCAGCCGCGGCCGCGTGGCGAGCGCCATGGCGACCTCCAGCTGGCGCTGCTCGCCGTGGGCGAGGTTGGCGGCAAGCACGTCCGCGCGCGCACCCAGTCCCACTTCCTCCAGCACGGCGCGCGCGGGGTCGCGCAGCGCCCGCTCTGCGCGCGCCGCGCGCCAGAAGCGGAAGCTGTGGCCGGCGTGGGCCTGCACCGCGAGCGCCACGTTGTCCAGCGCTGTGAAGTCGCGGTAGATGCTGGTGATCTGGAAGGAGCGGGCGAAGCCCCGCTTCGCGCGCTGCGGCGCGGACAGCCGCGTCACGTCTTCGCCCGCAAAGCGGACCTGCCCGGTGTCGGGCTGGATGTTGCCGGCGAGCTGGCCGATGAGCGTGGTCTTGCCGGCGCCGTTCGGGCCGATGATGGCGTGCGTCTCGCCCTCGCGCAGGTCGAGGTCCACGCCGTCGGTGGCGGCGAGCGCGCCGAAGGACTTGCGCAGCCCGCGCGCCTCGAGGATCGCCTCAGCCATCCTTCCTCCCCCCGGGCAGGAGCCCGGCGAGCCCGCGCTTGAAGTACAGCACGCTCAGCACCAGCAGCGGCCCGAGGATCAGCTGCCAGTGCTGCGTCCAGCCGGCGAGCAGGTCCTCGACGATCAGCAGCGCGAAGGCGCCCAGCGCCGGGCCGGGCGCGGTGGCGATGCCGCCGAGGATCACCATGAACATGATCTCGCCCGAGCGCGTCCAGTGCATGTATTCCGGCGTGACGAAGGAGGTGTGGTTGGCGTACAGCGCGCCCGCCAGCCCGCACAGCGCGCCGGCGATGACGAAGGCGGCGAGCTGGTAGGCATAGGGCGAGAAGCCGATGGCGCGCGTGCGCGCCTCGTTCGACTTGGCGGCGCGGATCACCATGCCGAAGCGCGAGTTCACCAGCCGGTGCACCAGGAAAATGACGGCCAGCAGCAGCGCCAGCACCAGGTAGTAGAAGGCGACCGGGTCGTTGAGATCGACGAGGCCCGAGAACTGGCTCTTCACCGTGATGCGCAGGCCGTCGTCGCCGCCGTATTCCTCGACCGAGATGCCGAGGTAGTACAGCATCTGCGTGAAGGCGAGGGTGATCATGATGAAGTAGATGCCGCGCGTGCGCACCGAGATGGCGCCGATGGCGAGCGCCACCAGCGCCGAGGCGCCGATCGCCAGCGCCCACTGCAGCCAGCCGTTGTGGATGCCGTAGAAGGCGAGGATGCCCACCGCATAGCCGCCCACGCCGAGGTAGGCGGCGTGGCCGAAGGACACCAGGCCGCCGTAGCCGAGGATCAGGTTGAGGCTCGCCGCGGCGATGCCGAAGATCATCACGCGGCGCAGCAGCTCGATGTAATAGGGCTGGCCGAGCAGGCTCGCCAGCAGCGGCGCCGCGGCGAGCGCGAGCACGCAGGCGGCAAGGACGAGCGTGCGCGCGCGCATCAGCCGCTCTTCGCCGGGAACAGGCCCTCGGGGCGCAGTGCGAGCACCAGCGCCATGAGGAGGTAGATCAGCATCGAGGCGAGCGCCGGGCCCGCGGCCTCGGCCGCCGTGGGCGAAATGAAGTGCGCGAGCATCGGCTTGAGGAAGGCGCGGCCCATGGTGTCGACCATGCCGACGATCAGCGCGCCGACCAGCGCGCCGCGGATCGAGCCGATGCCGCCGATCACGATCACCACGAACACCTGGATGAGGATCAGTTCGCCCATGCCCGGCTGCACCGCGTAGATCGGGCCGGCCATCAGGCCCGCGAGCCCGGCCAGCGCGGCGCCGAAGCCGAACACCACCGTGTAGAGCAGCCGGATATTGATGCCGAGCGCCGCCACCATGGTGCGGTTCGACGCGCCCGCGCGGATCAGCATGCCGAGGCGCGTCTTCGCCACCACGACCCAGAGGAGCAGGGCAACGACCAGGCCGACGACGATCACCAGCGCGCGGTACACCGGGTAGATGGAGCCCGGGATGATCTCGACGAAGCCCTGCAGGTAGGCGGGGAGCGACGTATAGAGCGCCGCGCGGCCCCAGAGGATGGCGATCAGCTCGTTGAAGAACAGGATCAGGCCGAAGGTGGCGAGCACCTGGTCGAGGTGGTCGCGCTCGTAGAGCGTGCGCAGGGCGATCACCTCGACGAGCATCCCGACCACCAGCGTGCCCGCGAGCCCGAGCAGCACGCCGAGCGGGTAGGACCCTGTCCACCCGATGGCGGCCACCGTGAGATAGGCGCCCACCATGTAGAGGGAGCCGTGGGCAAGGTTCACGAGGTTCATGATGCCGAACACGAGCGTGAGCCCGGCGGCCATCAGGAACAGCGTGACGCCGAACTGCAGCCCGTTCAGCGCCTGCTCGAAGACGAGGATCGCGTTCACTGGTTCACAAATGAGAAGGGCGCGGCGTGCGGCCGCGCCCCCCGGTCAGCATCGAGCGGCGGCGCTTACCAGGGCATCTTGCAGTCCTGGTAGTACGAGTCCTTGTGGTTCTCGAACACCTTGCGCTTGATCTCGGTGGTCACGCCGTCCGGTCCCCCCTTCACGGTCTGGATCAGGTAGAAGTCCTGGATCGGGTGCTGGTTGACGTTCCACTGGAACTTGCCGCGGATCGAGGCGTAGTCGGCCTTGCGCATCGCCGCCACCACCGCCTTGGTGTCCTTCAGGCTGCCCTTGTTGGCGCGCACCGCGGCGTCGATGAGCAGGATGCCGTCGTAGCTCTGCGCGCCGTAGAAGGAAGGCGTGTAGCCGAACTTCTTGCGGAAGTCGGCGATGTACTTCCTGTTCGCCGGCACGTCGAGGTCGTGGTTCCAGAACTTCGTCTCCCACTGGCCGATGGCCGATTCCTTGAGCGCGGGGAGCGTGGTCTCGTCCACCGTGAACACGGAGTAGAGCGGAATCCGGTCGCGCAGGCCGGCCTGGAAGTACTGGCGCACGAACTGCACGCCCATGCCCCCGGGATAGAACACGAACGCCGCCTTCGGGCTCTTGGAGCGCAGCTGCGTGATCTCCGCCTGGTAGTCCTGCTGTCCCGGCGTGGTGAACACCTCGTCGACGATGCGCCCCTTGAAGTAGCGCTTGAAGCCCGCGACCATGTCCTTGCCGGCCTGGTAATTGGGCGCCAGCACGTACACGTCGTTGATGCCCTGTTCCTGCATGAACTTGCCCATCGCCTCGGGCGTCTGGTCGTTGTTCCAGGAGGTGGAGAAGTACTGCGGGTGGCAGGACTTGCCGGCGAGCGGGCTCGCGCCGGCGTTGGTGCCGACCATCACCTTGTTGGCCCCGGTGACCACGGGCACCACGGCCATCATCACGTGCGACCAGATGATGCCGGACATGATGTCCACCTGGTGTTTCTTCAGCATCTCTTCGGTGACCTGCACGCCGACGTCGGGCTTGAACTGGTCGTCGCCGAACACCACTTCGATCGGCACGCCGCCCATCTTGCCGCCCAGGTGCTCGACGGCGAGCTCGACCGAGTCCTTCATGTGCTTGCCGATGATGCCGGCCGGGCCGGTGAGCGTGGTGATGAAGCCGATCTTGATCTTCTGCTGCGCCGACGCGAGCGGCGCGAAGGCGAGCGACGTGGCGGCCACGGCAGCGGCCAGGAAGCGAACGGGGGTATGCACGATAATTCTCCTCAGTTTATCTGCGCGGCCAGTCTAGCAAGCGCCCCCGAGCGGTGTCTAGGCGGCGAGCGGTTAAACTTTCCGCATGCTCAGGCTCTCGGGGGTCTCCAAGCGCTTCGGCGGCCGCACCGTGCTCAATCAGGTGTCCCTGGAGGTCGCGCCGGGAGAGCACGTCGCCGTGCTGGGCGAATCGGGCATCGGCAAGTCGACGCTGCTCAACGTCATCGCCGGCCTGGAGCCGGTGGACGGCGGCTCGATCGCCTACGACGGCTTCGAGATGGCGGCGCTCTCCGACGATGCCGCCACGCGCGTGCGGCGCGACCACTTCGGCTTCGTGTTCCAGGCTTTCCACCTGCTGCCGCACCTGAGCGCCGAGCAGAACGTCGGCCTGCCGCTGCTGCTGCGCGGGCGCGCGCCGGGGGAGATCCGCAGCCGCGCGCGCGCGCTGCTCGGCGCGGTCGGCCTGGGCGGGCGGGAGAGCGCGATGCCGCGCGAGCTCTCCGGCGGCGAGCTGCAGCGCGTGGCCATCGCGCGCGCCCTGGTGGGCGAGCCGAAGCTGGTGCTGGCCGACGAGCCCACCGGCAACCTCGACCCCGACAACGCGCGCCAGGTGCTCGAAGTGCTGCGCGGCCAGGTGAAGCGCCAGGGCGCCGCCGGCATCCTCGTCACCCACTCCGAAGCCGCCGCCGCCACCTGCGACCGCCGCTACCGGCTGGACGCGGAGGGGCTGAAGGAACTCTAAATGGGGACTGTCCCTATTTGAACAGCCTGCTCGCGGGGTAGAGCAGGGCCTTGCTGCCGAGTTCCTCCTCGATGCGCAGGCCCTCGTTCCACTTCGCCATGCGCTCGGAGCGCGCGAAGCTGCCGACCTTGAGCTGGGGGACACCCCAGCCCACTGCCAAGTGGACGATGGACACGTCCTCGGTTTCTCCCGAGCGCGCCGAGACGATGGCGCGCATGCCCTTGGCCTGCGCCGCGCTCCAGCAGGCGAGCGTCTCGGTGACCGTGCCGACCTGGTTGGGCTTGAGCAGGACGGCGTTCGCCAGTGCCGGATCGAGCCTCGCCGCCTCGGTGACGAACAGGTCGTCGCCCACGATCTGCACGCGCCCGCCCGCGGCCTTGGTGAAGGCGCGCATCGCCGCCGTGTCGTCCTCGGCGAACGGGTCCTCGATCGACACGATGGGGTAGGCATCCAGCCAGCGCAGCCACATGGCGTGCAGCTGCTCCGAGGTGAGCGAGCGGTTCTCGAGCGCCAGCAGGTAGCGCCCGCCGCGGTGGAACTGGCTTGCCGCCGCATCCAGCGCGATGGCGACGTCGGCGCCGGGCTCGAAACCGGCGTCGCTGATCGCCCCCACCAGCTCGGCGAGCCCTTCCTCGTTCGACTTGAACGCGGGCCACCAGCCGCCCTCGTCGGCCACGCCGGCGAGCGTACCCTTCTTCGCCAGCCGCGCGCCGGCGGCGCGGTAGACCTCGGCGATCCAGGCCAGGCTCTCGGCGAAGCTGCCGGCGCCCGGGCAGACGACCATGTAGTCCTGGATGTCCACGCGGGCGCGCGCGTGCGCGCCGCCGCCGTAGATCTGCACCTGCGGCACCGGCATCGCCACGCGCTTGTCCCCGGCGAGGTGGCGCCACAGCGGTTTCCTCGCCGCCGCGGCCGAGGCGTGCGCGCAGGCAAGCGACACCGCCACCAGCGCGTTGGCGCCCAGGCGCGACTTGTCCGGCGTGCCGTCGAGCGCGATCAGCTTGCGGTCCACGGCCTCCTGCTGGCGCGCGTCCACGCCGAGCAGGGCGGCGCGGATCACGGTGTTGACGTTGCGCACGGCGAGGTCCGCGTCCAGCGCCTTCGCCTCGCCCGCGCCGGTCGAGGCGCCCGCCGGCGCGATGGCCCGGCCGCGCACGCCCTTGAGGATCACCTCGGCTTCCACCGTGGCCCGCCCGCGCGAGTCCCACACGCGGCGCGCGTGGACGTCTACGATCCTTGCCATGCCAGGCGTACCTCGGCGAGCTTTGACGGCGGGGCAACGAGCAGCGCGCGCGCCACGCGCCGCACGCGGTCCTTCTGTGTCTCGTCCGTCAGGTACTCGACAGGCGACTTGCCGTCCACCCGCGCAAGAAGCAGGCCGGGGAGCAGCGTCGCGGCGCGCTCCTCGAGTCCGTCCGGCGCATGCACGGCGAGGTAGGCGAGCGCGAGCGCGTCGAAGCACTCGAGGAAGCGCGCGCGCGCGCGCGGCACCCAGCAGCATTTGAGCAGCAGGTGGTTGAGGCAGAAGGCGAGATCGAACGCCGGGTCGCCGTACCAGGCGCATTCGGCATCGAGGAACACCGGCCCCCCGGGGCCGGCGAGGATGTTCTTCGGGCTCACGTCGCCGTGCACCAGCGCCGTGCGCGTCGCGGCGGTGCGCTCCGCGAGCGCCTGTAGCCGCGCGGCGACATCCGGGTGCGCCCGCGCGGTGGCGAGCAGGTAGGGCTCCAGCCGGATGGCGTGGAAGCCCGCGTCGGTGGCGAACTCCCCTGCCACCCCCGCGTCGTTCGCGGTGGCGGCGTGGATGCGCGCCAGGCGCTCCCCGACCCGGGCGGCGAAGGCCGCGTCGGCGCGGCCCGCGCGCAGCTCGTCCTTCCACAGCGGATGGCGCGCGCCGTCGAGGAACTCCATGGCGAAGAACCCGGCCTCGTCGTGCGCCAGGATGCGCGGAGCGCTCCCCGGGGCGATGCGCGCCGCGGCCTGCATCCAGCGCCACTCGTAGCGGTTGCGCTCGACGGGCGCCTCCCACAACTGCGCCACGCGCAGGCGCGGCAGGGCGCGCTTGACGCACACCGGGCCCGAGCGCAGCTCGACCTTCCAGATGTCCGAGGAGACGCCGCCGGCGAGGGCGACGGCGCCGGGCCGCTCGCCGGCCGCGGCGAGCCCCGCGGCGTGCAGGAAGGCGAGCACCGGTTCAGGGAGCAAGTCGCTCAATGGCCCAGTTCGCGCCCGTGCGGCGGTACAGCAAGCGGTCGTGCAGGCGGTCGGCGCGCCCCTGCCAGAATTCGATCGCCGCGGGCAGCAGGCGGTAGCCTCCCCAGTGCGGCGGGCGCGGCGGCGCCTCGCCGTGGCGGCGCGCCATCTCCTCGAGCGAACGCTCCAACGCCGCGCGGCTTGCCACCGGCTCGCTTTGCGCCGAGGCCCAGGCCGACAGGCGGGCGCCCAGCGGGCGGCTGGCGTAGTAGGCGTCCGAGTCCGCCGCCGCGACTTTCTCCACGCGGCCCTCGACGCGCACCTGGCGTTCCAGCTCCTGCCAGAGGAAGACCAGGCAGGCCTGCGGCTGCGCGGCGAGCTCGCGCCCCTTGCGGCTCAGGGTGTTGGTGTAGAACACGAAACCGCCGCCCTCCACGCCCTTGAGCAGCACCACGCGGGCGGCGGGCGCGCCCGATGCCGCGACCGTGGCGAGCGTCATGGCGTTGGCGAGCGGCAGCTGCGCCGCCACGGCCTCCTCGAACCAGCGGCCGAACTGGGCGAGGGGGTCGGCGTGCGCGCCGGCTTCCGCGAGCCCCGCGCGCATGTACTCCCGACGCAGGTCGGCGATCTTCATAGGGAGGATTCTATAAGAATGAAGGCGCAAATCAGCAGCTTGCTGCCCGCTGCTGAGCTATCCCCGCATCATGGCGGCGCAGCGTGCGCTTGCGCGCGCGCCGCGCGGAACGGAAATAGTGCTTGGTTCTCCCTCGCGGAGATTGACATGCTCCTCTGGATTCGGCATCTTTCGCCCACCGCTGCCGCATGGCGGTAAATATCCGGATCTCTAGAGTTCCGTTCCGTTCAGAGGAGAAACACAGATGGCGAAGAAGAAGGCAAAGAAGGCGGGCAAGAAGCGTAAGCCGAATGCGGCGTTCATGAAGCCGATGAACCCGAGCGCGTCGCTCGCGGCAGTCATCGGCTCGAGCGCCCAGCCGCGCACTGAAGTCACCAAGAAGATCTGGGGCTACATCAAGCGCAACGGCCTGCAGGACAAGAAGAACCGCCGCATGATCAACGCCGACGACAAGCTCAAGGCGGTCTTCAGCGGCAAGTCCCAGGTGTCGATGTTCGAGATGACCAAGCTGGTCAACAAGCACCTGAAGTAACCGGTTCAGGGGAGAAGAAAAAAGAGGCCGGGCGGCGCGAGCCCCCGGCCTTTTCTCATTGGAGGGGCCATGTTCAATCTGCGCAGGCCGGAGGATGCGGGCAAGCTCAACGGGGCGGTCGACTCGCTATGCACCCTGTTCAGCTACGTGTTTGCCGGCGACATGCTGATCACCTTCGACCGCAACATGGGGTTTTTCGAGGATGCCCGGTTCATGGAGGCGTTCAATGCCAATGCGGCGGAGCCGTTGGAGAAGACGCTGATCTGGCGCCACCACGTGTACACCTGGTGCGCCCGCAACTGCATCGAGCGCGACGGCGACTTCGTGGAATGCGGCGTGTACCGGGGATTCTCGACGGCCGTGGCCGCGCACAGCGTGGATTTCGGCCGCTGCGCGAAGCAGTGGTACCTGTACGACACCTTCGGCGGGGTGCCCCGCGATCAGCAGAACGCGAACCACGAGGACGAGGGGCGTTATGCCGAGGCGGGGTTGTACGAGGCCTGCCGCCGCAAGTTCGCCGCCTACCCCAACGTGCAGGTGGTGCGGGGCCGTGTCCCCGAGGTGCTGGGCGAGCGGGCCCCGGAGCGGGTGGCGTTCCTGCACCTGGACATGAACTCGGCGCACGCGGAACTGTCCGCGCTGGAGTTCTTCTGGCCCCGGCTGACGCCGGGAGCCCTGATCCTGCTCGACGATTACGGCTGGCGGAGCTTTCGCGAGCAGAAATTGGCGGAGGACGCGTTCCTCTCGCAACGCCGGAAGTTCGTGCTGGAACTCCCCACCGGGCAGGGGCTGGTGATGGTCTGACCGTCGGGCGCGGCCCCGGTTCTCCCTATCGGTGGTACTGGGTGACGCGCTCGACCTCGTTCTTCGACCCGAGCACCACCGCCACGCGCTGGTGCAGACCCCCGGGCTGCAGGTCGAGGATCGGCGTCCTGCCGTCGGTGGCGGCGCCGCCCGCCTGCTCGACGATGAAGGCCATCGGATTGGCCTCGTACATCATGCGCAGGCGGCCTTCCGTGTGCTTCGCGTCGCGCGGGTACATGAAGATGCCGCCGCGCGAGAGCACGCGGAACACGTCCGCCACCATCGAGGCCACCCAGCGCATGTTGAAGTCCTTGCCGCGCGGGCCGTCCTTGCCGGCGAGGCACTCGTCGATGTAGCGGCGCACCGGCGGCTCCCAGCGCCGCTGGTTGGAGACGTTGATGGCGAACTCCGCCGTGTCCTCGGGGATGCGGATCTCCGGGTGCGTCAGCACGAAGGTGTAGGTCTCGCGATCGAGCGTGAAGCCGTGCGCGCCGTCGCCCACCGTCAGCACCAGCACGGTGGTCGGCCCGTACACGGCGAAGCCCGCCGCCGCCTGCTTGCGGCCGGGCTGCAGGAACGCCGCCTCGTTGGCCTCGCACAGCTCGCCGCTCGCCATCCTGGGACAGCGCAGCACCGAAAAAATCGTCCCGACCGAGATGTTGACGTCGATGTTGGAGGAGCCGTCCAGCGGATCGATGAGCAGCAGGTACTCGCCCTTGGGGAAATGCGTCGGGATCGGATGCGGCTGCTCCATCTCCTCGGAGGCGAGCGCGGCGAGGTTGCCGCCCCATTCGTTGGCCTCGAGCAGGATCTCGTTGGACAGCATGTCGAGTTTCTGCACCACCTCGCCCTGCACGTTCTCGGTGCCCGCCGAGCCGTGGCCGTCGGCGAGCGCGCCCTTGTTGACGCGCGTGCTGATCGCCTTGCAGGCGCGCGCGATGGTCTCGATCAGCAGCCGCAGGTCGGCGTTGATCTTGCCCGCGTGCTGGCGCTGGATGAGGAACTGGGTGAGGGTGACGCGGCGGCCGGTGCGTTGCGGGGCGGGCATGGCGGGGCCTACGGCCAGAGCGGCAATCCGGCGAGGCCCGCGGTCTCGGGCTGGCCCGTCATCAGGTTGGCGTTCTGCACGGCCTGCGCCGAGGCGCCTTTGCCCAGGTTGTCGATGGCGCCGATCGCCACCACCAGCCCGGTGCGCGCGTTCACCGCGTAGGACAGGAACGCGAGGTTCGAGCCGGTGGTCCAGCCGGTGTGCGCGCTGCGGCCCTTGTCCAGCGGCTGCACGCGCACGAAAGGTTCGCCGCGGTAGCAGGCCTCGGCCGCCTCATAGAGCCGCCCGGCATTCGCGCCGCCTTTCGGGCGCGCATAGCAGGTGGCCAGGATTCCTCGCGTCATCGGCACCAGGTGCGGCGTGAAGGCGATGCTCGCCTTGCCGCCGCCGACCTGGGCGAGCGCCTGCTCCATTTCCGGCACGTGCGGATGCGCTTCCAGCCCGTAGGCGAACACGTCCTCGTTGGTCTCGGCATAGCCGTAGTCGCTCGCGCCGCCGCGGCCCGTGCCGGTGATGCCGCTCTTGGCATCGATGACGATACCCTCGGATTCGATCAGGCCTTCCTTCACCAGCGGCGTGAGCGCGAGCAGCGCCGCCGCCGGGTAGCACCCGGGATTGGCGAGGCGAGTCGCGCCGCGGATCTGCGCGCGCTGGCCGGGCAGCTCGGTGAGGCCGTAGGTCCAGCCCTCGACGAAGCGGTGGTCGCCGCCGACGTCCACGATGCGGATGCCCTTCGCCACCCTGGCCAGCGGCTCGCGCGACTTGCCGGTGGGCAGCGAGGCGAACAGCAGGTCGATGCCGGCGATTTCCTCCGGCGCGAAGGGCTGGATCACGAGCTTGCCGGCCGGATGGGCGCCCAGCGCCGGAAAGCGCTGCGCGAGCGCCTGGCCGGCGGTGGATTCGCCGCTGACGTAGGCGATCTCGAAGGCGGGGTGGCCGGCGGCGAGGCGCAGCAGTTCGCTGCCGCCGTAGCCGCTCACCCCGACGATCCCGATCCTCATGACCGGAATCGTAGCAGGCTGGTGCTAGACCTGCCCGGCCTGGCGCGCCTGCAGCGCGGCGATGCGCTCCTCGACCGGCGGGTGCGTCGAGAACAGCGCCGCGAAGCCCGAGGGCTTGCTGGTGATGCCCGCGGTCTGGATCGCGGTCGGCAGCGCGCCGGGCTCCAGGCCGCCGAGGCGCGCGAGCGCGTTCATCATCGGCCGCGGGCTGCCGAGCAGGTCGGCGGAGGCGGCGTCGGCGCGGAACTCGCGCTGGCGCGAGAACCAGGCCACGATGACCGAGGCGAGGATGCCGAACACGATCTGGCACACGATGACCGTGATGTAGAAGCCGGGGCCGACGCCGCGCTCGGTGCGGAAGATCGCCTTGTCGACGAAAAAGCCGACCACGCGCGACAGGAACACCACGAAGGTGTTCACCACGCCCTGGATCAGCGTGAGGGTGACCATGTCGCCGTTGGCGACGTGGCCGATCTCGTGGCCCAGCACCGCCTCGACCTCTTCCTTGCTCATCGACTGCAGCAGGCCGGTGGAGACCGCCACCAGCGCGGAGTTCCGGAAGGCCCCGGTGGCGAAGGCGTTGGGCGCGCCTTCGTAGACGGCGACCTCGGGCATGCCGATGCCCGCCTTGTCGGCGAGCTTCCTGACCGTGTTCACCAGCCAGTACTCGTTGGTGCCCTCCGTGCCGTCGACGACGCGCGCGCCGGTGGACCACTTGGCCGCGGTCTTCGAGATGAGCAGCGAGATGATCGAGCCGCCGAAGCCGAGCACCGCGGAGAACCCCAGCAGCTGGGCGTAGTCGATGCCCTCGGCCGCCAGCCACCGGTCCAGTCCGAGCGCGCTGATCACCACCGACAGCAGCAGCAGGACGGCGATGTTGGTGGCCAGAAACAGGACGATGCGTTTCATCTTAGTATTGCCTCCTTTGTGACACTGCGAACCCTTCGCTGCATCTTAGCCGAATGTTGGGGGCGGGCCGGCCGCCTTCAAGTGGCCTGGCTCGCCCTGCTGGCGGCCTGCGCGGCACCGCCGCCGCCCGCGTTGGAGCCGAAACTCCTCCCCCAGGTTCCCGTCGTCGTCGTGCAGCCGCCGCCGGTGGCGGTGTCCGAAGCCACGACCGTGGCTGACTATCGCCGCCAGGTTGCCGAGCTGCTGCACGCCGTCAACCTCAAGGGGCTCTACGACGGGCCGCCCCCCAATCCCTTGCGCGCGGTGATCGTGGTGTACGTCGAAGTGGACGCGGGCGGCCAGCTGGCGCGGCTGGAACTGTTCCGCGCGCCCGCGCATACCCCCGAGCTGGTCGACGAGGTGGAGCGCGCCTGGCGCCGGCTCGGCCCGCAGCTGCCGCGGCCGCTGCCGGCGCTGATGAACGGCGGCGAGCGGATCGCCTTCACCCAGACCTGGCTGTTCGACTACGAGGGGCGCTTTCGCCTCAGCACGCTCTCCGAGCAGCAGGTGGCGCCGCCGGAGGAGGACCACTACTAGCGGTCCTCCAGCACGAGGCGCGCGCCGCGCTCGGCGATCATGCTGGTGGGCGCGTTGGTGTTGCCCGAGGTGATGCGCGGCATCACCGAAGCGTCGATCACCCGCAGGTTCTCCAGCCCGCGCACGCGCAGGCGCTCGTCCACCACGGCGAGCGCGTCCTGCCCCATCCGGCAGGTCCCCACCGGGTGGAAGATGGTGGTGCCCAGCTCGCCCGCCGCCTGCTCCAGCTCCCGTTCCGACGCGATCGCCGGCCCGGGCCGGAACTCCTCCGGCCGGTACTTCGCCAGCGCCTTCGCCGCCATGATGCGGCGCGTCTCGCGCATGCCGGCGACCGCCACCTTGCGATCTTCAGGGGCTGACAGGTAATTCAGGCGGATCTCCGGGTAGTCCGCGGCATCGGGCGACTTGATGCGCACGTGCCCGCGCGAGGCCGGGCGCAGGTTGCACACGCTCGGCGTGATCGCCGGAAAGGCGTGCAGCGGGTCGCCGAACTTGTCCAGCGACAGCGGCTGCACGTGCCACTCGATGTTCGCCGTCGGCTGCGCCGGGCCGCTCTTCGCGAAGGCGCCGAGCTGCGAGGGCGGCATGGTGAGCGGCCCGGTCTTGAACAGCAGGTACTCCAGCCCCATCGCCGCCTTGCCGAACAGGCTGTTGGCGCGCTCGTTGAGGGTGGTGACGCCGTGTACCTTGTACTGCATGCGGATCTGCAAATGGTCGTGCAGGTTCTCGCCGACGCCGGGGAGATCGTGGACGACTGCGATGCCATGGGACTGGAGGAGTGCGCCGGGACCGATACCGGAGAGCTGGAGCAGTTGCGGTGATCCGATCGCGCCGGCGGCGAGGATCACCTCGCGCGAGGCTGTTGCGGAGCGCGAGTCGCCGCCGGCGCGAAACTCGACTCCGGTAGCCCGCTTTCCTTCAAACTGGACCCGGGTTGCATGTGCCTCAGTAACGACGGTCAAATTGGGTCGACTCATCACCGGTCGCAAGAAAGCCTTCGTAGCACTCCACCGCACCCCCCGCCGCTGATTCATCTGGAAATACGCGCAGCCGCTGTTGTCTCCCGTATTGAAGGTTCTAATGGGTTCTATCCCGCACTCCGCCGCAGCCGCCCGCCACGCGTCGAGGATCTCCCACCGCACCCGCGGATCTTCGATGCGCAGCTCGCCGCCGGCGCCGTAGGTGTCTACGGCGCCACGCTCGTAGTCCTCCAGCCGCTGGAACACCGGCAACACCTCGTCCCAGGACCAGCCGCGGTTGCCGAGGGACGCCCAATGGTCGTAGTCCTCTTTCTGCCCGCGCATGTAGATCATGGCGTTGATCGAGGAGCAGCCGCCCAGCACGCGGCCGCGCGCGTAGTGGATGGAGCGGTTGGCGAGGTGAGGGTCGGG
>Ga0307505_10002312_pt1 | contig 13467 bp, 16 predicted proteins | sample 23_S_MG_FD_202183 | JGI IMG/M metagenome (GOLD analysis project Ga0307505, IMG submission 202183) | Soil microbial communities from Populus trichocarpa stands in riparian zone in the Pacific Northwest, United States - 23_S | ecosystem: Environmental > Terrestrial > Soil > Riparian zone > Trees...
GCTTCCACCCTCCAAACGCCAACGGGGCCCGAAGGCCCCGTTGAATTCCATCGATTGTACGATTACAGAATCGGCAAATACTCCTTCATCTCGTAATCGGAAACATGCATGCGGTAACGATCCCACTCGAGGCGCTTGTTCGCCAACAGCGTGTCGAAAATGTGATCGCCGAGTGTCGCCTTCATCAGGGCAGAGCTCTCGAACGCATTGCAGGCCTCTTCGAGTGTGCCGGGGAGTGCCTTGATGCCCATCTTCTTACGTTCGGCGTCATTCATATGGAAGATGTTCTGTTCGATCGGATCGGCGAGCGGCGACTTCTTGTCGACTCCGTCAAGTCCTGCGGCAAGCATGCAGGAGAACGCCAGATACGGATTGCAGGCCGGATCGGGAGAACGCAATTCCACACGTGTCGCCTTCTCCTTGCCGACACGATACATCGGAATACGAATCAAGGACGAGCGATTGCGCATTCCCCACGAGAGATAGACGGGGGCTTCATACCCGACCACCAACCGCTTGTAGGAATTGACCCACTGATTTGTAACGAGTGTGAAGTCGCGAATGTGATTTAAGAGCCCGGCGATATAGTTGCGGGCAAATCCGGACAGATGGTACTCGTCGTTTTTTTCGAAGAAGAGATTCTTACCACCCTCAAAGAGCGACTGGTGGGTGTGCATGCCCGATCCATTCTGGCCGAAGATCGGCTTAGGCATGAATGATGCATACGCGCCGGCTTCGAGAGCCAATTCCTTCACCACGAAACGATAAAGCATGGCGTAGTCGGCCATCATCAGAGCTTCCTGATAGCGCAAGTCGATCTCATGCTGCGATGGTGCGACCTCGTGGTGGGAGCATTCGACTTGAATGCCGAGCTGTTCGAGTGACACTACTGCCTTCTTGCGCAGACGCGTGCCCTCATTGACAGTCGAATAGTCGAAGTAACCGTCGCGGTCGAGCAACTCAGTGCCGTTGGAATTGCGGAAATAGAAGTACTCAATTTCCGGGCCGGTATAGAACGTCCAACCCTTGTCTTGAACTCTCTTCAATGTGCGCTTCAGGACTTGGCGAGGGTCACCCTCGAATGGTGTGCCATCCGGTTTCTCGATATTGCAGAACATCAAGGCGATTCGCTCGCCAGCGATGAGCCACGGAATGGTGCGGAAAGTGGAGATGTCCGGGCGCGCCATCAGGTCTGACTCTTCGATGCGAACATACCCTTCGACCGAGGAACCGTCGAAGCCCTGCCCCTCTTCGAGCACACCTTCGATTTCAGAACGCGTGATCGACATGCCTTTCATGTGGCCCAAGACATCCGTGAAGAGCAGGCGGATGTACTTCACATTGTTCTTGTCGAGGGCTGTAAGAACATCTGCATTGGTCTTTACCATAAGCGCCGCCATCCTCGCTGGTTTTGTGGTTGTCCGGTCTCCCGGAAAAGGCGCGAATCAATGGTTTGCAGAGCCCAAGTCAAACGGATTTTATCGCAATGTGGAACAATCGTGTATCGCCACTTGCCACAACGGGTTGTGGGTGGGCGGTTTCACGATGCTATTTGCGGGGTGGGACGATCAGCTTCTTGTGCCTTGGGAATTCAGAGATTCGTGAGATGTGGGAAAGTCAACCAACCGGGTTCGGCTTGTGGGTCGGACGGGTGAACAGAATCTTATCATGCAATAAACGGTCGATGGCTTCGTTCGCAGTCTTCTCACCCAACTCCTTCCAATCGGCGCCAACTTGGCCATACCCTTTGTTGTCCACGCGCCCACGCCAGATTGTTTTGCGCGAAGCGACCGCAGTAAAGTCGGCATCGTATTTCAAGTCGCGTTCGTGGGAGACTCCCGCAAGTCGACGCCCCTCCCACCCGATCTCCGAAAGTTGAATCGTGAGGAGACCATCCGGCCCGAACCGCCGGATCGACTCACGGTCAAAGTCCACTCGGTCGTTGAGTGTTAGCTGATCCGGATTGCGAAATATTGACTGAATATCAACCGCGATACCCAACTGACGGAGACGATCTGACAACACAGATGTCATGCCTGCCACAATTTTTTCCGCGATCGTGGAGTCGAGCCCCTGATGACCAATGAGAACATAAACCCGCGAAAATGTGTCGTATGCCTGGGGATCACCGACGGATTCGATCGAGGTGGACGCGCAGCCCGTCATCAAGACGAGTGTCAGCGCACTGGATGCGAGGGCGATCAGCGGGCGGATCACTTGCATTGGGGTGCAGGTTCCCGTCGTCAACGTATTGATTCAAGAACCAGAATACTGACAGGTCGTGTAGCGGCTTCCAGGGCGATTCCGTACTTGGTGATCAAGTCTGCCTTGGCGGTGCTAAGATTCGACACAGGAACAGACAGGTCATACTCGCCATCTGTGCTGGTATCGTTCCAGATGATTATTCCCAGTTGGGATTCGAGATGCTCCGCCAATTGCCCGAGAGTCACACCGGTTCCGATCCACTGGGTGCCTTCCAGCCGAGTCGTGGCTCCGGGTGCGGCCGCACGAACCAGGAAACCCGGGGCCCCAATAGTCATGGTCAGGCCGGATGTCGGCGTCACGACATTGTTGATCTTGAGCTGCAAGGCGTCGCAGAATATTTCCAACGCTTTCGCGCGGCCGGGTTCGAATTCCATCGGGGGAGAAACGTCGAGGCTGAGGTCAAATATGGGCTCGAATTCCATTCCGAGATTGAATCGTATACGTGTCAACGGCTCGCCCGAGAGACGGCTGACTATCTCCGAGAGCCGCCGCCCTTTGAATTCGATTTCGTACCGACGTCCCACCTCTCGTTCGATGATTGATGATTCGGACTGAAGTCCAAATCGGTATCCCGATTGCGCATGATTTACCGAAATCGAAAATCCGGGCTCGGATATCTTGACCAACTCCGGAATGCGCAGAGAATCTGCCTCGAATGCGATCGGCGGAACTTCACCGGTCTTGAGATAGCGGTCGAGAACTTTGGCCGTGATCGAATTGGGATGGCCATACCACGAGACTACACCGATTTCGTCGATGAGGAATGTGCGCGGAATGCGTCGGATATCGTACGCCTCGTACGTCAAGCTGGTCGTATCGCACGCGATCGCTGGATGGACGGTGTTCTTGGTCAGGAATTCGGCGACCACCTGAGGGGACTCGTTGCTCATTAGCACGAAGACCACGGAATCCCCGCCGAATTGCCGCGACAGTTCGTTCATTCGCGGAAGCGTGAGCCTACAGACGTCGCACCAGGTCGTCCAGAAATCGAGCACGACCACCTTGTTACGCATGTCAACGCCGCGATTCGTCGGCGTGTTGATCCAGGTGATGTCCTTGAACGGTGGCGCATTCGTGCCGGGCTCAGGGTACCCCGCGCCATGACCGCCGGTTGCAAGGGCCAACAGCGAGAGAACTACGATGAATGCGGATGTGACGCGAGGTCTCCTCACATTATACCTTATCCGCGTACTTCTGCGCCGCCTTGATGAACGGCGTAATCAGATCGATCGGAATCGGGAAGATTGTTGTCGAATTCTTTTCTGCCGCGATCTCAGTCAACGTTTGCAAATAGCGCAACTGCAATGTGGCAGGGTGCTTGCCGATAATCTCTGCGGCTTCAGCCAGTTTCACAGATGCCTGCAACTCGCCTTCCGCGTGGATGATCTTGGCGCGGCGTTCGCGCTCGGCTTCGGCCTGGCGCGCGATCGCGCGCTGCATCTCGACCGGCAGGTCGACATTCTTCACTTCCACCACTGAGACTTTTACACCCCACGGCTCAGTCTGGTCGTCGATGATCTTCTGCAGTTGCTTGTTGATCTGATCGCGGTTGGCTAGCAAGTCATCCAATTCGAATTGACCGAGAATGGAGCGCAGTGTGGTCTGCGCAATCTGTGAGGTTGCCATCATGTAGTTCACGACGTTGACGATGGCCTGATTGGCATCTACGACGCGGAAGTACACGACCGCATTCACTTTGACCGAGATGTTGTCGCGCGTTATGACATCCTGCGGCGGGACATCAAATGTCACAGTACGCAGATCGACGCGCTGCATCTTGTCGATGATCGGGATCAACAGGATAAGCCCCGGCCCCTTAGCGCCGATCAGTCGTCCGAGACGAAAGATGACGCCGCGTTCGTATTCGCGCAGAATGCGTACCGAGTTGCCGAGTATGATCAACGCCACGAAAGCGACGATGATCGGGCCAATTGAGAGTGCGCTTGCATCCATGATCTCGATCCTCCCTCAAGCTCAATATTTCAGAAAATCCCGCGATGTCTCGTATTTATGACAACGGCTTTATTTGCAACACCATTCCACTCTTTGATACAACCTCGACCCGGCTGCCGGCGTCAACAGGCGACTGTGATTCTGCCTGCCAGTACTCACCAGCTACATGGATCATTCCGATCCGTTCGAATGACTCTTTTGCCGTGCCAACCTGCCCGATCAGTCCCTCAGATCCGGTCACAGGTTTCGCCAGCCGCGCCTTGACTGCCAACGCAACCCCGAAAAGGAAGAATACGGCTACGGTCCCCACGACCGCGAGTATCACGACCAGGGAAATCTTCACTGACGGATCAGGGGAGTCAATGAGCATCACTGAGCCCATGATCATGGCTGCAGCTCCGCCCACGGTCAAGAGCCCATGGCTGATGATCTTCAACTCGAGCACGAATAGAATGATGGCAATGACAATCAGGGCCAATCCGGCATAGTTGATCGGCAGAGTTTGCAGTGAGTAAAATCCGAGGATGAGCGAAATTGAGCCAATGACTCCGGGGAAAATCGAACCGGGATTGTACAACTCCATCAGAATTCCAATCCAACCAATCGACATCAGTATATAGGCAATGTTCGGGTTGCTAATGACCGACAGAAGCCGCTCGCGCCAGGTCGGCTCGATGCGCTCGACATCGGCTGCTTGTGTCAGGAGCGTGTCCTCACCTCGTGGCAGCGTGATGACACGTCCATGCAACGAATCGAGAAGGTCATCGAAGTCGGCGGCGACAAAGTCGACGACATTGGAATCGACCGCTTCCTGTGAGGTAATCGAGACCGATTCGCGCACGGCGCGTTCGGCCCAAACGGCATTGCGCCCGCGACGCTGCGCGATGGACTTGATGTTGGCAGCGGCATCATTGGTCGCCTTGCCCGACATGACCGAGTCCATCTTCCCTTCCATCGTGACAGGATGCGCTGCTCCAGCATTGGTTCCCGGTGACATAACAGCGAAATGCCCCGAAACGAGGATGAACACGCCAGCAGATGTCGCGCTCGCGCCTGACGGCGACACAAACGTCACGACTGGGACATTGGCGTTGAGGATGGCCTGGGTGATTTCGTGGGTTGTCGACACCAAGCCGCCGGGTGTGTCGATTTCGATGATCAATGCCTCGGAGTTCGCGTCCTCGGCTTGCTCGATCGCATCCTCGACTTGCATGGCGGTAACCGGGCCGATGGCGCCCTTGATCGTCATGACATGGACTGTGCCGCCCATGACTGGCAACGACGCTGCCAGAGCCATGATCAAGGCGAGCACAACCCGATGGATGTGCGGAATTCTCATCTGTAAATGGTATACGCGAATCTTGGGCGGAATGCGAGAGTATTCGGATGGCAATAGTCCGATTCCGTCATTCCATCTTCTACGCTCGTTGCAGAAGTTGGAATCTTCGTTACCGGACCGCCAGAGCGACAAAGATTCCAGGCGCCACATAAAGCCGTGACGCCTGGAATGACGGTCTATGGACTCGGTGTCTAATAGTCGCTCGAGGCGAAATAGCGTTCGATGCGATCGAGGAAATCATTCACGCGAGTCTCATCGGAAACACCGACGCGGGCGGCGCGGCGTTTGCTCGAGTTGTTCTTCTTGGAAATCGAGAGTGCCTCATCGAGGGTGACTTCCATTTTGTCCATGAATGACGACTGCGACGGATGCAGTTGGGCGGTGGTCTCGTACAGGAACGGTACCGATGCCCCCATCTTCATGGCGAGTACCGTATTCTCGAAACGTTCCTCGACCGCCAGTGGCAGCGGTAGGAACATCGAGAGGAACACGATATACCCCATCATCACCCAGCCGAAGATCAGCCCCACGAATGCGCCGCCGTATTGGTCGCCCTTGCCGATCTTCTGCACGTTGGCGACTCGGAAGAACACCTTTGCCGCCAGGCGGAAGAGACCAAACAGCAGCATCGAGGCGATCACGAACGCCCACATCGAGACCCACAACGGCGCAGCGTGGAAGTACCCCGACAACTCGCGCGTGAAAGAATCGTTGTAGTGCACCGCAACCACGATGGCCACGCAGAGTCCGAGCGTGATCATGATCATGCGCACGAAACCGCGTTTGGCGCCCCAGCCGGCGCAGGCGATCACGCCGATCAACAACACCAGATCGATCAAATTCATCATACTGCCCCCCAGTCGATATTCGGCCTTCGGGTCGTGCAGAGCCAATCCACTACCAGTCACACGACTGGTGCTCCGCCCCGATCCAACATGCCGAAACGATCGTCCCTATTCAGTTTTCAGTAGATCTGATTGGTACTGCACTTGGCCCCCCAAGTGCGGTGGTGGTTCGGCGGGTTTAACGCGGAACCACCATCGGCCTTGTCATTGAACGACTGTCAAGATCACACCTACCTGTATTGCCTTCAGAGTCTGATGAGTTGGCCTAATAGTCCGTGCTGCGCTTCTTGTTGCGTCGTCGGGCCTGATTCATCTTGCGCTTCTTACGTTCCGATGGCTTTTCAAAGTGCTGATGTTTCTTGACGTCCGAGAGTATCCCTGCCTTCTCACATGTCTTATTGAATCTCTTTAGGGCTTTCTCGAAAGATTCGTCGTCGCGTACGCGAACGCCGGTCATTAAGTGCGTTCAACTCCTTCCGAATCCGGTTACAGGCAGAATAAGTGTTTATCTCCAAGTACTCCCGTTATTTACTTATTGGGGTGCGGCACCTAAGGGGCACTGCACCAGCATAGAATTACGTAAAGACCCGAATTCTTGTCAATCAGAAGGGGTAATTTATCCACACTCGGCCGGGCCGGCCTTGCATGCCTGACGCGCAACTAACTACCACACAATAGGATACATGACAATCCAGAACCGTTTTCAGGCAGTAATATTTGATATGGACGGGGTCTTGGTCGACTCGGAGCCGGTGCATTTCGAGTCGACTGTGCAGGTTATGGCCAAATTCGACCTCCCCTTCACTGAGGCCGACAATCGCCGATTTATCGGATCGACCGATCGAGTGATGTTCAACACACTCGTTGCTCAACATGGATTGACTGATCCTATCGACAAACTGATCGAGATGCGGAAGGCAATTTATCTCGAACTCATCCAAAATGGCGCCCTGGCTTGGCGTGAAGGAATCCGTGAATTGGTCGGCGATTTGGCGGCACGACAGCACACCTTGGCTGTCGCGTCATCGGGGTTGAAGCGAATCATCGAGTACACGCTCAACAGGGGCGAGATACGTCAACATTTCGGAGCAGTTGTTTCGGCGGATGACATTCCAGCCCCGAAACCATCGCCGGAGATCTACCTGGAGGCCGCCAAACGTATCGGCGTCGATCCGACGCTATGTGCAGCCATCGAAGATACAGACGTCGGGGTCCGCGCCGCCAAGAATGCGGGGATGTTCGTGATTGCCTTCCCAACGGTAACCACTGCGGCCATGAACTTTGATCCAGCGGATGCGACAGCGGGATCCGCTAATGAGATTCGCGAGATTCTCCTCAACGTGTCGTAGGAGCGCAGGCTAAAGACCTGTGCTCCTTTACTGGAAACACATTGCCGTCCTTGGGTGTTCAACCGGAACACCCAATTCACCTCGGAGGCTCGATGCGGAAACTGTTCTACTGGATGACCAGCACGGATATGAACGAGGCTCGTGTCAGCGCCGGGATTCTCTTCCTGAGGATTGCCGCTGGCGGATTCATGCTCGCGTTTCACGGATGGGGCAAGTTGATCAACTTTGGCGATCGCTGGGGAAAATTTGGAGATCCTCTGGGGGTCGGAAGCGAGCTCAGCCTGATCCTGACTGTCTTCGCAGAATTCTTCTGTTCCTTGGCGCTGATTCTTGGATTTAAGACTCGTGCCGCGGCACTGCCTCTGCTAATCACAATGCTCGTGGTCGCGACGATTGTGCATGCCGATGATCCGTGGAATAAGAAGGAGTTCGCGCTACTTTATGCCATTCCGTTCCTGACACTGATGTTCACGGGTGGGGGCAAGTATTCGTTGGATGCGAAGTGGTTCCGACGATCTGATTGAGATGGGCCGGTGAGAATCGTCAGTCGCTGGAAACCGGACTCCGGTGCGTGTGTATCAAGGGATAATCACCACTCTATCCCTCGGAGGACGTATGCGGAGTCTCATTCGCTGGCTGTCGGATACAGGCACATCGCGGCCCGGTCCGAGTTTTGGGCTTTTGCTCCTTCGCCTCGGTGCAGGCGGGCTCATCGTGATGGCTCACGGTTGGTCGAAGCTCTCCAATTTTGGAAGGATGTCGACGGAGTTTGCCGATCTGATCGGGATCGGGCCAGCGGCCAGCTTGTTGCTTGCCGTTTTCGCTGAGTTCTTCTGCGGTTTGGCTGTCGTGTTTGGATTCTATACACGGCTCGCGGTCATCCCGCTCATCATCCAGATGTTCGTCCTTGTGTTCATCGTGCACGCTGTTGACCCTTGGCACAGCAAAGAATTCGCGCTCCTATTTCTCATCCCTTGGTTGACGCTGCTCTTCACAGGGGCGGGGCGTTACTCAATCGATGGCGTTCTCTCGGCGAACATGAAGACGGAAAAGGTCATTGTGGTTTGAGCAGTTGCACAATCTCATCGTGCACCAAACCATTCGACGCGATAAACGTCCGAATCTCCGTCGTTACCGGACCGCCATTGATGTCCGTGGCGCGCCCACCGGCCGCCTCGACAATCGCCGCCGCGGCGGCGATATCCCAAATCTTGATCTGCGGTTCGACATTAGCTTCGAAACGTCCGCTGGCGATCAGGTGATACGCCCAGCAATCGCCGAAGCCACGCACCCGTGTTGAACCATGGATCAACCGCAGCATGCCCTCTTCCCGGCCAACTTTCTGGAAGTGGTTCTGCCCGCTCATCGACACACGTGAATCCGCGAGTTGCGCAACCGTGCTGACCTGAATCGGCTTGCCGTTCAGGAACGCGCCTCTCCTCTTCTCGCCGTAGCAGAATTCCCCGAGTGCGGGACAGTTCGAGACTCCAAGGACGAGTTCGCCGTTGCGCATGAGGGCGATCTGGGTACCGAATATCGGAATGCCGGTCATGAAGTTCTTGGTGCCATCGATGGGATCGATGATCCAGACGTGATCTGATGAGCCGCTTGTTCCGAATTCCTCGCCGAGAAAGGCGTGATCGGGGAATCGGGCACTAATCGTCTTACGGATAATCTCTTCAGCGGCGCGGTCGGCCGGCGTAACCGGGGAACCGTCGCTTTTCAATTCGTGTGCCACATTCGGACCGTAGTACTGCATTATGACTGGCTCGGCGGCCTTGGCGGCGTCGATGGCGAGTTGGAGGAGTTCTGAGTTCATCTTGTGAAGGTAACCCCGCCCAACGTTAGGGGACAATTGCGGAATGCGGATTTCGGATTGCGGATTGAGAGCTGGATGTTCTTCAATCCGCACTCCGCAATCGACAATCCGCAATCAGACGTATCCTCGCCGCACCGCCTCGATGTAATCCGTGTACGGCGGCTCATGCCCATTGGCGCGCAGGTCGGCGGCGATTTGACCGCGGTGGTACGCGGAATGCGTGGGCACGTGGGTGAGGATGTCTTGCACTGTGTTGTTCCATGTCTCGCCCTTGGTGTTGCGGTAGGTGATTGTCGAAGCCAGGAGGTCGGGAGTGAGATTCGCGAGGTATGAGTCCCAATCCTCGACCTGCTCGTCCAAATACGATTCGCACTGCGTGAGGCTCAGGGACGGCCACACGACCACATTGCGAGTCTCATTTGTTAAGCGCGCGAGCCAAAGGTCCTCAGCGGCGAGGATGTGCGCGAACCAGCGGAGGGATTTCTCCGGCGGCGTGCCGATCCGCTTGAACGCTGCGAGGACTGAGCGATTGGCCCAGGAATTGTATCCAAACAGTTTGGGCATTGTTTGAATCATTGAGGAGTTCATTCAATGCAGTCGGGCATCTGACACACGATCCCGCCGTCAACCGCGCTAAGCGAAACGTGAAACCCGCATCCATCTGGTTCGTGAACAGGTCGCACATGGACTACCCATGTTAGTGAGCATTCGCCATACTTGTCGCGTAATCGATCGAATCTAATCTTGGTTATTTCCAGCCGCGAGCTGTCGCTAACGTACGCGCTGCCTAACTCAGCGGTGACAAACGTTTCAGCAATGCCGCAGGCGTCGGCCTCGGAGAGACTCGGCTTGGTCGAAATCTTGATGTCTCTTGCAAACTCTCCACTGAATCGCCGTAATGTGCCTAGCTCATCAAACTCGGCGACTAGCATGGATCCCGCGACGTTCAGCCCCATGAACAGCCTGTTGGCGCGGATCTGAACATAGCTACCACTAACGAACTCTCGGCTCATCTCGAAGTCACAATCACTGGACTCGATCCGGAATACGGCTAGGTTCGCCCTCAGGAACTTGAGTAGAGTCTTCTCCTCAGCCCCGACTCTTCCGCTCGCCAACGATCCCTCCACGAGTCTCGGGTCACCGTTCAGGTCGATATCCAGCAACGACACAAAGTATCTTCGCCTAAACGACTCCAATTGCTTGCAGTACTCTGGATCAGAGATAAGTCGACTTCCGACTCGACATGGATCGGCTCCGCCTGAAACCTGAGCACATATTGGAGTCGCTAATACTGTAAGCGACATGTAGACGTAAAGGTATTTCATGATCAGAATCGCATCTTAGAATCCCCCCAGCGTTTTCCCCGCCAGGAAGTGATAGTGCAAGTGAAAGACTTCCTGCCCCGATTCGCGGCCATTATTGATCACCAATCGGAATCCGCGTTCGGCGAAGCCGAGTTGCGTCGCGATTGTCTGCACTTCTTCGTTCACCTTAGCCAGGACATCAGGTGGTGTTTCGGCGAATGTTGGATAGTGGGCTTTCGGGCAGATCAGGATATGTGTTGGCGCTTTGGGGTGGATGTCGTTGAAGGCGTAGACGTGTTCGGATTCGTAGCGGACTGTCGATGGGATCTGCTTGGCTATGATCTTGCAGAAGAGGCAATTGGGATCGTGCGGCTCGCTCATAGTTCCCCCAGGTGATTCATGACCAGTGTGAGCGCGGCGATGGCCGCGGTTTCGGCGCGCAGACGGCGTGCACCGAGCGAAATCGGGATCGCGCCACGGCTGATAAATAGGTCGCGTTCGGCGGAAGTCAATCCCCCTTCGGGGCCGACAATCAGGAGAGTTTTCATCGTGCGCGGTGATTCGTTGGGTGTGGTCGAGATGCTCTTGCCTTGCGCGTCGGCGATCCACGTGCGATGATGGTCTTCGATCAGAACTGCTCCAGCTTCGGGAGTGGTAATCGAATCGACATTCGGAAGAACTGAACGCAACGACTGCTTCATCGCGCCAAGCGCGAGACGTCGCCAACGTTCCACACGCCTCTCCCCTGCCTCATTGCCGCCGATTCCTGAAGGTGATTCGTGACAGCGAAGCGGGATGATGCGCGTCACTCCCAACTCGACAGACTTCTCAATGATCCAATCGTAAACTTGCGGACGTCCCACACCGACCGCGAGTGTGACCAATGCCATGGGTTCGCCGATGCGTCGATGCGCGCGGATAATTCGTCCGGTGACTTCTTTGGAGGATGCGCTCGTGATTTCGCAATCGAAGGCGTTGCCGGCACCATCGGTGACTGTCATCATCTCGCCTTTACGCAGGCGGCAGACCGAGACGGCGTGTCTGGCTTCGAGGCCGATTAGCGTTGCGGAATCGTTGGTGATGTGGTCGGCGGGTGTCCAGAAGTAGCCGGGGGCATCCATGGAGCGTTGGTTGGCGGTGTAGGGCACGAGGGAAATGTAAGCGTCTCGTGAGTTGCGCCCAAGTGCGAGTTCTCACCAGAGTCCCCTCACCCGTCCCTTCGCGCTTCGCGCTGCGGGACACCCTCTCCCAGAGGGAGAGGGGAACAAACAAGGGCGTAGATCCTCAGGCAGAGAAAACCAAGGGAAGCTGTTCACCTCTCCCTTAGGGAGAGGTCGTCCCGGCGCTTTTTGCCGGGACGGGTGAGGGGACCCATCTACCCGCCGAACGTCTCGCGCAATTTGTCGAGGAATGACTTGTCTGCCTTGGGTGGTTGGCCGCTGGTGGATTTGGCGAACTTCTCGAGGAGCGCCTTGTCGTCGGATGAGAGATTGGTCGGCACCCACACAACTGTTTGCACCAGTTGATCGCCCGAGCCATGTCCGCGCAGATGCGGAATGCCTTTTCCGCGAATGCGGAAGAGTTTGCCCGACTGCGTGCCAGCTGGGACTTTCAACTTCACATCGCCAGCCAGGGTCGGGACCAGGATGCTGTCGCCAAGTGCGGCCTGCGAAAACGAAATCGGTAGCCGATAGAGGACATCATCGCCGTGACGTTCGTAGACATCATGCGGAGTTTCCTCAATGACAACAATCGCATCACCCGGCTGACCATTGCGAGGCCCGGCATGGCCCGCGCCGCGTACGGTGATGTAGTTGCCGGATGACACACCCGCCGGGACATTGACGGATACAGTCGATGAACCCTCGATGCGTCCTTCGCCACGGCAATGCGCGCAGGGGTTCTCGATGATCTCGCCTGCTCCACGGCAGCGCGGGCAGGTCGAGATATTGACGAACTGTCCGAAGACAGAGCGCGACACCTGGCGAACTTCACCAGCGCCTTGGCACTGCGGACATTTGGCCGACTTGGCGCCTTTCTTGGCTCCGGAGCCGCCGCACTCTTCGCAGCCCACCATGTGCTTGATCTTCAGTTTTTTCTCGACACCCGTGAAGATTTCTTCGAGCGTGAGCTTCAGACGGATCCGAAGATCGGCTCCCGCCGGGGGACCGGATGGGCCGCGTCGCCCGCCACCACCGAAGATGTCCTCGAAGCCACCGCCCTGACCGCCGAAGTCGCGCATGAATGCGCGAAGCGCATCGGATATATCGAAACCATATGCGCCGCCTGCACCTTGGAATCCACCGCCACCAGGGCCACCTCCCGGACCTGAGAGTCCGGCATGGCCGAATTGATCGTAGACGCGACGCTTCTCATCGTCTTTGAGGACTTCGTACGCCTCGGTCGCTTCTTTGAATTTGTCCTCGGCGTCTTTGTTACCGGGGTTCTTGTCGGGATGGAATTGGACCGCGAGTTTGCGGTAGGCCTTTTTGATTTCGTCGGCGTCGGCTTTGCGCTCGACGCCGAGAATCTCGTAGTAGTCGCGTTTGGTTTTGGTGGTCGCCATTGATGTCTATTCGGAAGAACGCTCTAA
>Ga0307505_10002313_pt1 | contig 13465 bp, 16 predicted proteins | sample 23_S_MG_FD_202183 | JGI IMG/M metagenome (GOLD analysis project Ga0307505, IMG submission 202183) | Soil microbial communities from Populus trichocarpa stands in riparian zone in the Pacific Northwest, United States - 23_S | ecosystem: Environmental > Terrestrial > Soil > Riparian zone > Trees...
AGCCGAATTCGTCGGCCGTGAGTTCGAAGAGAATACGATCTTTTCGAACGACGACCTTCGTTCGAAAGACAGTATCGTTCGGATAAGAAAAACCGAGAACCGTTCGCTGCTTACATTCAAACGACGGATCGAAAATCAGTTCGACGTAAAGCAGCAGATCGAGCACGAAACCGAGATAAGCGACCCGGTCGCCACTGAAGCGATCATCGCCGAACTCGGACTAAAGCCCGCTCTCGTCTACGAAAAATACCGCGACACGTGGCGGTTCCGCTCCGTCGAGATCGTCATCGACGAACTTCCGTTCGGCAACTATATGGAGATCGAAGGCTCGATCACGTCGATAAAGGAGGCCGAGATGATGCTCGGGCTGGAAGATCTGACGACCGAACACGATACTTATCCTCACCTGACCGCGACCCTTGGCGAACGGTCGGGAGAACTGACCGAAGCCCGATTCAAGAAGGAATAATACAAATGAATACCAAGGCAGTAATAGTTTTCCTTGCGATCGTTGCAGCCGGATGCGGCACCCCGGCAACCGAGAATAACCGGCCCGAGGCGGTCGCGAATAAGCCTGCCGCGACGAACGCCGCAAACAATGCCAATACCTCGAACACTGCACCGCCAGCACCAACAACCGGCACAAAGGTCACCGCCGCGAGCGACCACAAATTCGACGCGACCGGTATCCCGAAAGGCTGGCGATGGATCGACGCGGACGCGGCCAAAGGCCCGGTCAAATACGACACATCCGGCGGTACGCTCAAGATCATCGTCCCGGGCGGCAAAGATATGTTCGGCGACAACCGCACGGCTCCGCATATGCTGCAGGCGATCGAGGGCGATTTCCAGATCGAAACCCGTGTGAAATTCGACCCGAAGTCCGACTACCAAGGAGCGGGCTTGTTCGTCTACAAAGACGGCGAAAATTATCTCCGCCTCGAACGCGGCTTCGGCGGCGTCGGCGGCACCGGTAGCGGCATCCGGCTCGACGCCCGAACAAAGGACGAATACAAGGCCATCACAACTCCCGACCATGCCGTCACCGCCGCCAAGACGGTTGATCTGAAGCTCGTGCGCATCGGCAAGAAATTCATCGCCTTCTGGCGGCTCGACGAAGAATCCGAATGGAAAGAGGTCGGCGAGTTCGACTCCGACTACCCCGACACCATCCAGGTCGGCATCATCACATGCAACACCGGCCCCGAGATCCCGGTTGAATTTTCTTACATCAAACTCGCCCCGCAGGTGTAGAATGTCCGCAAGTTTCCGCTCCGGTTGCGTTCAAGTCCTTGGAGGCGTCTAGTTATGAAGCGACATTTACCCGGATTCCTTGTATTCGTACTGATAATCAGCGTCAGCATCGCAGTGTACGCCGTAGGCCGTTCACTGGCGCGGTCGTTCGATGCGACCGCCCTGCCGCCTGTCGGGGTTGAGGAGCCCCATGCTAGTTCTCCGTCGAAGCCGCTGAGCTATGTTGCCGAGTTCGTGCAGTACGACCAAGAAACTCGGCGGTTGACCGCTCGGCTTCAGGTTGATCGAGATTCGCTCGAAGGCCGATCGAGTTTAGGATTGATCGTTGCCATTGTCACTTATGACCGGAGCTTTCAAAGATACCGTGTTGAGACCGTCGGAAGAGTGCTGCCCGGCTCGGGCGAGAAAGCAACGGTCTTGGTCGAATTATCGGTTCATTCGACCGTGGTCTTGAATAGAAGCCAAAACTACTACGCTTCATTCGGCATTGCTTCCGAGGGGGTGCGGTTCGACCGCCCGGACTTAGGCAGCGACAGTCCGATCGTCTTCGTTCATGACAAGACCTTGACAAGGAGAGGACCGGTCATCCTCCAATAAATAGTCTGCAAGTTCCGAAAGCGGGCTCGTTCTTGTCCACATGGGACAGGCGCGAGCCTTTTAATTTAGACAATTTCGGAGCGTGAATATGAAACAGGAAACGATGATCTCTTCCCGTTGGATCTTAACCCTTGTCGTTCTTTCCAGCCTGCTTATCTCGGCGTGCGGCAGCGGTGATTCCGCCGTCAGCAACACGACTACGGATCGCACGGCTGACGTTAAACCGATGAGCGTCGCACAAAACTCCAACTCCGCCGCAAACACATCCGCCTCCCCGATGGAATCAAAAGACCTCGCAGATGGAACCTCAGGTGAGCGGTACGCCGAGATAAACGAGAATCCGTTTCTCGAAGCGAGCCGGGCGCCTCTTTCGACCTTCTCGATCGACGTTGACACTGCCTCGTACGCGAACGTCCGACGTTATCTCAGAAACGGGCAACTGCCGCCAAAGGATGCCGTCCGCATCGAGGAACTCGTGAACTATTTCGAGTACGATTATCCGCAGCCGGTCGGCGACGTGCCGTTCTCGGTCTCGACGGAAACCGCCGTCTGCCCGTGGAACGCGAAGCACAAGCTCGTCCAGATCGGGCTGCAGGGCCGCAAGGTCTCGCTCGACAACACGCCGCCCGCCAATCTCGTATTCCTGCTCGACGTCTCGGGATCGATGAACTCCCCGGACAAACTGCCGCTGCTCAAAGACGGCCTCCGCATGATGGTCAATCAGCTCAAGCCGCAAGATCGCGTCGCGATCGCCGTCTATGCCGGTTCGAGCGGACTGGTGCTGCCGTCGACTTCCGTCAGCAACAAGGGCGAGATCCTCGCCGCACTCGACCGGCTCGAAGCCGGCGGCTCGACCAACGGAGGCGAAGGTATCAACCTCGCCTATACCGTCGCGGCGAACAACTTCATCAACGGCGGCAACAACCGCGTCATCCTCGCGACCGACGGCGATTTCAACGTCGGCTCGACCAGCGACGACGCTCTCGTCAATCTCATCGAGCAAAAGCGAAAGTCCGGCATCTTCCTATCCGTGCTCGGCTTCGGCACGGGCAATCTCAACGACTCGATGATGGAAAAGCTCTCGAACAAGGGCAACGGCAACTACGCCTACATCGATTCGCGTGAAGAGGCCCGCAAAGCTCTCGGCGAACAGGTCGCCGGCACGCTGCTGACGATCGCGAAAGACGTGAAGATCCAGGTCGAGTTTAATCCGGCGTTGGTCGCGGGCTATCGACTCATTGGCTACGAGAATCGGATGCTCGCGAACCGCGATTTCAACGACGACCAAAAGGACGCAGGCGAGATCGGGGCAGGGCATTCGGTGACGGCGATCTACGAGATCGTTCCGGCGGGCGTGAAGATCGAGAACGACGGCATCGAGCTGAAATACTCAGAGACGCAGCGATCTGAGACGCGGTTCGCCAACGAACTCGCTACGGTCAAGTTGCGTTACAAGGATCCCGACGGCGACCGAAGCAAGCTGCTCACAATGGGCGTGCTCGACAACCCAAAGAGCGTCGACCAGGCATCGGACAATCTGAAGTTCGCCGCCGCTGTCGTGCAGTTCGGCTTGCTGCTTCGCGAATCGCGTTTCCGCGGATCGTCGAGTTTTCACCGGGCAAAACAGCTCGCGGAAAATTCATCCGGAGCCGATCTCAAAGGTTATCGCAGTGAGTTTCTGGAGTTGCTGAACCGGGCGAGTAGCTTAAAGGGATGAGGTTAACGGCGGGAGTCAGCGGCTGTCGGTACCACCTGCGGTAGAGGGTGGTTATACGTGACGGATCGATCGGCTGCTGTACCGAAAGGCGCTTCCTGACTGATCGCGTCGAGTATTGGTTGACTTGAACCACCCGCTACCGCAGGTGGTACTGACCTCGGTCGCAGATTGAAAGGCTTAATTCGAGTTCGGTTCGTCGTTCAGTTGCCGCAAGGCGATCACCTGATCGACGATCAGGCCGGGCTCGAACGGTTTGGTTAGGTACCGGTGAAAGCCGGCTTCGAACGCACGCTGGCGGCTTTCGGCCGAGGCAAACGCACTGAGCGCTAGGGCGGGCACCTGTCCGCCCTTTTCCGCGGGCAGCTCGCGGATCTTGGCGATCAGCGTGTAGCCGTCCTCTTCCGGCATCGCCAGGTCCGAGATCAACACGTCGGGCCGTTTCGCCTTCGGATCGTTGAACAGCCCCATCGCCGCCCGAGCCGAATCTGCCGTACGGACCGCCGCTCCGCTTTGTTCAAGAAAGATCTGCAGCACTTCGCGCGAATCGGGATCGTCCTCGACGATCAGGATGTTGAATCCTTTCAGCCGCTTGCTGTCGTCGCGGTCCTTCGAAACCTCGGCGATCTCTATTTCCTGGGCTGTCACATTCAGCGGCAGCGTCACCGAAAACCGAGCGCCTTTGCCGAGTCCGTCGCTTTCCGCCACAACCCGTCCGCCGTGTTTCGTGACTAGGATATTTACGATCGAAAGGCCAAGCCCAAATCCACCGCTTCGTCGAACTCGTTCCGAATCGCCCTGCGAGAACTGCTTGAAAATGTCCGGCAGGTCCTGTTTTTCGATGCCCTGGCCCGTATCCCTGACGACGACATTTACCGTCTCGTCATCGGCCGTGATCGACACCGTAACCTCGCCGCCCCTAGCGGTGTACTTGATCGCGTTCGACAGCAGATTGCTAAACACCTGCTGCATGCGCCCGTGGTCACCAAAGACGACGATCTGGTCCATTTCCGTATGAAACGAATAAGCGAGGCCCGCCGTTTCCGCCGACGGCTTGTGCGTCTCGAACGACGAACGTACGACGTCGACTATATTCAATGGCCGAAACTCAAGCTTGATCTTGCCCGTAGCGACGCGGGTCGAATCCACCAGGTCGTTGATAAGTTTGGTCTGAACGTTAGCGTTTTTCTCGATCGTCTCGTACGCCTTCTTTCGCGTGGCGTCGTCAACCGATCGCGTTTGCAGAATTCGCGCCCATCCGAGGATCGCGTTCAGCGGCGAACGAAGCTCGTGCGATACGAACGCGAGAAAGAAGTCCTTCGCACGGTTTGCGAGTACCGCCTCATCACGCGCTTTCTTTTCGAGAGCGTAAACGCGTTCAAGTTCTTCGGCGGCAAACTTTTCCTCGGTGATCCGCCGTACGACGCCGACCATTCGCTCGGGGTGTCCGTTGCCGTCCAGATACGACTTGCCCTCAGCCTTGACCCACTCGATCCGTCCGTCGGAATAGATAACTCGAAACTCTTCCTCGTATTTCGAACCGGTCCGCCGCGTTTCGTCGAAAAACCCCTCGACAAACGCTCGATCGTCCGGATGCACTACCGAGAGCACCTTGTCGTAGTTCAATTCTTCGTAGGCCGCAAGCTCGAAAACTTCGTTGCATTTCGGCGTCGAATAGAGCCGTTCGTCAACGTGGTCCCAATACCAAAGCCCGATCTCGGCCTGCTCGGCGGCAAGGATCAATTGGTCGCTTTGCTTACGAAAGCTGTTTAGTTCCGAGACCACCGATTCCGGTGACCGCGCGTGGACGAATATGCGCGTTTCGCCGGCAGCGGTCTCTATCGGCTCAAAGCTCAGTTCGAGCGGCCGTTTCTCCTCGGCGCTCAATCGGAAATCCAGGTGAAGTACAGAGCGTTCACCGTCCGCGGCCGCCTTCACGGCACGATCGACGATGCGGACATTTGCTTCGGATGTTTGCCAAAAGACCGATTCGGCGAAGGGCTGACGGACCAGTAGCTCGGGTTCGGCGTTTGTCTCGTTGAAAATGCGTCCGCGAAGGTCGAGTATGTGGCCCTCGGTATCGAGAGTTCCGAAAAGGTCGAACACATTGTCGAAAATTCTCGACGACGCGGTATCAAAGCCTTCAAGGGCCGACTGCGGGTCGGCTTCGTGACTAACTGCGGATGACATTTACTTCAAAAGCGAGCGCGCGTGGGAGACGGTGGTTCCGGAAAAACCTCGCCGACGGCGAAATATGCCGATGGCGAGGTCAATTTTAGCAGAGCCGAACTGAAAATGCTCCGCTATGCAACCCTGCGTCCGGTCAATAGCCGGATCAGGAAGATCACGATCGCTACCACGATTATCGCGTGCAGCACACCGCCAAAGGTCTGGCCCGTTACCATACCCAAAAGCCAAAGTATCAAAAGAATAATTGCGATCGTTTCCAACATTTCAAATGTCCCTCCCTGGTTCGATACTGTCGTTCGAAAATACTCCTTTCAATACCTATGCCAGAGGCAAAAGTCTCCGTAAATGCTGGAAAATCATAAGCTTAAGGAAGATTGGCAAGGAATCAAGCCGCGTCGCGTGTATCAAAACAATACATCAGTTTCACGGCCCGGATCAGCGGTTTCCTCGCCAACAACCCTTGTTTACAAGGCAAGGGAGATCGGGGACCTGAATATCCGTAACTGGCACGTTCCTTGCGATTGACAGGTCAAGTTGACCACTACGCCATTATTTCGGCGAACTTAGCGTCCGATTTTGATACGATATATATGCTTAGAAAACAAAACGGAGACCAAGGGGACGTGCCTAGTAAAGCTCTGATCATCGACGATGAGAAATTCACGCTCGAATTGTTCGAGTATGAATTCAAAGCGCAAGGCTTCGATGTCACGACAGCATCGAGCGGCACGGACGGAATTGAAAAGCTCAAGAAGCAAGACTTCGACGTCGTCCTTACTGACCTGAATATGCCGGACATCAGCGGCATCGACATGGTCAAACATTCAAGGTTGATCCGTCCCTTTACCGAGATCCTGATGGTCACCGGCGACGATTCGTCCGAGCGTGCAGTCGAGGCGATCCGCGAGGGAGCTTTCGACTACATCCTCAAGCCCGTCGATTTCGACAAACTCTTCACCTCCGTCCGCAACGCGGTCGAAAGTAAACGCCAGGCACAACTCAACGAGAAACAGGCCGCCGAGATCAAACGTCTTCGCGACCGGCTGTCGAGCCCCACCTCGTTCGAGGGCATCATCGGCGGCGCGCGGTCAATGCAGAATATCTACGAGATCATCGAGAACGTAGCCGATTCTGACGCGAGTATTTTGATCCTTGGAGAATCGGGAACAGGTAAGGAAGTCATCGCGAACGCGATCCACTACAAATCGCAGCGGGCCAATCAGCCCTTTGTTAAAGTGAACGTCTCGGCCCTGCCGAAAGATCTCATCGAATCTCAGTTGTTCGGGCACATCAAGGGATCGTTTACGGGAGCTAATGCCGACAAGACCGGTTTCATCGGCCAGGCGAACGGCGGCAGCTTGCTTCTCGACGAGATCGGCGAAATGCCGATCGACCTGCAGCCGAAACTGCTTCGTTTCCTTCAGGAGAAGGTCTATTACCGCGTCGGCAGCGACAAACCGCAGACCGCGGATTTTCGCCTTATCTGCGCAACGAACCGCGATCCGTTCGATGCTATCAAGGACGGAAATCTTCGCGAGGATCTTTATTACCGCATTAACACGATCGAGATCACGATCCCGCCCCTTCGCGACCGCATGGAAGACGTTCCAATGCTGGCGGAGCATTTTCTGCGCATGTACGGTGAAAAATATAACCGGCAGGACGCCGCGTTCGCTCGTTCCGCCTACGATCAAATGCTCAACTACACGTGGCGTGGAAATGTCCGCGAGCTTCAGCATTCGATCGAACGTGCGGTCCTTTTGAGCAAGACCGGCACCATCGAACTTCTGGATATTCCGAGTTCTGCAAGTGTTGCGGTATCGGCGGCGGCCGGTTCGAGTTCGTCCGGCGACATGGCGACGCCGAGTGCTTCGGTTCCGTCGGCCCCGCAGCCGGTCCGTACTATTGAGAACTATAACGTGCCGTCCATCATGGACGGCGCCGACATGTTTGAATCGATCGGCAAATTGATCGTCGACCGATTGCCCGATCCGACCGACGCTTCCGAACAGAAGGACGTCTTCGACGGCCTGGAAAGCGGCGTTGTTCTAGCCGCCCTTAAGCGTACAAACGGAAACAAACAGGCTGCCGCAAATCTGCTCGGGCTATACCGGCCGCGGCTTTACGGGATGATCAAACGGCATAAGCTTGAAGACCAGATTTAGAGGACTGCACGCAACACACTCGACAATCAAAAAGAGAGCCGATTCGAAACCGCCTCTCTTTCTTGTTTCTGGCATGCCGCCGCTGCTATCTCGATTGCGAGCTAGGCACCTTGATCTCAACATCTACTTCTTGCTTCTTGTTGCCCGTGAGCAAGCCGCTGTAATAGACCGCTCCGGCAATGATCGCAACGATGATGATCATCGTTACCGCCCAAATGAGATTGCTGCCTGTGCTGTTTTCCTCTGACATTGTCCAATCCTCCCTTTCTCGAATAGATCAGTATTGCTACTACTTCATCAATTGGTAAGCAACACGAATGCCAAAAGCAAGCCACGCTGTTTCCTATTAAAGTCCTGCGCGGAACGCGATCCTATGTCTCGAAAAGTGTTTCAAAATCGGACACCGGACTGAACGGATATAGATAAGACGTGCTACTTAAAGGCCTTAGCTCGAATGGCATCAGAGTTGCTCTCTCGATGGGGTAATCGGAGGAAACGAGATGGGACAAAAGCCAGCAAGAAAGACGGGCGACCTTACACCGGGAGAGATCGCCGAGCAGGCGAGCAAACCGGACCACGATCAGATCGTTCGGCAGCCGCTGAGAGGCGACGAAACGAAAGGCGATCCGGACGTTCGCGACATCGCCGGTGCTCCCGATCATGAGGACACACCACATGGCCGCGAAGAGCGAAAGCATCAGATTGAAAAGGAGGCCGAAGACAATGACCGATAACAAGCTCGAACTTGAAGAGGCTCAGCGAGCCGCAAACTATGAGGCGATCAAGTCGGAAGTAAAGCACGAGGTCGGGAGCGAGATCGCCACTGAAGCTCGTGTGGTGACTCACGACCAGGGCCGCGAGATCGATGCCGTCGCCGACCGAATGCGGGACAAAGCGGTTCACGAAGTCGTGCAGACGGAGAGGGAAGTCGAGCGTGGACGCTTCGTCGCTCGCGTGTCGCAGGTTGTCGATTATTTCTTCTTTCTCATCTACGGCCTTTTGACGATCAGGCTGCTGCTCGCGCTCTTCGCCGCTCGCGAGAGTGCAGGATTCGTGCAGTTCATCAGGTCGATAACCGACCCGATCTACAGCCCGTTCCGCGGGATCGTGGCCAGTCCGTCAACGCCCGAAGGATTCACGCTCGCCTTGCCGATCGTCATCGCGATCGTCGTTTACATGCTGGTGCATCTGGCTATTAACGGCCTGCTCCGGATGTTCGCTCATCGAAAGATCGAGGTGTAAAACGTCACACCGAGTTTCGTTGTAGTTTCTAGGCGCTTGTAGTACAACTTGAGTCAATCTGTTGAAAAGGAGAGTTCTATGTTCGATCTGATTGGGCAGCTTATTGGTGGTTTGATCGTCGGCGTTCTTGCAAGGCTTCTGATGCCGGGCAAAGAGGCTTTTCCTGACGGCCCGCTCGGGTGGCTGTTAACCGCGCTCCTCGGTATTGGTGGCGCGTTTGTCGGCGGATATGTTGCAAGCAGGCTATGGAGCGGAAATGCCGCCGGTGGATGGATAATGTCGATCCTCGGAGCGATCCTTCTCTTGGTGATCGTCCGGCTTATCTTCGGAGCCAAGGCCTCGTCCTAGCCTCGACAAAAACTTATTGAGTTTGTGAGACCGGCATCGGAGGATCGATGGCGGTCTCACGCATTTGGCGGCACTTCCATCCGGATCAGCCCGTCGAACTGAACGTGATACGCGACTCCCTTTACCGGCGTCGACATCTCTTCGTCCGATTCGCCCTCCGAGTTCGCTATCCCGACGCTCGCGAAGTAACACGAAGCCCCGTGGTCTTTCGCATGTGTTACAAGGCGTTCGAAAGCCTCCATTCCTTCGTCAAATCTACCGCGGCCCGGATGTATATCCGTCCGCACGACAAAGAACGCAAACTCGCCGTCCTTACGGGCGATGATCTGCGGCTCCGACGCAAGGTCCGCCTCAACATCGGCCGAATCCACCAGCCAGCCGTCCTTTTCAAGCTGCTTGTAGACAATCTCGATCCCGAAAGCGTGTATGTCCGCTTTGGTCATCAATTCACGGTTTTCCATTCAGATATATCGTAACGGGCGGGTGGCCAATTTAACAAAAATGCCTGCTCCTGATGATAATATTGTGCATCTAAACACCAGACGAAAGGAGGGAAGTTTCACCAATGAGAACCCTAATTATCACCGCCATGATGCTGACGCTTATTGCGATCAGTGTCGGTACAGCAGCGGCCCAAAAGGAAACATACACGGGAACCGTACTCAGCTACGGCAGCGGCCGCAACACGCGGACGACAACGAGCACATTTTCGCTTTACGTTACTGGCACCACGTCCGACGCCGATTCTGACCGGGCCATCGCGATCCTACAGGAAGGCGGCCAGGACGATCTCCAAAAGGCTATTGCAAAGAACGACCTCGGCCGGTTCTCGGTCGGATCCCAACTCGGCAGGACGCTCAATGGAGTGCGTATCGACGAGGTCGACGGCAAGAAGCGCATCCGTGCCATCTTCGAACGCTGGATCAATTTTAGTGAGATCCGCGGCGGCTATCGCTCGCTCGATTATCCGTTCGGCTACATCGAACTCCTGATCGATCCGGCGACCGGCAAGGGCGAGGGAACTCTGATCGAGGCGGCGCAGATACGTTGGAAGCGGGACAAAAAGTCCGACCAGTATGTCGTAGAGATCGAGAACTTCGGAACGTTCCCAGCCAGATTGATGGGCGTGAACCGACGCGACAAATAGCGGCGGCTAATTGATCTTGATATTCACCGTGATCGAGATCTCGGCGTTCGACGTGTTCTCGATCTCTATGGTGTAATCACCGCTGGACGGCAGCACGGCGAGGAAGTTGTTGATTCCGGGCGTAACCTCGGCGTCCTCGATCAGCCGGAGCGAAGCGCTGTCCGAACTCACCGACACCGCGAGCTTCTGATTCGCACGCGCGCCGACCTTATACCTGATCGTCTCGCCGGCGGCGATCTTGACGTTGTTGTAAGTCTTGCCCGACGTGCCGCGATCGAACGTCACGCGAGTCGTCGGCACCAGCGGCCGCTTCAGAGGCTTGCCCGACGCGATCAGCTTCGTACCCGTCACGCGATACCTCGACGTCACTACAAACTCCGGACAGCACGCGCCGCCCATCTCGCCGACCTCGTTGCTCTCGACGATCAGCAGCCCCGTCTCGATATTCACCGACCGCAGCCCGCCGTAAGCACGATCGCCGCCCGGAATGCGTGCGATCAGCGTCGGCTTGCCTCGGATCATCGAATAGACATAGCCCTCGGAAAAATTTCCCGTTCCACCGGTGTTGCAAACCGAGATGACCGCCGCGTCCGGTTTACCGTCGCCCGTCAGATCGCCAAACGCCACGTCACGAACGTCAAAGTAGAACCGGTCAACGTATCCGTCCTCCTGCGTCTCTTTCGAAAATGCTCCGTCCTTGACGGTCACGTTCTCGGCTTCCTCCGACGCGCAAAACGCCTCATACGTGAAGTTCTTGAAATCGACCTTAGTAATGTCGCCCTGAGCAAACGCCCCGAGCGACATAACAAGAACGCAAACAGCGAGCGAGACAAACCTCTGCATAACTACACCGCCGGCTGCTCCTCGGCGTCATCGTGATACGGATCATGCAGATCCACCGGCTTCTTCGATCGTTTACGCAGCCGCATATTCAGGATCTCGACGACCACCGAAAACGCCATCGCGAAGTAGATGTAGCCTTTCGGGATCTTTTGATGGAAGCCCTCGGCGACCAGCATCACGCCGATCAGCAGCAGGAACGAGAGCGCCAGCATCTTGATCGTCGGATGCCGCTGTACAAAATTTCCGATCGGCCCGGCGAAAAGCATCATTGCAATGATCGAGATGACGACCGCGGCGATCATGATCCAGATGCCGAACTGCCCGTACTGGTCGCTGATCATACCGACCGCCGTTATCACCGAATCAAGCGAGAACACGATGTCGAGCAGCACGATCTGGATGATCACGCCGGTAAAGCCCGCGTACGTTTTCTTCACTTCATGAGCCTCGGGCCCTTCGAGACTGCCGTGGATCTCATGCGTCGATTTCGCGATCAGGAACAGCCCGCCGATCAGCAGGACGAGGTCTTTGCCCGAGATCGCTTGCCCCCAAAACGTGAACAGCGGTTCGACCAGCCCGATCACCCAGCTCAATGAGAACAACAGGATGACTCGCATAATAAGCGCGAGCCCTAGCCCGATCACGCGGGCCTTCTGCTGCTGTTCCGGCGGCAGCTTACCGGCCAGGATCGAAATGAAAATTACGTTGTCGATGCCGAGCACAAGCTCAAGCACCGTGAGCGTCGCAAACGCGATCCAAACATTAGGATCCGCAAGCAATTCCATAAATTGAGGTTCTCCCTGAAGGATTTGAAACTAAGAGATTATAGGATGAACGGCCCCGCAATGGAAAGAAAGCCAGCTCTTCGGCCGGCTTTCAAATTTCAAATTTCAAATTTCAAATCGAGAATTCGGCTTGACTCCCTCCTTACGAAGGAGGGGTGGACGGCGTTTCGCCGGACGGGTGGTTCTCTCATTCGCGGGCTACCAGCGTGCGCCGGGCAGAAACGCGAGTGTCAACGAGCGTGACAATCGGAACTCTCAAATCTCAAATCTGAAATCTCAAATCTCAAATCTGCCTTCTTACTCCGACTCACGTTTCAGACACGGCCGCGACGCAGCTTTATCCGCCGCCTTCCGAGCCTCATAATTATGCGAGCGCGTCGGAGCCAGAAAATGCGTGACGCACACTTCCGAAGCCGTGATCTTGGCAACCACAAGATACCCCTTCGTCTTCGAAGCATCCTCGACATCTTCGCTCACGTTCAGCCGCACGATCAGGGCGATCGGCTTCTTCCCCTTCATCCGCCACTCGGCCTTATCCCCGACCGCCGAAAACGCCCCCGTCAGATGCCAAAATTCCAGCGGATGCTCCTTCCGCTTCGGATCGATGATCGTCAACGTCTGCCGCAGATCGCCCTCTATCAGATCGAGCTTATAACCCGCAACACCCGGACACCGCCCATGATACGACCCGCCCTCGTCTTCAACCAGCTCCAGCGTCTTACAAGCCTTGTCCGAAAGCTTCGTATAAACACTCGTCACCTGAGCCTCCCCCGCCACCGCCGCCAATAACACCACCGCAATAAGAGTGAGCATTTTCATGCCAAGCATTATTGCACATTCGCCGGGATCGCAAGCGTCCCCGCTTGCGACGCCGCCCAGCGGCGTAAAGGTGCACAAGCCCGCACATGTCAGTAGGCCGCACGTCAGTAAGGGCTCCAGCTGTGCTTTGACCCGGCTAGAGACATCGCACGACTCGACCGATGTCAGTACCACCTGCGGTAGATACTCTTGACAATCAAACGTTGAAAGCCGGAGTCGGATCGAAAGGGCGATTATTTTTGATAACTGCGTTGTTCCGAATGGCACTTACTGCCGGGAAGTACAAAGCCTTTCTGATCCGGCCGCTGCCGAGTTTTGACAACCTGGTCCAGTTGAGCGAAGTGCCCGACTGGAACTGACG
>Ga0307505_10002314_pt1 | contig 13461 bp, 18 predicted proteins | sample 23_S_MG_FD_202183 | JGI IMG/M metagenome (GOLD analysis project Ga0307505, IMG submission 202183) | Soil microbial communities from Populus trichocarpa stands in riparian zone in the Pacific Northwest, United States - 23_S | ecosystem: Environmental > Terrestrial > Soil > Riparian zone > Trees...
CGGGCTCACTGCGAGGAGACACCCGTCGGCGAGCCGGATGTCGGCGACGGGGCCGCTGAACTCGTTCGACACGCCCCAGGTGGTTCCCGGGCGCAATGTGGCGTCGGTCAGGTCCCAGCGCAGCCCCTTCGTGTGCACACCGACAGCCGGACCCCCCATCGGAACCAGGCTGATGAGGGCACCGACGTCGCCGTGGACGATGCGACGGCCCCAGATCACATGTGACCACCCGCGCCCGGTGACCCAGTCGATCTCCTCCACCGATCTCCACCGCTCCGAGCAGAGCAGACCCGCGGTGGCCAGTTCGTGGTCGAATCGTCCCCCGGCGCCGCCAACCACGACAACCCGCCCGGGACGTTCTGTGATCACCTTCTCCAAGGCGAGCTCGAGATCGGTGGAGTCTTTGTCGGGGGAGTGGCGCTCCACGATGACGTGACCGGGGATGACCTCGGTGGCGATCGAGTCCATGTCCCCGACCAGGACGTCCACCGGGAAGCCGGCGGCAACAGCCAGGTCGTAACCGGAGTCGGCGGCGACGATGAGATCCGCCTCGGGGAGCTCCCCGGCGAGGGAATCGGGTGGGGAGTCGCCTCCCGCGAAGATGAGAACAGTGTCCATCTAAATGACAAAATCGTCTTACGCGCGATTTCGCGAGTAAGACCTAACCCTCAAGTTGAACTTCAAGTGTAGAAAGCGCTTTGCGAAGGGCAGATTCCACCTCTTCGGGACTCTGGGCGCGGGCATAGACAAAACCCAGATATCTGTCTCCTTCTGGTGGTGCGACGGTTTTTCCGCCCGACCTGATGGTGAAGTCGATGCCGGTTATCCCGGGGATGTCCCGGGTCTCGGTCTCCCCGGCGACATTGGCGAGAATTCCGGAATCAGGCGTTGGGATCATGAGCACCCCGCTGGCGACCGACTCTCGTCTCAGGTCGTAGCGGCCTTGTCTGATCGCGTTGCGCAGTATCAGCGACTCGAGTGTTGTCCCCATGAGCCCGAAATTGAGGCTCCGCGAGCACAACCCGCCGATGGAGCGGGCGGCAACCTCGATGACGCTGGCCCTGTCCCCTTCGAGTTTCAACTCGATGTGCACCGGGCCGGAGGTGAGGCCGAGAGCACGAACGGCGGCTCCCGCCGTTCTCTCCGCCTCGAGGAGAGCGCTCCCGGCATGGCGGGAGGGAGTGACGAACAGGGTCTCAGGGAAGTAGGGGCCGGAAGACGTCTCGGGTTTGTCAAACACTGCCAAGACCGTCAGGTCACCGTCGGAGAGCAGGCCCTCGATGGCGATCTCCGACCCGGGGACGTAAGCCTCGACCAGGAGCGTGGCTTCCTCCCCCACGATGCGGCGGATCCTCGCCGCGGTTGGCCCGGCGTCGGCTGCGTCGTCGACCCGGATCACTCCCTGGCTGGCCGACCTGTCGACGGGCTTGATCACTACGGGGAGGCCAACGGCATTGGCGACATCGGCCGGGGAGTCGGCAGGGGTGAGGGGCGCGAACCGGGGTTGGGTCACTTCTGCGGTGGCGAGGGCTTGCCGCATGACCAGCTTGTCTCGGGTTGCTGCGGCCGCCTCGGGCCGATTCCCGGCGAGACCGAGCAGGGCGCTGGTGTGCGCCGCCACCATCACTCCCTGGTCGTCGGCGGCGACCACCCCGTCGATGGGCACTGTCTCCCCGAGAGCGGCGATCGACTCTGCGGCCTTCTCGGGGTCACTGCAGTCGATCTGGAGGTAGCGGTCACCCATGTCGAATGGGGGCGGCTCCTCCGAGGCGACGACGAGGTCGATGCCTAGCGCCGCCGCGGCCTTGACGAAGTCGGCGGCCCGGTAGGTGCTGGTGGGGAGGATGACGACTGCTTTTGGCATCTGGAGTTGGGGATCGGTCCCGCTACCATCCTTGCATATATGGCTGATTCGACAGTCCTGGCAATCGCATCAGACGCACTGGACATGATTCGCCAGCTCCGGGACAGCGAGCCCGGAGATGGTGAGTTCGCCCTTTCGATCGAGGTGACCGGCTTTCAAGGGCCGCAGTTCTCCTATGAGCTGGCCTTCGTGCCGCTTGCCGACAAGGCGGACAACTGGGTCGAGGAGCGTCACGACGGCCTCGCCGTGATCTTCCCGAAGGCCGACACCGGCAAGCTGGAGGGCGCGGCCCTCGAGCTCACCGAGCAGGGCCTCGCCATGAACAACCCGAACTCCCCGGCGCCACCCACGATGTCTGCGCCCGCCGGCGACCTCTCCGGCCCTCTGGTCGACCGGGTCCAGCAGGTCATCAAGGAACAGGTCAACCCGGCCATCGCCTCCCACGGCGGAGGGGCAGAGTTGATCTCCGTCGACGGCACCATCGCCTACCTTCGTCTCTTCGGAGGCTGTCAGGGCTGTGGCCTCGCCCAGGTCACCTTGAAACAGGGCATCGAGCGGATCATCCTCGAGTCGATCCCTGAGCTGAGCCAGGTGGTCGACGTGACCGATCACGCCTCCGGCGACAACCCCTACTACGAGAGCCAGAAGAAGTAGACCCTGGGCTTCACCAAGGAACAGCTGGAGTCCTATCGCGGGGTCACTGTCCCCGACCTCATCGGTGACGATTGCCGACTTCTCTTCGTCGGGATCAATCCCGGTCTATGGACCGCGGCGACTCAGACCCACTTCTGTCACCCCTCCAACCGGTTCTACCCGGCTCTGCGCCTATCCGGGCTCATCGATTGGTCGGTGGATACCGACACCGGGATGAGCGACTCTCAGCGCGCCTCGCTCGTCGAAGCCGGCATCGGCATCAGCAATCTGGTCGCCCGCGCCACGGTGCGCGCCTCCGAGCTGACGAGGGAGGAGTTGCGCGCCGGGGGCGAGCGCCTCGTCGCCCTGGTCGAGGAGATCCGGCCTCATGTGGTGGCCGTTGCCGGGGTGACCGCGTATCGGGATGCTTTCGGCCAGAGGGCGGCCGCCCTTGGGCGCCAACCCATGGACATCGGGCGGGCCCAACTCTGGGTGGTGCCCAACCCGAGCGGGCTCAACGCTCACGAAACCATCGAAAGCCTCGCCGGTTGGTATTCGACTGCGGCCAGAGAGGCGGGGATCACGTGAGCGAAGCCGGCCCCACCCCCCGTCAGGTGCTCTACGCCCTCGTGGCCGGTGGGTTCGTGGTCGTCGTCGCCATCCTCACCATCGGCGGCGCCGCCGCCGGTCTGGTCCCCACATGGTGGTCGGGTGTGCTCGCACTGCTCATCGCGCTGTCTGCGACCTGGATCGCCCAGAGCTGGCGGAGGACGGCGTCGGTGCTCTTGGTCGCCATCGGGCTGTTCGTCGTCTGGATGGTGGGCACGCTGGCCCTGGCTAGCTGACCCGGTCGAGATAGAGACTCTGAGTGGAGCCGCCGAGCCAGCCCGATGTGTCCCACAATGTCCCCGTGGCCAGGCCACGCCCCAGCTGCCCGTAAGACGACTCGGCGGCGAGGGCGACCCACTCGCCCTCCGGGTACCGGGCGACATGGACCGTCAGGTCGGGGTTCATGAACACCCACGTCTTGTAGTCGAGGGCCCGGGAGACGCCGTTGCAGAAGTCGGCGGTGGCCACCAATCGTTGCAGGGGCGTGGTGTCCCGCCCCGCGATGACCGGCTTGGCGAGTCGCATCCACACAGTCCCCGGCCCTTCCTCCTCGAACCCGCCTTCGACCTCGCGTACTTCCATGGCGTGGCGATGGAACATGAGTTTCCCCTTCTGGCCCACTCCCCAGGCCTCTCCCACCCTGCCGTCGATCTCGTCGGGCAGGGGGATGGCGAGGTCGGGAGGAGTAGCGCTCTCGGGCAGCGGGAGGTCGGCGACACGAAGGCGCTGCACGTTGCCGATCGCCAACAGAGTCCCGGGCTCGTCGAAGACCGAGGCCTGGACATGCTGGATGCGTTTGCCCTCACGAACCACCTCGGTCTCGATTCGAAGAGGAATCAGCGGGACGACCCGGAATATCTCGACCGTGATCCGGCTCACCTGCATCTCGGTGAGGGTGGGCACCTCTGTCTCCACATGACCGGCGATCAGAGCCGAGAAAGCCCCTCCATGCTGGCCCTCGTCGTACCAGCCGGCGTTGGCCAAAGGGGTCGATTCGTAGATGCCGGGCCGGTCGCCGGGGAGATAGACCGCCTCATAATCCTGGCTCATCGGGCCGAAACGCTAACCGAGACCCTTTGAGCCGACGATTTCTCGTTTAGCATCCCCCCACGTGACGACAGAAGCCTCGACACAGTCGCAACCCGTCACTGCCCGGGTGGGTACACCCCTCATCGTCGCCTCCGCCCTGGCATCGACTCTGGGGATCGTCATCGCCCAGTTTCTGGACGATCTCGGCGACGGCATCTTTGCCGAAATCCTCGGTGGCGACGCGGTCCTCTACAACAACCGGGTCGAGTTCACCGGAGCGAGCGATCTCGCATGGGCGGGCGGCTTTCTGCTCTGCCTCATAGTCGGGCTCTTTGCGCTGTTCGTCTACCCGACACAGCGGGGGTACGGCGTTTCCCGGCTCGTCCTTCTCTGGACGTTGCTCCACGTCCTCCGCCAGGCTCTGACCCAGGCAGTGATGCTGCCTGTCGATGAGTCCAGCCCGCTCGCTCTTGCTTACGCCACATTCGAGACCCCAGGTGGGCTCGACATGGTCATCGCCGCCGGTGGCGCCGTCGGTCTGCTGCTCATCGCACTGGCAGCGGCGTCGGCCTTCCTCGCCTACGCCCCCCACCGTCGTCATGTCTCCACAGCCCGGCGGCGGCTGGTCTTTGCCCTCTGGGTGGCGTTGATACCGGCGGTGGCCTCGGCGTTCGCCGCCATAGCGTTCTTCCTCCCTGACAGCGAGGGCGTTGTCCTTCCCGCTCTGCCGCTCGTGGCTGTGATGTTCCTCGCCACGCTTGCTGCCGCACCGGGGACCACGACCGTGCTCGGCCCGGAGGAGGAGCGCGTCACGCCGTGGCCCTGGGGCTTGGTCGGGTTCCTGCTCGTATTACTCGTCGTCTATCTCGTCATCCTCCAAGGCGGCGTGTCTGTCGACCCGAGACAGTGGGGGTAGCGCCACAGGCCCGAGCGGTCGTGATCACGGTCAGCGACGGTGTGTCCGCTGGTGTCCGTGAGGACGGCTCTGGCGAGGCTTTGCAGGGGATGCTGAGCGACCTCGGGTACACGGTGACCCGGGACCTCGTTCCTGACGAGGTCGATCGCATCACCTCCGCAATCGTCGCCGGCTGCGAATCCGCCCCACTCGTGGTCACGACCGGTGGCACCGGTTTCGGCTTACGGGACGTTACCCCCGAGGCGACTGCCGCCGTGTTGGATCGGGAGGCACCCGGGCTGGTTCACGCCATGATCGCCCGGGGGTTGGAGGCCACTCCGATGGCTGCCCTCACCCGGGCCCGTGCGGGAACCGTCGGCGGCTCCCTGGTGGTGAACCTGCCGGGATCGCCAAAGGGGGCGACGGAGAACCTGGAGGCAATCGTCGATCTCCTCCCTCACATCCTCCAACTGCTCGAAGGCGACAACCGGCACCACTGATCGTTGGGTTAGCCCTGCCCGAACCACTAGCGTTCAGCCGCCCTCAGAACCTCTCAGGAGAACGATGAAGATCTCACAGGAATTCGTGGTGGAGAGGCCGCCTGCCGACGTCTGGGCTTTTTTCCAGGACGTGCCCGCAGTGGCCCAATGCCTCCCCGGCGCCGCCCTCCAGACCCAGAACGACGACGGGTCCTACGAAGGGAACCTCGCCGTCAAGCTTGGGCCTATGACCGCTGCGTTCGAGGGTCGCTGCGTCATCACTCCGGACGAGGACAACATGACGGCGAAGATCGAGGGCAAGGGCGTCGACAAGAAGGGCGGGTCGCGCGGCCAGGTCTCGGTTGTCTACGACCTCAGCGAAGACCCCGCCGGCTGCAAAGTCGTCATCGACGCCGACGTGACCCTCTCCGGTCCCGCGGCCCAGTTCGGGCGGACCGGTCTGATCAACGAGATGTCGAAGCGGCTCATCGGTGACTTCGTCTCCTGCCTCGAAGGGAAGCTCGAGGCGACCACCGAGGAGGAGGCCGACTCGATCAAGGCTTCCGAGGTGAGTGGCCTGACCCTCTTCTTCTCTTCCCTCTGGTCCTGGATCAAGGGTCTGTTCGGAGGGTCCAAGGAGTGAACAAGCGTCTCATTGCGCTCGCCGTGGCGAGCGTGCTCCTCTTCGCCGCGTGTGGAGGGTCCGACGAAGGCGGGGAGTCGATCGAAGGCCAGGATGTGGTGGTGGCCATGTACGACAACCGGTTTGAGTACACCGAGATCAAGATCCCGGTCGGTGGCACGGTCAACTGGGTCGGGGCGGGGGCCAACCCCCACAATGCCGTCGAAGCCGACGGGTTGTGGTCGACCGAGTCAGTCTTCGGCAGTCTCGACCAATTCGAAGGTGACGAGGCCCCGATGACCTACGACCAGGCGGGGGAGTACGTCTTCTTCTGCACCTATCACGGGAATTCCAACGGCGACGGCATGGCGGGGACACTCATCGTCGGGGACGGCTGAGATCTTGCTCCGGCGTCTCGGCCCCTTTGCTGTCCTGGCCCTTCTGTCCCTGGCCGGTTGTGCCGGGCCGCCGACCGGGGATCCTGCCCCGGCAGCGGTGGGCGACACCTCCACGGATTCACCATCGGAGTGGTCGGGCAACACCCGGAGCGTGCCCGCCGACTATCCCACCATCCAGGCTGCGGTCGACGCCGCCGAGCCGGGCGACCTGGTGCTGATCGATCGTGGCATCTATCGGGAAGCGGTCGACGTGCGCACGCCCGGCCTGACGATCCGGGGTGTCGATCGCAACGAGGTGATCATCGACGGGGAGTTCGAGCGGGCCAACGGGATCCAGGCGATCTTCACCGATGGGGTCGTCGTTGAGAACCTCACCACGATGAACCACACCCTCAACGGGGTCTTCTGGAGCGGTGTGCGCGGATACCGGGGGTCGTATATCACCGCCATCAACAACGGGGACTACGGGATCTACGCATTCGACTCGGGCGACGGGTTGTTCGAGCACTCCTACGCCAGCGGGTCTCCCGACGCCTCGTTCTACATCGGTCAATGCAATCCATGTGACGCGGTGATCACGGACTCGATCGGGGAGTACAGCGGTCTCGGGTACTCGGGGTCGAACGCCTCGACCAACATCTACATCGTCAACAACGTTTTCCGGTTCAACGGCACCGGGGCCGCTCCCAACTCCCTCGACGGAGAGTTGCTTCCCCCGGCAGAGAACGTGGTCGTCGCCGGAAACCTGATCCACGACAACGGATATGGGGAGTTTCCCCACAAGACGGCGCAATGGGCGACCCAGGGGATCGGGATCGCCATGGCCGGCACAGTGGATTCGTTGGCCACCAGGAATCTCATCTTCAACCACCCCCTCAACGGGATCCAGGTCTTCTCCAACATCGACGCCAACGTGTGGATGCCGTCGGGCAACACGGTGAGCGAGAACGTGGTGCGTGGCTCGGGGCTGGGGGATCTCGTGCTCACCGGCCCCAGCCAATCGGGCAACTGCTTCGAGGACAACGAGTTCGGGTGGACCATGCCGGCGGCCCTGGAGCTCAAACAGCCCTGTGAAGGTCTCCGCTTCCCGGCACTCTGGGAGCTGGGCGCACTCTCCGCACAGTTCGGGCGGGTCATCGAGCGTGGACTCGGCCTCGACCCTGACACCTACTACGGCGACATGCCCCACCCGCCAGCTCAGCCGCAGATGCCGGATGGAGCCGACGCTCCAGTGGTTCCCGCCGTCGACGTCTTCGCCGCCACACAACCCGATATCGAAACCATCACGGTCCCCGACATGCCCGCGGGACTCGAAGTGACCCAACAGAAAGGGCTCAACATCATGGGAGTGACCTTCTCCACCACGTTCGGTGCGTTCATCGGCCTCTACGCCTATGTGCTGCCTCTGGTGCTCTATGCGGCGTGGGTGGTGATCGCTGTTTGGGAGATCATCACGAGACGGGACGACCTGAGCCGGGGAGCCGGTATCGGCTGGATCCTGGTGATCCTCATCGTGCCGTTCCTCGGGGTGATTGCCTATTACATCTTCGGCAAGAGCCAGATCCCCGCGGCTTACCGCTGGGTGCTCCTCGCCGGCGGCATGGGTGCCTATCTGTTGTTTCTGGTCCTGGGCCTCGTCGTCGGGGGAGTGGTCTAGAGCGTCATGGCCGACTCCGACGACCGGGCCGTCTCCCGCCGGGAGTTACTCAAGAAAGCCGGTCTCGGTGGGGCGGCTCTGCTCGGCGGATCGTTGCTCGGTGCTGCGGCGCGTGAGCCGGCGTCGGCAGCGCCCACTCCAGACGTCTACTCGGCCGAAGGCGGTCACGGCGGTCAGATGACGGTGGGTGGCGACGTCATGGCGTCGATCTACGGACATGGCGCCGGCCCGCCCTTGGGTCTCTCTGATTCGGCCCTCGACGGTGTCACGGTGCCCCCGGCTGCTGACGGTCGGCCTGCCGGAACGGTCCGTGAGATCGAGATCCACGTCGAGGACAAATTGATCGAGGTGGCCCACGAGGTCTTCATCGAGGCTTGGACGTACAACGGGACGGTGCCCGGCCCAATCATCCGCGCCACCGAGGGCGACGTGCTGCGGGTCCACCTGGAGAACCACACCGGACACGCCCACTCGATCCACTTCCACGGGGCGCACCTGCCGGAGATGGACGGCTGGGAGCCGATCCCGCCCGGGGGAGACATCGTCTACGAGATCGAGGCGGGTCCCGCCGGGCTTCACCCATATCACTGTCACACCGCCCCGCTGGCCGAGCACATCGCCCGCGGTCTCTACGGGATGATGATCGTCGACCCGCCCGGAGGTCGACCCGACGCCCAGGAAGTGGCGCTGCTGTTGTCCGGGTTCTCCAACGAGCAGGTTGGGAGAAACGGGGTCGTCGCCTGGAACGGGGTAGCCGGGTTCTATCACGACCATCCGATCAAGGTCGCTCGTGGCGAGCCAGTGCGGGCCTACATCGTCAACATGCTGGAGTACGAGCCGCTGGCGTCGTTCCACCTCCACGCCGAGACCTTCGACGTCTACCCGGCGGGGATGGGCGAGTCGCCGGTGTTCCGGGACGACACCATCGCCCTCGCACAGGCGCAGCGGGCGATCGTCGAGTTCACCCTTCCCACCTACGGGCGCTACATGTTCCATCCCCACCAGCACTGGCTGGCCGATCGAGGGGCGTCGGGGTGGTTCGCCGCGGTCTGAGGCCTTGGATCGGAGTGGGGGCCTTCGCCTTGCTGGTGGGTGTGCTCACCTTCATCGCCCTCGATCGGATCGAAGAGTCCCTGTCCTTGGAGGGTCGCTGGGAGCTCGTCCTCGTGGAGACACCCGAAGGCTCGTTCCATCCCGAGAAAGGCCCCGAGTGGATCGAGTTCGACGGGACTTACTTCACAGGGCACATGAATTGTGTCGACTTCGAGGGCGACTTCACGGTCTCAGGTGCCAACGGGTTCACGTTGGGTGGTTGGGGATCCTCCGGCGGATGTATCGACATGGAAAGCACTGGACACGCCTTCGAGAACTACTTCCATCTCGTCTCCGAGATCCACGTCGGCATGGACTTGGTCTTGGAGAGCCCTGATGCCACGGTTCAGTTCGTCTTCACCCGTGAGGCGGCGTGACTCCCGATTGCTTCGTCTATGTGTGGTCCTATGAGGTCGCAGCGGAGACCCGAGACGCCTTCTGCGATCTCTACGGCCCCGAGGGCCCATGGGTCGAACTGTTCCGGCAAGCGCCCGGATATCTGGACACCCAGCTCCTCGTTGACCTCGACCAGATGGGTCGATTCGTGACGATCGATCGTTGGGAATCGAAGGGGGCGTTCGCCAGGTTCCGCTCTGACTTCGCCGAAGGGTTCGACGCCCTCGATGCTCGAGGGGAGCGACTCACTTCACGAGAGGTGTTGCTCGGGGAGTTCGGCGCTGTCGACTGAAGATTCGTCTAGAGCTTGGTGATCTTGTCGCCAACCCGGAAGGAGCCGGATTCGACGACGAATGCGTTGACCCCCCGGAACCGGTTCTCCTTGCCCAATCCCACGTTGGCGAAGCGAAGAGCCTCCTTGCCGAACCGGGAGGCGAACTTGTCGCACCCGGTGTGAGGGACGTCAGAAATCTCGACGACGGCGTTTCCCACCTGGATTCGGGCTCCGGCGGGGAGGTTCTCATGGGAGATGTCCAGGTCGACGTAGATCTGGTCACCGGCGAGCGGCCAACGGTCCCGGTCGATGGCCACGGCGTCGGCGGCCCTTGAGTTCATGAGGGTGAGCTGCGCCGGTCGGTAAGGCTCCCCGTTCTCGTCCACTCGATCGATCCAGTTGTCGCCGACGAGCCCGTGCTCGGTGCTGAGCTCTGCGCTCTCGATGACTTCACGATCCCCTTCGGCTGGTCGACGGACGATCATCTCGATGGGCCCTGTGTCTGTGGGCGCGGAGAGGATGCCGTCGACCATGGTCTCCAGCTCTGCGATGCTCCTGTGCATCGGGCCAGTATGCCGGTTTCTGGGGTGGTGGGGAAGTAGCCACCCCTATGTTTGGTCTCGACGCGACGATGTCGCCGGCGAGGGTCTCGTGACAGCCACCGCCTATTCCGGCGAGTGCGTCGAGATCGGTGAGGACGATGACATGGGGCTTTTCACCGCCGACCTGGGGAGTGTTCCCGTGGTCGAGCTGGTCAACGCTAGATCAGCACTTCCAGGATCACCTATGGCTCGATTCGGGTGACCGTTGGTACTCGATCTATGGCCCGGTCGAACGAAGCGATCGTCCCTACTTGGGAAGCTTCGGCCGACGCAACGAGATACGCCTCGGCGTAGTCGATGCGGTGCGTTTCGTAGACCTCGAGTGAACGCAGCAGGAGTGGTGGGCTCATCACTTCGATTGGATCGAACGCAATGATTGACCGCACGAGACGAGCCACTTGTTCGACCGGCACCTCATAGAAGGACTCGAGCACATGAACCGTCTCGGCAACGATGATGTCTGCAAGCAACAGTTCCTCGGCTTCACCAAGAAATGCCGTCGCGCGCGCTGCCAAATCCGGCGGCTCTCCGGTCAGGTGACGAATCAGGACATTGGTGTCGATGAATGCGGTCACCGACGCGCCTCGGCGCGATCTCTCCGGGTGCGGGCGCGAATCTCGTCCCATCCGATCCCCCGCTTAGCGGCAGGTACCTCAATCACTCCAGCGAGGTCGAGTAAATGGGGAGTTCTGGCCAGGAGCGCTCGATGCTCCTCCACCCGAAATACCACTTCATCGCCTTCTGCAATGCCTAGGGCATCTCGGACGTCTTTGGGGATGGTCACCTGGCCTTTTGAAGTGACTTTGGCAGCAATATCCACAGGGACTCCTTACTCATCGTTGCATGTAAGGATAAAGCTCGATCCCACGCAGATCAACAGATCTGGGCGGAAACAACCATCCTGGAAGGTGCGCGAGGTCGGCACACCTATGAGTGCGGCTCGAGGCCCCTAACACGCGAGAAAATCGGCCGACCATGGTCCGCCGAGTCCACGGAACCGATTCCACGACCCGGATCGAGTGTCCCCACCTACTACGTTGACCGCCACCCTTGCCGCGAGAGGAGCTGCTCCATGACGAAGGTTGTCGCAATCATGTCGATGTCTCTCGACGGGTACGTCGCCGACGCGGACGACGGTGTCAGCGAAGTCTTCGACTGGTACTTCTCGGGCGACGTCGACGTCACCACCGCCAGCCCGACATCGGGCATGACGTTCCATGTCTCGGCGGAAAGCGCCGAGCATCTGAGAGGTCTGCAGGCTGAAGTCGGAGCCATGCTCACCGGGCGGCGCACATTCGAGGTGGCCGAGGGCTGGGGCGGACACCATCCGTGGGACGTGCCCGCATACATCGTCACGCACGAGGTGCCCGACGGATGGCCACTGCCCGGATCGACGGTTCACTTCGTCACCGATGGCATCGAAAGCGCCGTTGCTCGAGCGAAATCGGGCGCCGGTGCGAAGTCCGTGGGAGTGCACGGCGCCCAAACGATCCAGCAGTGCCTGAACGCAGGGTTGATCGACGAGCTCCACATCGATCTGGCAGCCGTGTTACTCGGCGGGGGAGTGCCGCTGTTTGACCACCTCGCCAACACACCGGTCGTCCTCGGGGACCCGACAGTCGTCGCCGGTGTGGGTGTCACACACCTGCGCTATCCCGTGCAGAAGTCGTAGTCGAGAGGCTTTCTCGACTCGCCCACACGATTAATCCGTCATGTCCCGCCATCCCCTCCGTTTAGGTTGCGAGGGTGCGACCACTATGCGAAGAGCACCGGGTCGGTGCTCAATACTTGGAAGTTGTGACCGCGCTCCTGCAGCGAGCCCGCAGCGCTCACCCCACCGCAGGGTTGTATGAAGCAGCCGACCTGCAGTGGTGGTGGCGGATGCCGCGCTCAACCGACAACTTGCCGCAGCTCTTCTGGTTCGATCATCTCGGTCGCCCGGAAGCCGCGGTGATCGCGACCGATTGGGGCGACCGGGTAGCGCTCGCACCGGTCGTTATGCCCGACACATCTCCGGACTGGATCGCCTACGTTATGAAGCGGGGGCTGGATCATGCCGGTGAAGCCGGGTTCGACCCCGTCGGTCTCGAGGTCGACCCCACCGATGCCGTCCTGCCCGAGGTGTTGGTCGACCATGGTTTCGCCATCGAGGAAGACGGGGTGGTCGAAACCTGGTTGGCTGCAGACGCTCGCCCGAAGATCTCCCCGCTGCATGAGGGCTATCGGCTGTTCAGCCGTCTCGACACGATGCAGCGCCCGCATCACATGATCAGCCCCAAGCGGAACCACTCCGACGTCGAGCCGCGGCTTCGTGAGACTTCGCTGTACCGCCCCGACCTCGACCTGGTGGTCCTCGACAGTCGCGACGAAGTCGCCGCCTATGGGTTGTTCTGGTTCGATCCGGCAACCGCCACGGGGCTCGTCGAGCCCATGCGCACCGAGGAGGATCATCAGCGACGAGGACTCGCCCGTCACATCCTCACCGCCGGCATCGAGCTGCTTGCGGGGGCCGGCGCAGAGCGGATCAAGATTTGTTACGAACCGGACAACCCAGCCTCAGGGAGTCTCTACCTCAGCGTCGGTTTCGAACCCGTGCGCCAGACAGTGGTGTTCTCCCGCCGGTCGGGCAACGCTGTTTCATAGGGAATTATCCCCAAAGACAGCCCAGAATAGGAAAAGGACCTGCGCCACTTCTCGATGAGGGATGCGGCGAGGCCCAATTGATTCCTAGCTCGTTAGAGCCCCTCCCGTGTTTTTCGTCGCCGGAAGGACCACGACGTAGTGGTCATAGTAACCGGGGGCGGGAGTTATGTCAGAGATTCAGGGAGAGTTCTCAACCAGTTGGTTGACAAAGCCGGATACAGGCCTTATATTCAACCGGATGGTTGACAACGCCGCAGCCCGGGACCCG
>Ga0307505_10002315_pt1 | contig 13460 bp, 15 predicted proteins | sample 23_S_MG_FD_202183 | JGI IMG/M metagenome (GOLD analysis project Ga0307505, IMG submission 202183) | Soil microbial communities from Populus trichocarpa stands in riparian zone in the Pacific Northwest, United States - 23_S | ecosystem: Environmental > Terrestrial > Soil > Riparian zone > Trees...
CTGTCGTCGGCTCTCTCAACATCAATCAGAGGTCGGTGTCGAAGGACGAAGAGACCGCCATCGGAATCCTCGACCAGGGGATCACAGCTCAACTGGAGGGTCACTTCCGCGATGACGTGACACGCAGCGAGCCGGCATCTGAGGACGATCAGGACCCACCAAAGAAGCTGCTGGCCAAGGTCCTCAAGCCGATCTCGTCCGAGATCTGATCTCCGGCCGTCAGTAGCTGTCCGTTGTCGTAGTATTAGTTAGGCATGCTAACTAATACGTCGCTTGCGGACCGCCTTCGTGTCTCCGTGGGAAGATTGGCCCGTCGGCTACGTCAACAGTCTCTTGGCGGGCTCACACCGTCACAGTCGTCGGTCCTCGCCAACCTCGACCGCCTCGGCCCGATGACGATGACCCAGATCGCCGAGCAGGAGGGCATCGCCAAGCCCTCTGCCACCGGGATCGTGGGGCGTCTCGTCGACAAAGGCCTCCTCGACCGGGCGATCGACCCTTCCGATCGGCGCTCATCGGTGGTCGCCATCACCAAAGCCGGGTCCGACCTCCTCGACTTGCGCCGACAGGAGAGGACCGCCTTCCTGACGAGGCGCGTCGAAGGTCTCACCGTCGAGGAGCGGGAGACCCTGGAGCGCGCGGTCGAGATACTGGAGAGGATGGCCGAGGAGCGATGACCAGACCGGGAGAAGTCTTCCGCCGCACGTTCGCAGCCTTCTCGGTTCGCAACTTCCGCCTTTATTTCGCCGGCCAGATGATCTCGGTGTCCGGTGCGTGGATGCAGCGTGTCGCCCAGTCGTGGCTCGTCCTCGAGATGACCGATAGCGGGGCAATCGTCGGGGCTCTCACCGCAGTCCAGTTCGTGCCGATTCTCCTCCTCGCCCCCATGGGCGGCCTGGTGGCCGATCGGTTCGAGAAGAGAAGGGTGCTCTACTTCACCCAGTCCCTCGCTGCCGGGACCGCCCTCACCCTCGGGCTTCTGGTGCTCACCGGCACCGTCGAGCTCTGGATGGTGTTTGCCCTCGCCCTCACCCTTGGCCTCGTTGGGAGCGTGGACAACCCGACCCGCAACTCGTTCGTCATGGAGATGGTGGGTCGCTCCCGCTTGGCCAATGCGGTGGCACTCAACACCGTGTTGGTGAACTCCGCCCGTGTGATCGGCCCCGCCATCGGCGGCCTGTTGATCGTCACCGTCGGCATCGGCTGGTGCTTCATCATCAACGCCACCAGCTATTTGTTCTTCCTGACTGCGATCTCGCTCATGAGACGCGAGGACATCGATCGTTCGGAGCCCGAGTTGCGCCGCCGTGGCCAGCTGCGCCAGGCGATTCGCTACGTGTCCGGCCATCCGGTGCTGCGGTCGACTCTCGTGATGAGCGCCGTCATTGGATTGTTCGCCTATGAGTTCGAGGTCGTGCTCCCATTGCTCGCCCGCTTCACCTTCCAAGGAGACGCTGACACTTTCGGGACGATGTTCGCCGCCATGGGCGTGGGCGCAATCGTCGGGGGTCTTGTCGTCGCCAATAGGGGGCGGACCTCACCGCGGGCGATTGTCGTGGCAGCGATGGCGATGGGCGCCACGATGGGCTTGACCGCTGTGGCCCCCAACGTGTGGGCCGCGCACATCGCACTGGTAACGGTGGGTCTCACTTCCTCGGCCTTCCTGACCCTGAGCAACTCGGTGCTCCAGCTCGAGTCGAGCCCACAGATGCGAGGGCGCGTCGTCGGGATGAGAGCAACGGCGATCTTGGGTGCCCGACCGGTGGGGGCACCGATCGTGGGTTGGATCGGAGAGCATCTCGGCCCGCGGTTCGCACTCGGGCTGGGAGCCGTTGCCGCCATCGGTGTTGCCTTGTGGGCGCGTTCGAGAATGCTCGATAGGAAAGGCCCGGCGGCTTCAGGCCATGAGGTGAGCGCAGAGGAGGGCGAGCCAGGTCCATCCAATGACGATCACGATGCGCTGGATCAGCCCGGTCCGAGGGTGGTCTTGTTCCCAAGCGGCACCGAAGACTCCGAAGCCGACGGCGGTGGCAAGGGCCATCGCGCCTGAGTAGATCACCCAAGGCGTCGAGTCGAGGGTGAAGGCCGCCGACGCCGCTGCCAACGGGAACAAGCCGAACACCACGAATCCGGCCAGGTCGTGCCACCTGTGGGCCCGGGAGAAGACGGCGGGAGTGTCATCGGGCGTGCCAGGCGGATAGCCCCGCATCGGGTCCATTGGAAAGATTCCCGAGGCGACCAGCCCCAAGCCGAACACTCCGATCGTGCCGGACAGCCACCCGCTCGATGTGGCGAATTCGATGCCACGGGCCGACACCGTGATCAAGAGGCCGCAGACCACGAAGTTGGCTTTCTGCACCCATCCGCGGGGGCCCAGGGCGAGTGCGCTCACGATGTGATAGGTGGGGCGGTACCCCGGCCGGGTAGCCCCGTCCACCAAGAAGACCACCACGAATACGACAGCACCGACCATCCCGGCGGCGAGCAGGCCGTTGATCTCGGTCATGGTCGACCTCCCCAGCACCCGGCAATGTCGGTATCGGCAGGGCGGGCGAGGTCGCCGGACACCACGGCTTTGCGCGCCACGCAGAACTCCGGGGTCAACTCGTATCTGGAGTGACCTTTCCCCGTGGTCACCTCCCAATTGCGGGAACCCAACTCGGAGACGACCTGCCCGCCGACGGCATCGGAGCCGCGCCAGAGGTTGATCCATCGACCTTCCACCTGTCGCGATGTGGCGTCGACGAGATCGGCCAGGCCGACAGCGGGGAAGAGAGATGGGTAGAGGTCGCCGAGTTGGGATCCATAGGTGACCAGGAGACCCGGGCGGTCGTCTTCGTCGGCAAGGCACAGCGCGACCGCCGCGATGAGCGAGCCCTGGGAGTGGGCGGAGAGGACTTCGGGCTTCTCCTCGGAGAGGATCGTCTGGAGCCGGGCCACCGCGTATGGCCCGTACGCGGGTGGTGCCAGCGGGTGGAACCAGCGTGGCCAGAACGAACCCAGGTCCCAGAGGATCCCGACCTGTCTCCGGGCATCCTGGCCGTTGAGCAGCCCTCCGACGATGGAGCGGGCGATGAGGAGGGCGGGAACCGCCACCATCACGATCTTCGCCCACCCGAGCAGGGAGGCCGGGTCGAAGGGGATCCCCAACAAGACCGATAGGTTTTCGGGATCTTCGACGACCCAATCGGGCATCGCCAGGTTGCGATGGCTGCAGCCGGGCGTGGATCCCTGGCAACTCAACATCGCGGCCACGGCGCCGAACGCTGCGCCATAGACGCCGGCGACAGCGAGAATCAGCCTCGCCCGCAAGATGCCCCGTCTCACTCGTGACCCGTCGTTCCCCGGCTTGGGGAAGAAGGTGGCGATGACGAAGGTGACGCTGGTCACGATCACCAGCCCGAGCATGCCCACCGTGACGAAGGCGGCCCCTCCGTCGAACGTCTCGTTGGTCGTCGCCGCCTCGGAGAGGTAGGTCTCGACGAGCATCGATCCGGTGAGCCCAAGGGTGCCACCGATGAGTGTGGCTACCGCAAGCAACCCGAGTGGCACCCAGCCACCGCGCAGACGGCTGCTCAGCAACTCGCCCAGGAGGCCGAGCCCGGCTGCCACCCCGAGGATGAGTGCGACTTCGTAGGTGAGGGTGTCGGACACATCGACTCTCGGCCCCAGCTCGAAGGCGACCATGGCGAACAACCCCCAGATGAGGGTGCCGATGCCGGCCAAGGTGCTGAGCGCCGTCAGGACCAGAACGACACGACTGTTCGCCACCGGACCGGTCGTCAGGCCGAGTGTGACCAGCATCACACCGGCGAGGGCAACGGCAACCATCTCCAGGACCGGGCTGGACACTGCGCGACCGATCACGACGGCCAAAACCGCCATCCCGAATGTCAGGTGGATCCGGCGGAGACGATGGACGATGGAGTGGACGCTCCACATCCGTGAGCCCACGACCGAGCACCCGCCGGCGGGGTCGTCCCACTCGGGCTCTTTGAGCAGCGGGTTCATGGAGGCCACCGTCGGCGAGAAGAGATGGCGCATGCGCTCGCGTGCCGTGAGTGGCTTGAACGACGATTGGGTGGACAGCCAGCCCAGACCGAAGACCAGCGCGAGGGCGGCGGTGACGAAAGTCCACTTCACAGCTGTGGGGGCGAGGCCGGTGTTGAGCGGCACGTCCAAAGTCATGTTCGCCACTTGCACGAAGAAGATCCCGGTCAGGGAGAGCCCGGCGACCCTGATCCATACCCGTGACCACACACTGGGCGATTCACTCATCCAGCCTGCCGCGTTGGCCATGGCAAAAGGCGCAAGCAGGATCCAGAGGGCGGTCAGTGAGGACTTCGAGGTGAGCGACCCCCAGTGGTACGCCTTCACGTCCCAATCGTCGCGGCTGCGTTCGTAGACCTTCGCCAGGTCCCAGCCCTGGTCGTAGGTCACCGGGTCGGTGTAGAGCAGTTCGGTGGGCGGCGTGCCCGACACGCCGTGGACTCTGACTTCTTTTGGCAAACGTCCCCCTGATGGCTCGGTCGACCAACCTATCGGATGGTCATCCCGGCTGACCACTACATTCAAGGCAATGGATGAAGAACGCATCGCCCTATTCATCGACTACGAGAACCTCGCCATAGGTGCCCGGGAGGCTCTCGGGGGAATGACCTTCGACTTCGAGCCAATCGGCAACGCCCTTGCCGAGCGGGGGCGGGTGGTGTCTCGCAGGGCGTACGCCGATTGGTCGATGTTCTCCGACGCTCGTCAACCGATGACTCGCAGCCACGTCGAGCTGATCGAGATTCCGCAGCGCATGGGCGCCTCTCGAAAGAACGCCGCCGATATCAAGATGGCGGTCGACGCCATCGAGCTCGCCTTCGAGCGCGACTATGTGACGACCTTCGTCATCTGCACCGGCGACTCCGATTTCACCCCCCTCGTCCACAAGCTGAGGGAGCTGAACAAAAGGGTGATCGGGGTCGGGGTGAAGGCATCGACTTCGGCCCTCCTTCCCCCGGCCTGTGACGAGTTCCTCTTCTACGACAATCTCGCCGGTGTGGACGCCCGTGGCCCGGAAGCGGCGGCAACCGACGACGTCGACGAGGAGACCCCCGAGCTGGAGACACTGGTGACCACCACGCTGGCCGGTCTCCTTCGCAGCACCCAGGGAGACGTCCTCGCTTCCTCACTCAAGCGCGCCATCCTCCGCAAGGACCCGACGTTCACCGAGGCCGACTACGGCTTCCGGGCCCTCGGCGAGCTGCTTCGCCACCTCGACTCCGAAGGGGTCATCGAGCTGAGCGACGGTCCGGGACGGGGAGACCCTGTCGTCCAGTTCCCCTCTGCAGGCTCGGGGGAGCAGGGTGCCTTCGACCTGCTTCAGAAGTCCATCGAAGAGTTGAGCTCGTCGAACGGGCCCGTCGTCCTCTCCGGATTGAAGAACCAACTGCGCAAGCGGCAGCCCGACTTCAGCGAGAAGAAGTTCGGGTACGGCGGGTTCCTCCAGTTCTGCAAGGCGGCTGCCACCAGGGGGTTGATCGACCTGACTTGGGACGAGGCCGTTGGCGACTACATCGTGACCACGAAATGATGAGCCGGTTGGACCGTCGTCGCGGCTGATGCGGGTCCTCGACGCGGCTTCGACACGCCGCGCCCTTCCCATGTCCGACGCCATCGAGGCCATGGAGCATGCATTCTCGGGGGAGACGGAGGCACCACTTCGCTCTCTGGTCGGGCCATCGCTCGTGATGCCGGGCCGACTCGACGATGTCATGGCCGTGAAGGTTGTCTCGATCGTGCCAGGCAACCCTGCAGGCCTGGTGGTGGTCTTCTCCGACGACGGCAGCCCGCTTGGCGTGGTCGACGGCCCCACGATCACGGCGATCCGGACCGGCGCAGGCGCCGGCTTGGCGACCAGGCTGCTGGCTCGGGACAACGTCCACATCCTGGCAATGTTGGGGTCGGGTGCCATGGCCTTCGATCAGGTCGAGGCGGTGAGAGCGGTGCGGGACATCGACGAAGTCCTGGTGTGGTCACGCAACCTCGACCATGCTCGAGCCCTTGCCGACCGTGTTGGTGGCGAAGCCGTGGCCGACGCCGACGATGCGGTGAGCCGTGCCGACGTCGTGTCGTGTGCCACGCCGGCGACCTCCCCGCTGTTCTCAGAGGCCTCGGTCCGTCCTGGTAGCCACGTGAACGCGGTCGGGGCCTTCACCCCAGAGATGGCGGAGTTGAGCCCGGGGCTGCTGGAGCGGGCCTATGTAGTGGTCGACGACATCGAGGCGGCGGCCGCGGAGGCCGGCGACTTGATCCAGGCGGAGCGGGCGGCGAACACCACCCTCCGAGATCTCCTCGCCGGCAATCACCCCCAAATCGGTGAGGACGTCACCGTTTTCAAGAGTGTGGGGGTGGCCGCCCAGGACGTGGCCGCCGCCGCCCGCGCCCTCGCCAACGCGCACCGTGACGGTCTCGGCCTGAGCGTGGGCTGAACACCGTTCTGTGCGGGTTAGGTACGCGTCACGCGTACTCAATCCGCACAGAACGGTTTCTTAGCTGGCTTTTTGGGCCCCTCTGATCTCGAGGCCGTCGAGGAGGCGTTGCGAGGCGTCGGCGATCTCGGCGATGGCGTGGTCGAAGACATGCTGGTTGTGGGCGGCTGGCTTGGAGAACCCCGAGATCTTTCTCACGTACTGCCGCGCGGCTGCCTCGATGTCTTCGTCGGGTGCGGGTGTGGCGCCCTCGCGGAGCACCTTGATTGAACGGCACATGAGCCGAAAGTTACAACCTTCGTCGCCGCAATAACTCGAACTCGTTGGAGATCACGGCGAGCCCCAAGGCCACCACGAGGACTATCAGACCCGGGGACTCGGACCCGGTGATGATCGACGCCACGAACACCAGGCATCCGATGAGGGACCTCGAGGCATGGAGTCGTTGCTCGCTGATGAAGGCGGCGTGGCGGGCATCGACCTGGCTGACCGGTGCTGCAGGGTCCCGGATCAGCAGTATCAATGCCACTGCTCCGGCAACAAGGACCGCCCACTGTTCGACGTCCACGAATTGCTGAGTGAAGGCACCGGACGCGGTGGCGACCACTGTCGTTCCGATGGCAGTGATGGACGCCGCCATCAGAGCGCCACGATGGCTATCGATCCTGTGGCCATCTCCACTGAGCCGATCGTCGAGGTAGATGGCGATGGCGATGCCAAAGCCACCGACCCAGCCGGCAACGGTATAGCCGATCACGATGCCGAACACCGTGACGCCTACGAGGTCGACGAGTAGCGGTCGGCGACCTGTTGTCGAGGTGACGATCCGTGCCGCGATCATCAATCCCGTGAGGGCGAGGCCGGAGACGACAGGCCCTCCGGCGAGACTCCAGGCGGCCGTGAGTATCGCCCCCGCCAAAGCGGTCCAGTTGTGGTCTGGGTCGATCTCCCGGAGCAGAGCCCAAGTCAGGAAGGCGTAGACGGGGCTGAGCACCACGGTCCCGGGTTCTCCGCTCAGCCAGAGCCAAACGCCGATCGCCCCCGCCATGACACATATGGCGGCGACTGCGAGATTGGCCCGGTTCCGGAAGTCCAGTGGGCGTCCAAGGTGAGATCTGAAGTCCATCGGTACCCAGATTGTGCCTTCTAGCCTGACTCAGGTGACAAACCGCCTCGCGAACTTTCGACGCGTCCCCGCCGTAGGGGCCCTGGCGGAGCGTGAGATGGGGGGCTTTCTCGCCCTCGCTGCGTTGGTTGGTGTCGGTGTGGGGCTGGGTGCCGCCGGACTGGTTCTCGCCCTGGAGGCCGTAAGCCACCTGATGGGCCTGCTCTTCTCTCCTGACACGGCCGACTTGTTCGACCCGGACCGACTTTGGATCTTCCTGACAGTCCCGGCCGGACTGCTCATCGCGTGGTGGATCGCCCGCACCTTCGCCCCCGAGGTTGCCGGTGATGGTGTGCCCGCGGCCACCGAGGCGCTGATGGTCAGGGGCGGCTACATCCGGGGGAGGGTGGGGCCGCTGAAGCTCCTGGCAACGACGGCGACGGTCGGGCTCGGAGGCTCGGCGGGACGGGAAGGTCCCATCGTCCACATCGGCGCTGCGATCGGCTCGTTCCTGTCGCGGCGTTTCAACATGGGTGAGGACCAGATCCGGTCATTGGTGGCGGCCGGAGCTGGAGCGGGCATAGGCGCTTCCTTCAACGCCCCCATAGCGGGGATGCTGTTCGCCCTCGAGGTCATCCTCGTCTCTTTCGCCCCCCGGCACATGTCGTCGGTCGTCGTCGCATCGGTCACAGCGGCGATCACCACACAGTCGATCGTGGGGGAGGAAGGCGTCCTCAACGCCGGCGCCTACAGCATGCGCTCGTTCGCCGAGCTCCCTCTCTACGGGCTTCTCGCCTTGATCGTGGTGGCCGTCGGGTTCTTCTTCCTTCGCACCATCGACAGTCTCGAAGGGTTCGCCCACCGCCACGCCGAGCGGCTCGGGTGGCTCCGGCCTGTCCTGGCCGGACTGATGGTGGCAGTGCTCATCTTCTTCGAGCCGGCGCTCTTCGGCACAGGCCAGGAGGTGACCAACGCCCTGCTCCTGCAAGAGCAGATCGTCGCCCTCACCGGTGTCGGTGGGGAGTTGTGGTGGGTGCTGATCCTGTTGGCACTGGGAAAGGCGGTGGCCACAAGCCTGACCATTTCGTCAGGAGCCTCGGGCGGAGCGTTCATGCCGTCGCTTTTCATGGGCGCCGCCGTCGGCACGGGTTTTGCCCGGCTCGCTGAGACCTTCTGGACGGGCAGCACCCAACTCCAGACAGGTGCCTTCGCTGTGGTCGGGATGGCTGCGATGTTCGCGACGGTCGGTCGGGCCCCGTTGACGTCGATCATCATCGTCTTCGAGGTGACGGGCGCCCGTGACTACGGGTTGATCCTCCCGCTCATGTTGGCAGCCACCCTCGCCACATTCCTCGGCGAGCGTCTCATGAAGGACTCCGTGTACACGCTGGCCCTCAAGCGAAAGGGAATCCAGCTCACCAGAACGGGCGAGGTGGACATCCTCGACACAGTGACCGTGGGCTCGGTGATGGCGCAGACTCCCTTCGTGGCTGCTCCCGGTCAGCCGGTCACCGAGATCGAGACCCTGCTGACCTCACATCGATCCCACGGGGTGCCTGTCGTCGAGGGCGACGAGTTGGTCGGCATCGTCACCATCAGTGACATCAATCGCGCCGAGACTGGCGAACGCACCACGGTCGAGCAGGTGATGACCCCGCGGCCGGTCACGGTCGAGCCGGAGACTCCTGTATCCCGGGCGCTGGAGAGGATGGCTGCCCTGGGGGTTGGCCGTCTCCCGGTGGTCGCCACCGACGACCCGAGGCGTCTCGTGGGAGTGTTCCGTCGGGAGGAGGCGGTGAAGGCCTACCACCAGGCTCTTTCCAACACGACCGACCACCACCTCCACCGTCTGCGACTCACCCAGCGGACTCATCCCGACGCCGGCTACTTCGACTTCCGGATCCCCCTCGGGTCGATCGCGGACGGTCGAATGGTACGCGAGGTCTCGTGGCCCGAGGGCTCGACCCTGGTCTCGATCCAGAGAAACCGGAAGGTGCTGGTGCCTCACGGCGACTCACTGCTCCTCGCCGGCGATGTCGTCACCGCATTTGGCACGCCTGCGTCACGGCAGCGGATGATCGATCGCCTCAACGCCGGCGCCGACGAGGCGACGGCGGAGATCATGATCGAGGACATCGAAGCGGAGGCGTCGGGCGCTGGTGGGGCGGATGAATAGACTCCGATCGTGATCGACAGGGAAGTTGTCTCGTGGAATTAGTCGGAACCGTCCTCCTCCTCGCAATAGCGGGCTTCGTCCTGTTCAACCTCTTCCGCAACCGGAAGCGCCGAATGGAGGAAGCGGAGCGTTCGGGCAGCACCGCACCGGCCGTCGGCCTGGCGGTGAGCAGGGATCTCTTCGAGGACTCCGCGCAGCACGCACCAGTGGAGTCGTTCCATGTGGTGGGTGACGAGGCTCGGGTGACCTTCGACGTCCCCTTGGACGACGAGGACGACGAGGTTCTCAACGACCTGCTCATGGGAGAAGCCGTCGAGGTGCTCCGTCAGAAGCGCCACGCCCTTCCCATCGACGACGTGAAAGAGATCGTGGTCTTCGCGGGTCGGGACAAGGTGCGCGAGGTCGGCCGAACCAAGCTCCCCAACCCCGGAGAGCTGCCCCCACCGGTCCTCGACTCGCTCAGCTTCAGCCACATCGCACGCGACCCGTTCGCAGCTCCTTTCGACGACGAGCGGAGCGATCACACGGCCTCGTACGAGACCAGGTCTGATGTCCCCGAAGACGAGCTGCCCCCGCTGCGGCAAGATTTGAAAATCCCCAAAGGGCTCGATCGAGGCCTGCGCGCTCTCGGCACCGACCCCGACCAACTCAACGGGCCGGAGTTCGTCATCGCCCTGCTTCGGATCTTCGGCTATCGGATCACCGAGCAGGCGTATCCGGGCAGCTACCTGGCGATCAAGGACGCCGTTTCCACCTACATCGCCACCGACAGCTACGAGAAGGGTCAGTACCCGGAGGTCGAGGAGAGTGTCATCCGTCGTTTCGTCGCCGACTTCGCCTCATCCAGCGCAGACCGGGGCATGCTCATCTCCGACAAGTACTCCCCGTTTCTGATCCACGAGATCGAAGCCAACCAGCCCAAGGTGAGATTCGTGACGAGAGAGCGGATCCAGCGATTCATCGACTCGATGGCGCTGGGATAGCCGGCCCGGGGACAATTCCGGCACCCGGGTTAAGATGGCCTTCCAAGGAGGAGATTTGTGAGAATGGGAACACAGGAGCTGTTGATCATCCTGCTGATCGTGGTGCTCATCTTTGGCGCCCGAAAACTCCCAGACCTCGCTCGCTCCCTCGGCTCTTCTGCGAAAGAGTTCCGCAAGGGCATCGAAGAAGGGACCACCGATGACGATGATCCCACCACCGCGCACTCGTCGGAGCTGCCACCGTCGGACCCCAGAGAAGTTCCGGATTCGTAGGAACTGATCCCGGTCGGGCGACGTTCCAGGAGTAGGTCTCCGCATGGAGTCCGTACCACTCACATGGGAAGAGGTCGCCCGTGTCTACGGACGCAAGATATACAACTTCGCCTATCGGCTCACCGGGAACCCCGACGACGCTCACGATCTCGTCCAAGAGGTCCTCATCAGGGTGCGGCGCGGTTTGGCCAGTTATCAGCCGGGAAGCTTCGAAGGCTGGTTGTGGCGGATCACACGCAACGCCTTCCTCGATGACATCCGGCGCCAGAAGCGGCGCCCCACATCTCCCCTCCCCGACGAAGTCGATCGATGGGATCGCGCATCTGCTGAGTCGGCTGACGTCGAGTACGCCCGCATCTCTCTCGGTGACGACATCCAGAAGGCCCTTCTCGATCTCCCGATCGATTTTCGGGAGGCCGTCGTCCTCTGTGACGTCGTCGGTCTCTCCTACGAGGAGATCGCCCAGGCGTGTGCCGTCCCCATCGGGACAGTGCGCAGCCGCATCCATCGGGGGAGGAAGATGCTGAAGGAGAGCCTGGCGTGAGCCATCCTTCCGAATCGATGAGCGCATACCTCGACGGCGAGCTCCACGGCGCCGAGCTTTCCAACCTCGTCGGCCATTTGGGCTCATGTGGGAGGTGCTCGGCCGAACTGGGCGATTTGCAGAGGGTGCGGGCTGCGGTCCGGTCTCTCCCCGTTCTCGAGCTGCCGGTGGGCTTGGTTCCCGAGGCCGATCCGGTGGTGGTGCCGCTGCGGCGCAACAAGGGGATGTGGGCTGGTGCGGCGGCCGCTGTCGTGATCGCCATGATCGCCATCGCCGCCCTGGTGACACCCGATCCCCAGACGTCCATCAACGAGTTGAACAGCAGGTTTGGGGCGAGGGCCTCGCTCGATCCGGCGTTCGGCCCGGCCAAGATCGTCGTCCCCCCACTCGTCGGAGAATGAGACGCCTCCTCGCCCTTGCCGTGTTCCTGACTGTGGTGCCTGCGACCGCAGCTTTCGGCACCGACCTCGACGAGCTGCTCACCCGTGACAAGGATGCCTCTTATTCCGCCGAGCAGATTGTCAGCTGCTCCACGCCGGACGGAGCGCGTGATGCCCTGATCCGCATCGAGCAGGACGGCGACGAGCTACGAGTGTCCTCGAATCAGGGCGACGGTGTGCAGATAACCGCCGGTGCGGGGGGATGGACCCTCACCAGAGACGACGGTCTCGTGGCTCAGGCCAACGTCGATCGCGGAGAGACCGAATCCGGCTCGCTCTACACGGTGGAGGATGAGGGAGCCGTGGAGTATCTGGGGCGGGCCGCCATGGCTTACCTCCTGATACGTGACGGACAGCCGAGGGCCGAGCTGGTGATCGATGACGAGACGGGTGCTGTGGTCGAAGCCGTGACCTTCACCCTCGACGACGAGGTCTACTGCGAGCGTCGGTTCGTCTCCCTCGACACCAACCCACCCGAGATCGATGAGAGCTCCAGTGTGTTGGAAGACATCCCGGCGTCCAACGTCGAGACTTCGCCTCTCCCGCAAACCGTCGCCGGATTCGAGTTGCTCGATCAGTACGAGGACGAGGATGGGGTTCGTTTCGCGTACTACTCGGACGGCTTCTTCTCATTTGCCGTGTTCGAAACCCCTTCGGCAGTGGCCCTACCCGAGGCCGCGCCCGTGGAGCTCGAGTCCGGCGTCTACTTGAGGGTGTTCACCGCCGGCCAGGTGACTTACGTGTGGGAAACCCTCGACTCGGGGATGGCCCTCGTCGGCGACCTGCCACCCGACCTCCACGACCCCGTCCTCTCCGAGATGCCCCACCCCCAAGACCCCGGCCTCTTCCGCCGGTGGTGGCGGGCCCTGTTCGGCTGACCCACCTAAAAGACGCCGAACCTAAGGTTCTACGACCCGTATATGGGACGAAGCCGCTGATCTACGTGAGTGCGGATCGGTACGCCTCGAAGGCCCGAGCTTCGCCCAGGTTCTCCGAGCGGGTCACGCCGAATATGACACCGTCTTCGTCGAGGAAGTACGTGGTGCGTTCGGGGTATCCGAAGGCCTCGTTGAAGGTGTCGTACTCACGAGACACCGCACCATGGGGCCACCAGTCAGACAGAATGTCGAACTGGAAGCTCTGCTGCTCGCTCCAGACCCTGTTGGCATGAAACGTGTTGCAGGTGATGGCGATCACGCGCGCATCGGCCCCATCGAAGAGGGAGTACTCGTCGCGGATCTGACAGAGCTCGCCTTCACATGTGCGTGTGAAGGCAAACGGGATGAAGACGATGACCGACCTCGCGCCCTTGAGGTCGTCCAATGCCACCGGCCGGCGATCCTGATTGAGGAGGCTGAATTCTGGTGCGCGGGTTCCGGTTTCGAGTGGCAAATGGTGTCTCGGGGTCGAACTTCAGCTGATTGGTCCCATATCCGGGTCGTAGAACCTTAGGTGTATGA
>Ga0307505_10002316_pt1 | contig 13460 bp, 10 predicted proteins | sample 23_S_MG_FD_202183 | JGI IMG/M metagenome (GOLD analysis project Ga0307505, IMG submission 202183) | Soil microbial communities from Populus trichocarpa stands in riparian zone in the Pacific Northwest, United States - 23_S | ecosystem: Environmental > Terrestrial > Soil > Riparian zone > Trees...
GCCCACCGGCGTGGATCGGATCGGGAACGAAATCGTGACCGAGGGTGTGCATCTTCACCAGCGGGGTCATCCCCACGGCGTCACCGAAGTCGTGCTGATAGCTGCCTCGTGTCAGGGATGGTGCTGCGGCAGGCTCCACCGCTATCACTGTCGGGTCCATCTTGCCCGCGAGCTTCTCCCTGACGAACGGGAAGCTGAACCCGGCGAAGTTGGAGCCGCCACCGGCACAACCGATGATCACGTCGGGTGTCTCGTCGACCAGGGCGAGCTGCTTCAGGGTTTCCTCACCGATGACGGTCTGATGCATCAGTACGTGGTTGAGGACCGATCCCAAGGAGTAGTTGATGTCATCGTTGGTGGCGGCCACCTCGACGGCCTCAGAGATGGCGATCCCGAGACTTCCCGGTGTGTCGGGGTCCGCTTCGAGGATTCGCCTCCCTGCCTCGGTCCGATCGGAGGGAGAGGGGTAGATGGTGGAGCCCCAGGTCTCGATCATCGCCCGTCGGTATGGCTTCTGGTCGTACGAGGCCCGGACCATGAACACCTGGCACTCGAGGCCGAACAGTGCACAGGCGAAGGAGAGGGCCGAGCCCCATTGTCCCGCACCGGTTTCCGTGGAGAGCTTCTTGACCCCGGCCTTGGCGTTGTAATAGGCCTGGGCGACGGCCGTGTTCGGCTTGTGCGAACCGGCCGGGCTGACACCTTCGTACTTGTAGTAGATGCGCGCCGGACCACCGATCAGCTTCTCCAGGTTGTGAGCCCGGTACATGGGAGTCGGGCGCCACAGCCGATAGACCTCCCTCACCTCTTCGGGAATCTCGATGAATCGCTCGGAGCTGACCTCCTGGAGAATCAGATCCATAGGGAACAGCGGGGCAAGGTCATCAGGTCCCACTGGCTGATGGGTGCCCGGATGCAGCACTGGCGGTGGCGGCACCGGGAGATCGGGCACGATGTTGTACCAGTGACTGGGCAGATCGGATTCCGAGAGCGTGATCTTGGTAACCATCGCGCCGAAGCTACACAACTCCGAAGCGCCGGTAGGTTGGCCGCCTCCGTCCTCGACCTGGAGCAACTATGACCGCTCACCATCTGATCAACCGTCGGGTTGCGATCAAGGAGATGGGTAAGGCCGGTCTCGCAATCGTTGTGTTCGGCGCCGCGGCCTGCTCGGACTCACCAGAAGCCACGACGACGACCCGTACCCCTGACTCAACGTCGATCCCGCCGAGCCCGACGACAACGATGACGACCAGCACCACCCTCGCCACCACGACCACTGTCGGCCCACCCGAAGCGACCTCCTTTCATCGGGTCGATCTGAGCTTCGTCTCCGCCTACATCCTCTATCGGTCTGGCGAGGCCGCCCTTGTCGACACCGGTGTAGAAGGGAGCGCCGACGCCATCGAAGCCTCGCTTGGCCAGGTAGGCCTCGGCTGGGACTCGGTAGGCCACGTGATCCTCACCCACAAGCACCCCGACCATGTCGGGAGTCTCGACACGATCATCGAGCGGGCCCCAGCAGCCGAGGTCTACGCTGGCGCAGCCGACATTCCCGCAATTGTCTCCACGGTGCCTCCAACAGCAGTTGGGGACGGAGCGCTCGTGTTCGACTTGGAGATCATCGGGACCCCCGGACACACCGCCGGCCACATCTCGGTCCTCGACAGCCTCGCCGGTATCCTCGTCGCGGGTGACGCCCTCATCGGTTCCGGTGGTGGCGTGACAGGACCCGACTCCGGGTTCAGCGAGGACATGACGATGGCCGTCGCATCCGTGCGCAAGTTGGCCACCTTCGACTACGAGGTGGCGCTATTCGGTCATGGAGACCCTGTCCTCGACAGCGCGTCTGCCGCCGTCGCCGACCTCGCCACCGGGTTGGGCTGAGGCACCGGGTCTCACCGCATACGATCCAGACATGGAAGAGCTGGGTGAGCTTGTAGTCGGTCTCGCGATCATCGCCGGGCTCATAGGGATCGCGGTGCCGATACTCCCCGGATTGCTCCTGATCGTGGGAGCGATCCTGGTCTGGGCGCTCGTCGAGGGCACTCCCCTTGCCTGGGGTGTCGCAGCTGTCGCATTCTCGGTCGGCGCGATCGGGACCTTCGTCAAGTACTCGATCCCGAAACGGAGACTCAACGAGTCGGGTGTTCAGAACCGGACGCTGATCATTGCCACGCTGGTTTCGATCGTCGGGCTATTCGTCATCCCGGTCATCGGGGCCCCAATCGGCTTCGTCGCGACCATCTACGTCATCGAGCGGATGCAGGGCGACAGGGAGCAAGCATGGCCCCGCACCAAACAGTCACTGGTCGCGGTTGCCACCTCGATCGGGATCGAGCTCGCCACCGGTCTCCTCATCGCCGCCCTCTGGTTCGGCGTGGTCCTCCTCGGCTGACGACCCTCAGTCCTCGGTGACGGTCGAAGCCTTGGTGGCGATCTCCTGGACAACCGACTCATTGGCCAACGTGGTCACGTCACCCAGCTGGCGATTCTCGGAGATGTCCTGGAGAAGACGGCGCATGATCTTGCCCGAGCGGGTCTTGGGAAGGTCATCGGTGAACACGATCGACCTCGGCTTGGCGATCGGGCCCAGGGTGTGCGACACGTGCTCGCGAAGCTCCTGAAGGAGGGTCTCATCTCCAACGACACCGGCCCTGAGCGTCACGAATGCAGCGATGGCCTGCCCGGTGAGCTCGTCCTTACGACCCACGACTGCTGCTTCGGCGACGGCAATATGCGATACGAGCGCCGATTCGACTTCGGTCGTCGAGATGTTGTGACCCGAGATCAGCATGATGTCGTCGACCCGTCCCAGCAGCCAGAAGTACCCGTCTTCGTCCCGCTTGGCGCCGTCGCCGGGAAAGTACTTGCCAGGGAAGCGGGCCCAGTAAGTGTCGAAGTACCGCTGGTCGTCACCGAAGATGGTGCGTGCCATCGACGGCCACGGCTCGGTGATCACCAGATAGCCGCCGCCTCCGAGGGGAACCGACACTCCTGCCTCGTCGACGACGTCGGCGAAGATGCCCGGGAATGGAACGGTCGCCGATCCCGGTTTGGTAGGGACCACACCGGGGAGCGGGCTGATCATGATCGCCCCGGTCTCGGTCTGCCACCAGGTGTCGACCACAGGGCACTTCCCCCCGCCGATGGTCTCTCGATACCAGATCCAGGCCTCAGGATTGATCGGCTCGCCCACCGTGCCGATCAGCCGGAGCGACGAGAGATCGTGCTTGGCGACATGCTGATCGCCCCACTTCATGAAGGTCCGGATCGCGGTGGGCGCCGTGTAGAAGATCGTTACCCCGTAATCCTCGATGATCTGCCACAACCGGTCGAAATCAGGGAAGTTGGGCGCCCCCTCGTACATGACACCGGTGGTCCGGTTGGCCAGCGGGGCATAGACGATGTAGCTGTGCCCTGTCACCCACCCGATGTCGGCGCCGCACCAGTAGACGTCGGTGTCGGGTTTGATGTCGAACACATAGTCGTGGGTGGTCACGATGCCTGTCAGGTAACCGCCCTGGGTGTGGACGATCCCTTTCGGCTTTCCGGTGGTCCCCGAGGTGTAGAGGATGTAGAGGGGGTCCTCTGCATTGAGGATCACGGGCTCACATTCCGTCGGCTGGCCGGCGACGAGGTCGTCCCACCAGAGGTCACGACCCTCGGTCATCTCGACACCGTGATCGGTTCTCCTCAGGACGACTACGTGCTCGACGCCCGGGGTCGAGCTGACGGCCACGTCACTGTTCTCTTTGAGCGGGACCACGTTTCCAGCCCGCCAGGCGCCGTCTTGAGTGATCACGACCCTGGCGTCGGCGTCGAGAATGCGGCTGGAGAGGGCATCTGAAGAGAAGCCGCCGAACACGACGGAGTGAACCAGCCCGAGACGAGCGCAGGCAAGCATCGCAATGGGAAGCTCGGGGACCATTCCCATGTAGATGGCGACACGATCACCCTTGACCAGTCCGAGACCCTTGAGCCCGTTGGCGAAGCGGCATACCTCCTCGTGGAGCTGGCGAAAGGTGAGAGTCCGACTGTCACCAGGCTCACCAACCCAGTGATAGGCAACCTGGTCACCGTGTGCTTCGAGATGACGGTCGAGGCAATTGACCGACAGGTTGAGCTCGCCGTCGCTGAACCACTTGTAGAAGGGAGGGGTGGAACCGTCGAGGACCTGGGTGGGCTCCTTGTGCCACGTGATGCGGCTCAGTGCTTGATCACGCCAGAAGGCGAGATGGTCGGCCGCAGCCTCGTCGTGAATCCCAGGGTGGACGTTGGCCAGTGCGGTGAACTCGGGCGAAGGGGGGAACTTGCGGTCCTCTGAGAGCAGATTCTCCAGGGCCTGTGACATCTGTCCTTACTCCTCCTCGTGACTCCGGTCGAGGGAACCTACCAGCGGTCGTCGGGCACGCCACCAGGTCGCCAACCCGAGAGCGGCGATTCCAATCATCAGGACGTCCCCGGTTCGCGCATACACGGACGGCGTACGGCCGGCAGCCACCAAGTCGTAGATGACCTCTTCGGTCCCCAACCCGGTTATCGGGCCCAGAGCGCCGTCAGCGTCGATGATCGTCGATTTGCCGGTGACGGCGGCATGGACGACATCCAACCCGAGCTCGGCGGCGCGCATGCGGGTCATGCCAATGAACTGATCCGATCCGGGAGTGGTCCCGTAGGAGGCCTCATTTGTGGCGACCACGATGAGGTTCGCTCCGGCTCTTGCGTGCTGGCGCGGGTATCTGGCAAACCCTCCTTCGAATGAGATCACCGAGCCCAACTGGAGATCCGGTTGGAGCTCGAACACCACCGGGCCCGTGCCGGGGATCATGTCCCTGGGTACCTGGGCGAGATCGGGAATCCAATCGAACAAGGGGCGGAACGGGATGTACTCCCCGAAAGGCACCGGGTGTTGCTTGTGGTACTCGCCCACGATGTTGCCATCCGGGTCGAACAAGATGTTTACGTTCTCCCAGTGGGTGTCGTCGAGAGGCCGGTCACTCCCGACCAGGATCCAGGCGCCGATCCGACGTGCTTCGACAGATATCGCAGCACCGATCTCAGGGTTCTGGACCGGATCGGCATTGAACGATCCTGTCGAGCCCTCAGACCAGACGACGAGAAGCGCCGAACCCGGCTCGATGGTCTTTGTCAGGTCGAGATGCTGCTCGAAGGTGCGCAACCGCTCGTCGGGTGGGCAGTGCTCGAAGGGGCACGGTGTCGACCCCTGGACTATCGCGACGGTAGCCCCTGCGTAAACAGCTGCCTCCTGCTGAAAGTTGGCCAACCAGAAGCAGAGGAACAGCAGCGGGACCGGCGTAAGTAGCCACCAGTTCCTCGGTGCTCGAGTGAGGGTGACCAACCCGGCCGCCGCCATGACACCCATCATCGTGAGGCCGGTCGTCCCGTAGAGCGGTGTCAGGGCCCGCGCCCAGTCCTGGTCGGCCAGCCCGTAGCCGACCGCCCCCCATTCCAGCCCGTTGAACGGGAAGTGATACCGGACCCACTCCATGAGGGCCCACCCGCCGATTGCGAGCAGGAACCAAACGAGGTCCGTCCTGTTGTTGTACCTGGCCAACCACCACCCATAGGCGGCCGGGAATGAAGCCTGGAGCAGGATCAGCGGGATGACCGCGATCAGACCCAACTCGGAGATCCACCAGATGAGACCAGCGAAGAAGGTGATTCCATAGAGGGCGCCGAGCAACAGTCCCTGAGCTCGATTGGCCGCGGTGCGCAGACCAGCCAGGAACAGGGCAACACCGGGAAGGATCAGCCATCCCGGCCCGAACCGGGGAAAAGCCAGGGCCGACAGCACTGCGCCGGATAGGACCAGGAGGGGACCGATCATGGCGGCAGGGTAGGAAGGAGCCGACCGATAGGGCCGTAGAGTGGTCGTCATGTGGGAAGGCGATGTCTGGGTCGCGGTGCGCGCGGCGCGAGCCGGTGCCGATGTCGTGCGTCGAGGCTTCGTCGGCGATCTGGCCACAGAGCTAAAAGGGGCCGTCGACCCGGTGACTCAGGTCGACCGTGATTCCGAGGAAGCAGTCAAGTCGGTGATCGCTTCTCATTTCCCAGACGACTCGATCCTCGCCGAAGAAGGTGGCGGTGCGGACTGGCGGGGGAAGCGGGTCTGGATCGTCGACCCGCTCGATGGAACGGTGAATTTCATCAATCGCATCCCTCAGGTTGCCGTGTCCGTGGCCCTGTGGAGCGACGGCAAACCGCTGATCGGCGTTGTCATCGATGTCTCACGTGGCGAGGAATTCGTCGCCGCGGTCGGGGAGGGTGCCCACTGCAACGGCGAGCCGATCCGGGTCACCGAGACAACCCAGCTCGCCGATTGTCTCCTCGTCACCGGGTTCCCCTACGACCGCCAGGAGCACGCACGAGCGTATCTCGACGTCATGGAGGAAGTGATGAAGCGGACCCGTGGAACCCGGCGAATGGGCGCGGCCGCGTTGGACATGGCCTGGGTGGCCTGTGGCCGATTCGACGGCTACTGGGAGCACGGAGGGCCTGCTGGAGTCAAGCCATGGGACGCGGCTGCGGCAATGCTCCTGGTGACTGAGGCCGGTGGAACCGCCACCAACAGCCTGGGCGCGGTGAACGACCTGGAGCCGTCGGCGTTCGTCGTCACCAACGGCAAGATCCACGAAGAATTACGTCAGATCGTCGAGGATCTGATGCCAGAGCATCTCAGCTGATGTATCACGACCACCACTTCCATCCTTTGGGTTACGCCGGTCTCGTCTCAGGACTGGAGCTGATGGACTCGCCCGACCTCGGCGAGGTGCTCCGTCGGGTCGCGGCGCGAGCCGACCAGTTTGAAGGACCGGTCGTCGGCCAGAGACTCAACGACGAGGGTGTCACCGAGCACCGATTGCCGACACGGGCCGACCTCGACGATGTGGTCAGTGATCGCCCTGTGCTCCTCTACCGCTACTGCGGCCACATTGCAGTGGCCAACAGTGCCGCCCTCGCTCTTGCAAACATCGACTCGACGACCGTTGACCCTTTGGGAGGCTCCATCGACCGGGACGCCGCGGGTCTGCCCACCGGTGTGCTCCGGGAGACGGCCATCGGTCTGGTCTCGACTGCCCTCGCCGGGCATCTTCCACCGCTCTCAGATGCTGAGATCCTGCGCGCTCTGAATCATCTCCCCGCGATGGGGATCGGGTCGGTGACCGGGATCGTCTCGGTCGGCGAGCCGCTTTGGTGCGGTGTCCCCGATGAGCTGGACGTGCTCTGCCGTCTGGCGCCCGGGCTCCCGGTCGATGTCGATGTCCTGGTGATAGCCAGCGACCCGGCGCAACTGGCCGACGCTGCGGAGCAGATAAGACGTAGTGAAGGTCGGATGCGCTTCCTCGGCTGGAAGGAATTCTCCGACGGGAGCTTCGGTGGCCACACCGCCGCCATGCACGAGCCGTTCGCCGACCGACCGGACAGCATCGGTATCGATCGTCTCGATCCGGTTCACGCCGAGACGATGGCTCGAGCTTCGCTGATGCTCGGTGGCTCGGTGGCTGTACACGCCATCGGCGACCGGGCAAACGATCGGGTTCTCGACCTCTTTGAGAACCTGATCGGGATGGGAGCGGAACCTGGGCGGCTCCGCGTGGAGCATGCCTCTCTCCTTACCAATCAGGCAATCGAGCGAATGGCGCAGCTCGGTGTCACTGCGTCGGTCCAACCCGCCTTCCTCGCCTCGGAGCAGTCCTGGCTGGAGCGACGACTCGGTGAGTCGCGGATGAGCCGGGTGTACCCGTTCAAATCGCTGCTGGAGGCTGGAGTGACCCTTCTCGGAGGAAGCGATGCACCCGTGGAGCTCCCCGACCCGGCAGTTGGGATCAACGCTGCCGTCGATCGCCACGGGATCAACCCGGCCCAGACCCTGACCGAAGACCAGGCCAAGGCCCTCTTCGCCCCTCCCCTCCGCCCCTGACCCCGCTGACCCCTGACCCCCAGCTTCTGACCTCCCGAACCTCAGCTTCTACGTTTGAGGTTGCGGTGAAACGGTGGTTCGCAGCCGGCGACCCCCGCTACCGTGCCCCGCGACTCGGAGCGAGGTGGACTTACAAATGACACAGCTGGATTTTGGGTTCTCGACCGTCACGGCCGACAAGGTGGAGAGCGGGGTCGACGCCGCCCTCGCCGAGGCCCAGCAGATCCTCGAAGACCTCGTCGCGCCCAAGGACGAGCGCACATTCGAGAACACCATGCTCCCGCTCGACCTGATCAGCGACCTCCTGGCCAAGGCGACGACTCGCTACGTGTTCATGGGTTACGTCCACCCGGACAAGGACGTCCGTTCTGCGGGCAAGGCAGCCGAGGAGAAGATGGGCAACTTCGGTGTGGACATGGTCTTCCGCGACGATCTCAACGCCGCGGTCCAGGAGTACGCGGCCACAGACGAGGCGAAGGGATTGGAGGGCGAACGGGCGCGGTTCCTCGAGTTCGGCCTTCGCGACCTGCGGCAGGCCGGTCACGAGCTGTCCCCCGAAGGGCGGGCCCGGGTCAAGGAGATGACCCAACGTCTCGTCGAGCTCGGAGTGCGCTTCCAGGAGAACATCGACGAATGGGAGGACCACATCCTGGTCAGCCGTGACGAGCTAGAAGGTCTGCCACTTGCCTTCGCCGAATCACTCGACACCGACGAGGAATCGGGCAAGCTCAAAGTGACGCTCGCCTACCCACACATGATCCCGTTCGTCGAGAACGCGACACGTCGTGACCTTCGTGAGGAGATCTCTTTCAAGTTCAACACTCAGGCGGTCGAGGCAAATCGCAAGATCCTGGCGGAGGCAATCGAGCTTCGACACAGCATCGCCAACGAGTTCGGTGTTCCCAGCTGGGGACACCATCGTCTCGAGGAGCGCATGGCGAAGGATCCCGAGAAGGTGTGGGCCTTCTATGACTCATTGATCCCGCCTCTCACCAAACAGGGCGAGATCGACGTGAGCGTCATGGGCGATCTGTTGGAGGCGGACACAGGTGACACCGAGATCCAGGCCTGGGATTGGCGGTACTACGACACCCAGCAGCGACGCACCGACTACGGGGTCGACCCGTTCGAAGTCGCCGAGTACTTCCCGCTCGACTCTGTGCTCGACGGTATGTTCGACCTGGTTCAGGAGACCTTCGGCCTCGAGTTCCGCGAGGTTCCCGAGCCCGATGTCTGGCACCCCGACGCCAGGCTCTTCGCGATTCACGACGCCACCACCCACGAAGAGCTCGCCCATTTCTACCTAGACCTCTTCCCCCGGGAGGGAAAGTACGGGCACGCCGCCGAGTTTCCGATGATCCTCAGCCGACGTCTCGAGGACGGCACCTATCAAAACCCGGTGTGCGCGATGGTTGCCAACTTCACCAAACCGACGGCGTCGGCGCCGTCGCTTCTCCAGCACAGTGAGGTCGAGACACTGTTCCACGAGTTCGGGCATGTCCTCCATCAGAATCTGGGACGGACCGAGCTGGCCCGGTTCTCGGGGACGAATGTGGAACGCGACTTCGTTGAAGCCCCGAGCCAGATCATGCAGCACTGGGTGTGGCGAGCCGAAGTGCTTCGACGTTTTGCCCGACATCACGAAACGGGAGAGCCGATCCCCGACCGTCTCGTCGAACAGCTTGTCGCGGCCCGACAGCTCAATGTGGCGATCCACCAGCTTCGCCAACTCCAGTACGGATGGCTCGACCAGAAGATCCACGGCTCGGAGATCGACTTCGATCTCGAGCAGGTGCTCAGAGAAGGCTCTCGGCTCGGGCTGATGCCCTTTCACGAAGGGACATTCGCCCTCGCATCGTTCGGTCATCTCATGGGTGGTTACGACGCCGCCTACTACGGGTATATGTGGTCGGAAGTGTTCGGCGACGACATGTTCTCCCGCTTCGAGGAGGAGGGGGTCACCAACCCGGAAGTTGGAATGGCCTACCGCCGCGAGGTGTTGGAGAAGGGTGGATCCGTCGACGCAGACGAGATGCTGGCAACATTCTTGGGTCGCGAGCCCGACAATGGTGCCTTCCTGAGGAAACTCGGGATCGAGTGACTCTTCTCAGGTTTCCTCACGGGATGCCGAAAATAGAGAGTGCCGATCGTCACTGGATTGGCAGTTCCCTCGGGGTGAGCAACTAAACTGTTGTTCATGGGAACCGAGAGGCGCGTTCCCGACGTCTCATCTCCGTAGACCGTCGATCATTTATCGCCGATTTACGGGTCGGACCGCACGATGGTGCGAACACGGATCCAAGAGATCCGGTCTCCGGAAACACGCGGGACGTCCAGAGGTTTCAGCTATCAGGCCCAGGTCAAGGAGGGCCCCAAAATGACAGACATCGTTAAAGGAGCAGCCATCAAGGGCATGACACGACCTTCGAGACGGTTCAACGAAGGACGGGTATGCGCCAAGAGCGGTTGCTCGACAAAACTCTCCCAGTACAACAAGGCGGAGTATTGCCACGCCCACGCCCCGGTCCGGTTCCCCCGGGTCCGAGGCAAGATCATGGACGGGCAGGACGCCTGAGGACTCTGGCCGGGACCGGTCCTCTCCCCCTCCCAGTCCCATGCCAGAACACTGAAGAGCCCCGGCTTGCCGGGGCTCTTCGATTGAGTCCGGGAATAATCGGACCTTCGGCCACGTACAATCAGGTGTGATGACACAAGTCCTCCTGCAAGCACCCGAGATCCACTGCGACCACTGCAAGACGAGCATCGAAAGTGCGGTCGGTTCCCTGGCGGGTGTCGACTCGGTCGAGGTGGCCATCGCCGACGCAACCGTTCGAGTCGATTTCGATCAATCGCGCGTCGAGCTGGACTCGATCAAGAAGGCCATAGAGGAGCAGGGTTACGCCGTCTTCGGCTGACCCCCGCCGCTCCGACACCATCCTGTTCGACGTCGATGGGATGACATGCGCCACCTGCGCAGTCAGGATCGAGCGCGTCCTGGGCCGCCAGGACGGAGTCGACGCAGTGAGCGTCAATCTCGCAGGCGCCTCGGCTCTGGTCCGAGTTGGGGACGGTGTGGATGTCGAGACCCTCCGGTCCGCAGTCGACAAGCTCGGGTACCGGATCGTTCCCCACCATGATGCCGAACAGCCCCGTGACATGGTCGAGCACTATCACGGTGACGAGGATGTCCAGTGGCGCAGGTTCTGGATCGCTGCCCTGCTCACCGCTCCGGCCATGTTGCTGGCGATGCTGGGGCCGGACGAACAGTGGAACCGGCTACTCCAGGGGGCCCTGGTCACCCCGGTGGTCCTCTGGGTCGGTTGGCAGTTCCATCGAGTGGCCCTGAAGCAGGCGCGCCATCTCAGCGCCAACATGGACACCCTCATCTCGCTCGGATCCCTGGCGGCCTACGGCTACTCGATCTGGGCGTTGTTCAGCGAAGAGCACGTCTTCTTCGAAACTGCCGGCGTGATCATCACCCTGATAACTCTCGGCCGCGCCTTCGAGGCAAGGGCGAAGGGGCGTGCCTCGGAGGCGGTTCACCGGCTCCTCGAGCTCGGAGCGAAGGAAGCAAGGGTCGTGGTCGATGGCGAAGAAAGTCTGATTCCCACCGACCGGGTCATGCCGGGTGACCTGATGGTGGTCCACCCCGGCGAGACCATCCCCACCGACGGCTCCATCGTGTCCGGTGCCGGGGCGATCAACGAGTCGATGCTCACCGGGGAATCGCTTCCGGTTGACAAAACGGCCGGCGACCACGTGTACGGCGCCACAGTGAATCAGACCGGGCGTCTGGTCGTGCAGGCCACCGCCGTCGGAGCGGACACGGCGCTCGCCGCAATCGTGCGGATGGTGGAAGAGGCGCAAGGCTCGAAGGCACCGATCCAAAGGCTCGCCGACCGGGTCTCGTCGATCTTTGTCCCGGTGGTGATCGTGATCGCTATCGCCACGACTGCAGTCTGGATCGCTCTCGGCAACGAGGTCCTCGAGTCCTTCCGTGCCGGAGTGGCAGTTCTGATCATCGCCTGCCCATGCGCCCTGGGGCTGGCAACTCCGACGGCGATCATGGTGGGCAGTGGCCGAGGCGCCGAGCTCGGCATCCTCTTCAAGCGGGCCGAGGTGTTCGAACAGGCCGGGTCGGTTGACACAGTCGTGTTCGACAAGACCGGGACGTTGACAACAGGCGTCATGACCATGACCGACGTGGCCACCGATGAGGACGACACTGAGTTCCTTCGTCTCGTGGCCTCACTGGAAGTGGCGTCCGGTCACCCGATAGGAAAGGCAGTGGCCCTCGCCGCCGACGACCTTGGCATCGAGCTGATTTCTCCTGATCGGGTCGAGAGTCTGGCCGGATTCGGAGTTACGGGCACAGTCGATGGCCACGAGATTGTCGTGGGCAAGGCGAAACTTCTCGCCGATAGGGGTATGCCCGTAGCCGATCGGTGGATCGAGCAATTGGAGCGGCTCGAGCACGAGGGAAAGACGGCGTTCGTGGCTGGATGGGATGGGGAAGCGCGTGGTGTCATCGCCGTGGCAGACATGATCCGTGAGGGCTCGAAGCCGGCTGTGGAAAGACTCGACGCAAGTGGAATCACGACAGTGATGATCACCGGCGACAATCAAAGGACCGCTGCCCGGATCGCCGGTCAACTCGGGATCGGGGAGGTTCACGCCGAGGTGCTGCCCGGCGGAAAGGCGGAACTTGTCGCCCGTCTCCAGTCACAGGGCCGCGCGATCGTCTTCGTCGGTGATGGGATAAACGACGCACCAGCCCTGACCCAGGCCGAGCTGGGGATGGCGATGGGCTCGGGAACCTCCGTCGCAATGGAGGCCGGGGACGTGGTCCTTCTCAACAGCGATCCCGGTCTGGTGCCGACCGCGATCGAGCTCGCCGAGGCCACGCTGCGCACGATTCGTCAGAACCTGTTCTGGGCATTCGGGTACAACACCGCCGCTATCCCCATTGCAGCGCTCGGATTGCTCAACCCGATGATCGCCGCAGGAGCGATGGCCTTCTCTTCGGTGTCGGTGGTGCTCAACGCCCTCAGGCTCCGCCGATTCAAGACGCCTTCGCCGCGACAGCTACCTCGTCACGCGGAGTAGGTTGAAGCCATGGCCTCGCTGCAATGGCTCGACAGACCGATGCTGCAGGATCCGGTCGCGCTGATCGCCTTCGAGGGTTGGGGCGACGCAGGCGAGTCGGCCAGTCAGGCCGCGTCCGAGTTCCTCGACAAACTCGACGCCGAGCTGTTTGCCATCATCGACCCCGACGACCATTTCGATTTCCAGGTGCGTCGGCCGATCGTCGAGCTCGACTCAACCGGGATCCGTTCGATCTCCTGGCCGCGCAACGAGCTCTACGCGGTGCGAGGTCCGGAGCGGGACCTGGTGGTGCTCCTGGGTGAGGAGCCGCACTATCGCTGGAAGTCCTTCACCAACGACGTTGTCGAAGTGATGAAGGTGACCGGGGTGAATCGAGCGGTGACGATGGGCGCCTTCATCGGCCAGGTTG
>Ga0307505_10002317_pt1 | contig 13456 bp, 10 predicted proteins | sample 23_S_MG_FD_202183 | JGI IMG/M metagenome (GOLD analysis project Ga0307505, IMG submission 202183) | Soil microbial communities from Populus trichocarpa stands in riparian zone in the Pacific Northwest, United States - 23_S | ecosystem: Environmental > Terrestrial > Soil > Riparian zone > Trees...
GAACGGCTGGCCGGGATGTCGTAGATGTGGCTCCAGGGGCGCACCCGCTCGAATGCGGCGGCCGCGGCGAGCACGTCGAGATCGGCGCCGCGACGCCCGATGATCTGCATCCCCACCGGAAGGCCGTCGGCAAGACCGGCCGGGACCGAGATGGCGGGCTGTCCGGTGAAGTTGGTGAAGTAGGTCATGCACCACCCGATCAACGGGTCGACCTCGACACCTTCGATCACGGTCGGGCCCCGGGTCTCCCCGTTGGTGAGATTCTCGGAGGGAAGACAGGCCACGGTCGGTGACACCAACAGATCGTGGTCCGCCATCACCGTCTGCAGCGCATCGAACACCTTGGTTCGACGGGAGTTATCGTCGAAGTAGTCCATCGTCGACATCCCGGCGACGTGATCGGCCCACCGCAGGAACTCGGGCGGCAGGTCGGATCGGTGCTCGCCGAGGATGTCGAGCCCACCCGCTTTGAGGTTGGCGAAGGCGTCGAGACTCAACGGCATGATGAGCCGGCACCAGAGATCGGACAACTCCTTCTGGTCCAGGTCGAGTTCGATGTCCACCTCGACCACCCGGGCGCCGGCCTCCTCGAAGGCCTCCACCGCCTCGGCGACGGTGGCTGCCACTTCGGACTGAACCGGGTACACCCCGAGGTCAGCCGAGTAGGCGATGGTCATCCCCTCGATCCCACGATCGAGGCTGGAAACGAAGTCCGGCACGTCGAGTGCACAGAACGGGTCGGCGGGGTGCGGGCCTGCGAGAGCGCTCATGGCGAGGGCGACGTCGGCCACGTTCCTCGTTATCGGGCCCTCGTAGATGAACGGTGAGACTCCCGAGAACGCGTTCGGTCTGACCACGACGGGGACACGCCCGGCGGACGGTTGATAACCGACGGTTCCACACCATGAAGATGGGATGCGGATCGATCCCCCACCATCGGTTCCCTCAGCGAGAGCCACCAGCCCATCGGCCACCATCGCTGCCGACCCACCCGATGAGCCGCCACTGTTGCGTGTCGTGTCGAACGGGTTGGAGGTAGGCCCAAACAGGTAGTTGTCAGTGGCTCCCCGGAAACCGAGCGCCGGGCTGTTGCCCTTGCCGATGATGATCGCCCCGGCCGCCTCCATGCGCTCTGCCCAAACGCAATAGCCGTCGATGGTGAAGTCTGCCATCGACGGGATCCCCCCGAAGGTCGCCGGCCATCCCGGTTTGAAGCAGAAGAGATCCTTCATCACCACCGGAACCCCGGCCAGAGGACCGATCTCGTCGCCCCGGGCGACAGCTGCCTCGGTCGATCTGGCCGATTCCATCGCATCGTCGAAGCCCCGATAGGCCAAAGCGTTCAGACTCGGCTCTCGACGCTCGACCAGACTCAGGGTCTCCTCCATCACCTCGACGGGTGACTCCTGTCGTTCGGCGATGGCGGCGGCGAGATCGGTGGCCGAGCGGTAGGCAACCACGTTTCCGGACATGTCTCCTCCAGGCTCAGATCAAGGCAAACTCACGGGGCAAACGCTTTCAACCCGGGACCGCACGGTAGTCTTGGGGACGTGCCGACCAAACAGTTCGACGACACATCGATCAACGTCGACAGCCCCACCTCACTGCGACATGTGGCCGAACTGGCGGGGGTATCCGTGGCGACGGCATCCCGGGTGATGTCCGGGTCGAGCCACCCGGTCAGCGAACCAACCCGTCAGCGTGTCCTGTCGGCTGCCGACCGCCTCTCGTTCCAGCCCAACCGGCTGGCCCGGGCTCTGGTCACGGCCAAATCGGAGACGGTCGGCGTCATCGTCCACGACATCTCAGACCCCTACTTCGGTGAAATGGTGAAAGGTCTAGAGGATGGCCTCCATACCGAGGACTACCGGCTGTTCGTGGCCAGTTCCGACCGTGACCCGGAGAAGGAGATCAACTACGTCAGAGCTTTCCACGCCCATCAGGTCGACGCCATCGTCTTCGCCGCGACATCGATGACCGACCCCGAGTACACGAAGACTTTGGACCATCTGGCGGACCGTTTCCGTTCTCGTGGCGGCGTTATCGTGATGCTCTCCGATCATCTCCTCGCGGGCCCGCGAGTCCGCTTCGACAACCAGCGCGCCATCAGAGAGATGGTGTCGTATCTCCATGGAAAGGGTCATCGCAGGATCGGTTTCATCGGAGGGCCCGACGACCTCGCGGTGTCCGCAAAGCGTCGGGAAGGTTTCTCATCCGCCATGAGGGACCTTGGCCTCCAGGTGTCCCCTGGTTGGATCGCCAATGGTGGCTTCACCTACGCGGGCGGTGGTGAGGCCATGGCCCACATCCTCGATGGAGGCGACGTCACCGCGGTGCTCGCCGCCAACGACCTGATGGCCATCGGAGCGATGCGTCATCTCCTGTCCCGCGGTATCTCCGTCCCCGATGACGTTTCGGTGGCTGGCTTCGACGACATCCTGATCGCCGAGTACGGCCCGGTGCCGCTGACCACCATGCGCATCCCCACCTACCAGATCGGGCGGGACGGGGCATCACTGCTGCTGGCTGCGCTTCGGGGCGAAGACCCCGCCGACGTGACCGTCGTCGGGGAGATAGTCGAGAGGGAGTCTGTCGCCGACATCTCATCGGGCTCATGACTGCCTCGAAACTCGAGGACCTCACCCGGGTCTGAGCGTTGCCTGGAGGAACGTCGGGAACAGGGACGGTGACCGTTGCCGTCCGACCTCGATCGCCTGTTGACGAGCAGATCACGTCTGAGTACGGTTCCACGCTGTGGAAACCGATTGCCACACTCTGGGGCACAGCCATGGGCACTGCATCATCGTCTCGACATCTCCGAGCCACCACACTGAGGACCGGAGACCACCTCGTGTCGGATGAAACGCGTGCCACATTCAGCCCCGACGCCCTGAGCGATCGGGTGGTTCTGGTCACCGGTGCCAGTCGCGGCATAGGCGCAGCCATCGCTCTTGCCTGCGCCCGGGTCGGGGCCGACGTTGCCGTGGGTTACGGCAACGACAGTGAAGGTGCGGACCGAACCGCCGGTGCGATCCGGGATCTAGGTCGAAAAGCGGTCACCTACAGGGCGGATCTCCGTGACTTCGCGCAAGTGGAGACAATGGTCGAGTCGGCCGCGGCCGAGTTCGGGCACATAGACGGCTTGGTCAACAACGCCGGGATCATGCCTCAGGCCCTATTCGTCGACATGTCCGTCGAAGAGTGGCGTGAGGTCATCGACATCGACTTGACCGGCTCTTTCATGTGCACGAAGGCGGTTCTGCCCGGGATGTTGGATCGGGGTGCGGGGTCGATCGTGATGATCGCCTCCCGTCTCGGCCAGATCGGTTTCGCCGGTGTCTCACACTATGCGGCGGCCAAGGCCGGGGTGATCGCCCTGACCAAATCACTCGCCAAAGAGGTCGGTCCCCTCGGGGTTCGCGTCAACGCGGTCGCTCCCGGAGTGACCATCACCGACATGACGACAGACGTGACCCAGGGCGACGTCGGAGCCCGTCGTCTGGCCGAGCTTCCCGCCGGTCGCTTCGCCACCGCAGACGAGGTCGCCACCAGCGTGGTGTTCCTGCTCAGCGATGCAGCCGTCCTCTTCTATGGCCAGACACTGAATCCCAACGGTGGCGGGTACATGGCATGAGGCTGGTCTCCCCCGCCGAAGCCGTGCGCGCCGTCCCGAATGGGGCGACGGTGATCGTGGGCGGCTCCGGAGCCGGTCATTCCCTCCCTCAACTCTTCATAGACACCCTGGCAGAGGTGTTCACCAGCGAGGGCCAGCCCCGCGATCTCACCACGGTTCGGGTCGTCGGCATCGGAGACTTCGCCGATCGAGGCTTTTCCCAACTCGCCCTCCCCGGCCTCATGAAGCGGACCATCGGCTCCAACATCGGGAACGAGCCGAGACTCGGCGAGCTCGTCGAGCGAGGAGAGGTGGAGGCATATTCGTTCCCGCAAGGCGTTCTCTCCCAGCTTTGCCGTGAGATCGCTGCTGGCCGGCCGGGTCTGGTGACCGCGGTCGGCCTCGACACCTACGTGGACCCCCGACAGACCGGGGGCAAGCAAGGCACCGCCACCGAAGACCTCGTCGAGGTCGTCGAGCTGGCCGGTGAGGAGTGGCTCTTCTTCAAGGCGTTCCCCATCGACGCGGCCGTGATCAGAGGCTCGACGATCGATGAGGACGGCAACCTGACGATGGACGACGAGGCGGTCAAAGGCGAGATGCTCGCGATGGCGATGGCTGCCCGGAACTCGGGTGGGATCGTGATCGCCCAGGCGAAACGACTGGCCGCGGCGAAGAGCCTCCCCGCCCGCTCAGTGATCGTTCCCGGCGCCCTCATCGACGTCGCATACCTGGACCCGGACCAGCCCCAGACCTATGCAACCGTTCACTCCCCCTACTACTCGGGTGCTCTGCGCCGTCCCGCGACCGACGCCGGTGATCCGCCCAAGCTCGACGTACGTAAGGTGATCGCCCGGCGGTCGCTGCTCGAGTTCCGCCAAGGGGATATCTGCAATCTCGGATTTGGCATCAGCCAGATGATCGGGGCGATCGCCTGGGAAGAGGGGATCGAGGACGATCTCGTCCTCACCGTCGAGCAGGGCATCTTCGGCGGGGTCCCCGTTGCCGGGAACGAAGGCGGTGCCGGCTTCAACTTCCAGGCCATGATCGACCAGCCCTATATGTTCGACTTCTACGACGGAGGCGGGCTCGACATCGCCAGCCTGTCCTTCGCCCAGGTGGATGCACAGGGGAACGTCAACGTGCACAAGTTCCCTGGCCGACTCCGCGGGCCCGGCGGATTCCCCAACATAAGCTCACGAACCGGGCGGATCTGCTTCGTCGGGACCCTCACCGCCTCCGGTCTCGAGGTCACGGTCGACAACGGACGACTCGATATCGCGAAGGAGGGAAGCCTGTCCAAGTTCGTGGACACCGTGGACGAAGTGAGCTTCAGTGGTGCGATGGCTGCGAAACGAGGCCAGGTGGTGCGTTACGTCACAGAACGAGCGGTGTTCGAACTGCGGGGCGGCAAAGTGACATTGATCGAAATCGCCGATGGTCTCGAGGTCGACCGTGATGTGATCGCACACATGGGATTCGTCCCCGAAATGGCCGACGATCTCAAGCCCATCGACGTCCGTGTCTTCACCGATGGTCCGATGGGCCTCGCCGCCGACTTCGAGGGAGAACGATGAGCACTGACCTCGTAGTGGTGGAAAGTGGCGCGATCACGACGATACGGCTGCAGAACCCGCCTCTCAATCTGGTAACTGTCGAGCTCACCAGAGTTCTCGACGCCACCCTCTCCGATATCGAGTCCAACTCGGACGTGAGATGTGTGATCGTCACCGGCACCGGAGAGCGTGCCTTCTGCGCCGGCTCCGACGTAAATGAGTTCGAGTCCCTTCGAGGTCGGGTGGGCGAGGGCAAGCTCCTCCTGGAGAAGGCGGTCTATCGGCGCCTGGCCAAACTCCCCGTGCCAACCATCGCCGCCATCCAGGCCGACGCCCTCGGGGGTGGTCTCGAGCTGGCCCTGTGTAACGACCTCCGTGTTGCCGACGAGCGAGCCAAACTCGGCCTGCCCGAGGTGCGCCTCGGTGTGATGCCGGGCTCCGGGGGCACACAAAGACTTCCCCGCATCGTCGGGCCGGCACGTGCCAAGGAGATGATCCTCCTCGGCGGCCTGCTCGACGCCGGCCAAGCCGCCAGCATCGGGCTGGTAAATCGGGTCGCGCCCGCAGGGGAGGCCATGGATGTCGCCCGTGCCATGGCGGAGACCATCGCATCCCGGGGACCTATCGCGGTCAGGGAAGCCAAGCGGGTGATCGACATCGCCGGTGACATCCCTCTCGACGAGGGCTTTGCGGCGGAACTCGACGCTTCGGAACGCGTCTTCGCCAGCCAGGACATGCTGGAAGGCGCCAGGGCGTTCTTCGAGAAGAGACCGCCCGAGTTCACCAACGAGTGACCGGGCCCTAGGAGGTAGCAAGGACAATGACAACTGACCAGAAGCAGAACATCGAGCGATTCGGGGTCTTCCTGCCCTCTTTCGTCTGGGACGGCGATGGTCCCGAGCGTGCTCAGGGCATTCGCGACTTCGCTCGTGAGGTGGAGAACATCGGATTCGACTCGATCTTCATCACCGACCACCTCCTGGCTGCCAAGCAGTTCTACTCGGTGTCCTTCCTCGAGCCCTTCACCGCCCTGGCCCTCGTCGCCGGAGTCACCGATCGGGTCAAATTGGGAACGTCCGTGATGGTCATGCCCATCCGTGAGCCCGTCCTCATGGCGAAGCAGCTGGCGACGATCCAGTTCCTCTCCGACAACCGCTTCATCCTCGGCGCCGGCATCGGCTGGTACCCGCCGGAGTACGCCGCCACCGGGGTAAAGAAGTCCGAGCGTGGTCCTCGCACCGACGAGATCCTCGACATCATCGTGCCCCTGCTCGATGGTGAGACCGTGTCCTACCAGGGCAAGTACTACAACATCTCCGACGTGCTCATCGAGCCCAAGGCCGGTCGTCGCCCTCCTGTGTGGATCGGTGGCGGCTCACAGCTCGCCGACGACGCGTCACCCGATCTCCCCCGGTTCGTGGACGCCGTCAAGGAGCGCATCCTCAACGCCGAAGGTTGGATCCCTCGTCCAACGTGTCCACCCGACGACATCGCCCGGGATTGGGCGGAATTACAGGTCTACTTCGAGGAGCGTGGACGCGACATCTCTGAGCTGGTCGTGGCACATGAGAACTTCTTCCATTTCGTGGGCACCAACGACCCGGTGAAGGCGCGCAAGGAACAGCACGAAGCGATGCTCCGTGTCATGAGCGAGGCCCGGGGGCCGGAGTATCTGGAGAAGGTGTACCTCTTCGGGACTCCCGACGAGGTCGTCGAGTCACTGCAGAGACGTGTCGACGCCGGGGTACAGAGCTTCATGCTGCACACTATGACGCCGGACCCGGCTCAGCTCGAGCAGTGGGCAACGCACATCGTCCCCCACGTCAAGTTCCCCGGCGACTGAGATGACGACCGGTTCAGGGCACTAGGTGACCCGGTCCATCGACCGCACCCTGGCCGGGGTCGGGCTGCCCCCGCTGCAACGGGCGGCCTGGGTCGAAGTGGATCTCGACCAACTCGTGGCGAACACCCGAGCACTGGGTGAGCTGGCTGCTCCGGCCGAAGTCGGTCCTGTCGTCAAAGCCGATGGGTACGGGCATGGCCTGGAAGCGGCGGCGCGCTGCGCCGTTGCTGGTGGCGCCACCTGGCTCTGCGTCGCCGACGCCGCCGAGGCGCAACGGCTGAGACATGACGGCTACAGCGGGAGAGTCCTGGTCCTCTATTCGGTCCCGGACTCGATCCTCCCCGAGATGTCCCACCTCGATGTCGATGTCTCGGTGGGGAGCCTCCATGGGGCGTTGTCTGTTTCCTCCGAGGAGGCGGCCCGCGTCAGAGTCCATCTCGAGATAGACACCGGCATGACGAGGGGTGGTGTCGCTCCTGATGATGGCGTCGAAGCCGCTCGAGCCCTCGCCACCGGGCCCCGATCGTCTCTCGCCGGGGTTTGGACCCATCTGGCCGCACCGGAAGACCCTGAGGTGACCAAGGCTCAGATCGCCTCGTTCCGCTCCATCCTCGCCGCCATCGCTTCGGCCGGGATCTCGAGCGGAGTCACTCATGTCTCCGCGTCCGGCGGACTTCTCGCCGACGCAGGTGACTTCGACCTGGTGCGACCCGGTCTCTCCTTCTATGGGTTGCATCCCGGGGCCGGCGGTCACCTCCCCGCCGAAGTGCTCCCGGCTCTCTCGGTGCGGGCTATGCCGGTTCGTGTCGCCGACGTGCCGGCTGGGACCGCGGTCGGGTACGCCGGCACCTGGGTCTCCGAACGCAGCTCCCGGATCGCCACTCTCCCCATCGGGTACGCCGACGGATGGTCTCGGTCGTCCTCCCCGGGCACGAGCACCCTCGTGTCAGGGCGATACGCCCCATTGGTCGGGCGCGTCTCCTCCGACTCACTGGCTGTGGACGTGACCGATCTCGCCGAAGTCTGGCCCGACCAAGTGTTCACCCTCCTCGGAGAGGACGGTGGGTCCAGTATCCGCGCAGACGAAGTCGCCGCGACCCGGGGAACCATCTCATGGGAGGTGCTCCAGCAATTGGGAGCGAGACTCAGCAGGATCTACATGTCAGACGGTGCGCCGGTCGCCGTCCGTCGTGAGAGTTCGACTGAACTCCTCATCGCCCCAGACGCCAGACTCCCCGGATATTGAGCGAGCCGTTGTGACCGCCCTAACATGATCGGATAACGTTTACCGACACGGTAGACACAACGGCCCACGGAAGTCAGGAGACATCCATGTCATCCAGAACGGTGACCCTGCCCGTCGACGACGGGTCGCTGATCGAGCATTCCCTCGGGGAACCTGCCTCGTTCTCCCGTCCCGAGGGCCCCTTGCGCAGTCGTCGTGCCTTCGCCGCGGCCCACGTCGTCGCCGACCCCCTTGCCGACAACACGCCAGGATCGCCGGCCGCAGTCGACTGGGAGGCCACCCTCGCCTTTCGTCGTCACCTCTGGTCCTGGGGCCTGCCAGTCGCAGATGCCATGGACACCGCGCAACGGGGAATGGGTCTCGACTGGGCCGCCACGAGAGAGCTGATCGTTCGCTCATGCACCGAAGCGCGGGCCGTCGGTGGGGAAATCGCCTGTGGGGCCAACACGGACCAACTCCCAGCGGGGCCGGCCAAGGTGGAGGAGATCATCGCCGCCTATCACACCCAGATCGATGTCATCGAGAGTCATGGTGGTCAACCCGTCGTCATGGCCAGTCGCCATCTGGCCGCTTTGGCCACCAGTCCAGACGACTATCTCCGGGTCTACTCCGAGGTGCTCTCCGCAGTCTCGGACAAGGCGATCATCCACTGGCTGGGCGACATGTTCGACCCTGAGTTGGCCGGCTACTGGGGATTCCACGACCTCGACAAAGCCTCCGACTCGTTCATCGCCGTCATCGAGGACAACCTGGCGAAGGTCGACGGGGTGAAGATCTCCTTGCTCGACAAAGAACGTGAAATCGATCTCCGCAACCGTCTCCCCGAGGGTGCCGTGATGTACACGGGGGACGACTTCGACTACCCAACGACCATCAGAGGCGATGGCCGGCGGCACAGCCATGCATTCCTTGGAGCCTTCGACGTCATCGCACCGGCGGCCTCGGCCGCGGTTCAGGCCCTCGACGCCGACGAGTTGGAGCAGTTCGACAAGATCCTCGAGCCGACGCTCCCGCTGGCCCGTCACGTCTTCTCCCACCCCACCTTCTTCTACAAGACCGGTGTGGTCTTCATGGCATATCTCAGCGGTCACCAGGACCACTTCCGCATGGTCAGCGGGTTGGAATCGTCTCGTTCGATCACCCACCTCTCCAAGCAATTCGTTCTCGCCGACAGGGCGGGCTTGCTGCCCGACCCCGATCTGGCCGCCCACCGCATGAGCCTCGTGCTCGAGCTGGCAGGAGTGCCCCAGGGCTGATTCTTTCCTTTTGACACTCGTCAATAGGAAAGGCTAAATGTAGAAAACGATTGCCGTCCTTATTGCCGTCATTGGGTCGTCGTCGTTTGGCGAGTGTTTTTGGTCGAGGGTTGGAGAGTCAGGAGCATGGCGACGAGACAGGACCGGGCCGATGTGCTGATCATCGGTGCCGGAGCATCGGGGGGAATCGCCGGTCGATTCCTGGCCGAGTCGGGTCTATCGGTGGTCTGTCTGGAACAAGGCCGCTGGCACGACCGCAGCGAGTTCCGGGGCAACTCCGCCGACTGGGAGATCACCGGGCGCAAGCAATGGTTCCCCAACCCAACCTTGCGGGGCCTTCCCCAGGACTACCCGATCAACGAGGACGAGTCCGATATCGCCCCTCTCATGTTCAACGGGGTCGGCGGAAGCATGATCCTCTATGCCGGCGTGTGGCCACGCATGCTTCCATCCGACTTCCGGGTGAGGACCCTCGACGGTGTGGCCGACGACTGGCCCCTCACCTATGAGGAGCTCCAGCCCTACTACGAGCGCACCGAGGCCCAGATCGGTGTCTCCGGCCTCGAGGGCGATCCCGCCTATCCCCCCGGCGCGGGGCCTCCACTGCCACCGCTCCCCTTGGGCCAGGGAGCCCTCAAGATCGCTCGTGCCCACGATCGGCTCGGCTGGCACTGGTGGCCCGAGCCCAACGCCATCCTCTCCCGTCCCTATCTAGGCAGGAGGCCATGTGTCCAGGCCGGGACCTGTCAGCAGGGATGCAATGAAGGGGCCAAGGCCTCGACGGACCAGACCCATTGGCCGATGGCCATCGACCACGGAGCCAAAGTCGTCACCGGGGCGAGGGTGCGCCGCATCGTCACCCAGGGCGGGCTCGCCATCGGAGCCGAATGGGTCGACGAGCAAGGCAAGGAACACTTTCAGGCCGCCGATGTCGTAGTCCTCGCCGCCAATGCGATCGGGACGGCACGTCTCCTCCTCAATTCGGCAGGTGTCGACTGGCCCGACGGTCTCGCCAACTCCAGCGGTCTCGTCGGACGACGTCTGATGATGCATCCCTTCGCCTCGGTGACCGGCCTGTTCGACGAGAACCTGGAGAGCTGGCAAGGCCAGTTCGGTTGCAGCATCGAGTCGTTCGAGTTCTACGAGACCGACGAGAGCCGTGGCTTCGTCAGGGGAGCCAAGTGGGGGTTGGCACCCACCGGGGGACCGATCAACATGGCCCTCCCCGCCCGCGCAGGCGAGTCGGCATGGGGACCGAACCACCACCTCCTTTTCAAGGAGCGCTTCGGAAAAGGTCAGAGCTGGGGTCTCTTCGGCGAAGATCTGCCCAATGAGGAGAACCGGGTTGTCATCGACGACGACCTCGAGGACGGATCGGGTATCCCTTCGCCAAAACTGATCTACAAGGTCTCGGAGAACTCGCGAAAACTCCTCGACTTCCACATCGAGAAGGCCAGCGAGTCGATGATCGAGGCCGGAGCTCACAAAGTCGAAGTCGACACGCTGATGCGATACTCGGGTTGGCACCTCTTGGGCACCGCCCGGATGGGCGACGATCCCGCCACCTCCGTGGTCGACCGTTGGGGACGATTCCACGACATTCCCAATCTCTATGCCGTCGACGGAAGCGTCTTCGTGACTTCCAGCGGTACCAACCCCACCAGCACCATCGCCGCCCTCGCCATGCGCACAGCTGAGCACATGGTGGAAGATCGGTATCACCAGAGGATCCCGGCATGAGCGCGACCATCGGGAAGCGACCCACCGTGAGTGACAGTGTCAGGACGGCACTGGGGACGATCGGCGACTTCCTCATCCCCGAGGCCCATCACATGCCGGCGGCGAGTGCCATGGGGGTGGGCACCGGTCAACTCGATGTCGTCCTCCGCTCCCGCCCCGACCTCACCCCGTTGCTCGAGGAGGCCCTGGCGAACGCCGACTTGTCCGACGTCGAGACCTTCGTCGCCCGGCTTCGTGACGACAGCCCGGACGCCTACGATGCCGTGACCCTCACCATCGTGGCCGGCTACTACATGCACCCAGAGATCCACGACAGGATCGGCTACCCGGGACAGGTGGCCAAGGACGTCCAGCGCATGAGTGAACGTGAGATCTATCTAGACGGGCTCATGGAGCTGGCACAGAAGGTCGTCGACCGCGGCCCGATCTACAGACCAACACCAACCAGAAGCGAATCGGAGTGACTCAGCCATGACCCAGCCAGAGACCTTCCAGAACTACATCGACGGCAAATGGGTTTCAGCTGCGAGTGGGGAGACCTTCGACGACACCAACCCGGCCCATCCCGAACAGGTGATCGCCACCTTCCAGCGCAGCGGTGCCGAGGACGTGGACGCAGCCGTACAGGCGGCATCCCAGGCGCAGGACGATTGGCGGAACACCCCGGCGCCGCTCCGGGGCGAGATCGTGGCCAAGGCGACCCGTCTCCTCGTCGAGCGCAAGAACGAGCTCGCCCGGACCATCACCCAAGAGATGGGCAAGGTGATCGTCGATGCCGGGTACGACGTGATGGGCGCAATCACCTCGGGGGACTACATGGCCGGCGAAGGTCGGCGGATGTTCGGCGACACGGTGCCCTCGGGTCTCCCCAACCGTCTCGCTATGACGGTCCGGGAGCCGGTGGGGGTGGTCGGGATCATCACGCCGTGGAACCTACCCATGCTCATGCCGGCGTGGAAGCTGTTCCCCGCTCTCGTCTGCGGGAACACCGTCGTGGTGAAGCCGGCCGAGGACACCCCCCTCACCGCAGTGCGTCTCTTCGAGATCCTCGAGGAAGCGGGCGTGCCTGCCGGCGTGGCCAATCTGGTCACCGGCTACGGACCGGAGGCGGGTCAGCCGCTGGTGAGCCATCCCAACGTCGACATGGTCTCCTTCACCGGGTCCCGCGCCGTCGGCAAGCAGATCGCGGTGACGGCAGGTGAGGACCTGAAACACGTTTCCTTGGAGATGGGCGGGAAGAACGCCCTCGTGGTCCTCGACGACGCCGACCTCGACGAAGCGGTGACGGGAGCCCTTTGGGGTGGGTTCTCCACCAGCGGTCAGCGTTGCACCGCGAGCAGCCGACTGGTGGTCGATCGGAGAGTCGCCGACCAAGTGGTCGAAGGTCTGGTCGAAGGGATGAAGTCGATCGTGGTCGGTGATCCGGCCGACGACGACACCAACGTCGGCCCCCTGATCAACGCCAAACAGCTGGAACGGGTCCATTCATACACGGGCATCGGTGTCGACGAAGGCGCCACGCTGGTGATGGGCGGCGAGAAGCTGGGCGATGGCCTCGACGGTGGCCATTACTACGCGCCGACCCTGTTCGACCATGCCACCCCGGACATGCGCATCGCCCAAGAGGAGATCTTCGGCCCCACCATCACGGTCATCCGCGTCGACGGATACGACGAGGCCATCGAGGTCGCCAACGGCACTCGGTACGGCCTGTCGGCTGCGATCTACACCCGAGACACGGCGCGGGCGCTACGCGCGGTCCGAGACCTGGAAGCCGGTCTGGTGTACCTCAATGCACCGACGATCGGCTCCGAGATCCATCTCCCATTTGGTGGGGTCAAGGACACCGGCAACGGCCATCGTGAGTCGGGTCTCGCCGCCATCGACCAGTTCACCGAATTGAAGACGGTGTTCCTCGACTACAGCGGCACCCTGCAGCGAGCCCACATCGACGATCCGACCTCAGAGTAGGGCTCTGGCCTACGTGGGGCCCAGCCCTCCGAGGATCCTCGCAAGGCGACGGCCATGTTCTGCGTACGCCTCCTCGAAGAGACGGCGTGACTCACTCTCACCGACGACCGTTCCGGAGGTGAGGACGGGCAGCATCTTGCCCCCCTCGACCAGAAGCTCGGCGGTGCGGACCTTGATCTCGTTGACCACGGTGGCGTTGGCCAGGGTGGAGCCCGGTCCTACCGGGAGGTT
>Ga0307505_10002318_pt1 | contig 13447 bp, 9 predicted proteins | sample 23_S_MG_FD_202183 | JGI IMG/M metagenome (GOLD analysis project Ga0307505, IMG submission 202183) | Soil microbial communities from Populus trichocarpa stands in riparian zone in the Pacific Northwest, United States - 23_S | ecosystem: Environmental > Terrestrial > Soil > Riparian zone > Trees...
GTTTTCATTGATGGAGGGCACTCCTTAGACACGATTCAGTCGGATTGGAGCTATATCAAGGAGTTGATGAACAGCCAGACCCACGTCATTTTTGATGATTATTACGTGGATACCACACCAGCGTTAGAAGGGTTGGGTTGCCAGACCTTAATTGATCAACTGGATCGGCAACAATATGAAGTTCACGTCTTAGATCAGACCGACGTGTTCCGCAAAGAATGGGGGCTTCTCAAAATAAAGATGGCGGTGGTAAAGAAAAAGCAGTAACCCGTTTGTAGTGACCGCTTTAGCGGGCTAGCCGACTAAAGTCGTCACTACAAACGGGCTTTATATAAGATACATCAGGGTGTTTCGAGGGGACAGGTGGTGTGGTATGGCTCTCCGGCTAGGAAGGTGTTCCACTCTTGCTCCGTCAGGTTGCGCTGAACAAGCTGGCAACCCAGGCCTACCAACGTTTCCAGCGGTCGCCACAAACGAATGGTGGCATCGTCGCTGACGGTGGCAAAGAGGGATTGATCGGGGGCGAAGGCCACTTTGATCACAGCCGCCGTATGTCCGTTAAGCACGGCGGGGGGCGCGGCCGCGTTGTGGGGATTCCAAATGAGAACAATCAAATCTTGCCCCGTAGAGACCAATTGGGTTCCATCGGGGGCGAAAGCCAGACCTCGTACACCTGCCTGATGTCCCGCTAACAGCACTGGTTCGGCGGTAGGGTTGGCCCAATCCCACAACAAAATCGCTCTGTCCTCACCCGCCGAGGCTAATATCTCTCCATCCGGGGAGAAGGCCAGGTCATTTACCCTATCACTATGCCGAGCCAGCACGGTCGGCTCCGCTTCTGGTTCGGCCAGCGACCAAATGAGGATGCGGCCATCGGCGCTACCAGCGGCGATTTGTTCACCCTCTGGGGTAAGAACGAGAGAAAAAATGGCCCCATTCACGGTGGCTATGACCACAGGTTCAGCCGTGAGATTGTTCATGTCCCAGGCCCGAATCACGCCATCATCACCCGCTGAGTAGAGGATTTGTTCATCGGCACTGAAGCGTAGGGCACGCACGGACCCCTGATGACCTTCAAGGACAGTGGCCGCGGCCGCGACATTCCCCAAATTCCACAAACGAATGGTGCTGTCATCTCCGGATGAAGCTAATAAATTAGACCCCTCTGTCACCGCTAAAGCCCGTACCCGGCCTGTATGTCCACTTAATAGCCCTGTCTCGGTGTAGTCACTGGTATCCCACAAACGCACGTTGTTATCTGCACCTGAGGTAAACATCGTGCCCCCATCCGGTGAGAACAGAACCCCCAGGACACTGGCTCCGTGCCCGGTCAGCACGCGGTCGGCTTCGGGCAAGGATTCGACCCGCCACATGCGAATGGTCTGGTCATCGTTGGCCGAAGCCACAAAAAGACCATCGGGCGACAAGGCTAGAGCACGCACGCGTGACTCATGGCCGGGCAAAATCAATCCCTCAGCCGTAGGGTTCTCCAGGTCCCAAACAAATAACGTTTTATCGTCACCCCCAGAGATGAGCCGTCGTCCGTCGGGCAGGAAGACCGCCGCCCGCACCCGTGAACTGTGCCCCTGGAACACCAGGGGTGGACTGTCTGGCTCGGTCAGATTCCATACCCGCACGGTGTTATCTACACTGGTAGAGGCGATCCTGGTTTGGTCAGGCGAAAAGGCTACCCCGATCACGCTCGACTCATGCAGACCAATGGTCGCGGCACTGTTATTATCCAAATCATACAACTGCACCGTACCATCATCCCCCCCTAGAGCCAACGTTTGACCGTCACCACTGAGCGCCATGCCCAACACGGGGCGATCTTGCTCCAACAATGTCGTGGGTTCGGCTCTTAAGGTCGTCAAATCCCAGGCCCGCACGGTATTATCCAGACTGGATGAAATGAGCTGACCAGCCGGGGTAATAATCAAAGCTAAGACGTCGTTTGTATGGCCCAAGAAAAGAATGGGCGGTTGATCCAGATCGACCAATGACCAGATGCGGATAATGTCGTCTTCTCCCCCGGAAACAATGGTTTGACCATCATGGCTGAAAGCGATGGCCGCAACCGGCGCTTCATGCCCGCTTAAAATGATAGGTTCGGCCAGAATATTATCTAGCGACCAAAGACGCACGGTATTGTCCGCCCCGCCGGACGCCAGCCAACGCCCATCCGGGGAGAAGGCTACGGCCCGCACGCTATCAGCCTGCCCCCGAATGGTAATATTGAAGTAAGGCTGAGAAATCAGCGGCCGCAAGGCATTATCTACATACCAGTTAATATTGCCCTGAGCTACCTCATTGAGCCGGGCCGCTTCCAGGGCCAACAGGGTCGCCAACTCTCTGTCATTGTCTTGCTGTACTGTATTCAGGGAGAGAGACACCAGCGATTGGGCCAGAGCAATCTGTCCCTGGCGCACCGCTTCGGCTCGTTCTTGTTCTGCCTCAGTTCGCGCCGCTTCGGCCAGGGTGCGTTGATTTTCCGCTTCGACACGCTCCCCGTCCGCTGTCGCCCTGGCAACTTCCGCTTCCACGGCTCGTGTGGCGGCGATATGCTCGTTGGCTACCGCAGTCTCCTGGGCCAAAAAGGCGACGGTGGCCTGGGTTTCGGCCTCAATGGCGTTGGCCTGAGCCTGACCTCGTTGCCAGAAAGCAAACACAGCCGCACACAAGGCCAGAATCAAGAGGAGACCCAGACCGAGGGAAGCAAAGCGCACCACCGTCACTTGCCGTCGTCGTGATTCACTTAAAGCTCTGGCCTGTTCTAACTCGCGTTGTTGCTGGGCTTCTTTCTCTTGTTCGGCCCGCGCGACAGCCGTTCGGCTTATTTTAATGAAATCTTGCTCTTGGGTGGAGAGAATGAGGGTTTCGCTGCTGGCCCACTCCAAAGCCTGTTGTAAGGGTGTGCCACGTAATAAGGCACCTTCGTCGCGGCCGCTGGATTGCCATTGGTTCATAGATGAACGTAAACGCTCTTGCCAGGCGCGGTAAGAACGATCGGCAGCCATCCATTCCCGGAGCAACTCCCAACTGCGAATCAAGGCTTCATGTACTACCTCTACCGTTTCCAGACCACTCTCATTGATACCTGTCACCACGAGCCGCTCATTGGCCAGCTTCTGTACCAACTGCCATTCTTCAGCCGTTAACTCATTGCGGGTGGCGACCCGGCGGGTATCTTCCGTACCTTCACCTGGTTGCACCATCTGGGCAAACGCCCGGCGAGCCAACCGTTGCTCTGCGCCTGAAAGATTGGCGTACACTTCATTGGCGTGACGTGCCAGGGCGCCAGCCACGCCACCAATCTCCACATAAGCCCCATGGGTCATCTGGTTGTTATCCCGTTGGCCCCACAAAGCTGATAAAGCAAACTCCAGCAAGGGCAAATTACCGGGTTCATCGCCTACGTCACTCACAATACGCATCACCAGACCAGGCTCAAAGGCCACGCCCAGCCGTTTGGCCGGATTGGCGATGGCCCGTACCAAATCTTGGCGAGACATCGGACCCAGTTTAACGTCCGCATCCTGCAAGGCCGTAGCAAAAGGCCGATAACCCAGAGCCTGGCCCAAAAAATCAGCTCGCAATGTGAGTACCAGAGAAAAGCGCTGTTCGTCACGAAATTTCTGAATATCTACCGCTTCAACTAACTGATCCAGGAAGCGATGGCGCAAGGCCACATCGTCACACAGGGTAAACATTTCCTCGAACTGATCCGCTACCAGCAACAAGCGGGTTCCTTCAGGTTGTCCGGTCACAATTTGCTCAATCACTTCGTGCAACCGGCGCTCACCATTTTTCAAGGCTTGCGACAACTGTTTCACCGCCTGGGGCTTTTGCTGGGCTGTTAAATCGGTATGAAGTAATGGGATAAGTGCCCCTGCTATGGTTTGAAAAGGATCCTGGCCGGGCCGAAAATCTTCGATGGTCCAGTTGCCTTCCTGGCGTAAGGTGGCTACCAATCCGGCAAACACTACCGATGATTTGCCACTGCCTGAGGATCCGACAACGGCCACGAGAGGTTGCTCTTTCACCAGTTTCAACAATTGTTCCGTAAATTCTTCGCGGCCAAAGAAGAATTTGGCATCTTCTTCGCGAAAGGCAAAAAGACCACGATACGGGCCAGCCCCATAAATGGCTTCGGTATGGCCCGTGACTGATGAAGCAATCATGGTGACATTGGCGTCGGCTTCTAGCAGGGTGGCCTCGTTGATGAGGGCGCTAGGTGATGGGGTGGGCACGGCGGTTATGTTGACATAAGCCAACGCCTGCTCAGCTGACATACCGACAGCCTGACGAATGTCGCGAGCTAGTTGCCCAGCTTTTTGTTGACGATTCAGGGGATCTTTATGCAGAGCTTTCAGGATAGCTTGTTCGAGTTCGACCGGAATATCTTTGCGATATTGACGTGGGGCGGGGGCGGGTGTGTTGAGATGGTGGGCCATGACTTCCAGGGCGTTCTCACCCTTGAATGGTAATTGACCCGTGACCAGTTCATACAAAACAACCCCTAGGGCGTAGATGTCGCTGCTGATACCCACGGATTCACCCAGGGCCTGCTCTGGAGACATGTAGGCGGGGGTTCCCAGGACCATACCAGTTGGTTGGACAACGGTATCGCCCAGGATGTGAACAATGCCAAAATCAGTGAGAACGATTTGGCCTTCGGCGTTAAACATGATGTTGGCGGGTTTGATGTCACGATGGACAACACCACGCACATGGGCATAATCAAGCGCGGCCGCGAGAGCATGGGTGATGTAACCAATTTCTAACAAAGTTAAAGGGCGGGATTGATTCCGTCGCTGTTTTATCTCGGTATTGAGGTTTGGTCCATCCACAAACTCCATCACCATGTACGTCAGGCCGTTCAACACATCAAAATCATAGACCTGGACGATATTCGTGTGACGGAGTCGAGCCACGATAGAGGCTTCCCGCTCGAATCGCTCCACAAAATCAGGCGCGGTAGCCAGGTGTGGGTGGAGCACTTTGACAGCCACGTTGCGATTCAGCGAGGTGTGGTAGCCTTTGTATACCTCGCCCATAGCCCCCTTGTCCAGGCGGGCCACAATTTTGTATTTACCCAAGAATTGTCCGGTTAAATCAGTCATATAGTTCGTTGCTCAGTAAGATTTGAGATTCTTTTTTAATTGATTGTGCGCCGTGATTATAAACGATCAAATCCCCTAAATCTGAGCTACAGGATGCAGTCGTTGTGTTGTTTGTGAGGAGAAACGCTCGTTAGAAATAGCCCCAACGCTGTTTGAAGATGCGCCAGAAGAATTGAGGATTGCCGATGAGGTAGCGGTGCCACAGCCGACGTGGCTCCGTCATAAATCGGCCCAACCATTCAAAACCTGTGTGTGTAAAGACCCGTGCGGGGCGGCGCACCTGTCCCGAAATGTAATCGAAGACGGCTCCGGCCGTCAGGGTGATAGTGGCGTCGAGCTGATCCCAATTGTCATAAAGCCAACGCTCCTGAAGGGGCATCCCCATACCAACAATGAGAATGTCTGGGCGGTGGGCATTGATGTTTCTCAGAATTAACTCATTTTCCGGGTGTTGGGGGGATTTGTTAAAATAGCCATCCTGGCAGTGGACGATTTGTAAGTTAGGGTGGTTTTGGTGCAGGCGCGCGGCCGCGGCCGCGGCCACACCCGGTTGCCCTCCCAGGAAGAAAAAACGAAAACAGTGGGGTTCAGCAAAGGCGACCAGGTCCCACATAAAATCGGCCCAGGTCATACGTGGTGGCAGAGGATACCCTAGTAAACGTGACCCCAGGCGTAACCCATTGCCATCCACCCGGACAAAGTCGGCCCGGTTAAAAAAGTCACGCAACCAGGGTTGCTCATACGCCAGGTTAAAGGCGTGGATATTGCCAGAGAGGATGAGGCTCTTTTGTTGTTGTTGGATGCGGGAGTGCAACGTTTGCAACAAAGCCTCTTTGTTTTGAGTAGCAAAACGAATGCCGAATATTTCAGGGGTTGACAAGTGAGCACACATCAGTGTAATTATATACACACGAACTATTTCCGCCCCCCTAGTCCCTGCGCGTGGCCTCTCGATTGGAAAGACTTCCTAGACAATTTGGAAATAGGTATTATTGAAAACGAGTGGTTTAGGTTTTGGCCTGAGGGGACAGTGATAAAATCCTGGTATACTTCTGGGCTGTTGACCTGTATCAGAATAGAGCGATTGAGCCTGAGAAAAGGCTTAAACCGCCCCTATTTAATAGCCGCTCAACCACAACCAGGAGAATATAAATGCAGTATGAATGGTCTATCGTTCGTTGGGATGATGATGTAGTAATTAGCAAACAACAAAGGTTTATAAAACGTTGTCTGGATGTTATTGTGACATTCATGTTGATTGGGCTGACCGGGCCTTTAATGATAATAATTGGGTGTGCCGTCTGGTTGGTAGATGGGTGGCCTATTTTATTTCGGCAACAACGAGTGGGGGAACGCGGCCGCGTGTTTACCATGATTAAGTTTCGTACGATGGTACCAGGGGCCGAAGCGATGGAAATGAATGCGATGCCCCGTCCATCAAGCGGTATCCCTTTTCACAAAGAAGTCAACGATCCCCGTGTTACTACGTTGGGCCGATGGTTGCGACGATCTAGCCTGGATGAATTACCCCAATTGTTTAATGTGTTGCTGGGAGATATGAGCCTGGTAGGGCCTCGGCCTGAGTTACCCTGGATTGTGGCTCAATATGAACCCTGGCAATATCGCCGCCTGGCTGTTCCCCAGGGACTCACAGGTCTATGGCAGGTGACTGGGCGCTCACGTAACCCCATGCACCAGTTCACTAACATAGATATCCAATACGTACAGAATTATTCGTTCTGGCTAGATATTGTTATTCTTCTTAAAACCCCTCTGATTGTTTACAAAGGTGATGGGGCCTTTTAGAAGATTAGAACCGGGCATCCTGATTGAAATGGGGTTGTTATTATTAGCAACCCCATTTTTGCTTTTTCCCACCCTGTTTCTCGCGGGCACAGGTTTGGCCTTGATAAGTATAGGAATTATTTGGTTGGGGGCGGGGTGGGTTACCGGTCGGTTTTTGCCCGTTACTCCCTTTAATCTGGCGATTCTTTTCTGGTTACTGACTGTATTAGTCGGTACACTTGTCTCAGCCGACCCCGAATTAACTCTGCCCAAGTTGACTGGTTTGCTCCTCGGTATCACCGTGTGGCGCACGTTGGTAGTCCGGGTTCACACAAAGTCCCAACTCGTAACAGCGGTTTTGTTTTTTTTGCTCGCGGCCGCGATGATGATTATCGTGGGTAGCGTAAGCCTGGATTGGCGGGCCAAACTGCCCTTTCTCTCACCGGTAATGGCCCGCCTGCCTCAAGCCTGGCTCCCATTGCCAGAAAGTAATCCTGGTGGCGTTCAAGCCAACCAACTGGCTGGTACCCTGCTACTCGTGTGGCCCCTAAGTCTGGGCTTGGTGGTATGGGGATGGCCTGGCCAACCCGACCAGGCCACCCTTCTGAAACAGGCGGGGAGACTCATCGCCCTGATTCTGGCTGTGGGCGGCGCGGCCCTGCTACTCTTAACACAATCCCGATTGGGTTGGTTGGGTGGCCTGGCTGGTATAGGTGGTTTGTTTTGGCTCAATTGGGCACGCCAGCAAACCTGGACCCGTGTCCGTATCTGGCTGATCATAGCCGTGGTAGGAACGGTTTTTCTCATGGGCATGATGCCCATGATACAGCGTTGGGTCATGACTCAGGCCACACCTGGTACAACCAGCCCCCTAGAGACAGTGGCTTACCGTTTTGAAGTGTGGCACTATGCCATTGAGGCGATCACCAATTTTCCGCTTACCGGAACGGGTCTAGGTACTTTTCGTCAGGTCGTCTTACGCCTTTATCCCATCACCGTTTTTCCGCACCCCGACGTTTCCCATGCCCATAACGTTTTTTTACAGATTGCTTTAGATACCGGTCTTGCCGGTTTGGTTGCTTATCTAGCTTTACTTAGCCTTACACTCGTAGCTGGCTGGCGTTGGGTCTGCCAAAGTCCGCCTCACGAGCTAGGCATGGCCGTGGGAGTATGTGCCTGCATCCTGGCTTTTCATCTGTTTGGCCTGGGGGATACCATTGCACCGGGGGCTAAACCCGGGCTACTCTTCTGGTGGTTGATGGGTCTGGTGGCGGCATCTTCTCGGGCCAGGTAATCGTGCCAATATTAAGGCAACGGTTGCCAGATCAACGAAAGGGCAATCGCCAAGGCAACCAGAAGAGCGCCCAGGGCCACAAAGACCACGCTGATTTCTGTCGTCTCGTGGCTCGTAATCAAATAAGTAGGCAGATTACGAAAAACCTCTTGCAATTCGTCGGCACTCTCGGCAGAGTAGTAAGTTCCGCCGGTCATGTCGGCAATTTGTATCAGCGTCTCCTCGTCAATCCCCCGCCGAAAATTACCACCGCCGCCACCGCCAAAACCAAACCCACCGGGCGGGCCACCGCCAAACGGATCAAGATCAGCGCCACAATCCATCACCCCCCCGGCTGTACTACCAAAGCCGATGGTATAAACCCGCACCCCTCGGTCAGCGGCGTGTTGCGCTGCCTCCAGGGGCCATACACCAGCGTTGCTAGCCCCATCCGTGAGCAAAACCACAATGGCGGGGGCATAGGCCCCACGTGGAACCGGAGTAGGCGACAGTCCAGTGGGGTTGTTGCCAGTAACGGGGGCAATCGTGCCATCTATCTCAGCAATGGCGTCCAGTGATTCAACAATCGCACTGCCGATGGCGGTGCGGCGGCCCGTGGTCAGACTTTGGATGGCATCTTCCAGGATTTCCGGGTCGGTGGTGGGGGTTACAATCATTTGGGCAAAACCGGCAAAAGCCACCAGGCCAATCTGGGTGTTGGCCCGTTGACTTTCGACAAAGGAGAGCGCGGCCGCTTCAGCCGCCAGCAACCGGTTCGGGGGAATGTCATTAGAGCACATACTCCGCGAGACATCCAGGGCCAGGATGATGGTAGCCCGACCAGAGGGCACGTTGACAATGGTCACTGGGCGTGTCAGCGTAACGATCAGGCTCAATAAAGCCAACAGGAACAGCGCAAACGGTAGATGACGCCGCCATTGTGAGCGAGGCGGTAGGGCCTCGCGGATCAAGCTCAAGCTAGAATAACGCACGGCAACTCGTCGTCGCCGTTGTATCCAGATGTAGACAGCGATGAGCAAGGGGATTAAACCCAGTAGAAATAGGAATCCGGGCCAAAGCAATGCCATTGAGTACCTCCCATCGGCCTCAGAACCAACCACCAGGTGAAGTGACTAAGTGATCATCCAAAAAATAGGTTCCACCCAGACCTGACAGGTTTTCGGAAACCTGTCAGGTCTAAACCGGGAAGTTATTTTTAGATGCTCGCTAAGGCCAACGGCCGAACCAGAAGAGCGAGAACCCGCCACCAAGCAACATCATGAGCAGGCTGATCCCAGCCAACAGGGAAGTCACTTCCATCTTTTCCGCTTTGATGACCAACTCCGGTTCGAGGTTGGCATAGATAGCTTGTAAATCCTCTTCATTGGTGGCATTGTAATACGCGCCATCGGTGATCTGGGCGATTTGTTGCAACATGGCCTCGTTTAGTTGGGTGTGGACCTGGAAACCTTCCACTTCCAGGGTTGTGCCAGTCGCACTGCCAAGGCCGACTGTATGGATGCGTACCCCCCGGTTGGCTGCTTCTTGTGCGGCCGCAACCGGATCAGGCATTTCATTGTTCTCGCCATCCGTAAGCAGGACAATCACCGCCGAGGCGTAGGTTCCATCGGGCATGGGGGTGGGGGTGGGCGTAGGCACCGGGGTTAGATCACTGTAGAGAAAAGAGGACGCGGCCGCATCCTCGTCGGCCGTCAAGGCGTTGAGCGAAGCCAGAATACCACTGCCCAAGGCCGTGCCGCGTTCGGGGGTCAGGCGGTCTATCGTGGTTAAGATGGCCTCGCGATCATCCGTGGGAGCCTGGACGGTAAAACCACTGTCACTAAAAGCCACGATACCTATCAGGATGCCGGGTGGCTGCTGTGCCACAAAGATCCGTGCGGCCGCTTTGGCCGCTTCCATACGGGTTGGCTCTAAATCCTCAGCCGCCATGCTACCAGAGACATCAAAGGCTAGAATCACCGTACCAGCAATCCGGGGCAGGCTGACGACGGCTTGCGGCCGCGCCAGGGCCAATAATAAAAGCATCAGCCCCAGCAAAAACAGGGAGGCTGGTAGATGATGCCGCCAATGAAGGGTGGGTGGTGCGGCCGCGTCAACTCGCCCCAGCGCCCCAAAACTGGCGGTTAGCCGCTGTCGTCTCTGCTGCTGGCGCAGATATAGCCCCACCAGCAGGGGGAGCAACAACAGGGAGAAAAGCATGACAGGCCAGAGGAATGACATGGGCAAATCCATGAACGATTAACGATGAGTTCGCAGTTCCCTCTCCCACTAGGAGAGGGTTAGGGTGAGGGGTTGCAACCTCTGCTTCATCCCACCCAATCCGGGAGAGCTGTGATTATTTTCGCCGCTGTTGGCGCAAGGTAGTGAAACGAACCAGGGCACGAACCAGGTCTTCTTCGGTCGAAAGGGACAAAACATCTACCCCAGCACGACGACACATCTCATTGAAGGTAGCTTCGCGCCGCTGGGCGGCTTCACGAAAACGGAGGCGGAATTGCTTGTCGTGGGTGTCCACATAAAGCTGTTCGCCCGTCTCCGCGTCTTCCATCATAACCGGGCCGATGTCTGGCAGTTCCACCTCGCGGGGGTCCCACAGCCGAACCGCCAGCAGTTCGTGCCGCTGGCTCAACAAACGGAGCGGCCGTTCCCAGCCCGGCGCACTAATAAAATCGGAGATGAGAAAAACTAGGGAGCGTTTCTTCAGGATGTGTAGTCCCGCCAGAAGTAATGGGGTCAGATCAGTGAAAGTGGTCTGGCGGGAAGGGGAATGCTTCAGCAAATCGTTGATGAGACGCAACACCTGGGTGCGGCCGCCCCGTGCCGGAATGGTGTGTTCTACCTGGCTACCATAAAACAGTGCTCCTACCTGGTTGCCGTGGCGCGTAAGTAGGCGGGCCAAGGTGGTCACAAAATCAACCAGGACCGCCCGTTTTATATTCTGTATCGTGCCAAAATCCATCGAAGGGGTTAAGTCAAGCAAAAACCAGGCGGTAATCTCCCGGTCTTCCACATATTGACGCACATACGGCGTATCCATGCGGGCCGTCACATTCCAATCAATGTAGCGAATATCATCTTCAGGCTGATACTCACGCAGGTCGGCAAAATCTATCCCGTAACCGTAGAACAGGCTACGGTAATCTCCCTGGAGCAGACCATCCAGCCGACGGATAACCTGCCAGTCGAGACGGAGCAGGATGCGCTCAGGCGTTGACGTAGGCGCGGCTGTGCTCATGTAAGGGCACCTCGGGTAAGGGAATGCGGGCCATGATTTTGTGCAGTAGATCATCGCCAGTTACATTGTCAGAGAGGGCTTCGTAGGACAGTACCAGCCGGTGACGGAGAACGTCCAGCACCATGTCACGCACATCCTGGGGTAAGGCATAACCGCGGCCGCGAACAAACGCCAATGCCCGCGCTGTCAGGATCAAATTGATGGAAGCCCGGGGGCTGGCTCCAAACATGATGTAGCGGGTCAACTCTTTCAATCCCACCTCTTGGGGTTTCCGGGTCGCCGTCACAAGACGCACGGCATACTCAATAAGGGCCGGGTCAATATACACCTTATCGGCCTCTTGCTGTAAATCAAGCAGTTGAGCCGTTGTCAACACCTTTTGTACGGCCTGTAACCGGCTGGTCATCCGTTCCACGATAACAAACTCTTCCGTCGAACTGGGATAACCGACCAGCACCTTAAGCATAAAACGATCAATTTGAGCTTCGGGCAAGGCATACGTGCCCTCCGCTTCAATAGGGTTTTGGGTAGCCAGCACCAGAAAAGGATTGGGCACAGGAAAGGTTTCGCGGCCAATGGTTATTTGTCGCTCCTGCATCACTTCCAAAAGGGCGCTTTGTACCTTAGCCGGGGCACGGTTAATTTCATCCGCCAGCAACAGATTAGTGAAGACCGGACCAAGTGCGGTGCTGAATTCGCCCAGCTTTTGGTTATAAATACGTGTGCCAATGAGATCCGCGGGCACCAGATCAGGGGTGAATTGGATGCGTTTGAATTCACCCCCGATGGCATCAGCCAGAGTCTTGATGGCCATCGTCTTGGCCAGACCAGGAACCCCTTCCACGAGAATATGCCCGCGGGCGAGCAGCGCCACGATCAGTCGTTCCAACAGATGATCCTGCCCTACGATGATCTTTTTGACTTCATACAACACCCGTTCCAGCGGCTGTCGGTTTTCTGGCCTACTAAATTGATCCATGGGCATTCTCCTGGGAGTGTGAGTTGGCGAGTTGCGAGTGGGCGAGTGAGCGAGTGAGCGAGTCGGCTTGATTTGAAGGTTTCTGGCTGACAAGCTAACAAGCTGACAGGCTGACAGCTAATAAGGTGGCAGGCCTACGGCTGCGGCCGCAATCGTGATGGGTACGGCAAAACCAATACCAATAAATACTTCCTGTTTGGTCGGGTTTACCAGCCCGGTGACGATGCCCACGACCTGGCCGTAGCGATTGAGCAGGGGGCCACCAGAGTTGCCGGGGTTTACGGCGGCATCAAATTGAATCAGCCCCTCTAACCGTTGTTCGCTATCTTCGGGTTGAAAGGAGCGGTCAAAACCAGAGATGACGCCCGCGCTCATCGAACTATAAAGACCGAGCGGGTTGCCCACAGCAAACGCCTCGTCACCGACACGCATGGCGTTAGGGTTGCCTAGAACGGCAGGTATCACGATGGTAGGTAGTTGGCTGGCCTGAAGCACAGCAATGTCATTTTCCGGTTGGGCCAAGATGATCTGGGCTTCTGATTGGGTGCCATCGGCGAAAATGACCTGAATATCACTCGCGGCCGCGACCACATGCAAGCTGGTCAGAATAGCCCCACTCTCGTTAATCACCACCCCACTACCGACACCCGTCCCTTCTTCGCCGCTCTCATCGTCTACTTCCACCTGGATGAAAACCAGCGAAGGGCGGATCACCTCATACACCTGCGCCGAAAAAGCCGGAGCCGGTGTGACCGAAGCCAGGGCCTGAGCAATGGAAGCGTTAATTTCTTGAGTTGTTAGGGGTAAGGGGGTGGGGAAAAGGGCGTTATAAAGCAAAAGCATGATAATCACGGTTAACATGCCGCCGACAAATAAACCCATACTGCGGGAATGCAGGCCAAGGAATGGGAAACGTTGCCCCCATAATTTCGGTTGTAAAGACGGTAGGTCATCCATATTTGCCCCTATAGTTCCTAACCTGGACCAGCCAGAACCAAAGAGGTTTGTCCGCCGATTAAAAATCGTATCTA
>Ga0307505_10002319_pt1 | contig 13444 bp, 16 predicted proteins | sample 23_S_MG_FD_202183 | JGI IMG/M metagenome (GOLD analysis project Ga0307505, IMG submission 202183) | Soil microbial communities from Populus trichocarpa stands in riparian zone in the Pacific Northwest, United States - 23_S | ecosystem: Environmental > Terrestrial > Soil > Riparian zone > Trees...
ACTGGGCGAGACGCTTGCGCATTTGCATGCGCTGGAAGCCGAGCACGTCTTGAGGCGGGAAACGTCGGGAAGCGGCGTGAACCGATACGTCGTTTCGAGCAGCTGACCGCGCCGGTGCCGCAGTTCACCATGCTGCGATTGGCTTACGATCGGCCGCCTCCCCGCTGCAATCGATACTCGACGCTCCATGGCTCTACGTTCCATCGTCTACCGTGCAGACCTCGATGTATCGGATCTCGATCGCAGCGTCTATGGAACCTTCCCGCTGACGCTCGCGCGTCATCCCTCCGAAACCGAGGAGCGGATGATGATGCGACTGCTGGCGTTCGCGCTGCATGCGGACGCGGCGCTTGCCTTCGGGCGTGGCCTTTCCACCGAGGATGAAGCGGACCTTTGGCTGCGCGACCCCACTGGCACGATCGACCTGTGGATCGACGTGGGGCTGCCCGACGAACGGGACGTTCGCAAGGCTTGCGGCAAGGCGCGCCACGTGGTCGTGCTGGCCTACGGCGAGCGGCGCATGGAAGCCTGGTGGGAGAGCCGGGCATCCGGCTTCGCCCGCCTGAAGAACCTGACGGTGCTCGGCGTCTCGGATGCCGAAGCGGCCGCGCTGGCCGGCATGGCGACGCGGTCGATGACGCTGACCTGCACCATCCAGGAGGGTCATGTGTGGTTCGCTTCACCGTCGGCGACGGTCGAGATTGCGCCGGTGATCCACCTGGCCGGCGCCCAGGTCCGATACTGACTACAGCGGCCGTCGGCCGGCTTTCATGAGGTCGGCGGCGATCGCGTCGTCCACTTCGACCGTCATGGTCAGGATGAGCGCCGAGTAGGACTTGCCGTGCGGATCGAGCGACAGCGAGCGAGTGACGCCGCCGGCCAACGCCCGTTCGAGCACAAGATTGATGGCGTGCAGTTGCGGCAGCTCGTACCGCGATATCGGCCCCTTGGCGATGCCACGGAAGTGTTCACGAACGCGCTCCGGCGTCACCTGTGCGAGCACGACCGGGTAGTACTCGGCCTTGTACGCGATGACGCCGATGTTGCTGGTGTCGCCCTTGTCGCCGGCGCGGGCATGGGCGATTTCGCGCAGGTAGAAGCGCTTCATGCGTCGCCCTCCACGAACACGACCTCGGGGCGTACGGCGACGCGCGGGACGAGGCACGAGTAGATGGCCAGCACTTCGCGCACGTACTGGCGGGGCAGCGAAGAACTGCACGGGCCCTTGCCGACCAGGGTCTCCACTTCGTTGCCCAGCTTCACCGCATCCCGCCTGTTCGCGGCGCGCCCCGCAAAGCGCAGCCGCACCTCGTAGGGTGGCTCCCTGGGCGGAAGCGATGCCTCCCCGTGCAAGGAGTTCAATCCGATGTAGTCGACCCGCAGCTCCTGCAACTGCACGCCGGAGATCTTCAGACGCTCGCGCACCACCTGCTCCGCCAGGCGCGCTCGTTCGAGGCATCCCAGTCCTGCGTAGGTGATCTCGCCTTCGCCGATCCAGCCTTCGCGCACGCCGATCGACACCTTGTGGTGCTCCGGCCGGGGCTTGCCGCGCACGCCGCTGATGCGGACGCGGTCCTTGCCGACCTCCTCCAGCCGGACGTCGCTGAAGTCGACGATCACGTCGGGCGTGATGTAGTTCGCCAAGTCGTGTATCTCGTAGATCAAGTGCTCGGTGCAGATGGCGCGGTTGACGACGCCGCCTGTGCCCTCGAGCTTCGTCACCTCGGCGCTGCCGTCGGGCTCGACCTCCAGGTACGGGAAGCCGAGGTGCGCGAGGTCGTGAACCTCCTTGTAGCCCGGGTCGGCGAAGTACCCGCCGGACACGATCGCGCCGCACTCGACCATGTCGCCGGCCGCCTGACCGCGTCCCAGCCGTTCCCAATCGTCGGCCGCCCAGCGGAACTCATGCATCATCGCCGCGAGGAACAGCGAGCAGTCGGCGACTCGGCCGGTGAGTACCACGCTCGCGCCCCGGTCCAGCGCCTGCACGATCGGTTCCGCGCCCAGGTAGGCGTTGGCCGACACGATCTCCCCCGGCAGGGAGGTCAACGGAAGGCCGGTCTCCATGACCTGTAGCGACGCGCGGTGGTCGAGGCAGTACTGCAGCACGTCGTCGCCGATGACAGCGGCGACGGGCATCGGCCCCAGCTTCAACTCCTGAATGATGTGCGCCGCGTGGCGCGCCGCGCCCACGGGGTTGGCAGCTCCCATACTCGAGATCACACGCGTTCCGAACTGCTTGCAGAACGGCAGCGCCGCGCGGAAGCGCTCGTCGAGCAGGTCGTTGTAACCCTTCGCCGGGTCCTTCAAGCGCTCGAGTTGAGCCAGCGCGATGGTGCGCTCCGCGAGGCACTCGTAGACGAGATAGTCGAGCTGCCCGCGCGCCGCCAGGTCTGTTGCGGGCTCGATCCGATCACCCGCATAGCTCGCCCCGGCGCCGATTCGAACGGGCGCAGTCCGGGGCCGCAGCGATCGCCCTTCGGGTCCTGCCAGGGTCATTGACGCTCCTCCCGCCGGTCAGCCGTGATGAGCGCGAGGCGCGCGCGTTCCGTCGATCGGGTCATCGAGTTCATCCGCTGCATACGGGCGGCCATCCGCGTGAAGGATCGGAACCGTGACAGACAGGGTTCCACCGAAGGTGGGCACGTACATCGAGTGCTTGCCAGGCCCGCCGGCGACCACGATCATGATGTCATCGGCCCGCTGCGCGATCGTCACGCCGACATCCGGCGACCGGCCCTTGTAGCGCCCGGGAAACTTGCGGTACATGCGCCGCTCGATGTTGTCCGGCGAGAACTTCGACAGTGGAATGCGCGCGTCCTCGTACAGTTTCTCCTTCAGCCGCGCCTTGCCGTAACCGCCTGCGGCAATGGTGGCCGCATGCTCCGGCGAGAGGATCAGCAACGGCTCGGCCGCGTAGTAGACGTTGTTCTGTCCCGGCTGCGCCATCGATCCGGCAATCATCTGAATGAGCCCGTCGGCGGTCGTGCTTTCGTGATCGTTGATATTGTGCGGTCCTTCGGCGCCGACGACCGTCACGGTGCTGACCTGACCATCGAACCCCCGCTCCGCGCGCAGCGACTCCCAGGGGCTGGCGGGCTCGTTCTCGGCCATGACGAAGGTGTATTTCGCGGGGTGACCCATGGTCGACTTGTCGATGTCGACCGGAACCGCACCACCCACGTTCAGCAACAGCAGGCGGATCGCGCGTCCGATCACGCCGTTGTCCCACGGCCCGGGACCGAACATCCCGGAAGAGCCGTTCACGCGCAGCGCGTCGGCCAGCGGTCCGTTGACGATCAGCAGCGGAGAGACGCAGTGCGTCGTCGCCTGGATGCCGTACAGGTTGAACGGCCGCTGCGCCATCGCCCGGACGGCGGCGATCAGCAGCGGCATGTGCAGCGGACGGCAACCGGCCATCACGGCGTTGACGGCGACCGACTCCACCGTGGCGGCACCCATGCGCGGTGCCAGCGAGCCCACGACAAAATCGGGCGCATGTTCCGCGAAGCGGAGCATGCGGGACACGCGCGCTTCCGTCGGCGGGACCATCGGCAGCCCGTCGCTCCATCCCCGCCTGGCGAACTCGCGCTGCAGATCGTCCCAGTCGTCGCTGCTGGGGATGTCGACCTTCGCCGCTCGCGGCGGCGCCGCAGTCACCACCTGCACCGCCGGCAGCGGTGTCGTCAACTTGGCCAGCACTTCATCGAGCACCGCATCGACCTTCGGTGCGATTTCATCCATCGTCAGGCCCCCGATCGGATGGGGCAGCACCACGCGGGGAACCGCCGGCAAACCGAGGACCCGGGCCTGTGCGTTGACCAGTGCAACGAAGGGCGTCGTGATCAGCAGAACTGTCGGAACGCCAAGCTTCTCGACTTCGATGCTGTCATGGAGACTCCACGACGAGCATGCCCCTCAATCCCCTAGTGCATTGATCACCACGTCGGCGTTCTGCACGACCTGTTCGATGACTTCGCGCTCGGCAGGCAGCGACGGATGCTTCTTCGCGATCTGGTAGATGGTCACGCCGGGCACGCGCTCGCGCAGCCGCGCGGCCAAGTAGTCCAGGATCTTGTCGACGGGAGCCTTGGTGTTGTCGAGCAGGCCCACGCGCAGTCCGTCGAGCCGCGCAGGTCGAGCGGCCGCACCCAGCGACAGGGGCAGCGGCGCGCCTTCGGGAGAGAACAGGATCATCGGGCTTCCTTCACTCTTCGATCGTTCCGAGAAATCGTTACCACCATCCGTTATTCAGGCTTGATACCGGCCGCCTTCACCGCACTGCGCCAGCGGTCGAGTTCCGACTGCACGAACGCGCCAAACTGCTGGGGCGTCGAGGAGACCGGATCGATGCCGTTGGCCTTGAACTTCTCGATGACGTCGGGCGAGTTCAGCGCCTTGACGACCTCGGCGTTGAGCTTGTCGATGACGTCCTTCGGCGTGCCCGCCGGCGCAAACAGCCCGTGCCACGTCGTGGCTTCGTAGCCCGGTACGCCGCTTTCCGCGATCGTGGGGATCTCCGGCGCAATCGCCGACCGCTTGGCCGTCGTGACGCCGATCGCGACCAGCTTGCCGGCCTTGATATGGGGCATCGCCGTCGCGATCTGGTCGTACATGGCCGACACCCGGCCCCCAAGCAGGTCGACCATCGCGGGTGCCGTGCCCTTGTACGGGACGTGAATCATCTCGACGCCCGTCATCGTCTTGAACATCTCGCCGGCGAGGTGGGTCTGAGTCCCGTTGCCGCCCGACGCGAAACTGGCCGTACCCGGGTTGGCCTTCGCGAAGGCGATGAACTCCTTCACGTTCTTCGCCGGCACCGAGGGGTTGATGACCATGACGATCGGCAGCGAGCTCAACTGCGAGATCGGCGCGAAGTCGCGCATTGTGTCGAACGGCATCTTGGCGTACACGAAGGGATTGATCGTCATCGTGCCCACCGGCCCGAGGAACAGCGTGTACCCATCGGGCGGCGACTTCGCCACTGCCTCGGCAGCGATATTGCCGCCCGCGCCGCCGCGGTTCTCGATGATGATCGGCTGGCCGATCTGCTTGCTCAGCTGGTCGCCGACGACGCGCGCCACGAGGTCGGTGGTGCCTCCCGGCGGGACACCAACAAGCAGCCTGATCGGCCGGTTCGGATAGGGTCCGCTCTGCGCCGACGCCAGCGCCGGAAGAGCCAACAGCACGAGTCCACAGAGAAAGTGGCGCTTGGTCAGCTGCAATTTCATGGGAGTCTCCTTGGTATGTGCGGGGCGACTGCATCGGTCGTCCGCGCATCTGGGAAAGGGCGAACAACGACGTTATACCGTGGTGACCGGCGTGACGGGAGAGCCGACCGCACCCGGCAATCGCAGCGATGGCGCCGTCAGCAGGCAGCTTTAATCGCTTCCTTTCTTATGAAGGGCGCGGGATCGTCCGCCGTCGGACTTCGGAACGCCCTCTCGAGGAAGTGCCGCAGAAGTTCGACACAGCAAAGTTCGGAACTAGCTCTTTCTGACATACGCCTTTCTACGATCCGGGAGAACTAAGCTCGGAATTCTCATCTGCTGGCTAGACTGAAAGCCTCCTCCGGACAGTGATCCTCGGTCCGGGGCAGCAAGCCCACTCTGCGACAATTCCTTACAGGAACTGACGGATCCTGAAGCCAGGCAACGGAACCTGGTCTTCCATCGCGACTGTGTTCAAGTCGCCATCGCCGCGGGCAGCAGCCGCTCGTATTCCCTCTTGACCACGGCATAGCACTCGCACGTGCGCTGCTCGAGGCCTGCGCGGTCAAGTACCGCGATGCGGCCGCGTCGGTAGCTGATCAGGCCATCCCTCTGCAGGTTGCCGGCCGCCTCGGTTACGCCTTCTCGGCGCACACCCAGCATGTTGGCGATCAACTCCTGGGTCATCACCAGTTCGGTGGAATGCAGGCGATCGAGGCTCAGCAGCAGCCAGCGGCACAGTTGCTGATCCAGCGAGTGGTGGCGGTTGCACACTGCGGTCTGCGCCATCTGCGTAATGAGGGCCTGGGTGTAGCGCAGCAGCAGGTGCAGGACCGGCCCGCCCCGGTTGAACTCCTGCAGCATCAGCGCGGACTTCAATCGATACCCATGGCCGGCACTCTGCACGACCGCACGACTCGTGGTCGATTCGCCACCCATGAAAAGTGAAACGCCGACGACGCCGTCATGTCCGACCACCGCGATCTCGGCCGATGCTCCGTTTTCCATAACGTAGAGCAGGGACACGATCGCCGTGGTCGGAAAGTACACGTGACCCTGCTTGCCGCCGGACTCATACAGCACTTTGCCGAGCGGCATGTTGACCAGTTCCAGGTGGGACTGCCAGCGCCCCCACTCCTCGTCGGGCAGCGCCGCAAGCAAGCGGTTTTCACGGGGATCCGCAGTTCGGATCACAGGCCGCACCCGAGGGGATCGGCCGGCAGGTCCAGGACCGCGAGAGGCTGCAGGCCGGGGCGACATCGTGCAAGCAGTATAGGGCAGTGAATTCCTGCTTGGTGTCCTAGCGCACAGACCGTTGATCGGTGCAGCGCACAGCATCAAGCAACGTTGCGCGCACTCACCTTCCAAGTTCGGCATGATCGCGAGCCTGCCCAGGCGTGTCCGGCGCCGTGAATACTGCGGCGACGCTGCGCCTCAGAGAGTGTCTTGTCGGACGTCATCGAGAGTTCTGTGCATCAAAGAGGCTTGGCGGACATGGAACGGCGCGATCTTCCGATCGCGCCGTTTGCGCACTGCGCCGGCTGCTGATGCTTGACTAGTTGCTGATCAGCACACCGACTCGACCGTCGCGCCTGGCTTGCGGGTCGCCGAAGTCGCCGCTCTGGATCTTGGCCGCGGGAACCCCTGCCACGATCAGCGCGTCGCGAACGACGACGACACGACGCTCGTTGGATCCGTCAAGCCCGATCTGGCGGGCCGGATTCGCTTTCATGTAATCGGCGATCTCGCGTGCCTTGGTGCTGTCGGCACGCTGAATCTCGTTGCTGTTCGCACTGAAGGTGTAGTCCTTGTACGAACTCCATGCACGATTGCCTGCCAATGGGCCCTGAGCTCCGGTTGCGCCGATCGCACCCTGCGGACCTGCTGTGCCGGTTGCTCCGACCGGGCCGGTGACACCGGCCAGTTCAGTGCTGCCCTTCGCTCCTGCAAGTCCGGTCGCGCCCTGCGCGCCAGCAGGACCCGCGGGACCCGATGCGCCGGTGGGGCCGACGGTCGTCGGGCCCTGTGCGCCGGTGCTTCCAGCAACGCCCTGCGCACCCGCCGGACCGGTCGATCCGGTCGGGCCTGTCGGGCCCGGAAGGCTCGAGCCCTGCGCACCCGTCTGTCCAGCGGCACCTTGCGCGCCCGCGGGCCCGGCAGGACCCGTGGCACCTGCTCGCCCGACCACCATTGCTCCCGGCGCACCGGTCGCTCCGCTCGGACCCTGTGCTCCCGCGGGACCGACGCTGCCCGTCGCGCCGGCAGCACCTACCATCGCCGCACCTTGCGCGCCGGTGGCTCCCGTCGGGCCACGCTCACCCGCTGGGCCGGCTGGACCGGCAGCACCGGTAGGACCGACATAGCTCTGGGCGATGGGCTCCGCCGCAGGTGGGGTCTGGGTCGTGCTGCAGCCTGCAACCGCAAAGGTCGCGGCAACCGCAAGAAACAGCGGGCGCTTCAGCATGTTCTGGAACAACGTTTGACTTCTCATTGTGCTTCCTTCAACTCACATCGATAGCGAAACCTGTGCACTCGTAGTACCTGTCGACAAGATCGTCTGTGCGCGTAACGGTCCAGACAACGAACATAGGCTGCCGATCTGATCCGGTCTGTGCGCCACCGCTCATAGTCCGGCGTGACTGATGCCACATGCAGCCGACCTCCGAATGTGCGCCACCGCACCGACCGTCACCGGACCGTTCGCTACTCTGCTTAACTGGATTGCAGCGCTCGCAGCACGCTCGCGATGTGCAGCCTCAATCGACCGAATGCCATCGTGCTGGCGACCGCGCCAGCAAGTAGTAAGCGCATCAACGAAGGGAAACACCATGAATTGGGACATCATTGAAGGCAACTGGAAGCAGTTCAAAGGGCACGTAAAGGAAAAGTGGGGCAAGCTGACCGACGACAGCCTGGACTCCATCGCTGGCAAGCGCGACCAACTGGCGGGTCGCATCCAGGAAACCTACGGGATCACCAAGGATCAAGCCGAGGTGCAGCTCAAGGCATTTGAAGAAACGCACAAGGACTATCAGCCATCTCCATCGGCGTAGGCCTTGTCCGCGTGCTCGGCGAGCCACTCGGCAAGTCTCCGGCGACGGCGTCCTCCCCTGGCTCCCCGCAGCACGCCCCGAAGGGGAAAGCGGCTTGGTGGACCGCCACACCAGCACTGTCCGACGAGAGATCTTGTGGTAGCGCTGACTGGACCTTGATCGAGCCGACGATGCTCGGGCGGCTCGCCCTCTCGCCCTTGTTGCGAAACATGGCCAGATCCGAGCGCTGCAGAAGGTCGCTGTACTCGCGCCCTTCGATCGGATAGACGGCAACACCCACGCTGGTGGTCATCTGGACAGCAGTCCCCGCGATGACATATGGTATCGCCAGACTTGCGCGAAGCTTTTCCGCAGCAAGCAGCGCACCCCCATTGTCTGCAACGTCCGTGAGCAGAACGATGAATTCGTCGCCGCCCTGGCGACTCGCCGTATCGCTGGCTCGAATGCAGGCCAGCAGGCGTGCGGCGACCCGCTTCAGCAGCTCGTCGCCGGCCGCATGGCCAAGCAGGTCGTTGACGGACTTGAAGCCGTCAATGTCTAGGTAGAGTAAAGCGAGCTTCGTTCGCATTCGCGACGCGTGCGCCGCCGCCTGGTGAAAGCGGTCCAGCAGCAGGAAGCGATTGGGAAGACCGGTGAGCGCATCGAAGTGCGCTCGCCGATGCGTCCGTACGTGCGACTGCGTGAGCAGGCGCAGCTCCGCCCTCAGCAGTGACAGCTGCCTTTCGAGAACGAGTGCCCGCTGCCTTGCCTCGTATAGCTCCCGCTCACACAGCTCCCGCTCGCGGATGGCGAGCGCGCGGCAAAGCGTCGTCATGAGGCGATCGCACTTGCCGGCCGCTTGCCTACTTGATCCGCATGTCGTTCTTGACGGATTTCACGCCGCCGACCGTGCGCGCCACTTCGACCGCCTTCGCGGAAGCGGCCTGCGAGCTGACGAAGCCGCTCAGCTGCACGACGCCCTTAAAGGTTTCCACGTTGATCTCGGCAACCTTCAAGGAGGGTTCATTCAGGATGGCCGATTTCACCTTGGTGGTGATCACCGTGTCGTCCATGTACTCGCCCGTGCCTTCCTGCGTCGGCGTGGATGCACAACCCACTACCGATACCAGCGCAAAAGCCACGAACAGAGGGGAAAGGTACTTGCCAAACTTGGTCATTCCTCTACTCCAGTTGTACTCAACCAAACTCAGGCGAACTCTGGGCGAGGCAGAAGACACCGTCGGTGCGGTGCCGCACATTGGAGACAAGAATCGAGCGCAAAGGCTGAGCCAGTCACTACAGTTGGCAGAAAGAAGTCGCATGCGTGCGGTGGCGAACTAACGAATCACCAGATCGGGCTTACTGTTCCTGCTGTTTCTAGTGACCGCCCCCGAGGTTTGAGGACATCGATGGCAACCCATCGGCGCGCTGCGCCGCTGAACCGACTGCTCGCCGCACTGCCAGACCGTCTGTCAAGGCGGCTGCTTGCCGCTTGCGATGCCGTCGAGCTCAAGCTCGGTACGGTGCTGAACGAGCCTGATGCGCGTCTTGCGCACGTCTACTTTCCGACCGGAGGCTTCATTTCGCTGATGGTCCCGGTAGACGAATCCTCCATTCTCGAGGTCGGGCTGGTGGGTAATGAGGGAATGCTGGGAACGTCGTTGATCTTGGGCATGGACCGGTCGCCGCTGCGAGCACTGGTGCAAGGCGCGGGTCCCGCATGGCGGATGGGTGCCCGGACATTTTCGCGCGAGCTCGGATCGAGCGCCGCGCTGCGAACCCTGCTGCAGCGGTATCTTCTGGTTCGAATCGGCCAGCTGGCGCAGACCGCTGCGTGCACCCGTTTTCATGTCGTCGAAGCAAGGCTGGCCCGCTGGCTGTTGATGACGCAGGACCGCGCGCACGGCGACGAGTTCCACGTGACGCACGAGCTGCTCGCCTACATGCTGGGCGTTCGACGCGTGGGCGTCACCCGGGCCGCCACCGCACTGCAAAAGCGCCACCTGATCCGCTACCACCGCGGCGCAGTCACGATCCTCAGCCGCCGCGGGATGGAAGCGGCATCGTGCAGCTGCTACCAGGCCGATCAGGACCGCTACGCGAACCTGCTGGCCGGCGTGTGACCCGCCCGACGCTGCTCATCACCTGTGAGCACGGCGGACACGAGGTCCCACGCACTCATGCCGCACTCTTCGCTGGCCGCGAGGCCGTGTTGACGAGCCACCGCGGCTGGGATGCCGGCGCGCTCGAGCTAGGCCGCCAGATGGCGGACGCGCTCGGCGTGCCACTGCATGCCGCCAGCACAACCCGGCTGCTGGTGGATCTGAACCGTTCGATCGGTCATCGGCAACTCTTCTCGGAGGTTACGCGCCCGCTTCCGCGCAATCGCCGCCGGGACATCATCGATCGTTACTACCTGCCCCATCGCGAGGCCGTCGAAGGTGAAATCGCGCGTCACACGGCGGCCGGCCGTCGGGTGATCCATATCGCTTCGCACAGCTTCACGCCGGCACTCGGCGACGTGACGCGGCAAGCCGACGTCGCGTGGCTCTATGACCCGCGGCGCGCAAGCGAGGCGGCCTTTGCGCGGGCCTGGCTGCTGGCGCTCGCGCAGCTGGCACCCGAGCTGCGCCTGCGCAGAAACTATCCGTATCACGGCCGCAGCGACGGATTGACGGCATTGCTGCGCAAGCGCCATCCGGATCCGACCTACACGGGCATCGAACTCGAGGTCAACCAGCGCTTCGTCGAACAGCGCGGCGGTCCCTGGGACCGATTGAAGGAGACGCTCGTCGACTCGCTGAAGAAAGCCCTTGCCGGCACGATGAATCGCTAGCTTGCTGCGCGCCGCGACGCTCCTACCACTGCAGCGGCGGCAAATCGTGGAAGACCTTGCGCGTGCCTTCAAGCCACTGCTGCGTCAACGCGTCGAAGTAGACATCGCCCTCTTCGAACCGGCGTCTCATCGTCACCTGCAGGCTGTCCCGCGCGTAGCACAGAATGTCGATCGGCATGCCGACCGAGAGATTGCTGATCATCGTCGAGTCGAAGGACACCAGCACGCACTTGGTGGCGTCTTCCAGCGTCGCGCTAGCCGTCACCGCGAGGTCCAGGATCGGTTTGCCGTACTTGGCCTCGCCGGTCTGCAGGAACGGCGTGTCGGTCCCGGCTTCGATGAAGTTGCCTTCGGCGTAGAGCCGGAACAGACGCATGTCTTCACCCGCAATCTGGCCGCCGAGTATGAACGACGCGTTGAACTTGAGGTCGCTGGCTTCGAGGAACGGACCGTCGCGACGCTCGATGGCGCGCATGGCATCCGACACGAGATTGGCCACATCGAACATCGAGTTGACGCTCCAGATGTGGGGCGGTGCGGCAGTAGCACGCTGACGCAGGACGTTGATCACCGCCTGCGTGGCGGCCAGGCCTCCGGAACTGAGCAGCACCAGCACCCGGTCGCCGGCGCGCTCGAACAGCGTCATCTTGCAGAACTTGGCGTAGTTGTCGACGCCGGCATGCGTGCGCGAGTCACTGGACAGGATCAGGCCTTCTTCGAGCTTGACGCCGACACAGTAGGTCATGTGGCGCCCTCGCTCAGCCGGCTACGCGCGCGACCCATCAGAACGCGTCGCATTCAGACCACCACTTCGTCGGCCCAGACCTTGAAACGCTCCAGCGTATTCGGCCCGAAGGTGCTGGACAACGCGACGTCGCAGGCATCGCGGCCGCGGGCGATGAGGACGCGGCCGACGCGCGGCGTGTTGTTGCGCGCATCGAAGGTGTACCAACGGTCCCCCAGAAAGGCCTCGAACCAGCCGGCAAAGTCCATCGGTCCGTACGGCGGCTCGGTACCCATGTCGCCCAGGTAACCGGTGCAGTAGCGTGCGGGGATGTTCATGCAACGGCAGAACGCGACAGCCAGGTGAGCATAGTCGCGGCACACGCCACGCCCTTCGTTGTAGGCCTCCCAGGCAGTGCGCGTATTGCGTGCGTGCGGATAGCCGAACTCGATGTGCCGGTGGACGAAGTCGCAGATCGCCTGCACCCGCGCCCACCCGGTCGGCCCATCGCCGAACTGCTTCCACGCGATGTCGGACAGCAGGTCCGTCTCGCAGTAGCGGCTCCCCAGCAGATACACCAGCGTGGATTCGGGCAGGTACTCGACGGGCACCTGCGCGGCCTCTGCAGCCACGACATCGGGCAGGCCGCTGTCGTTGACCACGGTATCGGCGCTCAGCACGAACCGGCCCGGCGGCGCCACCAGGCGGCTGCACCAGTTGCCGAAGAGATCCCGATAGGCAGTGACAGGAACCGCCGGGCTTGTGACGAGATAGTCCGGGCGCACCAGATCGGACGCCCGCGAATAGTGGATGCTGAGCGCGAGGACCATCGGCGTCGGGCTTCGACACTGATACTCCATTTCAAAGCCAACACGAATCTGCATGCTTTTCGTCACCCGCGTGATGCTCTTTCCCCGGATCGCTATGGTGTGCGCAGGGTTCTCTGCAAACGGTGCCCGATCCTTACACGCGCCGACCTTGAATGATTCCAACCAGGAACACGATAAGCGCAAGAACCAGCAGGACGTGAATGAATCCGCCCAGAGTGTACGAACTGACCAGCCCCAGCAGCCACAAGACGGCCAAGATGACAGCAATGGTCCACAGCATTTTTCTACTCCCCTTTGATGACGGCGGCGCCAGGTAGCGCCGGCCCGCTCCGCGGTAATCTCGCACCGTCAGGTTGCGCCCGGTACGCCACCTGGTCTGTGCGAAAGCGCACATAACGTCATGAATAACAGACACGCGAAGGTCGACTACGACACTTTTGCGCGAGCGCAGCACGCGCCGCCGCGACCCGGCGGAGGCGTTCAGGAGCTCGTACGACTGGCAACGCTCGCGCCGAGCGGACACAACACCCAGCCATGGCGCTTCTCTTCGGACGGCCGCACTCTATCGGTACGTGCAGATCTGTCGCGGCGCACCCCGATCGTCGACCCGGACGATCATCACCTGTACGTGTCGCTGGGCGCTGCCGCCGAGAGCCTCGATATCGCCGGTCGGGCCATAGGCATGCCCGGTGATATGGAAATCGGCGCCGACATCTCCATTGCATTCCACTGGACGACTGCTTCGTCTCGCATCGATCCGCTCGCTGATGTGATTCCGCTGCGCCGGACGACGCGAACGGACTATGACGGCA
>Ga0307505_10002320_pt1 | contig 13443 bp, 13 predicted proteins | sample 23_S_MG_FD_202183 | JGI IMG/M metagenome (GOLD analysis project Ga0307505, IMG submission 202183) | Soil microbial communities from Populus trichocarpa stands in riparian zone in the Pacific Northwest, United States - 23_S | ecosystem: Environmental > Terrestrial > Soil > Riparian zone > Trees...
GGAACCACCCTCGCCGTGGCCGCGATATTCAACCCCCTCCGGCACAGGGTCCAGGACGTCGTGGACAGGAGATTCAACCGCAGGCGCTTCGACACCGAACTCGTGCTCGAGACGTTTGCGGCGAGGATCAGTGAAGTGACCAAGGCGGAGAACCTCGTCTCGGATCTGACCGGAACACTCGAGCACACCCTCGCACCCGCCTCGATCGGGATCTGGATCAGGAACGGTCGTCCGTAACGAGTCGATCCGGACCTGGATTTGACGCTGCAGTGATACAACCGTATGGTTGTATCGAGATGACCACACCAAGCGAGGACCAAACGATCGACGCTGTGTTCGGTGCTCTCGTCGACGCCACGAGAAGGGACATCGTCCGCCGCGCCATGGCTGGAGATGAGGGCGTCAGCGAGCTGGCCGCCCACTACTCGATGAGCTTCGCCGCCGTGCAAAAGCACGTCGCTGTCTTGGAACGAGCGGGGCTCGTCACCAAACACCAGGTCGGCCGGCGCAAGGTGGTCCGGACCCGCATGGCGGGTCTGCGCCAAGCACAGGACCTCCTCGACCAGCTCGAGGAGCTGTGGCGAGGTCGTCTCAATCGGATGGCCGACATCATCGGCGAAATGGAGGAGAACCCCACATGACCGTGACAGCAGTGCACAAGGACACCGAAGCACTGACCTTGACCGTTACCGCCGAGTTCGAAGCACCACCAGAGCGGGTATGGCAGCTCTGGGCGGACCCCCGTCAACTCGAGCGATGGTGGGGGCCGCCGACCTACCCAGCGACATTCACCAGACACGACCTGACCCCAGGCGGGAAGGTCGAATATCACATGACCGGGCCCGAAGGTGACCAGCCCCGCGGCTATTGGGAGGTCGTCGAGGTCGAGGAGCCACGCTGGCTCAAGTTCGCAGACGGGTTCCTGAGTGTTGACGGCACCGTGAACGGCGATTTCCCGGTCACGACCTTCCGGATGTCGATCGAGCCGATCGGCGAGGGGCGGTCGCGCATGACGATCGACAACGAGTTCGCCAGCGCGAAGTCAATGGAGCAAATGCTGGCCATGGGAATGGAAGCGGGTCTCACCGGAGCCATCGGTCAGATCGACGCAATTCTCGCCGCCGACACCGTCGACCCGACGCAAGCCTGAAGGAGGCAACCATGTCCACTACGACCACATCGACCACCCGCACGCTGACGGCTGCCGGCGCCACGATCGCCTACGACGTTCGACGAGCTGAAGGGAGCGACGAGCCCGCGCTGTTGCTCATCGGCTCACCAATGGACGCCGCAGGGTTCATCACGCTGGCCAACCACTTCACCGACCGCACCGTCATCACCTACGACCCACGCGGAACCGGACGCAGCACGAAGGAGGATCCTTCCAGCCCCGTCGACCCGGACATACATGCCGAAGATCTCCATGAGGTCATCTCCGCCTCCGGCTACGGTCCCGTCGATCTCTTCGCCAGCAGTGGCGGAGCGGTGAACGCCCTCGCCCTGGTGGCGAAGCACCCTGACCAGGTGAGGACACTCATCGCACACGAACCACCGCTGGCCGCGATCGTCTCCGACAGCGCAGGCGCGCTGGCCGCAACCAAATCGGTCGCCGACACCTATCAGGTGAGCGGATTCGGGGCCGGCATGGCCCACTTCATCGCAGTGGTCGGCCATGACGGGCCTTTCACCGCCGAATTCCTCGCCCAGTCCCCTCCCGACCCGGCGATGTTCGGGATGCCAGTGGAGGACGACGGGTCGCGGACCGATCCTCTGCTCGGGCAGAACATCATCACCTGCACCCACTACCAGCCCGACTTCGACGCATTGCGCGCCGCGTCGACCCGGATCGTCCCGGCTGCCGGGGCCGGATCCGGTGAGCAGCTTGCCAGCCGAGGCGCCCGCGCCGTCGCCGCGGCGCTCGGGGTCGAAACGGCGGTGTTCCCCGGGGACCATGGAGGCTTCTTGGGAGGCGAGTACGGGCAGACCGGGGAGCCGGACGCCTTTGCCGCGAAGCTGCGTGAGGTGCTCTCCGACCGGACGTGAGCAGGCGCGCTCCTATGAGATGACTGTGTTTCGGCGGCAGCGAAGGTGTCCCAGGGCTCGTAGCCGCTGAGACAGCGTTCGCTTATCCAGGCAAGGGCTGGGCTGTCCCGACCGTGCTCTCGCGAATCATCAGCTCGGCGTTGAGGGGGATGGCGACGGGCGGGATCGCGTTGCCGTGGAACTCGGACCACAGCCTCCGCACTGCCTGTTTCCCCATCTCGGTCAGTGGCTGTCCGACCGAAGTGAGCGGTGGTGCCAGCCAAGCGGCTTCGTCACTATCGTCGAAGCCGGTGACCGCCACATCCTCGGGAACACGCAGTCCCCTGCCGCGCAGGCTGTACAACGCCCCAAGCGCCATCCGATCGTTGGCAGCGACGACGGCATCGAGATCCGGGTTGCGGTCGAGAAGGGCGATCATCGCATCGGCTCCACTGGCCGGAGTCCAATCTCCCTCTTCGTACAGATCTAGGTCGGGTGCGAGACCGTGCTTCTTCAGTCCGCGCTCCCAGCCCTCCCTGCGGTCGTGCGCCTCGTGCCAGTTGGCTGGGCCGGAGATGTGGCCGATCCGGGTTCTGCCGATCGAGACCAGGTGGTCGACGACCTCCTCCACCGCGGCGACATTGTTCACCAGCACACTCGAGAACCTGTCCGACACACCTGCCTTGACGAACACCACTGGTTCACGGTGATCGACGAGCACCGCCTTGATACGGTCCACCGCCTGACCGATCGCAGGAACCGACATGACAATGCCGTCGACATGGTGCTCGACAAGAGCAGAGATGGCAGAGCGAGGATCATCGAGGCTGTCGCCTTCGGGCAATTCGGCCACGAGCACCGTGAGACCGAGGCTGGCAGCCTCATCGATGATGCCAGTCAAGGTGAGCGCAGTTCCGGTGTATCCCATTCCGGCGAGCAGCACACCGATTGAATTGCTACGTCTTGCCACCAGGGTTCGGGCCACGGCACTCGGTCTGTAGCCGAGCGTGGCAATTGATTCTTCGACACGCTCCCTCGTGTCGGGGGCCACGTCCGGACGGTTGTTGATGACCCGGGAAACAGTCTGCGTCGACACTCCACTGTGCGCAGCCACATCTCTGATGGTGACCCTGTGGTTCGATTGCAGCATGACCCAGCTCCCGTTCGCCCTGAAGACCGACCTAGAGGAAGATCGGCTTCTCAGTGTAGCCCCTGCGCGTCCACATGTTATCGTTAACGGGAGCGTTAACAGTTGCGATCTTCTTGAAAGGGAGCAGAGGTTCTCAGGACGATGAAGGCAGCGAATCAGGCGACAATTGGCGTCGACTACGGGACCGCGAGTGTCAGGGCCGTTGTTGTCGACACCGGGACCGGTGAGGAGCTGGGCGAAGGGGAGTTCGACTACCAGCACGGCTCCGACGGGGTTGTCACGGTCCCTGGAGCCGCACATCTGGCCCGTCAGTCGGCACACGACTACCTGGATGGGCTCCGTGTATCCGTGGAACGCGCCCTCACCGCTGCAGAGGCACGAGGCTTCGACCGTGGTTTGGTCGTCGGCATCGGTGTGGACACGACCGGATCGAGCCCGATGCCAGTCGACTCGACCGGGGTGCCCCTGGCACTCGACGATCGCTTCGCCGACGACCCCGACGCAATGACCTGGTTGTGGAAGGACCACACATCCCATGTCGAGACGGCGGAGATAAACCAACGAGTCGTCAGCGAGGGCCTGCCCTACCTCGGCCCGTGTGGCGGTACCTACTCCAGCGAGTGGTACTGGGCGAAGCTCGCCCATTTCCTGCGAACGGCCGACCCCACCCTGCGCGCCGCGACCCACGGCTGGGTCGAGCTCGCAGACTTCGTCCCGGGGTATCTGGCGGGTCGGCTCGACCCGGCCACCATGGCACGCGGAATCTGCTCCGCTGGTCACAAGGCGATGTACGACACGGAATGGGGCGGATTGCCATCCGCAGATTTCCTCGATCGCATCGAGCCGGGCATGGGAGCCTTCCGTTACTCGACCGTCGCCCAGGCTGCGGTCACACAGGTCGGAGGACTGACCGACGAGCTGGCAAACGATCTTGGCCTCAAACCCGGGATCACGATCGCGGCTGGAGCCTTCGACGCGCACACCGGTGCCGTCGGCGCAGGGGTTGCCGAAGGCACGCTGGTCAAGATCATCGGCACCAGCACCTGCGACACCACGGTGGTCCGGGGCGACCGACCATTGATCTCGGGTCTCTGTGGAAGTGTCCCCGATTCGATCATCCCAGGAATGGCCGGTCTCGAGGCCGGGCAGTCAGCGGTGGGTGACATCTTCAGCTGGTTCGCCAACACACTTGCGCCCGGTGCCACCGGAACCGGCGCAAGGCTCGACCAGCTCTCAGCCGAAGCGGCGACAATCGCCCCAGGAGCGAGCGGGCTGTTGGGACTCGACTGGCACAACGGAAACAGGTCGGTTCTCGTCGATCCTTTGCTTTCGGGTGCCATGGTCGGGATGACGCTGACGACTACCCCTGCAGAGTTCTACCGAGCACTCGTCGAATCGACCGCCTTCGGCGCACAACGCATAATCGAGCAGTTCGAGGCGAACGGTGTCCCAATTCAACGGATCGTGCTGAGTGGTGGGATCGCCAAGAAGAGCGAGCTACTCGTCCAGATCTACGCAGACGTGACTGGCCGACGCGTCGAACTGGCGGGGACGTCGCAGACCTGTGCGGTCGGCGCAGCGATACTCGCAAGCGTTGCCGCCGGGCTGTACCGGACGACAGAGGAAGCCCAGACGGCCATGGTCCCCGAACCCGAGAGAGTTGTCGACCCCGATCCGGCGGCAGTTCGTGTCTATGGGGAGCTCTACGACCTGTACCGGAAGCTGCACGATGCCTTCGGCATACGGGGACCAAGCGATCTGTATGAAGTGATGAAGGACCTGCACCGGATCCGGAGCGAGGTGACCAGATGACAAACATCTCGGAACTACGCGAGTACGTGCTCGCCCAAAACTCCCGACTGCCGGATGAAGGACTGGTCTCGCTCACATGGGGCAACGTGAGTGGACGCGTCGATGAGTTGATCGCCATCAAGCCGACGGGTGTCCCCTACCTGGGCATGGAGCCAGAGGACATCGTTGTCCTGGACCTCGAAGGCAACATCGTCGCGGGTGAGCTGCGGCCGTCGATCGACACCGCGACCCATCTCGAGCTGTATCGGGCGTTCCCCGAAATCGGAGGTGTGGTGCATGTTCACAGCACGTACGCCACGGCCTTCGCCCAGGCGAGAATTCCGCTGACGTGTCTCGGAACCACCCACGCCGACCACTTCAACGGCCCGGTGCCGGTCGCCCGCCCTCTCACCGCCGATGAGGTGGCCGACGAGTACGAGACAAACACGGGTCGGGTGATAGTCGAGCACTTCCGTACCAACACGATCGACCCGCTGCACGTCCCGGCGGTGCTGGCGGCGGGCCATGCGCCGTTCGTATGGGGTGTGGATGCTGCCATTGCGGTCGACAACGCGGTGGCGCTCGAGGCAAGCGCCCACATGGCGATTCTCACCGGAGTGCTGACGGGCACGCAACCCGATCCGCTCGAAGACTGGGTCCTGGCAAGACACCACGAACGCAAACACGGCGCAAACGCCTACTACGGACAGGGGAAGCAATGATCGATCCCGGAGGCTCAGAACTCTGGTTCGTCACCGGAAGTCAGGATCTCTACGGAGACAAAGTGCTCGCCGAGGTTGCCGAGAACTCCCGGCAGATCGTCTCCGCACTCAACACCAGCCCCCACATACCGCTCAATATCGTGGTCAAACCCGTCATGAGCAGTGGGGACTCGATCACTGCGATCGTCCACGAGGCCAACTCGGACCGAAGATGCGCCGGGCTCATCCTGTGGATGCACACCTTCTCGCCGGCGCGGATGTGGATCCGGGGTCTCGAGGAGCTCAGCAAGCCCTACCTGCATCTCCACACCCAGTTCGCCCGCGACCTCCCTTGGGCAACCATTGACATGGACTACATGAACGCCCACCAGGCGGCGCATGGCGACCGCGAGTTCGGCTACATCGCAAGCCGCCTCCGCTCCCGTCGCAAGATCGTTGCCGGTCATTGGTCCGAGCCCCGCGTCGCCGAGCGGGTCGGCGCTTGGGCCAGGGCCGCCTTTGCGGTTGCCGATGCATCTCATGCTCGTATCGCCCGCTTCGGAGACAACATGCGCAGCGTGGCGGTTACCGAGGGGGACAAGGTCGAGTTCCAGCGGGTCTTCGGATACGACGTCGAGGGCTACGGGCTCGGGGACCTCTCAGCACGCATCGAACAGTTCGGTGACGATGAGATCGACAAACTCTGCGTCGAGTACGACGACGCCTACGAGGTTGCCGTTGAACTTCGCCCTGGCGGTGACCGTCGTGAATCGTTGAGAGACGCGGCTGCGATCGAGCTAGGTCTCCGCTCTTTCCTCGAAGACGGATTCGTTGCCTTCACCGATACCTTCGAGAACCTCCACGGTCTCAAGCAACTGCCCGGAATCGCAGCGCAGCGGATCATGGCCGATGGCTTCGGCTTCGGCGCCGAAGGCGACTGGAAGACCGCGGCGATGGTGCGGGCGATGAAGGTCATGGCACACGGCCTCGACGGCGGCACCAGCTTCATGGAGGACTACACCTACCACCTCGACCCCGACGGATCACTCGCTCTCGGCGCACACATGCTCGAAGTCTGCCCCTCGATCGCAGACGGAACTCCTCGATGCGAGATCCACCCTCTGAGCATCGGCGGCAAGGACGACCCGGTGCGACTCGTCTTCGATGCCCGGCCGGGGCCCAGTGTCAACGCGGCTGTCGCCGACCTCGGCGACAGGTTCCGCATGACAGTGGCGCAGGTCGAGGTCGTTGGCCCACCGGCGAGCAGCCCCGAGCTGCCGGTGGCGCGTTCGGTCTGGAGACCGGAACCCGATCTGGCCCGCGCCGCAGAGGCCTGGATTCTCGCCGGCGGCTCTCACCACGCCGGTCACAGCAGGGCGCTGACCGTTGAGCACCTGGAGGACTTCGCACGGATTCTCGGCGTCGAACTGGTCACGATCGATGCCAGCACCGAGATCAGAGAGCTCGAGAAGGAGCTCTTCTGGAACGACGCAGCGCACCGTTTGATGCAGCGATGACTGCCTTGCTTGGCACCAATCGTCCATTCGTCGAGACCAACCAGGGGTAGATCCAAAGTGAGTCGACAGGATTCTGGCAAAGTGTTAGCGTTCCCGTTAACGATAACAGGTGCGCTGAATCGTTGAGAAAAGGAGATGCACCAACGACAGATAGGCATGAAGTAGGGCCGGCGACAACGACGGCACCGGAGGAGACACCCATCAGACGTGTGCGTGGAATCGCCAAGCCCACGTCGACAAACGAGAACAAAAGTCCCGATCAGTGAGGAGGAGGCTTATGAAATCGCTGAGAAACCGGAAATGGCAATCATTGAGCTTATTGGTGGTGCTCGCGCTGACACTTGCCGCTTGCGGCGATGGCAGCACCGAGGACACCACAGAAGGCGACACCGCCACCACCGAAGCAAGTGCTGGTGGTGAGCTCGTCACAGTTGGCTTCGCGCAGACCGGCTCCGAGTCGGGCTGGCGATCGGCCAACACCGAGTCGATGCAGACTGCCTTCTCCGAGGAGAACGGCTTCGAGCTGGTATTCAATGCGGCCGACAACGACCCGGCGGCACAGATTGCCGCGGTTCGCAGCTTCATCAACCAGGGCGTGGACGCAATCGTCATCGCCCCGATCGTTGAGGACGGCTGGGAAGACGTGTTGGGTGAGGCCCAGGATGCCGGGATCCCGGTCATTCTCGAGGATCGCACCGTGACCGCCTCGGACGAGCTCTACGCCACGTGGGTTGGCCTCGACTTTCGTCGGGAGGGCGTCTACGCGGGCGAGTGGGCTGCCGCAGAGTTCGGCGACACCCCGACAAAGATGGTGGTGCTGGAAGGCACGACCGGTTCCGCCCCGGCCAACGACCGTGCTGAGGGCTTCGACGAGGCCATCGCCGGAAGCGCTATCGAGAAGATCGACTCGCAAACCGGTGACTTCACCCGTGACGGCGGCAAGACCGTCATGGAGGGTTTCCTCCAGGTCTACGGGGTTGACGGAATCGACCTGGTCTACGCCCACAACGACGACATGGCCCTGGGCGCCATCGAGGCGATCGAGGCCGCGGGTGGCGTGCCCGGCGAGGACATCAAGATCGTCTCGATCGATGCTGTCCGAGACGGCATGCAGGCTCTCGTCGATGGCAAGATCAACTACATCGTCGAGTGCAACCCACTCCTCGGTGAGTTGGCTGCCGGGCTCGTCAACGACGTGCTCGCCGGCAATCCGGTAGACAAGGCCTATTACGTCGAGGACCAGACATTCACAAGGGAGCAGGCCGAGGAGGCCCTTCCCGATCGCCTGTACTGATCTGTACGGAACAACCCGTTCAGATAACTGCAGTGTGCCACTGGGGCGCCGGTTCCTTACCGGCGCCCCAGTGGACACCTACATCAGATCGAGGGTGAAAGTGTGACCTTGAACGCGGACAATGAAGTCCCGCCCATCGTCGCGATGCGCGGAATCACCATCAGCTTTCCCGGTGTGCTCGCCCTGAGCGACGTGGACTTCTTCCTCCGCCCGGGCGAGGTCCATTCGTTGATGGGTGAGAACGGCGCAGGCAAGTCCACTCTGATCAAGGCGCTGACCGGCGTGTATGCGATCGACAGCGGGTCGATCGACGTGACCGGCACCAGCCGGGTCTTCCGGGGCACTTCCGATGCCGAGGCAGCGGGCATCTCGACCGTGTACCAGGAGATCAACCTGTGCTCCAACCTCTCCGTCGGCGAGAACGTCATGCTCGGCCACGAACCTCGGAAGGGCGGGCGGATCGACTGGAAGGCCGTGCACCGGATGGCAGCCGCGCACCTCGAAAGCCTTGGGATCTCGGTCGACACCCGGTCGCTGCTCTCGAACCACTCGATCGCCATTCAACAACTGGTCGCGATCAGTCGCGCCATGGTGCTGGACGCAAAGGTCCTGGTCCTCGACGAGCCGACATCCAGCCTCGATCGTGGCGAGGTCGAGCAGCTATTCACGGTCATCCGTGACCTGCGGGACAAGGGTGCGGCGATCCTCTTCGTGAGCCACTTCCTGGACCAGGTCTACGAAATCTCAGACCGGATAACGGTTCTGCGCAACGGAAAGCTGGTCGGTGAGTATCTCGTCAAGGACCTGCCGCGCGAGGACCTCGTGAACAAGATGATCGGTCGCGTCCTCGACGACCTCGAGGCCATCGCCTCGACCGCGGCCCGCGAGATCAACCGCGACGAGACACCGATCTTGAGAGTGACCGATGTGGGCCGGCGTGGCGTGCTCGAGCCCGCTGATCTCGCCGTGTTCGATGGTGAGATCGTCGGCATCGCCGGGCTGCTCGGCTCCGGGCGCACCGAGCTGGTGCGTCTGCTCTACGGCGCTGATCGGGCAGACTCTGGCAACATCGAGGTTGGCGGCACGGCGGTGAAGATGACTTCACCTCGCCAGGCAATCGACCACCGCATCGCGTTCTCATCTGAGGACCGACGTGCTGAGGGCATCGTGTCCGACCTCACCGTCGCCGAGAACATCGTCCTCGGCCTCCAGGCGCGCAAGGGGTTCCGGAAGATCCGTCGTGCCAAGCAGGAGTCGGTGGTGTCTGAATACATGGCGGCCCTCGACGTCCGACCTGCCGACCCGAACATGATCGCCGGCAACTTGTCGGGAGGAAATCAACAGAAGGTGCTCATTGCGCGTTGGCTCGCAACGGCACCCGAGCTGTTGATCCTGGACGAGCCGACTCGAGGCATCGACGTAGGCACCAAAGCCGAGCTCCAGAAAAAGGTCGCCGAACTGTCGGAAAAGGGCCTGTCCGTGATCTTCATCTCATCGGAGCTCGAGGAAGTGTTGCGGCTCGCCCAGCGAGTCGTCGTGATGAGAGACCGCAGGTGCATCGGTGAGCTCGACTCGCAAGGGCTCGAGTTGGAGGGCCTGATCGACTTCATTGCAAATCAGGGCACGGGGAGCGCGGCTTGAAGAGAGTCATGAAGCACCGGCTGTTCTGGCCGGTTGTGGCGCTGGTCTCGCTGATCCTGATCAACACGATCGCTCGCTCTCAGTTCGCCAGCATCACTGTTCGAGACGACCGCCTCTACGGCGCCCTGATCGACATCCTGCGTCAAAGCGCTCCATTGATGCTGGTTTCGCTGGGCATGACCATCGTCATCGCAACGCGCGGCATCGATCTTTCGGTCGGAGCTGTCATGGCAGTGTCCGGAGCGGTCGCTCTCACGATCATCGACGACGCCACGGATCCGAACAGCCTCGGCACTGTCATGGTCGCGGTAGGGGCTGCGATCCTGGTCTCGCTCGTTCTCGGCGTGTGGAACGGGTTTCTCGTCTCCGCCCTCGGCATACAGCCGATCATCGCCACCCTGGTCCTGATGCTCGCCGGCCGGGGTGTGGCACTCCTCATCACCGAGGGTTTCATCACGACCGTGAACAGCACCCCGTTCAGTTTCATCTCAACCGGGTACGTCCTGTTGCTGCCAGTCGCCTTCTTCATCTGGGTCGCCGCAGTGGCGGTGGTCGGTCTCATCGAGCGGCGCACCGCCCTCGGTGTCCTCACCGAGGCAGTCGGAATCAACCCCGAAGCGAGCCGTCTGGCAGGGGTGCGCTCGACAGGCATCATCTGGACCGCCTACGCGGCCAGCGCCGTACTCGCCGGCATCGCCGGAGTCATCTACGCCTCGAACATCAGGGCGGCCGACGCAAACGCAGCGGGACAGTTCATCGAGCTCTACGCCATCCTCGCCGTCGTACTGGGCGGCACCTCGCTCATGGGTGGCAAGTTCAGCATTGCGGGGACCGTTGTCGGCGTGTTGATCATCCAGACACTCGAGTCCACGATCCTCTTCCTCGGTGTGCCGTCGGCCCAAAGCCCGGTGTTCTTCGCCATCGTTGTCGTCGTCGTCGTGATCATCCAGTCCCCCAACCTGCACCGTGTCCTAAGGAACACGTTCCGTACGACCCGCTCGGCCGGGCCCGGAGAGCCCACCAGTGACGCGGGAGCGGCAGGATGACAAACGTGGAGACCGTCGGCTCGAAACTTCAGAGCGAAGGCGGGTACTTCCAGGTCTTCTCGAGCCGGCATTCGTCGCTACTCCCGACGCTCGCTGCGCTCGCCATCCTGATCATGCTCTTCATAGGGGCTGAGATCTTCCTACGAGGCGACTTCATCTCCCCGGGGAATATCTCCGCTCTGTTGCTCGACAACGCATACCTGGTGATCCTGGCGGTCGGGATGACGTTCGTCATCGTCACGGCGGGCATCGACCTGTCCGTCGGCTCGGTGATGGCTTTCACCGGGATCTGGCTGGCGAAGCTGCTCGAAGCGGGGACGTCACCAGCGCTCGCCATACCGGCGATCATCGTTGGCGGCGCATTGATCGGCCTCCTCATCGGAGTCCTGGTTCAATTCTTCGACGTCCAGCCATTCATCGCATCGCTGGCCGGGCTGTTCCTGGCCAGGGGTCTCGCATTCGTCGTGAGTCTTTCGTCGATCAAAGTCGAGACAGCGTCGGTGCTGTGGCTCCAGTCGACCCGCATCAGATTGGGTGATTGGTATATCACCCCAACCGGGATCCTGGCGCTGCTGGTGGTCTTCGCAGGGGCGTATGTGATGCAGTACACCCGCTTCGGTCGGACGACGTACGCGGTCGGTGGCAACCAGCAAGCCGCGCTGATGGGTCTCAAGGTGCCACGCACCACGGTTGCGGTCTATGTGATCTCTGGCGTCTGCGGCGGGCTCGCCGGTCTGGTGCTTACCGCATATTCAGGCGCCGGCTATCCCCGCAACGGCGTGGGCACCGAACTCGACGTGATCGCCGCCGTCGTCATCGGCGGAACGGTGCTGACTGGAGGCCGCGGCTATGTGCTCGGCTCATTGGTAGGTGTGTTCGTTTACGGCACCATCAAGTCGATCATCTCGTTCATGGGTGCCGAGCAGTCGTGGATGCAGATCGTGATCGGCGCACTCCTCCTCCTGTTCATCGTGGTTCAGCGCGCCATCGTGGCCCGCTCGAATCGCAGAACCTGACCGGACTGGCAGATCGTTCACGACGACGCTTTCGTCTCACGAAGAGACGCCAAGTCCCCATTCGCCCCCCCAAGGAGGAGATGTTCGTCGTACCCCGAATGCCCGGGGTTATTCGATTTGAACCCAGTGGTTGTCGTGATAGGTCATGAAGTCGGCCCGGTCCTCGGTCGTGAGCTCGCCAACGGTCAACAGGCCTTCGAAGTAGGCCTCCCGTGGTGCCCCGGGTGCGAACAGGATCAGAATCGACGCGGGCGCTCCTGACTCGTTGCGAAACCCGTGAAGGCCACCTGGCGGCGCATACACGTAGTCACCAGGCTGGGTCTCGATCCATTCGTTGCCACTGAAGACCCGGACTGACCCGGTGAGCACATAGAACGACTCGGAGAACGCTCGGTGAAAGTGCGGGCCCGGACCAGAAGGCTCCGGCCCCATGTTCCACTGATAGATACCCAGCAGACCGTCGCTCCGATCCCCGGTGACGAGGTAGTGGGCTGTGGTGCCATTCGGGTAGACGATGTCGGGGGCTGCGTTGAAGGGGCGATGCCAGGTGGTCGACTCGCCACCTTCGCCGGTGTATAGATGTTCGGGGTAGCCCAATTCGTATCCCTTCTCGATGGTCTCAGCCCAACCCACTACCTCGGACAGATCCTGAGTTACAGGTATCCCATTTCCTGGGCCTTGGCGAACGCCTCGGTGCGGTTTCGGGCTCCGAGCTTGACGATGGCAGATGACAGGTAGTTGCGCACGGTTCCCTCGGCGAGGTGGAGCCTTTGCGCGATCTCGATGTTGGGATGTCCTTCACCCACCTCTCGCAGGACGTCTCGTTCCCGGTCAGTGAGTGGGTCGCTGCCGGCCCATGCAGACACTGCGAGCTCCGGGGCGATCACACGGTTGCCTGCTGCTACCCGCCGGAGGGTGTCGGCCAGGTCTTCGATGGGTGAGTCTTTGAGGACGTATCCGGACACTCCGGCATCTAGCGCCCGCCGCAGATAGCCGCTGCGGGCGAAGGTGGTCACGATCACGACGCGGACCGTCGGATGGCCTTTGAGACGAGAAGCCAGCTCGAGTCCCGTCATTCCTGGCATTTCGATGTCGGTGAGAAGGATGTCCGGCTCGTGCTCTGTGACAGCTGCCAGACCCTGCACGCCATCCTCGGCGACAGCGACTACCTCGATGTCCGGTTCGAGGTCGAGGAGTCCCGCAAAAGCTCCTCGTACCATGGCTTGGTCCTCGGCGAGGACGACGCGGATCATGAAGAACCTCCG
>Ga0307505_10002321_pt1 | contig 13432 bp, 14 predicted proteins | sample 23_S_MG_FD_202183 | JGI IMG/M metagenome (GOLD analysis project Ga0307505, IMG submission 202183) | Soil microbial communities from Populus trichocarpa stands in riparian zone in the Pacific Northwest, United States - 23_S | ecosystem: Environmental > Terrestrial > Soil > Riparian zone > Trees...
TCTCGAAATATCCAGAAACAACGTAAATACCATCAGCAGAAGAATGATCCCGAGACCTGCGTACTGAATATATTCGCGGACCGCCATCGACAATGTGGCGCCAAACCATGACATTACCTTCTCAATGGCCAACACCATTATCTGCCCGCCGTCGAGCAGCGGGATCGGCAGCAGATTGAAAATGCCAAGGTTCAGGCTGATGACCGCAAGGATCGAGAACAAGCCGACAAATCCTGCTTCGCGAACGACTTTCGCGATGATCTGGACGATCCCGACCGGGCCTGCCAAACCGGCGTCGCGCACAGATCTTTCTCCGGAAAACATCTGTCCGAACACGCGTCCCGTCAGCCGCAGTATTCGCATATTCGAGTCGTACGCGAACGCCGCAGCACCCCCAATCCCGACCGGAACGCGAGCAGTTACTGTCGCTGCACCGAATCCGGCCCCGATCATGTAGGTGCCGTTTTCATTAGCCTTCGCTATGGTCGTCAGATCGATCCGCTCGCCGTTTCGTTCGACGGTCAGCTTACCCGGAGCGTCCTTGTTCTCGCGGAGCTGCAAGGTCAATTCCTGACTATTTCGAACCGTCTTTCCATTAAATGCAATTACCGAATCGCCCGGTTGCAGCCCGGCTTGAGCCGCGGGGCTATCGGGAACAACCGTTCCCGCAACAACCGGTTCGACCCCGACATCGGGTCTCATTCCGATATCACCGACCTTATTTCCGTCATCGACGACTTCTTTCGGCGTCACCGTCAAGGGCATTTTGTTGCCGCCGCGGTCTACCGTCATTTGGATCGGTCGTCCGGGCGAGATCAGCGATTCGTCGCGAACTGCCTCCCACGTGGGGTTTTCAACGCCATTCATTGCGATGATCCGGTCGCCCGCTTGAATGCCAGCGACTTGTGCCGCTCCACCCTGATCGGTGATCCCGACGATCGGTGCGGGCATGGACGGAACGCCGTACATCAACGCGCCGAAGAAGGGAATTCCCAACGCCAGCACAATATTCATGAACGGCCCGCCGACCATCACCAGAAACTTCTGCCATCGCGGCCTCAGCTCGTACAGCTCAGAGTCAGGAACCTTTTCGCCGTCCGACTCTCCGCCCTCAAGAGCAGCAGTCGCTTCGTCACCGTACAGTTTCACATAAGCACCGAGCGGGATCGCCGAGATGCGATAGTCGGTATGGCCGACCTTGAATCCCCAAACCCGCGGCCCGAGGCCGAAAAACGAATACGCCTCGACCCGCATTCCGAACAGTTTGGCGACAATAAAGTGGCCAAATTCATGAATATTGATCGCCACGCCAAGAACGAATACAACGGCAAGAATGACTAATAAAATATCGGGCATAACACTAATAAATACGCGACAAACCTAAGTTTGTTACGTTTAGAAACAGATTCGCACGCCGGAGTTGTAGCTAAACGGCGGCCGCCGACCTTTCGATCTTCATTATAGCGCGCGAGCGGGCCCATTCATCGGCTGCGAGCACGGCCTCGAGCGAATCGGCGGCAGAAGGCGAATGCTCTTTCATGACGAACTCGTTCACCGCGGCGATATCCGCCAGGCCTATTTTCCCGTCGAGAAACGCTCGGACGGCCACCTCATTAGCTGCATTCAGCACCGTGGGCATCGTCCCGCCGGAACGCAAAGCTCCATAAGCGAGTCCGAGACACGGAAAACGATCTAGATCCGGTTCTTCGAATGTCAACTGACTCAGCTTTTCTAGGTCGAGCGGTTCGAGACATCCGGCTTCCCGATCTGGAAACGTCAATGCGTACTGGATCGGGTGTTTCATATCGGTAACGCCCATCTGAGCGATCACCGATCCGTCGATCATCTCGACCATCGAATGAACCACCGATTGCGGGTGGACGATCACTGATATCTGATCGGCGTCGAACCCGAATAGCCATCGCGCTTCGATCACCTCAAGGCCCTTATTCATCAGTGTCGCCGAGTCGATGGTTATCTTGTCACCCATCGACCAATTCGGATGATTCAACGCCTCTTCACGAGACGCCGCGGCGATCTGCTCCTTATTCTTCTGTCGAAACGGGCCGCCCGACGCGGTCAGGATCAGCCGTTTCACCTCGACGGACTTTTCGCCGCGAAGACATTGATGTATAGCGTTGTGTTCGCTGTCGACCGGCAGTATTTCGGCCCCGCTCTTTACAGCAGCGGCGGTCATCAACTCGCCCGCCATCACAAGCGTTTCCTTATTCGCTAACGCGATCCGTTTGCCCGCCTCGATCGCTCGAAGAGTCGGCAAGAAACCGACCGCTCCGACCGTTGCTGAAACCACGATCTCAGCCTCTGAATGTGTCGCGACGGCGACCAATCCGTCGCTGCCGTACAGGATCTCCGGGATCGCACCACGCAATAAACGCCTGAGTTCTTTCGCGCGCTCTTCGGTATCAACCGAAACCAACTCCGGCTCGAACTTCGTGACCTGTTCGGCAAACTTTTCTATATTTCTCCCGGCGGCCATCGCTCCCACGCGAAAGCCGCCGAGATGCTCGATAACCTTGAGAGTATTGCAGCCGATGGAGCCGGTAGAACCGAGGATGGAGATTCCCTTCATAAAAGGTGCGATGGCTAGATTATCACAGCCTTGCGACCGAAGGGCACGTGGATTGCGGCTAAATCTGTGCTCTCTATCGTAAGCGTATGAAAACACTGCGTTTGAATACTTTTTCAGTTCGACTGGCCGACGATATCGGATTCGATGTCGTTCGGTTGCTCGACGAAATCGTATGAGCACAAACAAAGATCACGGAGGTAAAAGCAATGAAAAACCTATTAATACTCTCTCTTATGTTAGTGGCGGTTGGGCTGATCGCACCTGCTTCGGCCGAAGCTAAGACTGGCTCGTCGAGCGCCGCAACCGCGTCCGAAACACAGGTGTGGGGCCAACGACGAGGCCGAAACTGGAATCGCGGCCGAGCGAGAACCGTAACCCGAACGCGGATCGTTTGGCGATACGGCCGACGTTATCGGGAGACGTATCGGATCACATACTTGCCGAACGGACGTACACGAGTTCAGGTCGTCAGTCGCGTTGCGCTCGGCGGTTATCGTCGATACTAGAGAATGTGGACGGTCCGATATTCGGGCCGTCCATTCGCTCTTTGAGTTAGTGAATTAGCCCAATTCATAACGCGCGTCTTGCACTCGTGTTTTCCACGGGAAATAATTCAGTATGCGACGCGTCCTTTTTATTGCACTAGCAGCACTAATATCGATCTCTTGCCAGAACTCGGCGCCGACCGCAGGATCAGATCCGGCGAAACAAAAGCGCTTTGATCTGCGTGGAAAGGTGATCTCTGTCGATAAGATCGCGAAAACGGCCAAGATCGAACATGAGGCTATCCCCGACTACATGCCGGCGATGACGATGGATTTCCCGATCCACGAGAACTGGGTTTGGGAGGACCTGCTTCCGGGTGTCGAGATCCGAGCTGAGCTAGTCGAGGATAAAGGAGCAAAGCACCCGTATTGGCTCGAGAAGATCGCGATCGTCGCGAATTCGGCGCCGAACTTGCCGCCGGTCGAAGAGAAGCAGCCCGAGCAGGTCGGGAAATCGGTGCCGGCTCTTTCGCTGACGAATCAGGACGGTAAGAAATTCACGTTCGCCGATTACAAGGGCAAGGCACTCGCGATCACTTTCATTTATCGTGAATGCCCGCTGCCGACTGCGTGCATACAAATGTCAAAGCACTTCAGCGACATGGCGAATCAGATCGCATCCGACCCGGACGCAAAGGAAAATATCCGACTGCTCTCGATATCATTTGACCCCACACGTGACACGCCCGAAAAGCTGAAGCAATACGGACTCGGCTATCTCGGCAAAGACGCCACCGACAACCTAACCGTGTGGAATCTTGCGGTCGGCACCGACAAGGAAGTCCGAGCCGTTGCCGATTTCTTCGGGCTCAGTTACGAGACCGACGCCGCCGACAAGACTCAGATCAACCACTCCCTCGTCACCGCCGTCATCGCCCCCGACGGCAAGGTGACACGCATCTTCAGCGGCGGCCGATGGACGCCCGACGACGTACTTGCGGAACTAAAGCGGACACTCTAAAATTCTCGCACCCTAACGTGAGAATTCTATGAGAAAAGTCTGCCTGCGCCTTTTTGTCGTCGTCTGTCTATTTGCCGCCATCGTTCCCGCTCAAAAGCGGGCGATCACCGAAACCGACCTGTTCGATTTCGTCTGGGTCGGCGACCCGCAGATCTCACCCGACGGATCGAAGGTCGCATTCGTCCGCGTCACGGTCAATGCGTCGAAAACCAATTACGACACATCGATTTGGTCTGTGCCGACTGACGGATCGAGCGAGGCTGTCAGACTAACAAGCGGAACTCGCGACACGACTCCGCGATGGTCGTCCGACGGTCGCTACCTCGCGTTTGTCAGAGCGGGCGAAACACCAAGCCCAACGAGCGCTCCGCAGGTCTATCTGCTGCCGACTAGCGGCGGTGAGGCGTTTCAGATTACCAATGTTCCACGCGGAGCGGGCGGCCCGGTCTGGTCGCCCGACGGCAAATGGATCGCGTTCGGCAGCTCTGCCAATCCCGAGGACATCGCAAAGCAAGGCAAGCCACCAACGCCAGGTGAACGCGAGTCCGACGTACGCGTGATCACGCGTGCGGTCTATCGTTCTGACGGCGGCGGTTATAACGATCCAACGCGGCCAAACCATTTGTGGGTGGTACCGACTCCATCGAACCCGGGTGAAAAGTCATCGCCCAAACAGCTAACGTCCGGCCAATTCTCCGAGGGCAACTTCACCTGGGCAGCCGACAACTCGCGAATATATTTCGCGACGAACCGCAATGCCGAGCCCTACTACGAAACCGCGAAGACGCAGATCTATTCGGTAGCTCCGACAGGCGGCGAGCCAGCGCTTCTTACCCGATTGGATATGGGCGTCGGAGCCTTGAGCCTGAGCCCAGACGGACGTCGATTCGCGTTCGTCGCGTCCGCGAGCCACACGCCGGTGAAGTCATATACTCAACCCGATCTCTGGGTCCTCGACATCGCGCCAAATGCGCAGCCGAAGAACCTTACGACCGGATTCGATTTCGACATCGGTTCCGGGTTGACCGGCGACCAGGCTCCGCCCCGAGCGGCCGGCGGTAATCTTCCGATCTGGAGCGCCGATGGCCGCGCGATCACGGTCGGATTCGCTAAAGAAGGCCGGTTGAATCTCGCAGCGGTCGATGCTGCCAGCGGCGGGTTGACTGAGCTCACCAAGGGCGACCAGGCCGTCATGTCGTATCGGATGTCGAACGATCGAAGCAAGCTCGTTTATCTTCTATCCACGCCGACGCGTGTCGGAGATCTGTTCTCTGCCGGTCCTTCGGGTTCGAACTGGAGACAACTAACGCGGTTCAACGACGCACTGATGGCAAAGCTCAACCTGACCGAACCCGACGACGTTTGGTACAACAGTTTTGACGGTAAACGCGCCCAAACTTGGATCCAAAAGCCGCCCGATTTCGACCCGAACAAAAAGTATCCGCTCATCCTGAACATCCACGGCGGCCCGCACGCGGCTTACGGATATGTCTTCTCGCACGAATTTCAGTGGATGGCCGCAAAAGGGTATGTCGTCGTCTATCCGAACCCGCGAGGCTCCACGAGTTACGGGCAGGAGTTCGGCAACATCATCCAACACGCTTATCCCGGAGACGACCACAAGGACCTGATGCTCGCCGTCGATGAGACGATCAAACGCGGCTATATCGATGTGAAGAAACTCGGCATCACCGGCGGATCTGGCGGCGGAGTCTTGACGAACTACGCCGTGACGCAGACCGATCGATTCGCGGCAGCGGTCTCGCAGCGAGACATCTCGAACTGGGCGAGTTGGTGGTACACCGCAGACTTCGCACAGTTCCAGCCGGCTTGGTTCAGAGGCGCTCCGTTCGAAGATGTCGAAGGTTTCCGCGAACGCTCCGCCATCACTCACGTCGCCAAGATCAAGACCCCGATGATGTTCATCCTCGGCGAAGCCGATTGGCGCACGCCTCCGTACGCCGGCGGCGAGGAACTGTTCCGCGCGCTCAAATATCGCAAGATCCCGACCGTCATGGTCCGCTTCCCCAACGAAGGCCACGAACTCTCACGCTCCGGCCAACCCTGGCACCGCATCGAACGCCTCCAACACATCGTCGGCTGGTTCGATAAGTGGATGATGGGCGTGCCGAAGCCGGAGTACGAGATCAAATAACGGTTGAATGAAAAGCACGTAACGCCGTATTCTTTAGGTTGTATGGAACAGAAATTTGAAGAGATCGAGCAGGCGGCCCTCTCGCTCCCGGCCGCTGAGCGATCCCGGCTCGTCGAGCGGCTTGAAGATAGCTTGGCGGGGCTGGCTGATAAGCGTGACACCACCGATGCTTGGGTGAAGTTAGCTGTTCGCCGGTTGGAAGCGGTTCGTTCCGGTATTGTTGAAACGATCGATGGTCCGACGGGGCTTAAGGCTATTCGGGAACGCGTACGCCGATGAACTATCGTTGGGATTCAGGTGCTCTAGACGATCTCGAAGAAGCATCCACTTTCTACTTTCAGCAAGATCCGGATCTCGAAGTACGGTTCGCTTCCTGCATCGACAACGCGCTTGAACGGGTCATAGAACGACCCGAAGCGTGGCCGATCCTCGAAGAAGATGTGAGGCGTTATGTCGTTGAGGTCTTCCCGTATTCGCTTCTGTATTCCATCGAAAGAGATCACGTATTGATCCTTGCTGTCGCACACCAAAGCCGCGATCCGGAATACTGGAGAGATCGGCTGAATGACGTTCCCTGACACGACACCTTCGCCGGCAAAAAGACGCGTTTAGACCTTGTCTGGATGTTAGGAACACCGGCTGATGTTTCACGGAGAGTTCTCAAATGAACGAGATCCACAAGAACGTGTTTTTCACCGGCGCTCAGCAGTTCACGTGCTGGATCGGCCTGCGCGAGCCCAATGAACTTTCGGCAAAATGGATCGGCAAGCCACGCTGCGTTCCTAAAATGGAGGAATGCAAAGCGAAGTCTGCCGATAATCCCTTGCATCGATTCGGCGGGCTGGTCATGGACCCGACCCTTTGCCCGGAAGCGTTTATGCCTACATCCCTTCAGGCAGCGATAACGACATGGCAGCAGAAATTTCTGAGAGGTTACAATCTGCCGCCCGGATTCTTTCGCGCGGAGAACGGGCCGGAAGCTGGGCTTGTCAGATTCAACGGCTCGGCCATCTACGCCGATTTCGACCTGATGGCGATCAACCTCTCGAACCTAAACGGCGACTTTCTCCCGACATCGCTGCCGGAGCAGACTGAGCTTTTCGCAAAGGTCGTTCCGATGCTGAACCAGGGCCTCGGGGCCGGACTGATCCAGCACGGTGCGGAATTTATGTGGGACAAGGGCGTCGGGGCTCGCGAATCTGAATGGGTATTGTGGTTCGGTCCCGGAAGGCGGTTCAGGCAAACACCTTCATCAATGCCGCACGGCGGGCATTAGGCTGGGCATTGGGGTGATTTTCGAATTCGCTAAGTCTAGCTACTGAACTAGTTCGGGTTCTTTTCGATCTTTGCGTTGGACGGAAGGGTAAATTCTTTGTCGTCGAGCTTCATAGGTTTGATCTCGGTGGCAACGCTTGTAAGAGTGATTTGATCGGTGTTGCTTACAGTCTTGAGCGGCAGGGCTTTCGCAATTTTTAGATATTCATACCAGTTTCCGAAGAGATGTTTTGAATATAGAGAAACGTCAACTCCGAGTTTTGAACTGAAATAGTAGGTTGTGATTCTGTTCTTACTTTTCAAGATCAATTCATCACACGAATATCCTAATATTTCAATGACATCTTTGTTGTGGGCAACTTCGAGAACCGCGTCATCCGCTTTACCGCCATCGTACCAAAGAACCGTTTCAGAGTGTCCAAGCTTGTTATATAGTTTATTGTCCTTGTTGATATATATCTGCCAAGCAAAGTAAGTACCGTTTGAGACGGATTTGTAGCTTCCGCCCTTAATAAAATACTCCTGCCTCGAGCCCATTAATTCCGTAAACTGCTCGCCAGAAACGCTTGGAAGCTTACTCTGGTAAGAGTTTTGATACACGATCTTGCCCTCAAAATGTTGGGAGCATACAGTGGCGGACATCATCAGTCCTAAGGCAATACTCAATAGTAACTTCATGATCGTTCTAACCTTATGTCGAAGCGATGGTTTCACCTGCGACGACTGTCGATCGTACGTCTCGTGCGTTCGACGAAAACACCAGTGCCGCGTAAATATCGCTGACCGGATGTTGTGCTTGATGCCCCAGCGAAATAACCGCGATGTCTGCCTGTTTTCCAGCATCGAGAGTTCCGATAGAATTGTCCAGCCCAAGGGCCCTTGCCCCACCGAGAGTCGCGGCTTCGAGCGCTTCGCGCGCAGAAACAAATCGATTCGAGCCCGGCCTGTTTCGAGCAGAGAGGGCGGCGAAGCGTGATTCTTCGAGCAGGTCGCAGACGTTGTTGCTTGCGACCGAATCGCTGCCAAGGCCGACGGAGATCCCAGCATCCAGAAACTTCTCAAACGGGGCGTATCCATGGCCGAACTTTGCGTTGGATTTCGGGCAATGAGCGATCTTCGCTCCATTCGACTTGATCCGTTTTATGTCGCTGTCGGAAACAGTGACGCAATGCGCAAGCAGCGGCCGGGTCGAGAGTACACCGAGACGTTCGAGATATTCTATCGGCGTGCAATGCGGGCTGTTCCACTCCAAGCCCGCACGAGATGCGAACTCGGCGAACAACCCCTCACCACGCATCATCAGATCGTCCTCATCGACAGATTCAGCCGCGTGGATCGTCAGCGGTACTCGGTTGATGATCGAATATTGGGCGATCAGCTCGAACAGCCGCGAGCCGACTGTGTACGGCGAATGCGGCGAGATGCCGATCTTGACCAGGTCCGTCGATTCGCCATGAAGCCTTTCAAATTTCTCGGCCAGCTTCTTGAAATCATCGTCCGCGGTCGCATTGTCCGGCGAGAATTCTGTCTCCTGAAACACGATCCCGCGCAAGCCGACTTCCTTCAACGCCGCGACGCCCGCATGCCCGAATCGTCCGATATCGCCGAAACATGTCACGCCCGCCGCAGCACCTTCGCGAGCCCCGGCGATCGCCCATCGGACGATATCGTCGTCGGACAACGCCGCACGCAGCTCGTTGATCTTCAGCAGCCACGATCGAAAATCGTGCTCTACATTATCCAGCGCCCCGCGCATTGCGGTCAGTTCAAGGTGTGAATGACAGTTGACGAAGCCCGGCAGGATCGCGGCCTCGCCAAACTCCTCGATCGAGGCGTCCGAATACTTAGCTAGAACCTCGTCCCGAGTTCCGACCATCGCGATCTTGTCAGCATCGATGGCGACCGCGCCCGAACGGATCGGGTCGGATGAGATAGGGACGACGTATTCGGCGGTGAGGATCTTCATCTAAAGGAGGGTCGAGGGGAGGGTTGAGGGGCCGTTGAAACTTCTCGATAACGGGCGAGGATCGAGGTCACGTAGGATCTGGTAGACGCGATGCCGATGCGCGAAATGAAATCTGCCTCAGAGAGGTTTGCCGCATCCACCTCTCGCGTCCATTCTTCGACACGGCTCGCACCCGCGTTGTATGCGCTGAGCATCATCGCGGTCTCGGCGGGGCGTCCGCGATAGCGTTCGCGGACCTTTTCCAGATACCAGCAGCCGATCTGAATGTTGCGTTCGGGATCGCTCAGGAATGCGACGACGTTCTCGTTTGCTTGCCTCTCCATCTCGGTCAACCCCGTTTCCTTCGCCCATTCGCGAGCGACGAGCGGCGTGATCTGCATCAGGCCGACTTCCTCCGCATCACCCAACGCACCAGCTCGAAAGTAAGTCTCTTCGTAGATCACGCTCCAAACCAGTTTTTCGTCAAGGCGATATACCCGCGCGTGCCGGGCGATCAGCTCGTCAAAGCGGTGCTCCCAAAAATCGGCGAAGAAATAGTAACCGCAAGCCGCGATCACAGCCGTGATAAACAGGCATGAAAATAGGTAACGAAACATCTGACGAAACTTGCGTCGCTTTCGGGTGAACGGCCGATGGTCAAGTGGACGCTTGGGAAAATTAAATCAACTCTTTGCCGCCGTGACAAATATCAGTCCCGATCCTTCGGCCGATCGGCGTGGCGGTTGTCACTCAGCGAATGGATCAACGGATCACGCGGCCCGACACCGGTGCGGACGATCTCGGCAAACAGGTCGACATCGAAGTCGGCCTCGCGGGCCATTTCCTGCCTGATCTCGAGAAGGATCTCCTGAAATTTCGAACGCGGATACATTTGTTTATTCGTGAACCAGAAACTCGGGCGTAACGATCGATGACGAAAAAAAACCGGCGGCCGTGTTGAAAAGCCGTACGCGGGCCTGCTTTCGAACATTGGCGAGATGGCCAAAGTTCCAGGTAACCAGATAATCGATCTTATGAAACGAAGCCAGCGCGACGTGCATCGCGTCCGCCATGAACTTGCGATGAAAAATACCGCGAGATATATAGCCGTCCGCTAGGATCGCAGCTTCCTCGGTAAGTTCGATGTCTTCGAAGTCACGAAGCAGTTTCAGATACCCCGTCCGATGCGGCTCGGAAAATCGTTCGAGCTCACGACGGACAAGCACGGAAGTATAAACGCGATATTCGGAGAGCTCCCGCTCGAACCAGCGGATCGTCAGGTCGCGGCGAAACGGATCGCCGTTGTCGAGATATGCCCCGATAACGGTCGTTTCAAGATAAAGGCTGAGTTTCATATCCTCAGCCTCTATTCTACCTTTTCTCTGGTTCCGGGTCTTTCGCGACTGAAACGAAGGTCAATTTGGAGTTCTGAAAGTCGAAGGTCATGCGGTAGTTCTTCAGGAAGTTTCCGCCGAGTATCCCGGCCTGTTCAAAGCCCGAAGCTTCGTTGATCAGGTCGAGGTCGAGCGCGATCGCGGTGATGCTCTTTCGCGAGTGCGAGCCCATCGTGACTTTCGGCAAGAGGAATGACGGCACGTCTTCCGTGATCCCCGCGGCGCCGATCACACGCATGCGTTCTTCGCGGGCGTGCGGAAGCATCGCGTTGTGTGAAGCGACGTCGGCCGAGATCACCGAGACGCTTGCTCCCGTATCGACGATAAAGTTCAACGGCTGCTCAATGCCTTCGAGCGTCACTTCGCCGCTCAAAAATCCGCTCGACGTCAACCGCAGCGGGACAGTCACGCCATCGGGTGATTCGCTTCTGATCGAGTCCTTCTTCTGAAGGGAGAAGGTGTTCGTCCCGTAATCGACCGTCGTGAGAAATTTTGAGATCAGTGAAAGCCCGATGTACCCGTCGATCTTGCCGTCGCTGTGAAACTTGCGGATGTAAACCGGCACGCTCCTGATGGCCACTTCACCGAGTTCGACTTCTCGCAGAAATCCGTAGACTATCTCGAACGTGCCGTCGCCGCCGATCCCTTTAGCACGGCCGCCCTTGGTGATCGGTTTTATGCCCATTTCTTTCGCGGTCTCGATCGAGATCACCGAGATTCCCGACCCCGTATCGAGTACGAATCTCAGCGGCCGGTCTTTGCCGTTGATCTTCATCTCGATGATCGGCCGGTTGCCGACCAGCTCAAACTTGACCTCGGTCGAGGGTTTCCCGGCCGGCTGATACAAACCGTCGCGAGTCCCTAGGTAGCGAAGAAAGTTGATGAGGCCTCTTATCCGGGCCCGCCGGTCGTCGTCGAAATTACGCGATACGCGGAGAAAGTCTTCGTAGGCTTGGGCGGCTTCCTTGTACTTCTCGGCCCGGGCGGATACCTGGCCGAGGGCGTAAAGGTAATCGGGCTCAAACGGGTTGTGAAACGACGCCTCCTGCAGATTCCGCAAGCTCTCCTGGATCCTGTTCTCGTAAAAATCGAGCAGCCCCAGACCGGCCCACGCCAAAGACTGGCTGTTATCGAGCTTGATCGAATTGATCAGCAGCATCCGGGCCTCGGGGAACCGGCCTGCTCCGACATACACGGTGCCTACCACGGCAAACGCGTACGAATTCTTCGGCTCGGTTTTCGCTATCGGGAAGCTTAACTCATGGGCCTCGACGAACCGACGCATCTTTACATACAGAAACGCCAGCTTCAGCTTTATTGACGAATCATGGGGGCTCGCCGCCGAAGCCCGCTTGAAGAGGTCTTCGGCTCCGGAGTAGTCGCCTTTCTTCCGGAGCTTTTCGCCCTGCTTTACGAGAGTTTTCGGATTGTCCGAGGTCGGCTTGACGTCGTCCGATTCCGCAAAGGCCACGAACGACAACGCGCCAGCGAGAGCAACGACCGAGGATACGCGTCTTAAAAGGAACACTAACCGCTGCAGGCGGCGTTGATCGTGGAAATTAGTCATTCGCGTTCCTCCTGGCGACCTTTTTAAAGTCACTTAAGGATCTCGCCGGTCTTCATCGACCAAAGCACGAGATCCATTTCATCGAAATCGATTCCGGTTTTATCCGTCAAGTTTTTGAGCTTATCTTCGACCCTTAGATACTTCGAACGCGTATTTGGTGGCTTTGGGTCGTCAATTATTTTCAACTCGGCGAGACATCGAAGCACGTGTTTATCGAGTATCGCATACCCGTTAAATCCGACGTTCCGCAGATAATGGCTCGCCTCCTTATAACCCAATCCCTTAATGCCGCGTTCTTTCACCAACCAATCGCGGCGAGCGTGCGAGCAATCGAAGCTCTCAAGCTTCGCACGGAGCTTCAATCCGCAATGTTTCTTAAGAAAATCCCGCGACTCGACGATATACCGCGACCTCGCCCGCGGATACCGATGCACACCCACCAGAGCGTTCATCAACTCCTCATGCGACCCGCGCTTGAGCAGCGGCCGTACCGCGTCGATCGATCTCAAACCCATCTTCGCCGAGCATCCGCCGGTAAAGAAACAAAACACCATCTCTTCCCAGTGCTTCGCGTCGTTCCCCCGCTCGCGGATCTCCCGAAACTCGCTCAAGCGATTCGTAATTTGAGTGCGTCGCTCTTTATGAACTTCCTTGATGCGGTCGATCGTAACTGGCTCTTGCGGCTTTTTCACTTCTTTTGTAAGGCTCTACCATCATATTCCCGCCCACAAAACGAGTCAATGAATTTCACCTGCATCCGGTCATCGGCAAATCTGTTTATGCTAAGATATGCTCGCTGGCTTTATGCAGATTGCCGAAGAACAGATTGTGAACAAGATACGGGCTCTCTCCGATGAAGAGCGTGCTGACGTTCTGCGCTATGTAGAGCACGTTCTGCGCCGTCACGATCGGCCCCCGACGTTGGGCGAGCGTTTAAGGGAGATCGTCGCAGATGTCCCGGATGATGTGTGGGATCGGGTCCCGGCTGACGGTTCCGAGC
>Ga0307505_10002322_pt1 | contig 13426 bp, 8 predicted proteins | sample 23_S_MG_FD_202183 | JGI IMG/M metagenome (GOLD analysis project Ga0307505, IMG submission 202183) | Soil microbial communities from Populus trichocarpa stands in riparian zone in the Pacific Northwest, United States - 23_S | ecosystem: Environmental > Terrestrial > Soil > Riparian zone > Trees...
CCGAACGACGATTTCGCTCCTCAACATAGTGTCAACTATGCCTTCGTCGCGAAATCGCCGTTCGACTCGCATCCAGGCCACTCTCGGCTGTCTCGCGACGAAGGGCTGTGAGAAATGCGGGCTAAAGAATGTCCAGCCCCTCGCCCTTGTTGCGAAAGCCCGCGCTCTCCAACACCTTCGCGGCCAGGACGGAGGACTCCTCTTTCACGAACACCCAGTCGCGCGTGAAGGTCGAGGTGAAGAGGATATCCACGCCGGCGGCGCGGAAGGGATTGGCCACTGTGGCGATGAAGCCGACGCATTCGAAGGGATGCGAGCAGTCGATCGAGAGGAGCCGCCAGCGATCGGGATGGACGCTCACGAGGTCGAGGTCGCCGAGGTTCTCGGGCGTCGTGACGACGGTCGTCTCCTTTTCGTCCCGCGTCACCATCAGGTGCCTCTCCGGATTCCGAACCGTACGGGCGCTGGCCCAGACGTACGTTCCGGCCAGTTGAAAGCTACTATGAGCAACGATGTCGTCGAGACTGTTCACGGTTGCGATTGTAATGGTGCTGGCGCTGGCGCTGCCGCTCGCCGCACAACCCGCGTTATCGAAGGTCATCGAAGGCGCGAAGCGGCAGGTCGGGGTCACTCGCGGGTATGACTCCGCCTATCGGCGCATCCCTTATCCCGGCGGCGACGTTCCGCGGGAGACGGGCGTCTGCACGGACGTGATCATCCGCGCGTACCGGCACGCCGGCACGGACCTGCAGGTGCTGGTGCATCAGGACATGAAGGCGCATTTCAGCGCCTATCCGAAGACCTGGGGACTGCGACGGCCGGACTCGAACATCGATCATCGCCGCGTGCCCAACCTGGCCACCTTCTTCAAGCGCCAGGGCAGCAAGCTCGCCGTCACTCGTCGCGATGCGGACTACCGTCCCGGCGACATCGTGACCTGGCGCCTCTCCTCCGGAGTCCCGCACATCGGGCTGGTCTCCGACGTCCCCAAGAGCGGAACGCGGCGCTATCTCGTCGTACACAACATCGGAGCCGGTGCGCAGATCGAGGACGTGCTGTTCTCCTATGAGATCACAGGCCACTACCGCTTCGGCCGTTGACCACAGTGCCATCGCGCGGGCTGCGCCCGACAACCCAACGCTGAGTTGGCCTGGCATCCTGAGCGGGCCCGCGCCGCGCGCGGCGCGCCTGAGAGAAAGAAACAGAAGCCGCGTACCTGCCACGAGAGCGACCCCTCATCCGCCTTCGGCACCTTCTCCCCTCTGCGGAGGGGAGAAGGTGGCCAACGGCCGGATGAGGGGGGCGATGCAGCCTCCGATCAGTTTGCATTTTGAGCCTGCAAACATTGGGAGTTTCTTGGAAGCGGGCGGTGGGATAGGGGCGAAGGATCCCCTGCCGATGCACGACGCTCGCTCCGTCGGCAGGGGATCCTTCGCACCCACCCGCCACCCGCTCAGGATGACAGGCGGTTGTGCGCGCCGCGCGAAGAATTTCGTTGTTAGTAGTACAGAGAGCACGGAGAACTCTCCGTGTCCTCTTTGCCTCTGTGGTGAAAAGCCGTTCGTGTTGGATAGACTCACGGTTTGCATCCGCTCGACGTCGCCATCATCGTCACGTACCTCGTCGCCGTGATCGGCGCGGGACTCTTCTTCGCGCGGCGGCAACACACGACGCGACGCTACTTCCTCGCGTCGCACGACGTGCCGTGGTGGGCGATCGCGGCGTCGATCGTGGCCACCGAGACTTCGACCATCACCTTCATCTCCGTTCCCGGCGTCGCCTGGGCGAAGGGCGGCGATTTTCGTTTTCTGCAACTCGTCCTCGGGTATGTCGTGGCGCGGATTCTCATCGCCGTTTTCTTCATGCCCTGGTACTTCCGCGGTGAGCTGGTCACCGTCTACGAGTTGCTGCAGACCCGCTTCGCGCCCTCGGTGAAGGCCCTGGCGGCGACGTTGTTCGTGGTCATGCGCACCATCGCCGATGGCGTGCGGTTGCTGCTCACGGCGTACGTGCTGACCGCTCTGGTCGGGCACCTCGGCGTCACCGGCGCGATCATCGCGCTGGGTGTGGTCATGACTCTTTTCACACTCGCAGGCGGCATCGAGGCCATTGTCTGGATCGAGGTCGCGCAGTTCGTGATCTACATCGGCGGGGCCGTTGCCGCGGCGGTCGTGCTCCTCGGGCATGTCGGTTTCGAGGAGGCACTCGCTGCGGGAGCCGCTGCGCAGAAGTTTCGCGTCTTCGACTTTGCCTTCGACTTCACCAAGACCTACACCTTCTGGTCGGGATTGATCGGCGGTACGTTTCTGACACTGTCCACTCACGGTACGGACCAATACATGGTGCAGCGCTATCTGTGCACCGCCAACCCGCGAAGCGCGGGGAAGGCCGTGGTCACCTCCGGCTTCGTCGTGCTCGTACAGTTCGCCTTCTTCCTCTTCATCGGCGTGCTCCTCTTCGCGTTCTACAGGGACTCCGCTCCTGTCACCGCGTCCGATCAGATCTTCCCGCACTTCATCGCCAACCACATGCCGCCCGGCCTTTCCGGTCTGGTCGTGGCCGCGATCCTCGCGGCTGCACTCTCGTCGTCGCTCAGCGCCATCGCCGCGACCGTGGTCGGCGATCTGCTCCGTCCCCGCGACGAGCAACGCACGATGCGTCTCTCGCGCGTCGTGATCGTGCTGGCCGGGCTCGCGCAGATCGCCGTCGGCGTCGCGTTGCAACACACCACACGCTCCGCCCTCGGCACCGCGCTGGCCGTTGCGTCCCTCATCAACGGACCCATCCTCGGCGTTTTCTTCCTCGGCGCCACGAAACGCGCCAACACGTTCGCCGCTCTGGCTGGCATGTCGGCCGGCCTGCTCGCGGTGGGGATCGTCGCGTTTGCCACCGACGTGGCCTGGCCCTGGTACGCAGTGGTGGGATCGGTGGTGACTCTGGGTGTAGGCCTGGTCAGTTCTCACCGGGAGATAAACTCAGCCCCGTGACCCTCGAAGAAAAAGTAGGCAAACTCTTCTCCGTTCCGGCGCGCTCGCTCACGGACGACGTGATCCGGCACGTGCGCGACAATCACGTCGGCGGCGTGATCTGGTTTCAGTCGACGACGGAGGAGGCGACGCTGGGCAACGCGCACCTGCAGTCGATCGCGAAGGAGCCGCTCCTGATCAGCGCCGACCTGGAGGCGGGACTGGGCATGCGCTTCACCGATGCGACGTGGTGGCCGCCGGCCATGGCGCTGGCGGCGACGGGAGATCCTGCACTGGCCGAGGAGCAGGCGCGCGTGACGGCGGTCGAGGCGCGTGCGATCGGCATTCATCACATCCTCGCGCCCGTGTGCGACGTCAACGTCGATCCGCGCAATCCCGTGATCAACACGCGCAGCTTCGGCGAGGATCCGCACGAGGTGGCGCGTTACGTCGAGTCGTTCGTCCGGGGCATCGAGAGCGAGGGAGCTCTGGCGACTGCGAAGCACTTCCCCGGTCACGGCGACACGCACGTGGACTCACACCGGTCGCTCCCGGTCCTCGACGCATCGCGCGAGCGCCTGGAGGCCGTGGAGCTCGTGCCGTTTCGCGCCGCCATTGGCGCGGGCGTGGGCTCGGTAATGATCGGCCATCTCGCGGTGCCCGCGCTCGATCCCACGCCCATCTCCGTGCGGTCGTCGTTCGAGAATGTGTGGGGCACCGAGCATCACGAAGTCACGCAGCGAGGGACCATGCCCGCCACGCTGTCGAAGCCGGTGCTCGACCTGCTCCGCCGCGACCTCGGCTTCGACGGCTTGATCGTCTCCGACGCGTTCGACATGGGCGGTCTGGCCGCGCACTTCGATCCGGGCGAGGCTGCCGTGCGCGCGCTCGAAGCGGGCGAGGACCAGATCCTCTACTCCGCGGACACCGACGCCGCCATCGCCGCCGTGAAGGTCGCCGTACGCAGCGGACGGCTTCCGCTGTCGCGCATCGAAGAGTCCTGCGAACGCGTGCGGCGCGCCGCGAGCGTGACCTCGGATCGTCCAACGCAGTCGCGCGCGCTCCGCGGCATCACGGCGATGGACGTCGCACGCCGTTCGATCACTCTGGTGCGCGATCAGCGCGGGCTGCTCCCTCTGACGGCCGCCAGCGTGGCCGTGCGCGTCTTCAGCGACGTACCGCTCGATCATGCCCTGGGGGCGCTCCGCGCCGGCTGCGCAATCGGACAGGCCGACGTGATCCTGTTGCTCCTGGCCCTGCGCCCGCAATCCGGCGCCGGCCGCATCGTCGTCCCCGAGGAGGCGCGGCGCATCGCGGAACAACACCCGAACAAAACCATCGCCATCTCATTCGGCAGCCCCTACGTCCTCCACGACCTCGGCGACGTCAGCACCTTCGTCTGCGCCTGGGGAGTCCAGCCGGTGTTGCAGATCGCGGCGATGGAAGCCATCCAGGGCGCGTTTCCGATGACGGGGAAGATGCCGGTGAACACGGAACGATGAACACGGCTGCGGCCGTTGACTCAACGATGCATTGCCTGTCATCTGAGAGTGTGTGCAGAAATCCGCGGCTCTCCCAACCTGTCATCCTGAGCGGGCGGCGGGGTGGGTGCGAAGGATCTCGTGCGATGCACGACACTCGCTCCGTCGGCAGGGGATCCTTCGCCTCCCACCCGCCACCCGCTCAGGATGACAGAGGGGTGTGTGCGTCTGCAGGAGTCCTCGCAATGTCTGCGACGGGTGTGCAAGCACATCGTTCCGTGTTCCGCCCTCACTCCCGTAGGATGCGCCACAAATGACTCGAGCTCTCGTTCTCGCACTCTCGCTGCTATGCGCCGCCGGCTGCACGACCGGCAAAGCGTTCTCGCCCTCCGGCCTGCACCAGCTCGACTTGGCGATCGAACAGGCGATCGAGGAGAAGAAGATTCCCGGTGGCGTGATCTGGGTGGAGCGGGCAGAGGAGGTCTATACGCGTGCGTACGGCAAGCGCGCGCTCGTCCCTGCGGTCGAGATCATGACCGAGGACACGATCTTCGATGCGGCATCGCTGACGAAGGTCGTGGCCACGGCTCCGTCGATCCGGGTGCTGGTCGATGACGGATGCGTGGCGCTCGATGTGCCCATTCGAACTTATCTGGCCGAGTATGTCGATGAGGCGGTGACGGTGCGCCATCTGCTGACGCACACGTCCGGCATTCGTCCCGGCCTCGATCTGCGCGATTCGTGGAGCGGCTACGACGAAGGCGTGCGGCGCGCGCTGGCGGAGCGGCCTCTCAACCGCCCGGGCGCGATCTTTCGCTACTCCGACGTGAACTACATCCTCCTCGGCGAGATCGTCCATCGTGTGTCCGGCCAGACGCTGGACGTGTTTGCAACGCAGCAGGTCTTCCAACCTCTCGGCATGAAAGACACCGGTTTCCGCGTCGCGGGCAGCGACTCGACGACCCGCATCGCGCCGACGGAGCTCGGTCTGCGCGGCGAGGTGCATGATCCCACCGCTCGCCGCATGGGAGGTGTGGCCGGGCACGCGGGGATGTTCACCACGGCGGCGGATCTGGCGAAGTTCGCGCGGTGGGTGCTGCGGGAGGGCAAGCTCGGCGCCGACCTCTCGCCTCCGGAAGTGGCCATTCGTCGCGCGTTCGGATTCGACCTCGACTCAGCGTACTCGCGTCCCCGCGGAGATCTGTTCTCTCCCGCGTCGTTCGGGCACACGGGCTGGACCGGCGGATTCATTTGGATCGATCCTCCGTCGCGCGCGTTCTACATCTTTCTCTCCAACCGCGTGCATCCCGACGGAAAGGGAAGTGTCGTGGCACTCCAGCGCCGACTCGGCACGCTGGTGGCGGCCTCCCTTCGCGAAGTGTCCTTCGCGCCGGAGCCTCGACGGTTCGGCTGGGTCACCGGAGGAGGCGACGCGCAGAACGGCATCGACGTGCTGCACCAGAGCCAGTACGAGCTGTTGCGTGGCAAGCGCATCGGGCTGATCACGAATCACACCGGCATCGACCGCACCGGCAATCCCACCATCGATCTGTTGCGCAGCGCGCCGGAGGTCACGGTCGCGGCGATCTTCACGCCTGAACATGGATTGCGTGGCACGCGGGACGACGAGACGATTGCCGACGATCGCTATCAAGGCATCCCGGTCTACAGCCTCTACGGCGAGCGGCGCAAACCGTCCCCGGAGCAACTGGCCGGTCTCGACGCCTTGCTCTTCGACATCCAGGACATCGGCACGCGCTTCTACACGTACATCTCCACGATGGGCCTGGCCATGGAGGCGGCAGGCGAAGCCGGAGTCCCGTTCATCGTGCTCGACCGCGTGAATCCGATCGGCGGCGAGATCGTCGAGGGTCCGGTTCTGGAGGGGAAGACGAACTTCGTCGGCTGGCATCCGCTGCCCGTGCGTCACGGAAAGACGGTCGGCGAGCTCGCGCAGCAGTTTCGCGACGAGCGTCCGATCGATGTCGAGCTCGTGGTGGTGCCGGTGAAGGGTTGGAAGCGTGAGCAATGGCAGGATGAAGCAGGACTGCCGTGGGTCAACACCTCGCCGAACATGCGCTCGCTGAACGCGGCCGCGCTGTACCCGGGGATCGGGATCCTCGAGCGCGCGATCTCGGTCGGCCGCGGTACACCCACACCCTTCGAGCTCTTCGGCGCACCCTACATCGACGGCGCAGCATTGATTCGCGAAGTGGGTCCGCTCCCGGGACTGACCTTCGTGCCCGCGCAGTTCACACCCACCGCGAGCATCCACAAGGAGCAACTCTGCGGAGGAGTGCGCATCACGATCACGGACCGCAGCGCCCTTCGCTCGGTGGACGCCGGACTGGCCATCGCCGCCGCCCTCGTTCGTCTCTACCCCGCGCAGTTCCCCGTCGAAGAGCTCCAGCCGCTGCTCCGCCACAGCGCGACGCTGGAGATGATCCGCGCGGGACGGAGGCCGTAGTTGTCGGTTGTCATGTAAGTCTTCGAGCCGGTGGAGCGGCGGGCTTTAGCCTGCCGGGCTCTCGCGAGGAGCTTCCCTTCTGCCGGTCTGGGCTCTCGGCGCACGTGTCCCGAGAGCCTCAACGCCTTCGACCCATGTGTCGCGAGTGCCCGGTGGGCTCAAGCCCACCGCTCCACTGGGCTTCGCGCGCAACCGCCTAAGGCAGAGCGAGCGCGACGGCTTCGCTGACGTCGAAGGGGACCGTGCCGATGGCGAGGAGGTCGGCGTCGACTTGGGGGCGCTCGACGGGGGGGACCGGCGTGCCGAGGCGGGTGCGGAGGGCGGACGCGGCTCCGAAGAGGCGGGGGTCGCGGCGGAGGCCGGCCAGGGCTTCCAGCACGCTGGCGCTGCGCCAGCGATCGCCGAGCTCCCAATGCAAATGCAGGCTGTCCTGCAGGATGGATTCGGCGCGTCGTGCTTCGCCGCGCGCACGCAGCACATAGCCGAGGAGGTTCAGGGACCAGGCGATGCCCTCCTTGAACCCGCCCGTTCGCGACCAGGACAGGCACTCTTCGAGTCGTTCCTCGGCGAGATCGATCTGTTGCGAGTAGAACGCGGCCGCGGCCAGGTTGAGCAGCGACCAGGCCACGCCCTCGGTATCGCGGCGCTCCCGAAAGAGCTGCATCGTCTGCAGGCCCAGCTCGGTCGTGCGCGCGAAATCCCCCATCAGCCACGACGCGAAGCCGACGTAGTTCAGCGAGCGGCCCACATTGGCGCGGTCTTCGAGCTCGCTCCAGATCGTGCGCGACAGGAGATGCAGATCGATGGCGTGCTCGTACTCGCCCCGCTCGCGGGCGATCGAGCCGCGGAACTGCAGCGACTGGGCGAGGCTCGTCGGATCGCCATGTGCGCGAGCCAGGTCGATCGAGGACTCCAGCAGCGTGATAGCCCGCTCGTAGTCGCACTGCAGAAACGCGAGAGCGCCCGCGCCGGTCTGCACCTTCGCGCGCTCGGCCACGTTCTCACCGCCAGGCACGGCCATGATCGTATCCAGCGCCCGCCGTCCCTCGGCATAGTGCCCGCGCAGATACCACGACCACCACAGCGCCGCACCCAGTCGCAGCGCGATCTCCGCGTCCGGCGCACTGGACGCCCACTCGATCGCGGTGCGGAAGTTGTCCTCATCCTCGTCGAGCCGGTCCATCTCCAGCTCGTTCTCTTCGGCGATGGTGGTCATGAGCATGGCGTGCTGGCGACGCACTTCGGGCGCGCGCGTCTGCTCACCGAGAATCTCCAGTCCGTACTCGCGGATCGTCTCGAGCATCAGGAAGCGCGGATGCTCTTCCGACGATCCCGCGTCGCGCCGAAGAAATGCGTTGTCGAGGAGTCCGCTGATGCCGTCCAGGACCGCGTCGGCCGTGTACAGGATGTCGGCACTCGCCGAAGCGCGCTCGCCGGGGATGAACTGCAGACTGCCCACCAAGCGCTCCGCAGCATCGAGCGTGAAGCCTCCGCGGAACACGGACAACACGCCGAAGAGGGTCTTCTCGGAGTCGTCGAGGAGGTTGTACCCCCAGGAGATCGCCGCGCGCATGGTCTGTTGCCGCTCGGGCAGGTCCCGCGATCCGCCGGAGAGAAGCTTGAGGCGATTGTCGACGCGACTGAGCATCGCCTGCGGCGGAAGGACCTTCACGCGCGCGGCCGCGAGCTCGATGGCCAGCGGCAGTCCGTCCAGACGAACGCAGATCTCGGCAATGGCGCGCGCGTTGTCCGGTGTGAGCAGGAAGTCGCTCTTGACCGCCGTGGCGCGTTCGACGAACAAAGCCACGGACGGATAGCTGGCCAGCGCCTCGGAAGCCAGGGGAAGATCGAGTGGCGGGGTCATCAGCGGCGGCACTGCGTACTCGCGCTCCCCCTTGATGCGCAGCGGCGAGCGGCTCGTGACCAGGGCCTTGATGCGCGGCGCGGCAGCGAGGACTTGTCCCACCAGCGGCGCGGCGTCGAGCACTTGCTCGAAGTTGTCGAAGACCAGCAGCAGCGTCTTGTCCCGAATCGTGTTGGTGATGCCGTCCAGCAGGGGGGCTCCACCTTCATGGACATCGAGCGTGGCGGCGAGCTCGGACAGTACCAGGCGCGGATCGCGGATCGGCGCCAGCGAGACCCACCACACTCCATCGAACATGTCCGCGAGCATGGCCGCGCCGACATCGAGGCTGAGCCGCGTCTTGCCCGTGCCTCCTGGTCCCGTGAGCGTCACGATGCGCACGTCGTCGCGGCGCAGCAGCGACAGCACGTCATCGCGTTCCGCCTCGCGTCCGACGAGCGGCGCGAGCGAGACCGGCAGATTCGAAGGCGGGGGGGCGAAGGCCGCAACCGATTCGGTCGTGGCCATGCGGGATTCGCTGGAGCCGCGCACCTGCGCGGCATCGCGCTCGAGGTCCGTCTGCAGGAGACGCAGGTCGCGGAGCATCTCGCCCGCCGTGTCATAGCGCCGGGCCCGATCCTTGGTCAGGGCGTGCGCGAGGATGACCGCGATGCGCGGGGGCGCAGGCGAGCCGTCGCGATGCGTGAGTGGGGGAGGATCGTTGCGGAGAATGCAGGCCACGATGTCGGACGAGCTCTCGCCGTCGAAGGGAAGCCGTCCGCTGATCAGCTCGTAGAGAAGAACCGCGGTGCTCCACAGGTCGCTGCGCGAGTCGAGATTCATTCCGCGCAACTGCTCGGGCGACATGTAGAACACGGTTCCGCGCACGACGTTGGGGTCGGTCTTCCGAAGGTCGGGATCGGGGAGCGTGGTCGTGCGAGCGAGTCCGAAGTCGAGGAGCTTGAGGTAGCCGTCGCGCCGGATCATGATGTTGTCCGGTTTGATGTCGCGATGCACCAGCCCGGCTTCTTCGGCCGAGGCCAGCGCCGATGCGATCTGGATCCCGATCTCGATGACGTCCTTCAGCGACATCTCTCCGCGGCTCATTCGCTGCCGCAGGGTGATGCCATCGACATACTCGGTGGCGATGAAGCGCTCCTCGCCGTCCTGCCCGATGTCGTAGACGGTGAGGATGTTCGGATGATTGAGCGCCGAGGCCGCGCGCGCCTCGTACTCCAGCCTCTTGCGCAGATCCTCGTCGTCACGCACCGCCGCCGCCAGGACCTTGAGCGCCACGGGCCGCTGCAGCTCGGGGTCATGAGCGAGATACACCTCGCCCATCCCTCCCGCGCCGATGAGCGAGCGGAGCTCGTAGCGTCCTAGCCTGCTGCCGGGCTGAATCACGTGCGGGATTCTATGTGTGTTGGCCGGAATCAGTGGCTGTCGCGATGCGAGCAATCTGTGGAGCGGTGGGCTTTAGCCCTCCGAGCACTGGCGACGAGTGCGCCGAAGTCGCGTGAGGCTCTCGGGACTCTCGTGCCGAAAGCCGCGTACTTCGTCCAAGCCGAGACGGCAGAGGGGAAGCTCTTCGCGAGAGCCCGGAGGGCTAAAGCCCACCGCCACAGTACCCCTTCCTCTGACGGTACACACAACCACTGTCATCCTGAGCGGGTGGCGGGTGGGTGCGAAGGATCCCCTGCCGAAGCACGACACACGCTCCGTCGGCAGGGGATCCTTCGCGCCACCACCCGCCGCCCGCTCAGGATGACAGGCACGTGTGTTGAGTTGACGGGCGAAGCCCGCACTGTGTCTCCGGATCCTCAAAAAATATTTCAGCATCTGACCGGAAATTCTTCTTCACTGACCAGGCGTTCAGCAGCCTGAACGTGGCAACCAGGTCCAAAGAAGAAGTGGTTCAGGAGTTCCGGGTGCAGTCGATCCAGGAGGCGACGATGCGTGTCATCGCTCGCAAGGGGATGGCCGCGGCCACGATGCAGGAGATCGCGGACGAGGCAGGGGTGGCCAAGGGCACGCTCTATCTCTATTTCCGGGACCGGGATGAGCTCGTGGAGACCACCTTCGAAGGTGCGATCACGCAGCTCATGGAGCAGGTGGACGCGGTCATCGATCGGGAGATGCCGTTCGAGGAAAAGATCCGCGGGATCATGGCGGCCCAGCTCGCGTTCTTCGGCGCGAATCGCGAGTTCTTCCGCCTCTACCTCTCCTTGCGCATGCCCGAGGGGCCGTCGCCGCGGCAGAGACGCCAGAAGCAGACCTGTCATCCGCGGTATCGCGACCGGGTGCTGCGTTTCGCGGAGGTGCTCCGCAAGGCCATCGCCGCGGGAGAGATCGCCGAAGTGGATCCGTATCGCCTGGCCCTGTTCATCATCGAAGGAAGTACCGCAATCATCCTCGAACGCCTGAGTGAGGACAATCCACCCGCCGATGCGGCGGACGTGGATCTCATCGCCAACCTCATTCTCAACGGCGTTCGGAAACGGAGTGGGAGTTGAAAAGACTTTGGTCCGCAGCACTCCTCGCGCTGGTCGCGATGAGCATGGAAGCACAGACGAAGCTGACGTTCGAGGGAACGCTCGCCCGCGCCATGCAGGTGAACAATTCCGTGGAACGGACGCGCCAGGAGGTCGGGGTGGCTCAGGCCGCGCGCGATCAACTGTTGTCCGCGGTTCTGCCCCGCATCACTCTCAACGGCGATCTGACCCGCAACTCGATCGAGCAGTCTTTCGGGGAAGGCGACGACTCGATCGCCATCCTTCCCCGCAACGACTGGGCCTACCGCGTGGTGCTCGAGCAGCCGATCTATGCCGGGCGGCGCGAGCTGCGCGCGTACTCGCAGGCCAAGATCAACATCGAGAACGCACGCGAGGGAACACTCGCTTCAGAAGACGGCGCGCTCCTGCGGGTGGCCTCCAGCTACCTCGCGGTGCTGAACGCCGATCGCCGGGTGGAGATCGAGCGGCGCAACATCGAGCTGGCCGAGCGCCGGCTGGTGCAGGCCAAGGCGTTCTATGACGCGGGAGAAGTCACGAAAGTGGACGTCTTCCGCGCCGAGACCGCGCAGAAGGCCGCGCAGCGATTGCTGGCCGTTGCCGTGCAACAGCGCGAGCACGCGGCTGCCTCGCTCCGCACCGAGCTGGATCTCGACGGAGCGATCGAAGTGTCCGCGCCGGAGCGCCCGCTCTCCCCGCTTCCCGACGAAACCGCGCTGCTCGCTCGCGCTCAGTCCTCGCGTCCCGACGTCGACATCGCGGAGAACAACGTCCGCATCGCCGCGCTCGAGGTGAGCAAACAGCGCGGGTACTGGCTGCCCACGGTCACGTTCGATGGAGGCTGGATCCAGCAGAGGACGCCGTTCCCCGCGAACCAATACGCGTACGGCGCGCTCCGCTTCACTGTTCCCATCTTTCAGGCCGGTGATGTGATTGCGCGCGTGTCCGGCGCGAAGAGCCGGGAGAAGCAGGCCGAGATCGCGCTCGAGGAAGCGCAGGTCAACGCCCGCGAGGATGTCCGCCGCGCACTGGCTGATCTCCGGTCGGCGGTGACGGGCCTGCAACTCGCCCAGGAACAACTCACGGCCGCGCAGGCCGAGTATGACCAGTCCTTCGAGCTCTATCGCGCGCAGGAAGCGACCTCGCTCGATGTGGCCTCATCCGAGACTTCCCTCGCCGATGCGCGTCGCGCCGTCGCGGAGGAGTCGCTCAATCGGGATCTCGCCGAGCTCCGCGTCTGGTACGCCGCCGGCGACATCAAGTCCGCCGTTGGAATTCAGGGCGCCGGGCCCGAGACGAAGGACGTCGCTCCGGCGCCGTCCTCTGCCGATGCACCGCCCACCACCCTTGTCAGGAGTGATCGATGAAACGCAAACTGATCCTAATCTCCATCCTCACCCTCTCGCTCGTCGCCGCAGGCTGCTCGAGCGAGGAGTCGAAGGCGGCCACGGATTCCGCCGCGACCGCCACGCAGGAAGCGCTCCCGCTTCCGGACGACGTCCAGGCCGTCAGCACGGGCATTGCCGCTACCACCGCGGCCGGTGCCAATGAGGCCGCGTTGGACGCGAGCACGTTCTCGGCCACGGGTGAGTTCCTCTCGCCGGTGCGCTCGGAGTTGTCGGCGAAGATCCCGGGACGCGTGCTGCGCATGTACGTCGCCGAGGGCGCGCGCGTGAAGCGCGGGCAGCCGGTGTTGGAGCTCGAGAGCGACTACGTGCGCCTCAACCTCCAGGCTGCGAATGCCGAGGTGGCGCGCGCGAAGGCTGCGCATGACGAAGCGACCCGCGACCTGGCCCGCAAGAAGGAGCTCGTCGGCAAGGACTCCATCCCGCGCGCGACCTTCGATCGCTCGCAGGCCATGTTCGATCAAACCGCCGCGGCGCTCTCGGCCGCGAATGCGCAGGCGTCCCTGCTGCGCCAGCACGTGGCCGACTCCACACTCCGTGCACCCGTCGACGGCATCGTGGCCGAGAAGCGCACGGAAGTCGGAGCGCGTCTGGGCGAGGCCGGTGTGGCCTTCGTGGTCGTGCAACTCTCGCCCCTCAAGCTCCGTTTCGCCGTCCCGGAACGCTATCTGGGCCGGATCGAACCGGGCGACCGCGTCACCGCGACCGTCGATCCGTACCCGAACGAAAAGTTCGAGGGCGCGATCAAGACCA